>Ga0129333_10001284_pt1 | contig 22524 bp, 11 predicted proteins | sample CPB6_08_DNA_FD_94474 | JGI IMG/M metagenome (GOLD analysis project Ga0129333, IMG submission 94474) | Freshwater to marine salinity gradient microbial communities from Chesapeake Bay, USA - CPBay_Sum_0.6_0.8_DNA | ecosystem: Environmental > Aquatic > Marine > Coastal | place: USA: Chesapeake...
AAAGTATTCAATCGCAAAGAAACGATAGAATGGTCTTTCTCGCTCTGCTGCTTCAATCTCTGCAAGTTGTTTCAGAGCATCACCATTCTCTTCGTAGAGTTTTTCTACTGCTTTAAGTGCTGCTGCTTCACGTTTCGCTGCTTCTTCAAGCATTTCTTCATGCGTCATCATCAATTACCCAACATTGTACGATAGTAAAAATAGGAATAGCATTTCCGTTTTCGTCATACTGAGGCAAAGGTTTACCATCTTCACCCAATTGAAAAGGAGCATTTTGCTCCAAATAGTAGATATAATCGCCTACTTCTTTTTCTTCAATTTGCTCTTGAATACCTGCTAACGTAGTATACTTTGGATTAATTGATGGCAAATTATATGGGAGTATTTTATGAATATTTTCCCAATCAGTCTGAGATAGTGTTTTCATTTTTTATATCAGGATGAGGTGCGTAAAGTGGTCCTGGATAATTACCAGCAAAAACAGGATTATAAGTTGGTGGATGATATTTTAAATATTCACGAAACGTCATCTTCATTTCTTTTTGCGTCATTCCACAATGAGCAGCAGCGGCTGGCAACGTCATTGTACAGTTAAACAATCCTTGATTTGCTTCTCTAACGTTTTCTGGAGTTGTTTTAACAGGCGGTTGATACAACTCCCATTTATTAATTTTTAAAAGGACCATCTTTAGTCATCTCATCAAGTTTATCAAGAATACCATCAAAAGATTTCATTTGGTCAATGCGACACAAAAGTTCTGAGATGCTATTACAAACTACAGGTCGCTCTTGACGAGCAGCATATGCCAAAGCATTGCGAAGTGCCGCAGATGCTTCATTTAATGATTCGTCTACAGATTGTGATAATGCCATTAGTCAGTTGCCCTCCATTGTGTAAGTTTATTGCGAACGGTTTGAAATTCTTCTACATGCTGAAGAATACGATGTGCTGCTTCTTTCGCAGTTTCTTGATCATCTTCATTCCAACTAGAACATTCAGTCCAAACATAATAAATTTCATCAATGATGGAATCAATCAGTTTATCATAATGAGTCATTTAGTAACCTCCAGAAGGCGCTTGAGCGCCTGTTTGCGAGCTTTTGCTTGACGCAGTGCCTGAGGTTTCAGGGTGCGCTTCTGTTCTTTTTTAGAGTGATGTTGCCAGTTGGGAACAGTCATTGTCCTGGTGTGTTTACTATTATATAGAATTATTCAAAAGACGGACAGACAAAATACGAAAGTTCATCACCCGCTTCGGCGGAACCCCACTCATAAAACTCTTGACAGAGTGCCATGATGTCACCATCACGACCACCTTTCTTGTCAAGAATCTCAAAGCGATTCTCCACATATTCAAGGATATTCTCAACAACGGTTACAACGTCATCCGAGTCAATCATCGGAATTACGCCGTCGTCACCGTAATCAATAATGCCTTTCATGGTCTCCTGTCCAGTGCTCCGCTACTGTAGCACAGGTGTCAAGGGTCTGTCAAGCCTCCTGACAAAGTATATTTTTTTCTTGTAATATCTTATCATCCCACACCATTTCATAAATGAAAGTAGATTGCTCACTATTTTTTATGTACTTTTTTAACTCATCATTAATAATTAATTCTTCTGAAATTTCTTTCATTTTATCCATACCCAAAACCACAGACCATTTATATTGCTCTGGACCTATAAAATAAAACCCAACTTTGATAATTGGAGTGAAACATTCAGAATTTATAATTGTTTGTATTTTTTCTTTGTCTTCATAATCAATATTTAATTCACAAAAATTTTTCTTAGAAATAAAAAAATCAAATTTTTTGGGCGTATGATCTGGATTTACTGTAACCGATGCCATTCCTATATCATATGATTTGATATCTTCAATTTTTTCTGGACAAGACTCTAAAAATTTTGGCATATAATTAATAAATTTTTCAAGTTCATTATTATCAAACGTATGAAGAGAAACGTAATTTAAATTATATTCTGAATGTAAAATATACTTCATATCGGACGTAAAAGTTGTTCCAAAAGTATTAGAAGCTTCAAAAAAATAAGTATTTTCTAAACTACGATAAGATTGTAAAAATTGTGTTAAATGTTGAATATTTGTTCGGTCATTTTCATCAAAAACTACTCCAGCGTCAGAGTAAGGATTATATTTTGATGTTTTTTTAATTTCAAAACTATCACTGTCGTAACAGGTTTCATTTATTAACGCAGTGAAATATTTTTTGGATTTTGCTTTGGCATTTAAAAGTATTGGAAAAATATCTTCAAATGCTTCATACAATTGATCAATTTTTTCAAAAGATATAGAAACATTTCTTTTTTCCAATTCAGAAAGTATTTGATTAATATCAAAGGCAGAATAATCAGAAATCATATTTAATATCCAATAACACAGCGTCCCATTTCGTCCACACAATCTACACTAACGTAGTAGTCTTCATCAACATCTTCATAATCGGGATCATTAATTAATGTCAAAGGGGGAAACCAATTAGATGCGTTTATTTGTGCGTCATTTTTTGTAGTAAAATAACAATATATATCTCCATAACTAATCAATTCGTCAAGAATTTCGTGTGGTACTTTATCCTCATAAAATTGCCAGATTTTTTTAACTTTTTCGGGATCTTGGCATTTCAATGGACCTTCGGCTTGTATTCTCATAACGATTTTTCCAGAATACTTTGCCAAGTCCTTAATAAATTCTACGGTTGGTTTAATATCTCCTTGATAAATCATTTCGAATCACCCTCCGCAGATTTGTTCAATTCTTCTAAAATATCTATCACTTCTTGTGATATGCTGCTACCAGACATATTACGATAATGCGAAATAAGTGACGACACTGTTAGATCGGTTCCAATTCTTTTTAGTTGTTCATCAATTTTTTCAGAAAACTCAGAGAAATTTGCTAGGAAATCTTCATCAGTTGGTGCTTCAGAATAAAAATTATTTAAATTCATATCCAATAGTGGTAATTTCAATCGAGATAGTGCCATAACAATATGTTGTTTTATTAAGTATTCACAATATCTATTAATAATATTATTCATTTTATCTTCAAAATTATCATCATTCTTAATAGTCTCAATATAATTATAAACTGAATTGTCAATTTGTCCCATTTCTTTCATTATATTGTATGTAAATTGATTTTTTTCTTCTGGTGAAACGGGCAACAATACTTTATGAATTTCTCCATTTTCCCAAGCTTCTTGTTTTGTTATGTCTCTCCATTCTTGGCGATACTTAGACCATTCTATTTTTTTCTCTTCGGAAATAGGATAATCACCAATAAAAAGATAATCGGTTTTGCTCAAAACATTTTCTCTCGTGTTCAAAACAAAATTTTGAATAATAGAATAATTTTGTATTTCGCCTAAAATTTGTTGTTGAATATCTTTTTGTCTTTCTATTTGAATAGATTCAAAATATTCTATTAAAATTTTAGTAAATTCATTTACCTTTTCTTCATCAGTCGCATCAAATACATATGGCACTTTTTCAAAAATTTTGGTAGCATAATTATATACGGTTTTTTCTCTTTCGCAATAGTAATTACCATCAGAAAAAGAAGTAAATAATATTAATTTGTCATTTTCACTGTGCCAAAATTCTGGCAGCAAAGAAATAAATTCCGATATTTGATCAGTGTTCATTTCTAGTGGATGTCCTTTGTAAGTAAATATGAATTTATTTACTACGTCTGGATGGTCCGCGTGGGGATTTAAGTATACCGTTAATACTTTGTTCATTGTTTTATCTTTTTTTTATTTAGAAAGCTTTGATGAGATATTTTAATCTAAAATATGGCTGTTGTAAAGGAATTGCCTCATTATTCCTCATATAAAAATCAAGAGCATTATCAAAATTAGTTCTTGATCTAGAACTCATTGTCGCAGTTCCAGATGGTAATGTTATACCTAAAGTTTCACTTGTAGAAGTGGGTTCAATATGATGATTTATTGTCTCTGATAAAAATTGATTAGCAGATCCCCTAAGTACTCCCCAGTTTCCATTGTGATCTGGACTACTGACACCACCAGTAGTTGGTGACGGTGCTGTTGGTGTGCTAGATGCAATAGTGATAGAAGCTGTTCCAGCTACTCCAGAATTACTAGAACCACCAGCTGCTCCGCCAGCATATCCAGAAGTTATAATAGGAGCAGAAGAAAAGAAAGCAGAATTGTAAGCACTAGTACCACCTGAACCAGCTGGAGCATTTACGTCACCCGAAGCTTGTGGACCGCCAGCACCGCCACGGTAACCACCGCCACCGCCACCGCCGCCGCCGCCATCACCAGATCTATCTCCACCTTGCCTTCCAGATCCTGGACTACCTCCACCAGATCCATCATATGGTTTAAAAGTTAAAGTAGATTGATTTGTATAAAATTCAGAAGAATTTATAGTGCTAGAAGCAAAACTTGTTGGAGCAGCGCCACCATTGAATCTTGGATTTGTAACTCCTCCATGGTGACCACTTCCACCACCACCGCCGCCACCGCCTGCCATAACTAAAATTGTTCCTCTTTGAATTCCACTTGGATTGGGTCCACTACCAATCGTTTCGCAAATAATAAACGCAGTACCACCACCGCCGCCGCCAGACCCAGAACATCCACTAGGACCAGAATTTCCTCCTCTACCTCCACCCAATCCAGTCATTTGAGATCCGCCACCAGATCCACCAGCACCATTCGAAGCACACCCAATACCCCCGCCACCAGCGAAAGGAACTACAACGCGCATATTACTTCCGCCAGGTATATTTGTACATGTTCCAGTTATTCTAACACCAGCGCCGCCAGATGATCCAGGGTTTCCAGCATCATTTCCACCTCCACCACCAGAACCAGAGTAAATGGAAAAATTAAAACTAGTTTGATCAGCAGGTACGGTAAAATCATAAACCCCAGGAGAAGAATAAGTAAAAACTCCACCAGAAGAAGGAGGAACAACATCAGCACCAGTTCCTTCCCCCAAAGAAGCATCGTTTGGATTGAAAGATAAAGCATGACTATGCGTTCTGCCAGGATTTCTTGTATTTGTTATAATTCCTTCGGGTCCATCACTAATGTTTCCAGAGGCAGAATCCGATCTGGTGGCCCCACAACTACCAGATCCACCATATACAGCACTATCAGCAACATATATAATCGCATTAATTCTGTGGGCGTGTGCGGGAGGACCACTCAATGCTACTTGTCCTATGCCACTGGAATCTGATATTTGATATGATGTAGATCCCGTAAATTGTGTTTCTGCTTCGATTGTACAATTTTCCCAACCATCAGTTCTGTGTGTTCCAACAGTAAATAAGAATGGCGATACAGTTGGAGCAGTGCCATCTGGTTGACCACTTATATTTGGATTTCCTGGTGGCAACTGATCATATTTTTCAAAGTTATATTCTCCACCCATAGATCCAGCGAGATTTATTTGTCCACCCGAAGTCCCATCTGGAGCATACAGAGGGACAACAGACGGCGATGATCTGTTATTATCAATATTTCCAGTACCAAGTAAATACTTTCCATAAGGACAAGGCAATCTAAAAACATCAGTGCTTTGATAATTTGGATATTGTCTTGTTGCTGGAATATTTCCACCATAAGTATTTCCCAAAATTCTTGCTAAATCTGGAAAATCTTGTGCTTTCAGTAATTGTCCTCGCATTTCAATATATCCAGGAAATCTATCATTTGACCCATATGGTCTAGTGGAAGCTGATACGCCCTGAACAGGGGCGCCAGATGATAATTGACCAGTCAAAGCAATTTTCCATCTATCAGCATCATCGGTAGTAGCAGATGGATCTTCAAGGTATCCCGCTGGTTTTGGTACACATATAACAGTTCCGATCGCTGCTCCAACTTTTTGTCTTTGGTCGTTGTAAGATTGAACAGGCAAGGCAGATGAAATTACTGAAACAGTTATTTCTGCGGTGCTGAAAGGAGAACCAGCTGGACTAATAGGCAAAGTAAGTGGAATGCTTCTATAATATTTAACTAATGTAACCTGATTAAAAGTAATATTACATCTAAATTTAGAATTTGATAAACTAAGTGGTATATTAAACAAAGATAGTATTGGTGTTGTAACACCATCAATATTAATATTGTATAAAGATGAATTAACTCCATTTGCTAAATTAAACCACGAAGCTCCACTAGTAGTGCTTGCTTGCCACTGATACGTTGGGAGATCCGTTCCAGTGTAAATTGGTGCTATGTCTAAGATTAATGTTGAATTTGCCGTTATGGTTTTATTGGCAGCATCCGCAAAATAGTTAAATATTCTGTTAACTGTAACTGTACATTCATTTGAATAATAAGTATTTGGATTTCCTACTGCTGTTAAACGACAGCGATAAACATCACCATTATTAGTTGTTCTTGAAGGTGCTTGTATCCTGTAATTATTAGTATTAATAGTTGTTTGACCAAATCCAACAGGAGCAAGAGAAAATGTAGAAGATCCTACGGGTTTTAATTCCCATTGATATTGTATCGCTCCAGGAACGGTATTACTTGCCACCAACGAGAGTTCTGCGCCAGCAAAATCTTCCTCTACTGTGATAGAAGTAGGAATATTTGTTGTAATATTAATGGCAACAGGAAAAACTTGTAGTCTAGCAACATTACTGAAAGAAATAATAGATCCAGCACTTATCACTTGGCATCTATAGTAACCAGCGTCAGCAGTTGTAACCGAAGCTATTTGATAAGTAGAAGAGTTTGCTCCAATAATACTATTCCAGGTCGCGGAAGTAGGATTGCTGGGATTATAGTTTGTACTTTTTTGCCATTGAAATGAGGGAGTAGACAAACTAGTAGAATTGGCACTGATTGTCCACGAAACACTATTATACTCTTGTACTTGTTTATCGTTAATTGATGTAATTCCTAAAAATGTATCTGTTCTAAGAACTAATGTTCCAAAAGAACTTTCTACAGAAGATAAAGAATCTGGAACAGACACAACACATCTATAGTATCGTTCAAGAATACTAGCACTAACTGTGGTAATCAATAACGTATCAGTGTTAATTCCAGAATATTTGGGTGCTTTGTGTATCGTAAATGGTCCAACTCCATTCCCTGTCGGTATGTTTAGCACAGTATATCTAAATTGTGTGCTTGTAAGTCCAGCAGACAAAACGATGAATGTGCCGTTATATGTTATTGGTGTAACCCCAGAAACATATATTCTAGTTCCCGCTGTTAAATTATGTGGAGTAGAACACGTAACAGTAACTGTATACTGACTAAAAGTTATAGATGTGACATTTAATAAAGGAGAATTATCTACTATAGGAGACCAAGTTACTCCATTTACACTATATTCCCATGCATAATTTATTATTGTTCCGCTGGATGGAGATGCTGATATCGTAAAACTAGCAATAGAATTTTCAAACGTCTCGGAATTTCCTGGATTGTTATCAATATATGCTGTTCTAAAAACAGAAATAGTACAGGGATTGGAAAAAGTAGTAACCGAATTTCCTCCACTATTATAAGTTACATACATTCTATATTTTGATAAATGATCTGTGCTTCTTCTTAATGGTGGAGTTGTAAATGTATGTATTCCAGCAGTGCTGGGAGACGTACTTGTTGGCGGTGGTAAATTTGTCCCAAAATCATTTTTCAGGGTTCCAACATCTGTCCACCCAGTTTCACCTACATATTGTCTTTGCCACCCCAAAGTTATTGGTCCTCTTACTCCAGTATCTATAGAAACATCAACGCCAGCATTTAGAGTTATTGTTTGTTGATTTTCTATGAACGAAGAACGATTAGATACTGGTCCATATCTATCTTCTACAGCAGAATCATCAAATGGTCCAGAAATAATCGCAGTTTGTGTTAAATATAAAAGAGCATCATTAGAAATTACTGCTTGTTCTCCAGATAATCCTGTTATATTTACTCTTATGTAAAGTAAATTACTACTAGATCCAGATAACAATTTAACTCTTTCTAGTTGGAGAATAGGTCCATCTGCAGTTGTTCCAGAAACCAATCTAAAGGGAGTTTCTGTTGCTTGTGGATTATTAACTAATATTGGAGAATAAAGTGGTGTATCACTCCATCTATATTCCCAACTGTATGATATTGATGTTGTAGATGTAGTAAAAGCAGTAACACTTAAAGTAGCATTTCCACTACCAGAAACATTCGTGTTATATGATATAGTACTAGTTGTATCTGTTCCTGTTCCTGGTTGTTTACTAATAAGTATTTGAGGATTAACTAGTAAAGTTATGGAATTAGTAGTTACAGGACTATTTGAAGCAGTAGTTCCATCCTTCGAATAAGAGATTTGACATCTGTATCTTCTATTATTTTGAGAAAATGAAATACTTGAAAGAGTAAGAACAGATTGCTTAAAATATTGAATTGGAGTAGTCGGAAAAGAAATCATCGTTTCCGTTACTGTAGCAGTAGATCCAGTAACAATATTTGTCCAAGTAGATCCTCCATCAGTACTTTGCTGCCACTGAAACGCCATCGGCGTAACATTTGTTTGGGTGGTATTAATAAAATTAGATAAAGTACTATTTGTTGTTGCTTGAAGTGTAAATGATAAAGTAGCACCCGTAGCAACCGTGTAAGAGGCAAGATTAAAATCAATAACATTTATTTGGGGGGGTGCTTGAACGCTCAAAGTTCTAACAAATCCCACTTCATTGCTATAAACAGTAGAATTTAAAGTAGAAGCAGCTGGAGATAAAATAATTGTCCCAACCATGTTAGTTGGATTCTCCGCTGAAATATAATAATATGTGCCAGCAGCAAGACCTGTCGTATTCCAAACAACAGTATTATTTTGAGTTCCGTTGTTAGTCACTCCCGTAGTTACAAGACTACCAGTTCCACCCACCGCAGATGTCTTAAGATAAAAAGTATTTCCGTTTGTAGAACTAACAGCAAATCGTAAAGTATCTCCAACTACGGCATTAATTGTTGGATTGCTACCAGTGGCAGATCCAGTAAAAGACCAAAAAGCAGATCCGTTGCCAACAACAGTATAGTTATATGTTACTGGTACATATGGAGTAAGTTCTGATATAGCAACTCTAATTTGATCGCCATTAGCTGTAATTGGTATATTTGTAAGAGTAATACTAGAAGCACCATTATCTGGCAAATCTAACCACGTTGTTCCATTATTACTGGTTTGCCAAAGATACGATAACGTCGCTCCAGATATGTTACTGGTAGCAGCAACAGAAAAAGTTAATGATCCGCCAGCAAAAACTGTTGGTGTAGTTGGTGTAAGCGAAGAAATTGTGATGGACATACTTTTTAAAATTTAATTAAATATTCGCACAAAATAAATTTTCCAGAAACTCTATCTACTGAAAATCTATTAAATTTATTAAAAGTTACCGTTGTTGTTATACCAGAAGCTGGAATTTGTGTTCTTCTAATAGAAGCACTTGATGAACTACTAGTTATACTTGGAAATAATCCACTATGACTATGTGCGGTTAATTCATCACTACCAAAAACACCTAGTTGAAATGTAGCCCATTGCCTCCCAGTTATTACGTTTCTACCACCGATAAAAGACCCTCCTTGACAAAGAATACCACCTGTCAAACTTCCCCCAACAAAACATCGAAGTCCAGTTAAAACTTGTGTGCCAGTGGATAAAGTACTTCCGTGCCCGTGTCCCATTATCTCAGCTTCACTGACAGATCTTCGTGACGTAGAAGATGGACCAGTAACTCTTACTTGACCAGAGACTGCCAACTCTTTTTGATTTAACACAAAATCTCCTGTATATGAAAACGACAGTGTTCCTGATGTGGAAGCGTTAGATGATAATTCTACTGCTACTCCAGCTCTAGAAATTTCGGTATTTGTGGCAGTATTCGTTGTAGTGGTATTTAGATAACTACCTGGAGTTGTGGCAGCAGTAATATATTTTGATCCCAAATCTGGTAATTGTATTTGACCACCCGTTCCATTCGCAGCAGCATTCTGTAATGTTATTCCAGATTTCCTGTAAATACAAGTGTCTCCTACACCAATGACCAAAGCGAGATTTGGATACTGATCAGCGTTTAATATTTGACCTCTACATCTCAAATATCCTGCAGGTATATTTTCAACATATTCTTGATCAGAAGGAATTAAATTCTGCATTGGTCTAAAATATGGAAAAATAGTTCCACACGGTCCACCATATTTTCCTTTTTCGTAAGAGTAAGTAGTTGCCATTTGTCTATTTAAAACGTTTTGATTATAAAAATCATAGTTAATGACGGGCAAGTACTTGTGACTGATATAGTGCCCGCATTTAATCCTGCAGAATTATCTATTAGTACATCACTGGAAACAATATCAGTATAAGTATTTGAAGCTCTAACAGATAATCCGCTTGTAAATGTAACCGTATTTGATCCATGACTATGACCACCGATTGAGGTCCATGTTCTATAGTTAGCACTAATACTCGTATGAAAATTTTTTGTGCCTCCTATGTGAGCCAACATGTCACCACCAGAAAATCCGTCCCCAGCAAGTTCTATTGTAGCTGTCGTTCTGCCCCCACCAGCAACATAATGGTTGCCTGTAGTGTTATTTCTAAATCCCACAGTAGCTTTAGCATTACTTTCATATGTAGTATTTTGACCACACCCATTATAAGCCCAAAAATTTTCAAAATCGTCCAAAGAAACAGATCCTTGAGTGTGTGAAATTTCGCCCGTATTTTCAACGGTATGATTATGAATAGGAATATGACCATCTCCCAATTTTCTTGGCATAACATTATATCCACGCTGAAGTAGTCCAGCAGTTAAAGCAAGTCCAGTAACAGTTGCAGTTAATCCACCAATTCCTTCGTCTCTAACACCAACTAAATCAATGGTGGAAGGTGGGGGATTGCCAGTTCCAGATCCAGAATTTCCATTATTAGATGCTCCTATTTGCGCCCAATATGGATCATCTGTTCTATTTCTAGAAGTAAGAGGAGTCCACGCAGCAGAATTTAGATTTTGCATGGGGTGATTAATGGATCCAGCGGAATATGTGGACGTTGTTGTTTTTAAAAATCCATAATGCCCAACAAAAATATCAACTATTCCCGATCCAGCAATATTTGGCAACCTAAAAGTGGACCCCACTGTACCTCCATAAGTATATCCTATGGATTCAAATAATTTAGGATAAGCAGAAACATTTAAAAAAGAACCACTACATATTCTCCATCCAATTGGTATAGTTTCTTCATTACCAGACCAAGGAATGATAGTTCCAACAGGATACCCAGAGAGTGATTTTACTTTGTTATACTTTGTTGCGTCTATGTATGGCATTTTACACCTCCACTAACCACCAGCCTCTATTGTCACTTGCTATTGAAGTAGTGCCACTAGAGTCAACTTCCCCAACGTATATTAATCCAAATCCAGCATTTGGAGTATTAACAATCAATTCTCCACCTGCCCATCCACCAGTGCCACCTTGAGATTTTTGAAGATTTACCCCCGTTTCGCATCTAATTTTTAATGGCACATTATAGTTTAAACTGCCCTGAATATCAACAAATCTCACAATATCACCAGTTACACAATCAGATGCTAATGGTAGATATAAAATTAATTCGTTAGTAGGTCTAACCAAATATTGAGTATTTGGTTGTAGTCTTTGTCCAGAAGCATTCAAATTACCACTTTGAGAATCAACAAAAATTGTTCGTTTTCCGCCATTTTTGGTGTAGAAATTCTCTCTACCAAATGCCTGAATAGAACCATCCAATCTAATTCTAAATGGTTTATCGTTGTTAATTCCTAAATTTTCAACCGAAAATACTGGAGTGATTGAAGGAGCAGTTGTACTATATGTGGCATTCAATGTTAGAGTTGCTCCAGTTGCCGCAGATGACAGTGATCTACCAATGACGGTAGTTCCCAACTGAGCATCTAATGTTATAGTATTTGTTCCACTCAATCCATTTTTAATGGTAACATCATCGCCAGTCGTTAGTGATCCAGCAATTCTTGTATTTCCAGAAACGCCCAAAACTTCAAAAGCAATATCACTAGCAATATCTTGCCTGTTTTTATCAAATACTCCAGAAGAGAAGAATGCGTCTTTGAAAATTTGTAAATTAGCACCATTATACAATCTAGTGTTGCCAGTGGCACTCTCAACATACAATCTAGGCGAAGAACCATTAGTAATTACAAAATATTGTTTTGCTGGTAATGATGTAGAAGTATTTCCGCTCAATTCAATAGAATTGTGTACTTTGAGATTTCCTCCACCAGTTATAATATCAACTCCAGACAAACTTGATGTGCTAGATGTTCCTCCATTATCAAAACCAATTGTAACATCTCCAAGAATCGTTGTGTCTCCGCTCGTAGTAACAACATTAAATGTTGTTAATTTGCTGGAACCAGAAGCGCCATTGTTAATGGAGAAAGTTTGAGCTTCATTTGGATTAATTGCTGTAATTGTTACAAATTCTTCAGTAGAAGTATTTTTATCAATTCTTAAAATGTCGGTTGGTTTAAAGACTCCACTAAATTCAGCAAGATTTATTGATGTTTCTACATCCGTAACAGTAGATGGGAAAATATAAGAAGCATTTTCAGTTTTAATTAGTCTGACAATTTTTGATCCATCGGGGTGAGAAACAGCTGCCGTTCCATCAACTCCTCTCACGACTTCTACAGTATATGGAGCAACCGAAGATGGCAAATTAACAGTTCTAACAATTTCAGTATTAATTAAGAAATATATACCAATTTGATTTATTCCTGTTGGATTATTAATTGGCAACGTTGTAAGTGTAGAACTAATTTCAGAAGCGCCGCCAGTGTCTACGAGAGTATCTTTCAATCTTATCGTTGCGCTTCCTGGAGAAGTAGATCCTAGTTGATAACCAACAACAATAGCAGATCCACCAGAAGTTGTGGAAATTGTTATACCGTTTGAATCTGCTTCTACAACAAAGTATGTTGTTGTAGTAGTAACACCCGAAAGATTTCCTACATTTGTAAATACTACAGCATTTCCAGCAACTAAAGTATTTGCCGAAATAATTAATTTTGTAGATACTGTTGGACTTGTTATTGATAGTAATCCAGTAATACTTTGTGATGAAGCAATATTAGAAATAGATTCATAGTAATCTACATTTAAATTGCTGGTGACAGCACCGTTAAATCCAGCTAATTGTCCTGGACTATGGAATTTACCAAATCCAAGTCTAATTACAGTACCAGTTGCCGATTGCGTAGCAATGTTACCAGATGATACCGTTGTATACGTGAATGTTATAGCATCAACAACCGTAAGACTAACTACTCCAATAGTTGTAAATGAACTGTTGCTACATACAATTCTTGCGGTTTGTCCTGTTGACAATCCGTGTGCTGCCGTAGTTGTAATAGTTGCTGTAGTGCCAGTTCTAGAAACTTGAGAAATTTTAATAGTTCCTAATGTGTTTCTGCTAACTCCAACACTAGAATTTCTAAATCCTCCGTTTTGCTCAATATCACTTTCAAAAATTGCTTTGTTATTTACTTTTAATCCATTTCTAAGTAAAGTAGTACCAGCCGAACCACCAATTTCTACGTTACCAGCAGTAGGAGCAATTTTTACAGATGTTAAATTAGATGGGAATAGAGTAAACTCTTGTGTAGTCGTAGTTGCCGAAAGTTGATCTCCCTTAATTTCAAGAGTTCCATCTAAAACCGTCTGATAATTTTTTACTCTAAAAATACTTTGAGAAGGATTATTAATTGCTCCACCAAAAGTAATCAAAGATGTTGGAAGAACGCCTGGAGTACCAGGATTTGTTACCTGTGGTACAGTGCCAATATTTACAATAGAATTGTAACTATTGTTGTGAACATTAAATGTACCAGCAGCAGCAACACTACTACCAATATTAACTGTTTGAGATGCTGTAGCAGCATTAAACAGATTTGCTGTAGTAGCATTAGCACCAGCAGAGAACGTTAGAGCATTTGCTTCATTTGCGATATTGAATACTGCGTTTGTTGTGGTAATATCGCCACCATTAACTTCAATATCTGACTGGAATCTAAAGTCTCCAGTAATTCTACCATTTCCAGAAACAACCAAAGTTCTATCAAGATCTGCGTTGTTTACATTAATACCAACTCTACCACCATTTGTTGTAGCAATTCTTAAAGTAGCAGCAGAAGTGAGTGGATTGGCACTATCACCACCCACAACAACTGCGTCATCTCTATTTGTTTGCGTCTTAGTTGTTCCCGTTTCAGTGAGATAAGAAAGAATCTTCTTACCACTGATGAAGGCTGTACCAACAACGTCAAGGTTTGCTCTTGGAGTTGTTGAAGCATCAACGAATGCTGTCTGATAAGCACTGTGAGCAGAACGAGCGACAGTGTTAATGCCAAGTTTATAATCACCAATTGTTTCTGTTTCTGTTCTAATCGCTTCGGATCCGAGAACACCAAACTCTTTGAATGCTGCTTTCGATTTCTCGATTACAATATTTGGTTGTGCTACCGCATCAACTGGGTATCCATTATTTGGAAGAGGAATAGCAGTGTAAAGAGGAAGGTTATTATTGACAATAATATTAACAAAATTATTGGTAGGAACAAATGGCGTACCAACAGAACTATAAACAGGCCACACGCCATTAAGCGGAGCAAGAGCACCAGTAGCACCAGTAATACGAATTTGTGAAGAAGAAGAAATTTGTAATGATGTATTTGTAATACCAACATTCCACGTTAATCTAACAATAGTACCAGAAGCAGCACCCTGTATACCAATTACTTGAGCATTAAATCCACCACCAGAACGATTCTCAATACGAATGTAATCATTAGCATAGATCCATCCAAGAGATCCAGTGAATAAAGTTTGATTGCCCTTTAATTGAATCAAACCTGATGCTAGAGGGAATTTGGTGCCAAAATCAGTATTTTGTAACTGAGAAGGACCATTGGTAGTTAATCCAAATGTATTAGCAAGATCAGGCGTTCTATTGGATAGAGCCGTCATAATTTGATAATCTTGTAATCCTCTTGGATTTAAATCAACAACTGTTGTTTGTAGTCTTCCTTGATGTAGAATAATATCACCCGTTTTCTGCTGTGCGATATTTACTTCAAGATATGGGTCATAACCAACGACAACTCCCTCCCCTGTTACAATCTTAAGTGATGGGAAGTTTTCTACAGATCCAAACGCTGTAGTGTTATTGATTACGATAGGAGCATTGAAGAAACTTTCTGCTTTTCCTTCGGATCCATTAACTGTAATAATCTCATTAAATGTTACAGCGGTATCAAATGTTGTTACTAGTCCGCCAATTACATCAGCTTCATCTGTAGACTCTACAAGCTTAGCAGACTCTAGGAATGTTTCTTCGCCAGTGATAGCGTTGATCTTTCTGTTGCCGATGTAAAGATCGCCATTAGAGTTTAGACCAGTGTAGAAGACGATACCAGCGTCTTGTTTCTTCGCTTGAGCGTAGAAGTCCTGAACATCAGTAAGAATGATTTCCTGTCTTGCTGGGAAACCAGTTGAGTAGTTACCAGGACCGAAACCAAGATATTCAAACGTGTGGTTACCAGAACGAGCGATAGATGGTCTACGAAGTTCTACATAAAGTTTTCCTTCTGTTGGATACTGAGAAGTTCCATTGATAGGAATTCTTCTTCCTTCCGAACCAGCAGAAGCTGTACCAGACTGTGCCTGGATGGTAGATGTACCATTAAATGTGTACCCACCAGTTCCTGGATCTTGAACAAAATCAAGAACCATCTCTTTGGTCAAGCTATTCTTAGCATCGTTTACAGTTACCAGACCATGAATGTAGTTGTCTGCGGTAGATACTGTTGGAGGTGGATCGGAAAGCGTAGTAGTAGTTAAATCTACGCCCTTATACCATTCTGGATCGTTCTTATAGAACTCTGGATACAACTTAGAAATTGGTTGTGAGAACTTAAAGTTTCTGAAGTTTTCGCCAACACCCGAACCAGTTGGATATGGAGAAATATTACCTCTCACGCAAGTTAAGTAGTATACACCATCTTGCTGACCAGGGATTCTTCTACGAATAGTATTAACATCAAAGATGTAGAAAGTATTTTCCATGTCAGGAACATCTTCTACACTAGCGATGGTGTAAGAAACGCCATTGTCATCGTTTACTCTATCACCAGGAGTTAATGTGTAGACGTTTGCGCCTTCCACGACATATGGATACTTAGTAATATCTGATCTTCCATCATTTGGTTCACTTATGAGAGTAGCGGTTACAGAACCTTGTGTAAAGACAGTAGGAGTTGTGCTACTGTAATCAATGTTGGAATTGCCAGTTAAATCTTTAAGGATCATGTAGTAGTTATTTTCATAAGCAAAATAACCATGTACATAACCACTACCAGAACAATTACCAGACCAAGAAATTAAATTAGTGCTGTTTGAATTAGGAATACTTGAAACAAAGACTCCATTACCACCTTCTGGAGAAGTAATTTTTACTGTGGTAAAGAGTTTTGTTTTGTATGCTTCAGCATCAATTCCGACATCAAAAACTGTTAATTGTAAATAATTTTTGTTATTTAACGAAACCTTTCTAGCTGACTGAATAGTAAATGCTACCTTTGAAGTAGTCTCAAGTCTCTTTGGATTACCAAACGCAGAAGGATCGTATGTAGATACAAAGTTTGGATTTAGTACAAGTTGCTCGGCAGTTGTAAGTCCTAGTCTTTCCCCTGTCACTGGCGCAAGTAGAGTTGCTGTATCAGCACCAGTTGATGTTGGCTTGAGAAGAATTTTTTGTGGTAACAATCTTCTCTTTTCGTCTGTACGAATTTTAAATACAAATCCTCTAATTGGATCACGAACTGTCTTAAGATTCTTAGGAATGACATAACGTAGACGATATACTCTATCTTCTTTAGTTCTGTTATCCTCAATTCTTTCAAAATATGAATCAGTAGTTCTCAGTCTACCAGCATAATCAGACAACTTTATTCTAGGAATGATCGTGTTGCCAGCAGATAGAGTTTCTAGATACCAGCATCCATCAGTAGCAGCTGTACCAATTTTAGGATCATATCTTAGAGGAGATCTACGCTTGTTACAGAAAGTATAGAATACTGCTGTGCTTCCTGGTTGGAAAGAAATAGGAGCGATGTTATCACGAGCATTCGCAAAGGTTTCGTGAATAGTAAATCTTCTAGCGTTTACATAACGTACATAGTAAAGGTTTTTACCAGAAATAGTTGTTCCACCGAACTGAGACGATAAAGTTGGTAAAGAAGATCCAGTGATATCAGAACCAACACGGAAGAATACTAATTGTGGTTCTACGTTTGTTGATGGTTTATCAAAAGCATGTGGTCTATCAGTTTCAAGAATTGTACTGGAACCAGCAGCGATTTTAGTTTGATATTGATGTAAATCGTAGTTAACATCAAGAACATACTGATATACATCAATTTCTACGTTGGCATCAATACCATCTGTTTCAGATGAGTAGATATAGATACCAGCAGCAGCATTTTCTTCGCTGGTTGCTAGTAATAAATTTTGTTGATTAGATCCATTAAATGAACCAATTGTGGAATAATTAAATGGATCAGTGATTCTACCAGGAGCAATAGCATAGTATACGGTATTGGTATCAAATCCTTTTGGCAGACGAATTAATCGTTTGTCTACATTAACTCCAGACTTTGCTCTTGGAACAAGTCTAACGGGAGTTCCTGTCTCTAACTGGTGTGGGTTGGATGTTGGCAATCCAGTGCTATCGGACTCAGTTAAAGTAAATAAAGTTGCTCTCTGTGCTAAAGCACCTGTGTTAATAGAAGAAGCAACTCTAGGAACAGTTCCAACACCACTATTAATGATAGTAGATAGAATTTGATAGAAATTAACAATCGTGCTTGCTGTAGAAGCGCATTCTCCACCAGGAGCGCCAGTAGCAATATCACCTGGAGTTAAGTAGTTGTAATCTTGAATTACACTAGAGTCAGTGGATGGTGTTAGTGTATTTGTCCAAACTCCCTGCGTAAATTCAACATAAAGATTAACATTTGTCGCAGTAGCAGTAGCATTTACTGTAGAACCAAAATTTAACTTACTACCCTGTGTTCCAAGTTGAATTTGATTTGATGCCAATCCATTAACACCATCACCAATTTTTTTGATATATGCGGTTGATGGAATTGTCGTTGTATATGCTATTGTGCTGCTAGAAGAAGTTGGAATAGCATTAACGCTACGAACTCTCATGCCAACAACAAGACCAACTGTACTGTTGACGGTAACAATTGATGATCCAGATGTTGTGCTTGCGTTTGGAAGATAAGTATTGTGATTTCTCATTGAAGAAATCGCCAAATCTCTCACATAACGATAAGCGTCTAGGGTCTCTAATTTTTCATTTTCAATATAATCTAAATTGTTGCCAGTATAGTATGATTCTGCGGCATTAATTGTATTGATGTTTCCACCCAATCTTAGGTCAGAAGTAATAGCTTCTACAATGTACCCAATATCACGCTTACACTTACTCGATTCGCTAACTTGTGACCAAGGACCAGGATTTCTGACTGGTAAATTGTTAAGATTGCCAGCAAGTAGAGTGCTAGTGATGATGTTTGTTAAAGTATCAATTGTCTGTCTTACGTTGGCGCAATCCCAATCGCCATTATCTACTGCTGGAAGACCAGAAATACTACCAGCATTGACAACACTGGTGACAATTGAGAACAGAGAATCTACTGCTGATTGTACATCAGTACAAGTAGCACCGTTGCCAGAAGCTGTATAAGTAATATTTCCACCAGAACCACCAGCAGTTGCTGGACCTACAGATAAAGCAAGATTCTTTGTATAAAGTTGATTTGTTAAAGCTCTCTTACACCAATCTCTTGCTTTGTTAAAAGCAACAACAGATTCCGCCGATTCACCAACTAATCCATTGGAAATTGGTGTACCTGCCTGCGTGAAATACTCTCTAACAGCGCCAACAGTGAACTCGTTTCCACCCCAGAAGAGATCTTGTGCGATAGAGTCAACGATATAACCGATATCACGCTTACATTTAGTTTCTCCAGCTGGAATAACAGTAGAAACTTGTTCAGCAACAAGATTTGTAATGTTTCCTGCGCTTAAATTGGAAGTAACAATAAAAGTAAGACTGTCAATTGCTAATCTTACGTCAGCACACGAATTAGGACTTGTGTTTGGAATGTTACCACCAGTTCCGCTATAGTTTGCTGGTCCAGAAGTAACAGTAGTATCTTTGATTGTTAATTGATTGGTCAACGCAGACTTCATTAAGTTACGAGCCGCGATGAAAGCAGCATTTGATTGATCAATTTCTCCTGCTAATCCATTTGGAAGCAGTGTGGTAGCATTAGTAAAATATTGTTGAAGGAATTTACGTGTATATACGTTGCCAGCACCCTGAGAAATATCTAGAGAAACAGCATCAATAAAGAATTCAATATCACGCTTACACTTAACTGGATCTGGATTTGTGAAACTAGGATACTGAATCGCAATTTCTGCGTATGCTCCATCAATAATTTCTTGTTTATTTTGCTGAATTAGACGATAAGCATCTTTGTAACGAGAGATTGATGTTGTTTGAGGATCTCCAGGATAATAGAAATCGGGGAACTGAACAGCAATTTCAGCAGCTGCTTTATCAATAATTTCTTGACGGTTAGCAGTAATTAGTTTGCTGCCATCTTTAAATCTGCCAACATTTGCGTCATCATTTACTGGGTCAATCGTAATTGTGGAGACGTAAATAGCACCAGTGGCATTTGTTACGCCAGGAGCTGTTGGTACAGTATATCTAAACTGAGTACTTGTCAATCCAGCAGAAAGAACTTGAAACTTTCCATTAAATGCTGTTTGTGTAGCACCACCAACAGTTACAGATTGATTTGGTTGTAGATTATGTGGTGTAAGAGTTGTTACGGTAATTGTAGTACCAGAAGCAGCAAGTGTTGGAGAATTGAGAAGCGATGTATTTGTCAATAAGTTTGAAATCGCTTTCTTGGACCAATCTTTTGCTCTGTTAAACGCAAAAATAGACTGTGTTTCTTCACCAGCAAGACCATTTGTAATTGGTGTACCTGTTGATGTGAAGTATGCCTTTGTGGCATCAATCATGTTTGAGTTACCACCAGTGTATAAGTCATTAGCAATAGCATCTACAATAAAACCAATATCACGCTTACACTTTTCGTTCGCATTAGCTCCACCAGGAACAGTAAACGCTGGGAAAGCGGTTTGCATTTGTGAAAACGCATAATCAATGATTTCTTGGCGATTTGCCTTGATTAGATTACTTGCGTCTCTGTAACGACCAGTTTCTGCTGTAATATTTGGATTTACATAAGGAATATTTTGAAGATTTGGATATTTCTCTAAAATGTATCCAAATGCTTCAGACTGAATAAATGTTTTATTAGCATCAATTAAATTAGCGGCGTCTTGTCTAAGATTATATTCAACCGTAAAACCAACACCAGTAGGATTTAAAGTAGATAGAGATGCTGTCCACTTCTTAAATCCAGAGTGAATCAAATCTGCTGACTTAGCACCAGACGCATCTAATTTTACAAAGATTTTTTCGTTTCTCTTAGCACCAAGTCTGTAACCATCAATGGATGCTGCTGGACGATCTTCAGGATTGCGAGCATCTTCCGCACCCAAATAAAGTCTCGTTGAGTTTGGATTGAGCGACGTTCCTCTTACAAGAGGTACATCAAATGTATAATATTGCTTTCTAATTGTCTTTAATGTAGACAGTGATTTTGGTGGGATAATATCCGTAACATATCCACCTTTATCTTGGTTGAAAGCAAATCCTTTGTAACCAATAGCATGGAGTGAGGTATTACCAAAGTTCGAGTTTGAGTTGGTGATAGACATATCACCACCAGATTCCATCAAGAAGTGGTCCGCAAAACCTACAGCAAAGATCGAAACACACTGAATGAAGGAGTCATCAGATGCCTTAACGTGGAAGTTTCTCCAATCATCTTTCCAGTATGCGTCACCTTTGATGTGGTAAGGAGTTGTAGCGAACGCATCAGTGAGTGGTGCCTGATTCCATGTGTTGCTGAATTCATCGTAACGAATGAACGCACGATCGTCTTTCTGTAGCGAAACACCAGTGTACTGAGCAATAACCATGGATTTGAATCCAGTGGCTTTCTTACCATCCGCCCAGATACCACAAATACCCCAAGTAGAACGAATCGAAACGTTGAAGACGTATGGAGATGCCGATTCTACGCTATCTACCTCCGCCTGTACGGTGGCATTGGTGTCAAGAGCAGGAGATGAAGCGGCAGTATAAGTTGTGCCACTAACAAGACCCAATCCAGTGGCGGTTGCTGGAACTCTGTAAGTAAATACTTTTGGATCTGTCGGACTAATTGAAGCGACTTGAAATACACCGTTTAATGTGTCGTTTAGTCCGTTATTTGTAATAGCAACGTACTGACCAGGGAAAAATCCATGGTTAATTTTTGTGCGTACAGTTAAAGTAGCAATACCAGCAGGAGAAGAATCATCAATTCTTACTTCATCAAGACGAACCGCGTCTTGTAGAGGTCCAACGATTCTGTTTTCTTGTACTCTAAAGTCAAATTCTCTGTTGCGAATAACCATCAATGCCCATTTACTTGGGTTTGTGGTTGGTCTTGCGTTAGTAGAAGATGAAGAAGCTTGATATGCTTGACCATTATATAGTACTTTATCCCCAGCAGTATAGGTAGTGGTTGGTGACCAATACTCAGTTACAGGAAGAGTTTGACCTTCTACATATACGTCATCAATAGGTGGTTGGAAATCACTGAAAACATGCGAGATTTTTCTGTACAACAGACCTAAATCTTGTCTATCAGCGAAGACAAAGTTTGTAATTTTGTGGTGAGAGAATTCTGGAACAAGTTTTGTTACCGTATCATTTGGTTGTGTGTATACTTTACCAATACCAGCAACAGAATCATACAGAGGAGAATTAGAAGAAAGATCTCCATCCTGAATAGTGAACTGCCAGAAATAGCAACCACCAGTTACGTTGAATAGCGCACAACGAGGAACATCTTTGTCAGCAGGATCAGGAACATACAAAGGGCGTAGTTGAGTTCTACGCAGATCCATACCTACGAGAGATGTACCTCTAGGAATAGTGGCACCACCGTCGCGTCCATTAAATTTGTAGAGAATATTATTTGGATCGCTTAGATTAAAACTCACATTACTGTTTGTTTCCCACTCTCCTAATGCTTGATTATACTGAAAAACAGGAAGATCTGCTACGTTTTCTATACCTGGGCGGTTGTCAATGTGGTGTACACCAGGAGACAACATGATTGTGAATTGATCAAAACGATCATTATCAATGCCTGGGGAATACGAGAATCTTGCTACCTCAAGGAAAGCTCTCTGGATGCTTACAAATGGTCTTGTTGGTGAATTTCCTCTGTTGTCTAAC
>Ga0129333_10001286_pt1 | contig 22519 bp, 13 predicted proteins | sample CPB6_08_DNA_FD_94474 | JGI IMG/M metagenome (GOLD analysis project Ga0129333, IMG submission 94474) | Freshwater to marine salinity gradient microbial communities from Chesapeake Bay, USA - CPBay_Sum_0.6_0.8_DNA | ecosystem: Environmental > Aquatic > Marine > Coastal | place: USA: Chesapeake...
AGAATTATCTAAAAATATTTATAATTTCCTCCCTTTTAAGAACTATCTGTAGTCCCACATGTAGGATCTATCGCCATATTCATCAACATTCCACACTTCCATTACTTGATTGCTTTTATCCGATCCTACCCATATCCACCTATCATTGTTTTCTCTATCAATAATTGGTTCGAATTCATCTAAACCATCCGAAATAAATCCAAATGGTGACATATCTTGTTCTATTTGATTTTTTTGCTCTTCATAGATTCTTTTACGAACATCATTGTCCGTCATTTCTTTGAAATAATCTTGAGCAACTAACCAAGAAAAAATAACCAGACACATAGCCAAGTCATCATTACACCCTTCTTCTGCTTCGAATGAATTATGTTTTTGGGTAAAAGTTGTAAGTTCACTAATTATTTCATAGTCATTAACCAATAACTTATCATCTTCTAATAAAGTTTTTAAATTTGAACATCCCAACTTTTTAACAGATGATGTCATTCGAACACCAAGTTGAGACTTTTTACCACTGAATCCAGAACCAACTATTTGCCCTGCACGACCTCTCATAGAACACATTAAAATGTTATCATATTCAAGATCAAAATGAAGAATATTTGATACTTGATCTCCAATATCATTTACTTCTATTAAAATCCAAGCATTGTTATATCCTTTTGCTACTTCATTAATAATACTTGGAAATAACATTGGTTTAATTTCGTTATTTCTGTATTTTGCTACAGTCTTGTATGGAAAATTGGTAATATCAAAAACAATAAATGCCGAATAATCATTACCAATTCCGCGAGCAACGTCTACGGTAATTAGATAATTGTTTTCTTCTTTTGGATTTTCGTAAATATCCAAATTAGCATTTCTTTTTATTGGATCTTCATATACAAGATTCCTTAGTTTTGATGGATTGATTAAAGTATTGACCGACCCTAAAAACTCACACTCAAACTCTGTTTTGAACTGTTGTTCTGAAGTGTTTGCAATAGTCTGCTCTTTCCACTTCTCATCTCTTCCAGGAACTTCAGACCAGTGAACATCAGTGGGAACATATTCATTTTTACCCTTCTCAGAATCATGCCACATACGGTAGAAATGATTCATACCGCGAGGAGTAGAAACTATAATGACTTTTGTACTTTGACCTGACGATATAGTAGGATAAACAGAGGCAAAGAAGTCATCAGCAATGTGATTCGGGATGAACGCGAACTCGTCCAAAAAGATGATATTGTACGATCCGCCACGAACAGCAGATGCAGAAGTAGATGCGGCGATAATTTTAGATCCATTTTCTAATTCTAATGATCCCCTGTTCCATGACAGGATACCTTGCTGCATCCACTTTGGTAAATTTTCATAAGCAAGTTGCAATCTTCCAAGTAAATCTCTTGCAGTAGATGCTTTGTTCGCTAGAATAGCTATGTTAACATTATCGTTGAAAACGGCGTAGTGTAGTAAGTATGAAACACAAGTTGTTGATTTACCCGTCTGGCGGGGCATTTTGCAAATATTAAATCTGTTTTTATGGAAATTATTTACTAGTTTCTCTTGAAAGGGATACATTTCAAATGGAACAAGACCATGATCAAGAGAAACAATTTTGATATAGTTTTTTGCAAAATATACTGGATCTTCTTTGCACTTTAAAAATTCAATAACCTGTTCTTCTGTCCAAGAAAATGTGGTATTTGCCCTCTTTAAATTTGGATTAGAAAGATAAGCATCAGATTGCTTAAGTTGAATATCTTGAATTGACATAATTTAATAAATTTCTCTCCACTGAATTGCTGCCGCAACTGCTGCAACCGAATTTCCCTGCGTTGTAATAGTTCTTATAACTAGTGCATAAATTTCAGAATTGTCTGAATTTATATTCTGCACAATAACATTTTTCTTTGCTGCCGTAAGTTCCCCAGAAGAAACTGGTGATAATGAGTTTTGTGATGCACCAGAAGGAACAAAACCTGAAGCAAATACATCACCATCACTATAAGTTGTTGCATTTACGCAATATTCAACACCACTATTGTCTGATGCAGATGTCCAAGTTAAGGCACCCCCGTTTCCAATAAATGCTGAACTTGGAAGTTTTACAATCTTATAAACAATACTATTTGTTTCGCAATACAATGAAATATTGTTTAAACGAACAGATATTCTATTTGGATATCCTTGAAAACTATTTTTAAGACGAATGGCAATTAAAGGAAACTCTGTTCCTGCTGGAGTTGGTGTTGTTCTTGTGGTAGTCATTGTGTATGCAAAGTCAATACCACTTTCCGTATATCCTCCCTCACTTGCAACTGTGGAGCAAATTTGATCAAATGATGCTCCAACACCAACAGCAGTATTTCTTATTTCACAACGAACTGGAAGGTTTGGATTTGAAATATAAACTTTTGGATTATTATTGGAATGTAAAAATTCGTGAGCAGAAATCAATTTTCCGTCGTGTGCAAAACCACAACGAACTCTACCTACACCTAACCATTGAAAATCGATGAATAAAAGTTGAGTTTTTGTGAAATCAAGATTAAATCCTGATGCTCCAGTTCCATCACATTTATCTTTATTCCATTGAGATTGTGGAATTCTGGTTTCTGTTGCAATTCCACTTGTGAATGTTCTAATGACCCAATTATAAGTTCCAATACCAGCATTTACACCATCCGAGGTGCTTAATCCAACTTGTTCTAAGTATATTCCATCTCTATCATCAAAGTATCCAGTTCTTTTTGTTGCATTCTGTTGAGGTGCATAGAAATTAAAAGAACTAAAAATCAGTTGTGATTTTCCTGGTTGATAATGATGATATGCTTTTGTTTGGTGAACACAATATGCAGTGCTTCCAATACCTGTTTGTAATCTTGCACAAGCTTGATTTGGTATGAATGATATTGTAGACCCAGCACCAGAATAACTATCTATAAAATTGTTATCAATCGCATAGAGATGTTTATAGTCCCCAAGAGTAAATGGTTCTGAAATTCTTTGTCTACCAAAAGCATCAATAGCAGGTGTATCTGGATTTAGGGTTACATAAGTTCCAGTTGATATTGCAACATTTCCTGTAACTGGAAATGGATTTGTGGTAGAAACTATTTCGCCATTCTTATTGGCGACCATATTCACCTCAAACAGAGTTCTTTCCTGATTTAGAAAGTCCTGTGTATTCTTATTAAATTGTGCCATTAATTATTCACCCCAAGTCAATCTTTCTGGTTGATATCTCTGAGAACTTTTAATTTTTAAAGAACTTTGAGATTGTGTTGGATAGATGTTATGAACAATCGCTCCTGGATATTCTCCTTGAAGATTTTCTGCTAGTTCATTTTTATTCATCATCTTACCTTCAACTTCTAAACGATACATCTTTCCTTCCCAAACAACATCTGCAAAGAAGGACTCTCCAACTGGATCTGACTGTGTATCAGATCCGTTTACATAGAGATTTCCATTGAAATCTCCTGCAATATTGATGCTTTCTGATAAAAATTGTTGAAATGATTTCATTTTAGTTACAGTTCCAACGACGGAGGGCTTTGTTAATTCTTGAATCTGGATCTCTTGCGGTTTTTGCTGAAGTAAGTTTTGATTTCATTCCTTTCATACGACGGCAAAAATTAGCACGACGCTTTGCTCTTTTTCCCTTTGGTTTCTTTTCAGTGACCGCAGTTTGGAGTTTTGAACCTGGATTCTCTTGGCGATAAGCATCAACTGCTGCTTGACTTAATCCATCAGTTTTGTCTTTTCTATTGACTTTTTGCCAATCTTCAGATAATCCAAAATCTGCTCTCCAATTTGAATATCCTTCTTTTTGTTGCTTCTTAGGACTAGTCAATAAACCATAAATACCGCCCGCAATTGCCAGTGGAATTGCAACTTTAGGATTTTTTACTTTTGATAATGCTTTTAAAAGTGATGGTTTTGCTGCAGTTTTTGCTGCTCTTCTTGCTTGCGCTGCTGCTACATTTTGCGCTCCTTGCCTACGTGCCGCAGACATACGATCATAAGATGATTGCGTTCTAGCACTTTGTCCCCTATTCTGAGTCGTTGTTGATTTGGGTACATTAGGTAGTTGTGATCCAGAACCTACTGGTTTTGGTGTTGCTGATTTTGCTTGTTTTCTCATTGCATCAATTTTTTCTGCAGCACCAGGATTTGATTTTTTGAGATTTTCAATTTGTTCTGGAGTCATATCTTTTAATTTATCTTCCCACTTCTCTGAGATAATTAATTCATCTCTCCAGTTGGAATATTCTTCCTTCTTCACACAACGATTGTAAGTTTTTCCGAACAACTTCTGGGTACCTTTTTTCTCATATCCCGCCCAACACTTTTTCGCCTCATCAACATTATGCTCTCCACTTTCAATATAATCTGCAGCAGAATCAATATAATCTGCTGCTTTTGTAATTTTTGACTGAACCCATGCCTCAATATTACCTTCACCCTTCATTTTTTTACGAAGTCTTTTTGCTGCAGAAATAATTGTGGATAATTCCGAGCGTGCCATTGAATATTCATGATCATATCCTTCTGGCATATTTCCAGGATGTGGCATGGTTGTATTAAAATCTTTTTTTGAACTAATTAATTCTGCTGGTAATGAAAACATATCCCAGTATTTTGTACCATATTTACATTCTTCTCTTCTTTCATTCTTTTTACATTTTGGACAATATCTCTCTAATTTATCTCTAATTGGGCCGTCCCAGTCATATGTAAGTGCTCCAGTATAAGCACTCTCAGTCTTTGTTCCCCAATTTGAAGCGCCTTTTTTACGACATTTGACCAGTGCTCCAGATGCATATGCACTTGGCCAAACACTATATCTAGATTTTACTTTATGATAACAAGCATCTTTTTTACCACTACCTTTACCTGGTTTATCTTTTGCTTCCTGAATTTCTATTTCTTCTTTCATTTTTTTTCTAGGTGAATCTGTGGAAACATATGTTGGTTTTGCAGCACCTGATTTTTGCTGTTGACTAGGATCTGCTGCCTTTTTTCTTCTTGCTGCAGATAATCTTTCGGACTTTGACATACTTGCTCTTTTTGATGAAGAAACACATTTAGGAACACCTTCACCAGGTTCATCACTAGCGCAAGTTCCACCAGTTACAACATTTACCCAACCTGGTTTTCCATCTTTTGATTTACTATCGAACCATTTATGCAAACTACCTTCAGAGACATCTTTAAATTTTTTATGATGCTTCTTGGCATCTGCTTCCATCTTTTTTAAACGAGTATAATAATCTGGAATTTCATCTAAATGTTGGAGAGCAATTTCCCTAGCAAGTTTATGATCTTTAGTGTGCTCATGCTCAATTGGTTCTCCCATATCCAATTGCTTTTGAATAAAAGAAACTTTCAAACGATGCTTCTTAGCAATCTGTTCAACTGTTTTAAATGGTTTTAATTGCTCTTTCAATTTTTTTCTGCGACCTTGACAATGTGCCTTTTGAGAAAATCCTTTGGGATTATTACAATCAATAGATTTTTTATATTTTTCTGACCAACCCATCAGATCAAAAAGAACTATTCTTTATTATTTAGAAAACCTTGCTTTAGTAATTTTGATAATTCGGAGGTAGATCCAACAAAAACTGCATTATTGGTAACATTGTTCGTTGTTTTTACAGTTTCTTCTTCTATATCTTTTAATTTCTTTTGTAAATCTATAAGTTTGTCGGTTACGTCACCAACACTTTTTATAAGTTGCCCAGCGACCTCATAGGCCCTTGGTTGATCACTTTCTGCAGCAAGTTCCATAATTCCATCAATCGCTTCCTGACCCTTTTCAATTAAAGAGTAAAGGTTCGCTCTTGTATATTCATAATCTTTTTTTATATCAACTGATGATTGATCAATAGGTTTTATTTCTGTACAATTTGGTTCTTCATAAATCTGCATTTCGCTAGTTGTGTTTAACACATTGTCTAAGGAGTCAAAATTTTTAGATTTCATGGAATTTAAATATCAATTTGTTGGACAGGACTGTAAACTTTTGCGTCTCCAAAAAACTCCCAATTCTCATTAAATCCAAAATCATCATTTGGTTGTGCATCAATAGGATCTGGAGTAACTGTATATCTTACTTCTCTTCTTGCAGTTTGAACATCTGTAGATGAATACATATCCACTTGAACCTTGCGAATAAGACCATCCGTGCTGTCTGATATTGGACCAAAGAGATATGTTTTTGCGGTAAATTGTAAAGTATATAATAAAATTCTTCTAGTAGAAAAATCACCTTCATAGTCATCTCTGAAGGAAATATCATCTAAAACTATTGGAATATCTTTTTTTTCTCCAATAATATCAACCATATCAATAGTAACACTAAAAGCAGGTTGAAAAAATGGTAAAATTTGTTCTATAATTTGAAGAACATCGTCATTTAATTTTGCCATTATGTTCAATTCAAATCCTATATTGTATGGTACTGGCATGAAAACCTTTTTAATATTGTTTCCATCAGAAGCTTTAAAAGATTGAGAAATTCCAGACTTTCTTGCAGAGTCATATTTGATGGAATTCATCTCAAAAGACATTCTTGGTAGTGTTATTGCAACTGGTTTATTTAAATCTGCTTGTTGCTCTAAACGTGCCAAAAACTTTTGAGTTGGTCCATATGCTAAAGGAACTCTCACATCACTGTAATCGTTACCATCACCATCTTGATGTTTTATTGATATATTATTGAAAAGATTGCCAAAAGCAATAATTGTTTTTCTAATATTTTGGTGATAAAAATATGTTCCTAGCATTAATAGTTACCGAATAAGTTAGACTCTGAAAAATCTATAATAGAATTTGACTCTTGTTGTATTTCATCATTTTGTTCATATTTATCATATAAGTCCGAAACTTGATATTTTTGTAATGGGTACCTTGCAGAAGATATTGAACCAACTATAATTTCTCCAGGTATAAAGTCCCCATTTACAGTACCAACTTTCAAAATACTTGTAGTACTATCCCAAGTTTTAACTCTACTCTTAGCTCCAGAAGTTTCTCCAGTAACTACTTCATTAAAAATATAAGTATTAATTCCAACAAGCAAGGGTGGGTTTGATATAGATATTTGTGGATTTGATACATACCCAATTCCAGCATCAGAAATCAATATCTGACTAATTTGACCATTAGAATTTACAATAGTTCTTGCCACAGCAGTAACTGCAGAACCAACTGTAGGAGATGAAAATCCTATAGATGGTGAAGTAACATATCCAGAACCACTATTAGTAATTGTCACACTACCAATACCGGAGTATGTTTTTTCAATGACTGCTTTTGCAGTTGCCCCAATTCCAGTTGCACTTAAAATTGTAACTGTTGGTTCTACTGTATATCCTGCACCAGGATTTACTAGCAAAATTTCTTTAACTGAACAAAAATTTCCTATGCAGGAAGTAATTGCTACTGCTTGAGCATTTACTCCACCAGAAGGTGCGCTACTAATTGCTACTGTTGGAGTTGTTTTATAATTATAACCATCATTAAGTAAAATTATTTTTCTAACATAACCACTTACAATCGAAGTTTGTGCAGTCGCTTTTGATCCTGATGGGAACAATTTAAGTGTATTAATATAACCTTGATTCTCTAAAGTTCTATCTATTTCTTCTACAGTAGTATTTACATTATCCCATCCACCAATGTTATCCGAATACTCAAATAATTCACATTTCAATTCATAAACATAAGTTTTTCCTAGTTGATAAAAAGGTTGCTCATGCTCTACAAATTTTATTTCAAATAATCTTTTTCCAAGTGGAAAATAAATTAAGTCACCCTCTCTTGGGCGCGTAGAAACTATAATTTCATCCTTATCCATGTCAGATAAAAATGGAGCAATAAAATCTTCAAATCTTTCTTTTGATATTATGAGAGTTAATTCATCCTTTAAGTTCATTCCAAATTTTGATAAAATATCTCCAGATCCAGTATATCCATCAAAATTACTAACATATGCTTCTATTGAAAAATTATCATCAAATTTTGATGAAGTAACCTCTCTTAATATTGTCTCTTTTCTTATAAATTTTTGAGGTAAGTAGGAAACCTCTACTCCAAATATTTTTAACTGTTCATTTATTAGTTGTTGGATCAAATTTTGTTCAGAACCTGACCCTTGAAGAAAAAATGGATTTAGTGCCATAATTATCCTATAAAGTCGTATGGTGGTAATTCATATTCCATAGACATTTTTTGCATTAAGTCATCTAATTCTCTTTGAGCATCATCATATATTTCCCTACCATTCAATTCAACTCCACCTGGCAATTTAACTCCCCTAAATTTTATTAAATTTTGACCCCATTGCTTTTTAATAAGGGAAGTCAAGTATTTTTTTAAAAAACTATCATTGTAAACCTTCGTAAAATCATTTGGATTTAATATTCTATAACAATCTATTACTAAAAAATTACCTGCAGATTGTGCTCCCCACTCAATATCTAAATACATTCTATTTTGTCTTTTATTAAATCTTATTTGTTTGTCAGTTGTTAGTAAAAAATCAATATCTTCAAGATAACTTTTAACCATAGCATACTGTAATAGTTCCACGGAGTTAAAGTAATATAGATCATTTAAAAATAATTGATATTTTATACTAAACATTCCACCAGAAATGGAACTGGTGTCAAATTTAAAAACTTTTTCTATACCAATAACAGAGTCTGGTACTTGAATATAATTGGAGGTTTCATAAAAATTAAAAGTTCCAATACCCGATGTTCCTGTAGTTGTTACTATTCCAACACCACTAGTATTCTTTGCCTTACCTCTATCAATGTCATCCTGAGTAATTTGATATTTTAAATACATTCTTTCAACACCATCAAAATGACGCTCATTAAAATATTGTAGAGCATCATCCACCAAATCATCTATTTGATCATCATCTACGTTGATTTCTAAAACCGGAGCTCCCAGTCTTCTTAAACAATAATCAATTAATTCTTGTCTTGTTGATGGTTTTGCCATAATACTAACTATCTCTTGTTATGCTTTTTGAAACTATTGCAGAACCTTCTATGACTTTTGTTTTTTCACCAGTTCCACTATTTGTAATTACAATATCGTACATATATCTTCCAGGTTTTAAACTGGTAGTAGAGTTTGGACCCAATTCAATTCTTATTACTCCAGACGAAGGTGGAGAAACTGCAGTAGCAATAAAATTTACATAAGAAGTACTTTGTGGATGTTTTCTTAATTGCGATTTAACAACATAGTTTGAAAGGTTAAGTGCCGAACCATTATCATTAGCTAAAGTAAAAGACTGAGTAAATGAAGTACCAGTATTAATACTTAAATTAACTACATATGGTGATGCCATTTACTACCAAAAATACGCCTATGAATTATTTATGTTAATTAAATAATGATACTACTTCTTGTTGCTTTAAATATAATTTAAAGTACAATTTTGAAAAAATTCTCAATTCTTCTATGCTCAATTCTTCAATTACTCTACAGTGCTTTTCATATTCAAATAATTTGTTAATATCACTCAATTCAATGTCTTCTGGTTTCATTTAATAACTCCTTTAATAAAGACTTGATTTCTTTAACTTCATCCTTTAAATTTTCAATTTCTTTTTTTGTATTCAATCTATTTGAAACACTGCTTAAATACTGTTTGTATGCCGCACTGTCACAATTTACTATGGCACCCGTTTTTTCATCTCTAAAAAGATTTGGGTGCCCTTCAACCGATATTAGATCTTCTATCATGCTAGTGCAATTGCTCTTAAGTCTTTAAATCTTGGATATTTATCTTGTCTTGTACCAGACATCACTATTTTAATAGTAAAACCAATAAATGGTCCAACATTAGACGCTGTGTATTGATACTCTAAGAATTGATTTTCCAAACTACTTGGAACTATTGTATCTGATAATCCACTATTTTTACTCTCATCAACAATATCCAAATAACCATCAAGATTATTATCCGTTGTTAAATTATTATATCCTGGGAATAAATTGAATGCTGTTAACGATTCATTTGACTCCGGTTTTATCAATGAGTATAAAACTCTAAAATCTGTAGAAGGATGTTTATATGCGGATAATAATACTCTTAAACTATTGGATGGTTGAGATAATCTAATAGTTCTAGAAACATAAATTGCAGCATGAGGATCATTTACAAGGCTGTTCACTCTACCATCATTAATATAATCTGAAATTGGATTATTCAATCTTGCACTATGAAATTCTGTAAATGTATCATCTAAGAAAATCATAGGTGAAAGATTATAATTATCTGAAGATAAAGACAATGCAGTTATTAAAGATTTATTTCTAGGTAAAGAATCTAAATATTCGTCAGAATTAATCTTTGAAGCAACCATTCTAAGTTCATTTAATTTATTTTTTTGATTAATTTGAACGTTCTGATATCCAAGATCTCTAAATGATGTTTCATTACCACCAGAACTTGTTCCTGTAACAGATCTCATTTGAGATGTTACTTCAGTTGTTGCTCCTGGTATTATAATATTGTAGAATGGTATTACAGTATCGTAAATTATATTTTCGGATGCATATGCAGTCACACCACCAACACTTTTTTCACTATTAAATGATAACTTTGGATAAGTACCGTCAGTAGATCTGTCAATACCAAAATTGTCTGAACCAATTAATCCGCTTCTATCTATTTCTAAGTAATAACTATCTAGTTCAATATTAGAATCGACAATGTTATGACTTCTATTAATTCTTCTAAGAGAAACTCCATTCAATTCGTATTTGCGAATAATTGAGTTTTCTGGATGACTTATTGCAATAGTACCATTGATACCTCTTTCCAATCCCTCTAGTGATGATGATTGTACTGAAATATATTTAATTATTTCATTATTAATGATCAAATATCCAGGATTTGCTGCACTTACAGCAGAACCTTCAAAATTTTGGAAATATGAAGTATCTGCAGATGCTATATTTAAAATAGAATCCGTCCTTAACAATTGCGAAGATAAAATTACTCCTGGAGTGTCTGGAGAAACTCCACTTAATTCTACAATATTATTTGCGGCATACATACCATGATTAAAATGATCAACTTTAAAGTATTTTCCATCTGAATAAGAACCATAAGTATCAGAAGATGTAATTTGAGTTGTTCCTATGGAAGTTCTTGTTCCAGAATTATTGAAATATTGAAATGTACTTCCATTACCGAAATGATTTCCTTGAACATCAGTTAAATATAATGTATCAATTGCATTATTGTTTCCTGTTATTGTTATTAAAGCATTTTGACCTTTACTTAAATTTTCAGTTCCTGTTACAGTCGAAGTTACAATTCCGACAACATCACCAACTGAATATCCATTTCCAAATTGATTAATTGTTGCGGATGTTATAGTTCCATTAGATCCTGCACTAATAACTAATTTCAATCCAGATCCATTTCCAGTAATATTGAATGTCTCTACGGTAGAAGTTCCTTCGGAATAATTTCTTCCACCAGTACTAATCGCTACATTAGATACCGAACATCCAGTTCCAACAATAGTTCCATATACATTACTGTTCGCAGATTCTCCAACTTTTCTACCAGCAGTTAATATTGTATTTACTATTGTACTATTATATACTGTTGTTATACCAACCTTAAGTTTTCTTGGTAATGTTGTAATTGGATTGTTTATTAAATTTCTAACATATCCATTACTCTTACTTAAAGTTGGATTTTGGAAATATGCTACCCCATTCAATTCGGTGAATTTTGCTTTATACAATTTAAATTTCAAGTCTTCGTATTGATCAGAAGACCATATTGATCCATTTTGTGATTTAAACAAACTTCCAATTGCAAACTGTTTAGTATATCTTACACTTTCAACGTCTGGAAGATTTAATGTATTTCTAGTTGTTTCACCCATTCTAGCGACCCATAATTCATATTGATCACTTTGAGGTGCTAAAATAACAATTGCATATTCTAATCCTGGTGGTAAAAATATTGGATATGGGAAAGTTACTTTAGTTGCTACTGATCCATCAGTTGAAATTTGAATATCATTTGGTCTAAGAGTTACTGGATCACCTATTACCGTTAATGTTGGAGTTCCAAATTCAACAGTTCTTACTTGGATTGTAACAGAAGCGTTTCCTGGGTCTTTTTTGGCAAAGAATAAATCGACAGCAGTTAAAAATGCACCATTCACATCATCATTAAATGAATTTAACCCTCTACTAGAACCAACAAGAAATGTTTGTGCCAAAGGATCAGAATATACTTGTTGCTGAATAATTCTGTTTACGTTTCTTGTTACATTCGTAATATTTTGAGTAACACGAGTAACTTGTTGGGTAACGTTAGTTGTATTAGTAACGTTAGTAATGTTATTAATAACTGGTGCTGGTGGTTCGGGAAGATTTATTGATGATATGTTTTCATTCCTTACCGCATTTAAAGTTCTTGTTCTTATATTATTAGTTGTTGTTAATGAAGCATTTATTGTATGAACTCTTACAATATTTTGATAAGTTTGTACAGTACCTTCTGACAAATAATTAGATTCGGCTGAAGAGATATCTGTTCCATTTAATAAACCATTTTCATTTACTGGACTTGAAGATAACTTAAAAGTTTTATTTCCAGTAGGAACTCTTATAATTGGTGGTGGTAATGCATTTGGGTCTCTAATAAAGAATGTTCCAATTAAATCGCCGTAGTTATCTGTAATTAATCTTAAATCTTTTACATATGCGGAAGCACCACTAGTCTCTCCAATTAACACTGCTCTACGAACCAAATAACCAGAATATAATCCTTGAGCTTCTTCTGATAATGAAAATGTGTCAATATTTAATACAGTTGAGGATTCGCTATATGCTGTGGGTAGAATTTCTGATTTTGAATATGGATTTGCATCATAAGTAGATGATGGGTTATTAAATGGACCAAATTTATGATTTGGTTGGGCAAGTCTGAATGTTATAATTGGAACACCATTATCAAAACCAACTACATTCTCTCCAACAATAAAACTACTATCAGTACCGGGATTTTGTAATTCTACATCCTTAGTAACTTCTATTAATTTTGGAGTAAAATCAATTGAAGAAATTCCATCTAAAAATGAGTAATATTGTGTGAAAGATTTCAAATTAGATACTGAAAATTCAGTATTTCTGGATCTCATGAAAATGTCAAATTGACTTTCAATAAAAGATCTTTCTGTAGAAGTAGAAGTACTATTATCAGAAGAACTAAATGTTTCTTGTGAAATTGTACCATCACTTAAACTTAATTCTGTCCAAGTATCTCTTACTTGTCCAACACCCAATCCTCCAGATCCTGTTCCCGTAGTGTTATTAACATTATTTAAAGTTATTCTTTCGGTGTTAACTCTACTTTCTAAGTTTAAACTATTATTGTGTGCAATAACTCTATCTGGAAGTTGTACAGTTCTTATCCAAGTATCTCTAAACGGATTTAATCTAACATCACCAACATATTGAATAACATGGAATGGATTTACATTTTCAACCCTTGTTGCCAATGGTTGTTCTATCCAATCCACACTTTCATAATCTAAAGTAATTACTTGACCAGTCTTTTTAACTCTATTATCTAATAACTCAAAATTTTGTGATAAATCTAGTTCAAAATCAGTAGGATTTGATGCTGCGATAATTTGATTCTTTAAAGTATTCTTTGAAATTAATGGAGTTAATTCATTGTCATCAGAAATTTCTGAAAGAGAATTTCCAAGATCAATAAAATTATCATTTTTAAATGAATCTGCGAAAAATCCAGTTTTAAATCGATTTATACCATCGGCATCTTGTATTTGAAGAGTTTGAGTATCTAATTCTAGTAAAGAAAGTGAAGTTACTATTTCTAAATTTTCGACTCTATCTTCTATTTTTCCAATATCACGCATAGTATATCTTCTATTATCTACCAAGTTTATTTTAATATCATTGGTATCATAAAGATATGGTGGTAATGAAATAGACGCAATTTCCAGTAAATCTCCAGATTTATAAGGTTCTTTTGGACTGACTGATGATATACCCTTTTCAATAACAAATGATCCGTAACTATCCAAATACACTTTATCAATTCTGCCAAGATAAAAATCATAATTTACCAAACTCGATTCATTTGGAGTAAATATTAATTTTGGTGTATCTCCAAAATTTCTGGATGAAAAATCAAATGGTGAAGAAGATGAACTACTAAAATATGAAACTCTTGGTCTAAAATCTAAGGTGTCAGAAGCTCTAATATTTAAAAATCCTATATTGGGAATATCCTTACTGTAATTTTCATTATTATAACTTAAAACACTAAACAAATCACCAGAATCTGTTGGGGAAACATCATAATGGTCTAGTACAATAGTAAGTTTTCTACTGGGTTCTGGTTCATTAGTATTTCTTATCAACTTTGAGTAATCATAATATTGATTTTTTTGACCTTTATCTAATTTAAAAATATTTGTAATATTTTTATATCTTCCGAAAGATAATGAAGAAATAGGAGCGATTATATTAGATTCTTCAAAAGTAACTTCTTCATCAATTTGAAACTTATTGTTATTTAAGTATACTATTTCTACACTATTTGGATATAAAGCATCTTTCTTTACAATTCTGGCTAATGCTTTACTTGTCTTTCCAACTATGTTTTCGCCAATTATAGAATTATTTGAAATTCCATATAATGAGGAAAAGTTTAATTTATCAAAAGTTGGTAAAGAAGAATCTAAAGATTCATATACAGATATTACTCTAATTGCATCTGGATATCTTAAACATATTTCCTCATCTTGAACTCTCAATCCATAATATCTATTGAATGCCAATCCATCATTAACTGAAGAATTCGAATTTGATCCAGATTGTTCATATTTTGATAGTTCAACATTGACTATAGTGCTCTTTTTATGAACTTTTGTTTTACTCTGTATACCAATTTTAACAAAAGTACCATTTATAATTGATGTCGTTTTTCCATTTGTAATTCCTTTAAATGTAATCTGCGTATACCCAGGATTAAAAGTAACTTGATCATCTGTCAATGTTTCTGTAGTTCCATCACTGTAATGTATGGAATACTTTTCTACATCAAAAGTATCAAATTTTATAGATCCAGAATTACCAGGTAAACTAAAATCACCAGTGGATAATGTTAATGATCCTCCAGATATTACATTTGAAGATGTAGATTGTGCAGAAAATGTTAATTGGGAATTATTGAGATCTATACTTGAAATATTTGTATTTGGTAAAACTGAATACAAATATCCAGAACTTTGATCTCTCAATATGGAGTTTCCAACTAAAAATCTAACTTGTATATTAGAACTTGTAAGAGCACCATCATTAACATTTTTTACTGTTGATATTCCAGATAAAGTAAATGTTGTTCCATCCGAAGAAACATTATTAACAACATTATATGTTTCTGTACTAAATCCTGATCGTGAATACTTTACGATTGTATCTGTTGATATACCACTGAAAGGTTTACTTGATGTTCTTACTATTCCATTAGACTGAATAGTAATTTGATCTTGTCCACTAAATCCACTCGGGACAAAAGAATCTAAAACAGAATCTGCTAAAAATGCTGGACTTCCTGCAGAGTAAACTGATTTAATGTCTGAAGAATTATAATTCTTTACATTTAAAATAGTTCTAGATATTATTGTTGTGCCATTTATAGTAATATTTTCATTAGGTAAAAATGTACCAGATACTTGCCTTATAACCACCAAGTTACCATTAGATCCTGATGAAACAACGTATCCTGTAGCACCACTACTATTTCCAGAAATGATTGATGTTGCAGGTAATTCTGTTGAAGTTAAAGAATTATTTAAAGTTAAATGTGTGTAGAACTGTATATCATATAAATGCAAATCCCATTTTGTTTTTTCATCATCATATGCCGCATCAGTAAGTTTACACAAATAAACTCTTGCAGACCCTAATTCAATACCATTTGGAGATGAGGTTGCACCATTTCTTCTTCTACTATAAAAATATACTGTTGATTTGTTTATTGGGGCACCGTAAATATTATTAATTCTTAAAATATTTCCCATTTTAAATGGGACTAAAGCACCCGTAACTGTTTGCGTATCTCTTGGTTTTTCAATATCCAAAACAGTTGTACTAGTTTTTTCAACATCATATCCTTTAACATAAGCTTTACCTGGGCTTACGCTTACACACATTAAATCATCAGATGGGGTATTTCCTCCAGTTGTTAAATCACCATTAAAATAAATTCCATTGTTTCCAAGTAAATTATTTAAAGAATTATTAACTGAAATTGTAAATGGTGTAACTGTGTAATTTCCAGACTCATCATAAGTCCTTTGAGCAATGTAATCTTTTATTAAATTATAATCTGTTTTATTTTCTATCTTTTTAAGAAAACCATTTTCAACTCTCAATAATTCTATAAAATCGGTGTCATTAATATTTGATAAAGGTTTTTTTGTTAGTGATAAATCTATTTTAAATCTATCTGCTCCTGGAGATGCAAAGTTTGTAAATCCTTTTGCGTTATCGAAAAGTGATTCATCATCCTTGGTTGTTATAATATTTTCGGATACTCTTAATCCTATTCTATAAGAAGAAACATTATTGTAGTAATCTAAAATTAATGTATGTTTATTTACATTTACGAACGTTCCTCTAACAAAATAAACACCATTGTCAATAGAAACTGAAGATCCTACTGCTGTTGCATTTTCTGACACTAATGAGGCAAAAGCAGTTCCATCAGATATTACTGTATTATTAATACCGTAAGATATTGCTTCCGTAGATAGTAAAGATTCACCGTCTAAAAAGAATGCCTGATTAAAATCATTATTTGATTCTAAGTATTTTACATAAAGAGTTATATCTTCTACACCACTATTATTTGGAAAAACTACTTCTTTTATTGTTGCAGATATTCCCGAAACTTCCCCTCTAATAATTTGTCCAACATATTTTTCAATATATTGTGAAATATCTACTCCAAAAGAAGTAGAATTCAATTTTACCGCACAATATTCTGAATCATATGACACTCCCCCAGGAATAACCATAGATCCTTCTTTGAAGATATGACTTCCAAAAGACTCTATTTGGTTCTGAAGAATAGACTGTATTGTGTTTAATTCTCTAGACTGTACTGGTCTTGCAGGATTAAAAAGAACTTTATAAAAATTCTTCGTTGAATCAAAATCATCAAAATAGGGATTAACATTAAAATTAGTTTTTTGTGCCATTTTTTAAAATTCTAGAATAATTTTGATATCTTCTTTTTGTCTAGAGTTTCTCTGTATTAAAGGTCTATTATCAATGTAGATAATATCTCCAGATGTTTTATTTATTTCAGGACTTGCGATACCCGATGTAAAAGATACATCCAAGTTAATTATTTTGTTTTGTACTGTTAATGTTGATGCACTAAATGATGAATTTATAGTGCATAAAAATCCACTGCTAACTCCTCTAATAGATCCTCCAGAAGTGTTAAAATCTAGTGATGCATTAGCAGAAGAAGAAATTCCAACATAATCTGTTTGGTCATATACAGATTGATTGTAATATAGTGATCTATCTTTAATATATTTTAAAACTTGTGTATCTCTATCGTAAGAAGATACATAACCAACTGCTTTTTGTCCATCAGATAAAGTTTGTTCTATTTTTTCACCAATTATAGGTACACCACTACCGGATGGTATAACTTTTAATGAAGTCAAACCAGAAAATCTATCTGCAGTATAAGATTCTGTAGATATAAATTTTGAAGGATTTTTCAGTATCCCTATTTGGGCAAATTTTGTATCTATAGGGAAATCTTTTGATGAATCATCAAATCTGGAATAAATTAAAACCCTATCAGACCCCATTTCCCGATATAAATCATAACCATGACCTCTTGAAGGTGGTATTATTGGTATTAATTTTGCTGGAAATGATATTGTGTCTGATGTTTGAAGTGGACCTAAATTAACAACTCCATACGTATATCCACTTCCACCAACAGTAACAGTGGTTTTTATTATTTGTCCATCTTCGTTTGCCTCAACAAAAACTCTTGCTCCAGATCCATCACCCAAAATATCTACTTCACCTGTGGCATAATTACTTCCTGGATTTTCGATATATACAAATTTAATTTGATTATTGTTGAGAGTAGAATCTCCATTCTCTCTAATAGATTTTATCTGTGATAGTGACGAAGTTTCCCAATCATTAGGTACTGGTATGAATTCTGTAGAATCAAATTTAATAATATCAGTCGGCGGTACAGTAAACAGATATTTCCATATATATCCATCTCCACTATTTCCTGCCTTTGATGGTTCTAAATCAGTAAACAGTGGTTCATCTTGAGATTGATTTCCTGTCGTATTTATCCCACTTGATCCATTGGATATACAGATATATACTTGATACTGACTATTAATTACATAATAATTTGAATCATATAATCTTGCTCTGTTAGTAACTGCAGAGGGATTATTGACACTGTAATCATGCCTATACATATCATATTTTACACCCTGTGTCCATTCAATTTTTCTCACACATCTTCTGATGTTTTGGGATGTTACTTTTTTTCCATATAAAATAGTATCACCATAATGAGAAAGATAATCAAGATTGTCGGTGGGATTTGGTAAAATTGGAGTTCCAGCCCCATCTCCCCCTTCCCAATTTTCATTTCTACCAAATCCATTTTGATCTGGATTTGGCAGACCAACAAAAACGTAATAATTATCAGTTGCAGTGTTTATAGAATTAATAAAATTATTTGTATTTAAAATTCTAAATTGGTCTGTAACAAAGGCTGGCATATTAACCCGTTTTTTTATTATTTATATTATGTTATTAAATTTTTTTTAAGAGCGCCGGTGTTTCTTAATCCATAACCTCTTCTTTGAATAGTTGGGTATGTAGATAATCCAGAAGTTATATTATAACCACTGACACCAATAGAAATTGGATTAGAAGAACGACTAAATCCACTTATTTTACCCCAAGAAAACTTCCCTACTGGAGATGATACTGTTCCAGTGGTTGCAATACCAACAATATTTGTATTATTTGATATGTTGCAGGTTATAATTCCCGTAGTACCACTAAGATATTTTCCATGTACATAATAAATGTTATCTAAATTGGATGTTGATATACCGACAATATTATTTTGTAATAGATCTATAGATGTCAATCCAGTACCAACTTTAGTGTCAAATATATAAATTGGATATCCAACTAAAAGATCTGAGTAATTTGCACTAGGTGTAAATAATTTAAATTCTATAGCTAAATTTGTACCAATTCCTCTTGTTGTCCCAATACCAACGATTACGCCATCAAATCCAACAACAACATTTGCATCTAAACATTCCTCAATTCTAATTGGTGGTTCTTTTACTATAACTTGTGGTGGATTAGTTCTGGTATATCCAAATCCAGGATTGATAACAATAGCATTAGTTATAGATCCACCAGAAATCGTAAGAGATGCTGTTGCAGTGGTTCCAATTCCAACACCAATGCCATAATATGGATTTGATATTTTTATCTCAGCACTAGATCCAGTATATCCAACACCAGCATTTACTATTGATAAGGACTGAATAGTTCCAGCTGCAGAAACAACCGCTGTTACTATACCAGTTACTAATGATTGATTTGAAGAATCAATTAAAAGATCAATCTTTTCTGTTGGAAGTTCTTCTTCATAGTCGAAGAAATTTGCATTATCAACAAATACTTCAGTATCAGATATTGATAAATTTTTTATAATTTTTGCAGTTGGATATACTTGTGGTTCTAAAGAATCTCTTGCTTTTGAATATGTAATATCATTAATAATAATATCTTCTTTCTGCTTAGTCCAATACAGTGGTTTTTCATTTTGCTCATCCACTCCTTGATCGGAATAAAGATTAGTTTCCATTAAATCTGATGAAACTAAATCAAAAACAGTTCTTGTATTTTGAGTAACAGTATTTTCCAGATTTGCATTATTACTATAAATTTGAACTGTATCGCCAATTTGTATTATTGGATCCACGTTAACTTGTTGAGAGTCAACATTTCTTGTTCCAACATAAAAATAAATTTCAACATTATCGTTAGTTTTTGGTGGTGTTAAAAATCTCACTGCAGAACCTCCATTAAATTCATATGCAATTTTTGGTTCTTGAAGGATTCCATTTACAAAAATTACCAATAAAGAATCAAAATCTATAACTTGGGAATCTGGATTATCAATATTTGTTTGGAAACTTAAAAGTTGTCCCTCATAGTATAATGGATAACTTAACCTGGAACCGTCCTGGAATTCTTTTATAGAATCTATTAAATTAAGTTCTCCAAATTGCCAAGCAGCAAAAGTGTCATTGTATGTTTCTAATACAGTAAGTCTAAATTCCTCTATTGGGTTAACAAATCCTTTTGCAGTTACTAATCCAACTGGTTTAAAAACATCACCTCTTCTAAAGTTATATCCTGTTCTTGTAATTTTAAAAGAAGATACTTGGAAAAGAGTAGAACCAATTCCAACATTGCCAACTTCATCAGTACCTACTGCAGATCCAATTTCAACATTCATTAGCAATCCAATTCCAGTATCAGTTGTTTGACCAATTCCAAGTCTTGATACGCCTACAATTGGTAGGTTTTCATAACTTGGAGGTGATATTTGAATTATTGGATTACTATATCCACTTCCACCTGCCCCTATATTGAATGATAAAGTACCTCCCGCCCCAACTATAGCAGTTATTGATGCAGGGTCTCCCACATGTCCAGATTCCGTCACTCCTATTGAAATTGGATGTCTGTATCCAGAACCAAAGTTTAAATCTTCGTACCATGGGAATATAGTTCCATATCCAACGTAGTAATGTGGTAAAGTACTTGTGCCAACTTGAACAGAGAATGATGTTGAACCAATTCCAATAATATTTAAAGACTGATTGTGACTTGGGAAATAAGAGATAATACCCGCATTTGATGAACAAGTAAATGCCAATCCAACCATTTTTACTTGATTAGCACCAATAAGGTTGGTAGTTGATGGTGCAAAAACTTGCAAGACACCAGTTTGATTGTTATAAGATACTGTAGTAAATGCAACAGGGTTTCCAGTTGTCGCTATACCAACTATACCAGTTATAGATCCATTAGCATTTAAAGTTGCCTTTACTTTTGCACCATATAATGGTGCATATCCAAGACCTGAAGTAGATCCCAAAGATACAATTATTCCACCTCTAGGCAATTGATTTTGATTTACATCGGATTGTGAAATTGTAATCTCATCATTATCATTTCTTATTCCAGTAAATACAACACTACTAATTCCTGCAGATTGATTCTCAATAATTTTGAAATTATAATTAGTAATATTTTGAGTAAATGGAGTTTGATATATTCCATTTATGAATAAAATACCATTTCCTGATGTAGTTCCTAAACCAACAGTGCTTATTCCTTGAGTTTTTAATGAGAAAGTTTCACCTATACCTGTAAATTGTGAGGAAATGTCATCAAAAATAACATTTGTAGAATAATCTTTTCTCAAAAACACCCTTCCACTAAAACTTGCTCTAGATCTCTCTAAATTTCTTTCATCTTTTTGAACTAAGTCGAATATATTTCCTCTAGGTGGATGTGTGAAATATATTTCATCTTTAGAGATATTATAAGATCCCCTGTATATTTGAACCCGAGAATTATCTAAATGTGATGTTGCTGAAGTACCAACAAACCCTCTTTCAACTTCAACAATATTTTTGTCCCCAGTAAAGAACAATATTGGGCCAGAACTACTAGTTCCAATACCAACATTTACAACTTTCATATATTCTTGATTTATTTTCAGTAAATCTGTTGGTTTAATAGAACTAATACCACTTAAAGCAAAGAAAGTAGATCCAGCACCAATGCTACCATTATTTCCGAATAAAGAATGTGCTATACCCGTATAAGTTAATGGGTATTGAGCCAAATTATTAATTGTAATTAAAGATTTTTCATTCTTTTTATACATTTCAAACATATGAGCATTACCTTCACCTAAGTATGTAAATGTAATTCCAATCCCAGAATTTGCATTTTCTTTGGTTAAAGCTATTTTAAACTGACTATTTGATAATTTAATCGCATAAACACTAGATGGTAATCTATTTGTTGAAATTCCTGTGTCTGTGATTGAACCAGGTCGAATACCCATAGCACTTTGACCAAGACCAATAAATGTTGATTTTGGTTCATAAATTAAGTTTTCGCCAGTGCTAAAGAAATGATTATCTATTGTAAAAATACCTGTGGAAGGATCTAAAACCTCAGTATCAAAAGGATCAAATGTTTTTGCAAATATTGGTATATTTCTATATCTTAATTTAAAATTCAATCTATTAATATTTTTTGAGTTTAATCCAAAATATTTTGCAACACTCACGTTTTCGTAAAGAGGTGATACTGA
>Ga0129333_10001288_pt1 | contig 22507 bp, 42 predicted proteins | sample CPB6_08_DNA_FD_94474 | JGI IMG/M metagenome (GOLD analysis project Ga0129333, IMG submission 94474) | Freshwater to marine salinity gradient microbial communities from Chesapeake Bay, USA - CPBay_Sum_0.6_0.8_DNA | ecosystem: Environmental > Aquatic > Marine > Coastal | place: USA: Chesapeake...
AATAAGTTTTTTAAGTTTACCACCACTCACAATTAGTTTACAAAGTTGATTCCCACCAACCTCAAAAATTTTCGCGGTATATAAATACAATTATATAACCCAAATGAAAAGTTTCAAACAATACATTTTAGAATCTGAAGCATATACCCCATACCCGTGGAGACGACAAAACCATGGTGGTTGGTGGCATCCGAGTGGAAATCATTCCACATGGAAATGGGATATTGATGGTGGGGATTTTCATGTTACTAAAGTTGTTCAGTCTCCACACTTATTTGGATTAAACCACGATGATATTCATAATATCATCACAAGCAATGATCCACATAATATACAGTGGAGAAAACATTATGGATGGAATGATGAAGATCTTAAGAAAAAATTAGCTGGCGGTATAATTGATCAATATTTTCCAATTGAATCCGCGGCATACGATAGAGGATGGGTTGGTGTTCGTCGTACATCTGGTGTTTTGTCATTAATGGGAAAGGAACATGGGTTAAAGAAAGCTTTGGGTGTCGCATCTTTACATATTCCACCCGAAAACTTAGATACAGAAAAAATTTATATATTTAATGCAAGCAAAGATAAGTATCATGATCTGATTGGAATTGATCAAATCCATAGGTACATAAAACACGGATAAGTACCTAACCTCAAAATTTTTCTCGGTATAAAAATACTCTCCATAAGTCGATGTTAATGGTGTCTTAACATGTTAATGGTATCTTAACAGTATCTTAACAATTGTCTAAATAGATACCCATATCATATGAAACAAAATAAAAAAAGAATTAAGAAGTATCTAAAAAAAATCAGTAACTTATACTACCTTCTCGTAGACATCTTACAAAGAGATCTTGTGTGATATAAAAATTTTTGCGATGTATAAATACTCTTTATAAGTCGCATATGAAATCTTTTAAGCAATATATTTTAGAGTCAGAACACCAATCATATCCATGGACGCAAAAAGGTCATGCTGGTTGGTGGCATCCTACTCAACCGCATATGATATGGAAAGGTGATGGTGATTATGGTAAAACTGATTTTCATGTTACTCAACTTGTGAGAAACCCTCAACATTTTGGATTAACTCATCAACACATACATGACATCATCACAGGCACTGATGCTTTAAATAAAAAAGAAAGAAACAGGTTCAATATAAGTGATGATGAACTATTGAAAAGATTAAACAATCGAATTATCGATAATTATCGTCCACTTGAAAATGCATTACATGACAGAGGTTGGGTTGCTGTTCGTAATTCTCAAGGAATCCAGATGAATGGTCATGAACCCGCATTACGACTCGCAGTTAATCACGCTATACTTCATGTTCCTCCAGATAAAGCAGAAGATGTAGGGTTTGTAATGCGCGACATTGGTAATAATAAAATGTTTTCATTATATGGATCTAGAGAAGCAGAGCGATATGCCAAATATGGACATATTCCTTCGCAAGAGGGTAGGTACTGATATGAAATTTTTTCTTTCTCTCCTTCTCTCTTTATCTTTCTTCGCTTCCAATGGAAACGCAGAGACAATTATAATTCCAGTCCAGGATCTTCTTTATGAAATACCAAACTTTGAAAGTCCCAAGTATGATCTCAACGCTGGATTGAATGGTCAGTATAGTGTGAGGGAAATACCAAAAGAAAAAAGATCACGAAAAAAAATTGAAGAGAAGATTCGAAATATTGTTTATGACTTTTATCCAGATGCAACATCGGTTCGTATCTGGAGAGGAAATGTGATCGTGACTCTTCCGAATTCATAAATAAAAATATGAAAAGATTAAATCCAGTTTATAAAAGCATATTGAATGAAGTTGCAAGAGATGACTTTACTTCTCCATGGATGGATCCAAGGGATCCTAGATATCCTAGACCTTTATATCCAGAATATACAAATCCTTCTACACCCAGACCTCCTTCTACTATAGAACCAAAACCAGGTCCATATGAACCACCACCAGAGATCACTCCAATACGTGGACCTGGTGGACGACCTGGAGGGTTCATAGAACCAAAACCAGGTCCATTAGACATGGAATTTTATGATCCAAGAAGACCACTTGGACCAAAACCGCCTCCAATTCCACCACCAAAACCACCAACACCTCCATCACAAACAACTCCACCACCAAAACCATGGTGGTGGTTGGGAACGCTTGCTGAATGGATTGCTTGGTGGACTTCCGTGATTGCTCCATGGATCTATACACAAGAAATAGGTGGTCAATTGACTCTTCCAGATGGATCAATAATTAATCAAGATGTGGGTGTACAAATCTGGCCAGATATCGGTGTCGTATTTAATTTTCAACAAGGAGTATATTCATATCCAGATGGTTCTTCATATAATGTTGATACTGGAGTATTTACATTCCCAGATGGATCAACACAACAAGGTCTACCCGCTGGATATCCAACACCTGGACATCCAAATGGTCCCCCACCTCCACTTGGTCCAGTTCCTCCCAATACTCCAATAGATTTGGGTGGTAATTTTTATCCATAAATAATAAAAAGGTTATCCATGAACGAAGATCTCAAAAATCATCTCCGTAGAAAATTATTTGAAGCATTTGAACCTCCTTGGGCGGGGGATGAAGAAGGGGGTATAGAAGATTTGCCCATCTTTTCTCCAGTTCCAAAGCCTTATATTTTACCAAATGGACAACCTTCATGGTATCCTAATCCTTTACCTGGAACCGTTCCTCTATTATCTCCTTTGGATATGAATGATTTTGATAGCCAAACAACTCATATTCTTCAATGGATTAACACTCTAGATATCAATGATATAATCACTAGTGAATCATTATTAGACTGGTTGTTGTGGGTTTTTGCAAATAGTAATAATTTAAGTTTGCCTAGTTTCATGAATCCAGAAATTGAAGATCTTCTTTTTGGCATGGTGAGGGAAAATTTAAATTATAGAGCCATATATTATGATCATATTATCAATCGTTTGAATGCAATGAATAATATGGACATACAAGATCGAATTCGAAAAATAACTAACTTAATTAATTATATTGAAGCACTTTTGCATAGTATTAATCCATGGACAGAGATGGTTGAATTAGGAATTATCGATTGGCCTCATTTGCAACACATGATGCCTTATGGTTGGTATCCTTCAAGTTATGAAGATCAAGAAAACTTTTTCAATAATCCTTACCTACAACCATGGCCTGGAATGCCTACCAAAATACCAACAGATATTCCATGGTGGGATGTTAATTTTCCAGAGGATCCCATATTTAATGATGAAGATATGATTGGATAAATAAATAAAGAAAGACAAAAAAATGAAAGAAGAATTAAAAGAACATCTCCGTAGAAAATTAAATCAAAGTATTTTAAATGAAGTATCTTTACATCAAGATGATCGTATTGAGGTATATCGCGATAGTCCAATAGAGCCACGAGGAGAAACATCACCAGTACCTTCATTAAATCCATTTTCTCAACAATATTATAATCAAGATATTAGGCAACTTCTTCAATGGTATTATCAAAATGATCCACTTACTGTTCCTAGAATTATTAGGAATCTTCAACAAGGATATCCATGGTGGCATGGTATTCATCCAAGTGCATGGCCACCAGAGTTTCGAAGATAATTAAAAACAAAATCTATCATGAAAAAATTATACGAACACATTCTCGAAAGACATCGTTTAAAGCAATTAAACGAAAAAACTGATTGGAAAATGGGTCCACGGCATTGGGATATGGATGATCCTATTGTAAAACCAACACCAAGGAATCCATTAACACCATTTCTTCCTCCATTTACTAATCAACCAAGTCCAACATTTGTTAATCAACCTGTTCCTCGTGGAGCACAACCACCAACTTCTCCTATTTCTCCTTTTATGCCTAATAGACCAGTAGCATTACCAGCAGATGCTATGCCAGGTCTTCAACCTTCTCCAGATGGATATTGGTATCCCCCAGATGCAAATAATCCAAATTTACCAGATCCTTTTTGGTGGTGGGATAGAGGAAATAATACATGGAAACTACTTACTAGAACAGATACGGGTGGTGGTTTATTTAGATGGGAAGTTAGGGCAACTAGTGTATTAGTTTTCCCAGCCAGACCAGGTGATTACTTCTGGAATCCACAAACTGGACAACTCGTACCGTATGGGGGTGTTGGGTTCCCCATCGATGTTATGTGGGCATGGAGACACGGAATGATGGTTCCTTACATACACTAAAAAACAAAACCCCCGAAAGGGGGTTTGTTATTATTCGGTTTGTCCTTGATAATTATAATTATCTCCCATCATATCATCAGTTTCATTTGGATCTTCTTGTTCGTATGGTATACTAGACTGACCAGGAAGAGCATGATTTGTTGGATCAAGATAATTTTTAATATGTGGAAGAGAATCGGAATGTAATCCCATGTGAGCAAGACGATTGTGAATGTCAGTTGTTCTTTCTCTAAACGCAGCAAAAGTTGCCATTCTTCCTAAATTTACTTTATTTTGGTCGGCATCTTTTTCTTGCTTTTGTTGCCAAAGTTCATACCAATTCTTTCCTTGATCTGGATTACTTGTAGTAAGTTTCCAATCTTGCATGGACTGGAATACTTTGTCAAATTCTTTTTGTAAGTTTTGATCTTGATTAAGGAGATACATTGCAGGATGCATTTTAACCTGATTGATTAAATGATCTGTTTTATCTTTTTGTGGTTGTGCTTGTGGATTCTGTTGCATCTTCTTTTGCATTTCTTCTGGAGATGCTATTTCAACACCATATGCTTTTGCTAGGTTTGTAATAAAATTCTTGGAATCTTTTTGAATCTTAAATCCACCACCACCTTGTACTAATCCATCGTCGCTTTGTTTACCAGGATCTAATGCTGATTGATATGGACTATATAATGATCTTTGTACGTACATTGGCATCGTATCAGGATGAAGACCATATATGTAACCTTTTCCAGTAGACATATTTGATAATATATTAAAAGTAGAGGTTCCTATTATTTCATTAGGAACATCTAATTCTGGACCCAAAGGATTTGATTCTTTAAGATATTGTTTAAAACTTTTCATTATATAATATGTATATAATAAAAACAGTGGCATAGGGTCTTGACATATATACAACGGATGGTATAATACTTCACGGAGTCAAAAATGCTCAACAGAAAAAATAATGAAGACATTGATAATATTATTTTTGTAATCGATCAAGATAAATATGACGATAAAGATTTTGAAGAGGAAGAGTTTGAAGACATCGAAGAGGAAGACCTTGACGATGACGACGATGACTGGGATGATGAAGACGAGTGGGACGATGATGAAGATCTTTTAGGCGATGACGAAGAAGACTTTATCGATGATGACGAAGATGAATTTGATGATGACGATGAAGATTATGATGACGAAGAATACGACGACGATCAGCATCAAGATTATGAGTTCGAATCAGACGATGAAGATGAACTAGATGCATGAATAAAAAAATGACTATCTCCAAGCAAATTATTAATTGTTATGAATACGTGGAATTTGCAGAAAAAGCAGCAGCAAATGGTGCTTACGGAGATAGCACTCGTTATTGGAAACGAGCAGTAGAGATTGCAATCAAATTACTAGATGACAACGCCCATGGTAGTTTTCTAGACGACGAATATAAGTTTTTAAAAGACGTTTCAAAACACTTTAAGGATGAGGAATTTTTTTGATGAGTAAGCGAACAAATACTATTGAAGTTTTTCTAAATGAAGAGTATGGATACAAGACGTGGATCTGGACTCCAAATATGACAGAAGATGAATTCGTGTCATGGTGGGAGAATCTTTCAGAATCCGATATTATCAAATATTACTTCAATATCAACGCACTTCCAGGAACTCTTAAAGAGTACAAGGATGAAACTCGCGGAACCGCGTTGCGTAGAGAGTATGGAGATCCAACTTCATATCGTCCACAATATTACTGCCACTTTCATGATGTAGAAGATTCTTATATTTGCATTGAGAATGCAACTTATCGATTTAAGAATCGTTCACGATATGATTGGAAAGATAACTGGGTAGATTATCAGATTGCCAAGTCTAGATCTTAAGGAAGAAACCCAAGAACATTACCCGATGTTGGTCGAATACTGCTGCAGTTTACTGGAATAATTTGTCCAACCGCCATGCTTATTCCAATATCTCCACCTCTTACTCCAAGTTGATTGTAAATAAAAGGACCAGAAATTGTTACAGTTTGCGCAGCAGTATGTACATTTTGAATTCCGACGAATCCACTATCACTGGTATATCCAGCAGCGGTAGTAATTAATTTTGCCTTCTTATATGCTTCTGCCATTTAAGTTCTCCATAATATATAATTATATATGAAAGAATCTAATTGGCAAGAACTTGACTTTAAGGTGGCAAGCGACTATACTCATGGAAGTCCAGAATATTACAGAACTTTGCTTCGTCAAATGATTAATATTCCAAGATATCTTCCTGGAGAAAAAAATGATATTTCAAGAGAAAAATATAAATCGTCAATTACTTCTAAAGTATCTGGTAGAGGGAACATGTCAGGTTTCTTTCACAAAGGTTAAAGATAATACAAATCGTGTTCTTCTTTGTACATTAAATCCAAATACTTTACCAGCAAAATTTACAAAGGCAGCAGAAACCGCTTTAAAACCATCGGAAGATGAAGATCTACTTCCTGTATGGGATGTTATCGATAACAAATGGAAAAGTTTTAGAATTTCTAAAGTGAATTCATTTCGTACACCAGATGAACTCACTAAGCAGGATAAGTCTGGTCAAGATATAGATTCTAAACAATCACAAGAACTTAAAGCAAGAAAAGAAAAAGCAAAGAAGAGATTTGAAGAACGTGTTCAACAACAAAAAGAACAAGCAGAACAGTCTAAGAAAAATCTAGAAGAAGCAAGAAACATTATTAATAGAATTCGAAGTGGAGATCGTAACAATGGGAAAGAATAATACAAACAATCGTGGATTTAGTTCAAACGCAATGCGAAAGCGTAAGCATGAAATTTTTATGAAGACTCTCAATCGCAAAGCAAATCATGAAGGTACATCTAAAAGATCACAACGAGTGAACGGAAAGGTTTAATATGCCAAATACACCATGTCGTGAAGTTGCCCACAAGCACCGCATCAAGAAGAAGAAATGGACCGCAAAGAATCAAGCAAATCTTGCAAATGCCAAAAAGAAAACTTTGGAAGATCTCCATAAGTTAGGTCGTCTTCCAAAGTCTCTATATCATCGACTTGGACTATGAATATTTTTGTTCTTCATGATGATCCGCGCGAAGCAGCGCGTATGATGTGTGACAAGCATGTTGTTAAGATGATTGTGGAGGGATGTCAAATGCTCTCCACAAATCATCGTTTATCTGCTAGTCATGTTGTATACGCACCTGTTAATTTGTACAAACAATCATTTCAAAATCATCCATGTACTATATGGGCAAGGCAGACCAGTGGTAATTATTTTTGGTTAGCAGATCATACTCATGAATTATCACTTGAGTATACTCGTCGCTATAATAAAACACATTTGGCACATGACATGACCGAATGGTTTAGATTTCATTCTCCTTTACAAGTACCACAGGGATATTTAACGCCATTTGCTCAGGCAATGCCAGATGAATTTAAAGTTCCTGGGGATGCTGTTGCTGCGTACCGTAAATATTATATCGGGGCAAAGTCTCACTTCGCAAAATGGAAATTTACAAAAGTGCCAGATTGGTACACAAAGGGCTTGACAAACGCCACCGTTATGGTATAATAGTACATGACAAAGCAAGAGATTATCTTAACAATCTGGTGCTATATCGCCACTCTATAAGATAGGAAATAATCATGATTAATATTTAAAATCAGTATTGTCAGATTATATTGAATATTATTATATTATGAGAGTTTGACGATTTAGAAAAAATCATCATTGTGGGGATCTTATAGGTTCTAACCCACTCTTACGCTACGAAACTAGGCGTTAAACTTTTTGAAGGGGACTCGCCACCCCTTCTTCTCTTTGCTTCGGTGGCAGACAAGTAATGCATCATCCTTTTAAGATGGCGAATGTGGGGGCAGTACCCACCCGAAGCATTAAATCAATTTATGGTACTTTAATCTTGCTTTATTACCTTTACCATAATTTAACGCTTTGTAAGTTGGTGTGAGTGAGTGGCAATTTGGACAAAGAACTCTTAAATTTTCTGGTCTATTATTTTCAGAATCGCCATTGATGTGATCAATCTCTAATGGACTTTTACCTGTGGTTGGATTTATTTCACACCATCCACATTTTGAACATTTATGATTTGTTTGTTCTAACAAATATTTTCTGACGGTACTTGACAGAGAAAATCCTTTTTTTGTTCCATCCCATGTACCATCTAACCACTTTTGTAGTGATTGTTTAGATTGATAATCTCGTTGACATTTGTTTGAACAATATTTGCCAGTTGAACATTGAATACGATACTTAAATTCTTTTAAACAATTATTGCAAGTAGATTTTTCCATAAGTAGACCTTATATACATATGTATGTTAGGACTACTTTTGCGGGATTAGCATATTGGTGATGCCCTGGATTTCCAATCCAGTAAAACGGGTTCGATTCCCGTATTCCGCTTATGATAGACAATCGACAACACGCTGCTGGAAAAGGCGATAAACCCAGACCGATTGACTATAAAAAATGGTCAGACAACTGGGATCGTATCTTTGGCAAAAAAAAGATAAATAAAAAGAAGACAAAGAAAAATGCCAATTGAATACGAGATGAAATATCTCTTTGAAATAACAGTAGATGCGATCACTCAATATTCTGAGGATCACACTGCTGCTTATTGGTTTATTAATATTGAAAATAATATTCTTCAACAAATTATGGACAATGATCCATATATTTTGTCTTATTTTCGCGATTACCAATTGGCAGCAATGCGTGAATTAATTAAGCGCGGATTGTGGGTAAGATGGTCAGAAAAAGATGGACGACCTATTCTTTCCCGTGATCCTATTTACAAAATATCAGTCTGGGACGATACAAAACCCATTCCTAGTGGAGCAGACTAATGGACAACGAAATCGAAGATCGATTCAAAGATGTAATCTATGAAATTCGTATTGTAAACGGATTAGTTGTATTTAATATGATTGTCTTGGGTGCAATTTTGGTCACAGGAATGATACTAGCATGGTTAAATTAAACAATAAAACTAAATTTTATTTTTTAACTGTCATATTGGCAGTTTTGTTTATATGGGGAATGATGTTTACTCCAAGAATGAGAATTACTTCAAATATACCGAGAACCGCCTTATGTGGGCAACTACATAGTGTGGAGGAATTCTATGGTTCCCGAAGAAGAAGTTACAATCAAGATCAATAAGAAAAATTGGAAAATTAAGATTGTAAAGTCCACAGACATGTCTCCACATAGTCTTGGCGAATGTGATCATCCCGAATATGCCAATCCAGAAATTTGGGTAAAAAGATCACAAAAACCCTTAGATCTCATGGATACAATTATTCATGAAATTCTTCATGCCGTCAGACCAGAGTTGTCTGAAGAAGCGGTACTTGATACTGCAACCACGATAGCAAAAGCACTGTGGAAGCTAAACTACCGCAAGATAGACAAAGATAGCTAATAGCTCTATTTAAACTTTAAACTTTAAAATTAAAGAACTTAAGAATCTTTTAAGAAAGTGTCTCAGGGGCTTGACAACCCCCTCCCCATCGGGTATACTATATGCAGTCAACCGAACAGCAGCGCGACCAATGCTGATTCGGAATGTTCAAAGGTCGCAAACAGTAAAGGATAGGAAATTTTCGTTATGCCAAGCAACAACACTCTCAGCAAGAAGCGTCAGGTCATCAATCATCTCGCCCGTGGTTGGGGTATCGATTCCCGTGAAGCACTCAAGAAGTACGGCGTTCGTAACCTCCGTGCAACCATGAGCGACATTCGTGAACAGGTCGAGGCATTCGGCAACTGGGAGATTGAAACTGTCGAGAACGGCAATTCAACTCGCTACTTCATGCGCGATACCCACCCAGGTAATCGCACCTACGGGTTCCGCAAGGACGGTTCCCGTTTCATGATCAACGCTTGATCTAACAATTAAATACACGCGAAGGTGTGGTGGAAACGCCACACCTTTGTTTTTATGACAGACATTGATAATCTTTTAAATTTTGCTTATCCCTTGTGTCTGGAAATTCCAAGACAAAAGAAGCATATTTCTTTGATTTTTCATAAAAAGAAATTGCTTTCAATTGGTCGTAATTGTTTTAAGACTCATCCAAAAGCAAAAGAGATCGGTTATGCGTATGAGGAAATGCATTCTGAATTGGACGCATATAGAAAACTCCCATACAAATATCGTGGGTTAAAACTTACTCTTGTAAATGTTCGTTTCAACCGTTTTCGACAATTACGCATGTCAAAACCATGTGAACTATGTACGCCATGGTGTCTTGAAGTATTTGATGATATATACTATACAGACAATGATGGTCTACAGAAAATGGAGTAAACTATGAAATATGTACTTAAAGAAACAAAAGAAACTTGTGTAATTGTCGAGGAATTTACAGATCTATTTGGTAACGAAATGGTGAAGATCAAGACTCAATCGGGTCAAGTTATGGATGTTGCCAAAGAAGATATTTCTTTCTTCCTACAGGACTAATCATGCCTTTTCGTCTTCATATTGACATTCCTCTGAATATGACAGAGGATCAAGCTAAAATTGCATCACAACAAATTCTTGGTATTCTTGCAGAAGAAGAAACTGATGCACTTATTTTAAATGCAATTGGTATCGATGAAATTAATTATCGTCTTGGTCATGATGATGATCGTCAAAAGAGTAATTACTTTTTGAAAGATGCTAATGGTCATGTAAACAATAAGAAGTCAAAGATTATTGTCCCGAAGATGGTTCAAGACTAGACATTCTTGCTTCTAATGGAATTTTAACTTTTTTACCAAATTGTTGATATAATTTGTGTTTCTTTCTGCCAGATTCTGAGTCAGTATACGAATATCTAAGTGCTTTAATTTCTTCTGGTGAATTTTCAATATGATGTTTTATATGACTCAGAACTGTTTTGTATATTGGTAATGCAACAGACATGGGTTTGTTATCACCACTTGTAAAACCATCTACAAAAAATTTGATATCTGATTTATTAGTTACATAACTATGATCAATGTAAGTTTTAATTTCATGCTTACCGACAGTGCTTCTGTATGTTTTAGTTACTGAAATTCCAGGGTATTCTTTTACTTCTGGTTGTAAGGGTTTTTGACTTTTATCGTCAATATCAAATAATTCGGCAATATAAGTTTTAAAAGTTTTCATAGATTTATTTATATAAAGGTATTGACAAGTGAGTAGTTTCTGATATAATACATTCAACGCGCTGTGGGAGGTCTTGGTTATCTCAGATCGACTTATAATCGATTAAGACTAGGTTCGAATCCTAGACAGCGTATTACGCCCTAATAGATTAACTGGCTAAATCCCCGCCCTTTCAAGGCGGTGAGTCGGGGTTCGAGTCCCCGTTAGGGTATTGCGTAGGATCAGTCAAGTAGCGCACTTGGAGGCTAAACTAGGATTGCTGTTTAAGCAATTGAGAAGGGGTTCAAGTCCCCCACTACGCGCGCGGGGTGTAGCACAGCTTGGTAGTGCGCTTGCTTTGGGAGCAAGAAGTCGTTGGTTCAAATCCAGTCACCCCGATTATGACACTTCCAGATGAAATGTTCAATTCACTACGAGCAGCAAGGTCTTTTATGACAGACATGCTTGATCCTGCTGTATATCCAAAACTGCCAAAGCAAGTTCGTATGGCAGCAAGTGCTCGTCTAAAACATTTTCCAACAGAATACGATATTAATCAATTAGAAGAAATGTATAATAATTCTAATAAGGATAAAGGTATTCTTATTGGAGAAACTAATGCTGAACTTCAGCGTATTGCGGGAGAGGCGATGTTAGTAAACTCTCGTTTAACTAAGGTATCTCAAGCAATACAGGAACTTATAAATAAACCTTGATATCGTTGATCTATGTAAACTACCCAACTGCACAGGGGTGCGAATCCCCTCGACTCCATTCGACACTATGGGCGTTCTGACGAAAACGCGGTCTTGACAAGAGATGCGCTTGCGTAAAACGGTTCACTCAATTAACCGACAAAGCAAGATAGATGGTGTAATCCATCATAGTGTCACAAACTACGGGGTCGAAAAGAATCGACAGGGGGATGCGAGCATTAGGGAGATATCCGAGAGGTAGTCAACAACCCTCGTTAAATGCCAAAGTTGGCAACATAAATGCCGCACCAATGCGGATGGCTGCTTGAAGCAGTGGGGAATGGTTCACCCGCATCTGAACGAACCACCCTCGCTTCACGGCGAGGGTTTTTGTTTATACATATAAGTGAACTTACAAAAGGGGAAAACAACATGGGAAGATTTACCACTATGCTTGTGACTCTTTTCGTCATGACGACATCCGCATTCGCTCAGACGGATCCAAATGCCAAACTGAATTTGGTGCTTGAACAGCCAGAAACAAACATTCAAGTCGGAGAAACATTTGAGATTCCTCTGATGGTTTCCGCTGCAACCACTCCACAGCGATATGTCGTTGCAGACATTGTGTTTGGTTGGAACACCGAGCATCTTGAGTTCGTAGGCATCTCGCATGAGGGTTCGCATCCCCTCATATGGAGGCAGAATCCAACAGGTCTTCCGTACTGCCCACCTGGTCAGACGCATGGTTGTGGTGATTTCTACGGCATCAATGAACTACCAATACCCGCTGATGGAAATGGACTGTACTACGGCTACAATGTCATCGGATCGAACTTCGTAGTCACTGAGCCTGTACAGATAGTGAAGTTCATCTTCAAGGCACTTGCACCTGTATCTGCAACAGAGATTCAGTTGCTTCCCGAGCATACTGTCTACTACACCGCATTGACTGTGATCTATGGCAGCAGTGTGCCAGGAATGGTTGTGACGGGAACAACTACAAATGCAGTAGTCACCATTGTTCCTACGAACATTGCAGGAGATTTCAATGGAGATGGAACTGTTAATTCTGAGGATATGTCACAACTACTGACCAATTGGGGACTCAATTCATTCAAGGCAAACCCATACGATCTCGACGGGGATGGAACGGTAGGCAGTGGAGACTTAGCGATTCTCCTCACCAACTGGTCTTGACATTGGGGATCTAGAATTGACTCAACCCCTATTAGTAGGGGTTGTTTTTTATATACATACAATAGGAATGGCGTGGTGACTTTTTAATTTTGCTATATTATCTCTTTGGGTTTTATTATAAGGATAGGATATGCAAAATAATAATGATATACACGAAGATTTATTACGGTACGGTATAGACTTAGGATTTCTTCTTTCAGGTTTCTTTGGTGCTTTATTATTAAACATCAGGAACAAAAAGAAAACAATTGGAAAATCAATTCTTTGTATTGCGGCAGGAACATTATCTGCAAATTATTTAACCCCATTGATACTAACACTTGCTCCTACATCTATACAGGATAAAGGAAAATATGCTGTGGCGTTTATGATGGGTTATATGGGATTGAAGGGATTAGAATTTATTGTTGATATTTTTGCAGATCAATTAAAAAATAAAAAAGCAAAAAAGAACGATTGACATAGATAATTGTGGAGATATACTATGGCAAAAGAAGTGAAAAGAAATGAATTAATTCATGTTCAGTTTGAAAAAGATGATCGTTGTATCGACATGCTACTTACACAATCGGAAATAGAAAAAGGTGTAGCAAGAGCATTAGATACAAAAAACTATGATCTTTTATGTAAAAATTGCTGCACATGCTGGCCTGTGGAAAAACCACCAAAATGTAATTTTTGGGATCGTTTAATGTTTAAGTGTTCGTCAAAATAAAAAGGAGTATATTATGTCAGTGAAGATTATTCGTCTATTAAGTGGTGAAGAAATTATTTGTAATTTTCAAAAGAACGATGATGGTACTGTTCTTCTTAAGAATCCATCAATTTTAATCCCATCCCCCGAAGGTAAACTTCTTCTTGCAAAGTGGATTCCATATGCAAAGACAGACGATGGAATTGTTATGGATGCGAAGAATATTATCTTCTCTCTTGATGCTCAAAAGGAACTTGAAGATCACTTTACAAATGTTGTTGTAAATAATCTTGTTGTTCCTGGCAAGAAGATTGTAGATCCATCAGCATCTGGACTAAAACTAACAGTTTAAACTTGACAACGGGAATATCCGTGGTATAATAGTGGCATGTTCCCGTAGCTCAGTTGGATAGAGCATCGGTTTTCTAAACCGATGGTCAGAGGTTCGAGTCCTCTCGGGAATGTTATGAATAATGTTAAACTAAACAAGGTGTGGCGTCGAGTTAGACTTTCTAATCCAAAATTTTTAAATCCAGACATGAGTTGGTATACTTATGTCCTAACAACTAAAGGAGTTTTGTTTATGAAGAATCGTAATTTTATTATCGGACTTGCGTTTGCTGGACTTGCTATTCAAGTGTTTACTCTTGTATGCGGAGATGCCCTTCTTCGTTCATATTCAGATGCATTTAATGCCGTATCAGCAATTACCCTCTTTCTTGCGCTAATCGGTATGATTTGGAATCAACCAACATCAGTTGATCGTATTCGTGAGATTGATGATATGTACCGTGACATCGATCAAATTTATCGTTATATTGACGATACTGCTCGCGATATTCGCGATGAAATTCGTGATTCTGAAAAGAAGTGAATTTCTAAATAGTAGTAGATGCTTAAGGCAACATATACTTACTCATTCTTAGAGTTAAGTGGTAAACCAAAAAGATTTATAGAATCAAAAACTGATTGTAAAATCATCGGTTACGGTGTCTCAACGGACACCGTAACCTTTTCTGTTTTGTACGAAGATACAAACGCATTCAACCAGATCAACAAAAATCTTCAGGATAAATTTGGTATTTGTCCTCAAGACATTTATTTCATTTAGGAGGGGTCATGCACCTCTACACCGTTAATGCAGAGCAAGTCATTTTTCACACAATTTCAGTATTGGCAAGAAATGAAGATGAAGCAAAAAGTTCGGTAAATGAAATAATAAAAAATAAAAAACCTTTATCGACTACTCAATGCATTGAGATAACGAGAGTCAAGGAAGAAAATTAAAAAGGTCTTCCGTAGAAACTATTTTTGCTATTGTTGTTTTTGAGTACGGGACCAGATATTGTATTGATGCTTGCCACAGCATTGACTAGATTACTAGTTATGGTAATCAAATTGTCTGTTGTGTCTTTTTGAATTGCTGTATCTGTTTCTGGAGTTGCACAGAACGTTCCAAGTGTAATTTCTGTCTCAATGCCATTTATTTTGCTTGATCTAAATCTACATTGAGATATTGTGCTGTTATTTGTGCAACTTACAACAACTCCATTAAAATATTCTATGCAAGCACCAACTTCTGTTTCAGAAAGACTTGGTTCATTTTCATATGCATCTACTACGGGAATATAAACAGAAACAGTTGTTTTGGTATCAGTTAAATCTATGTTTGTAAGATCTGCATTTAACAAAACATATTCGTTTCCATCAGAATCTACATTGATATCTAATACCTTTACAGGATCTTCCATTTCAGTTATCTTTACATAGTCCCCAATTTTAATTGAAAGATAATTAAATGAATTTTTTGTATCTTTTCCGAGACGATTTTTAATCATGCTTATAACAGTATCAGATTTTAAAGATACAGGAACAATGTATGGAATTTGTTCAAATCTATTTTTATCATAACGATTTAATTTTGAAGAAAGATTTGTGGTAGATATTACATCTGCTTCGATGATTCCATTATAAAAGTTTTTGAATTTATAAGTTCCAGATATGTCAGCAGAAACTTTAAGATTTACATCATTATAAATTCCATTATAAAGATTAAATGTACATCCATGTGGTATCTGTGTAAAGTATCCAGATACGGTTGAGTCGAGTCCTGTGTTTGTTTGATTTGTATAATCAATTAAACATTTAGTATTTGAATCATAATAGATTATATTTGGAGTGGATACAATTCCACGATTTAACGAACTTAATTCTGATTTATATTTTTCAATTTTAAGAGCGTAAAAGAAACCTTCACGAACAAGAACTAATCTTTCTTTCTTGTTTTGAGTGGTTTTACTGAAATTGTATATTTTTTGATGTATCACGATCCAATGTAAGTTAGATTTGCAGTTCCTGATGCAGTACGAACAAATACTGATCCTAATGTTCCAATCTCTAAGAAGATAATTTCACCTGGACTTAAAATGTAACCATTAGTTGTTGTTGCCGTTGCTAATGAGTTTCCAACGTAGATATCTACAGTGTTTGTGATTGGCGATTTGAGAGTTACACCTGTTCTCAATTGACTTGAACCAAGAACAGCGGGAGTGACTGTTAATGCCTTTTGACCATGTTGGAAAGTTGTTGGTCTTGTGGTTGAAGCAATATTTACCTTTGCTCCTGCGCCACTCGCATTTACGAGATTTAATATATCTAAAGCATAACTTGCGTTGGTTGCAACTGTATCGATATTTGTCTTAAGGTCTTCAATACTTGAGATGAGATCTGTATCGTCAATTGTAACCGAACCAGAAACGCCTACAGGGACTGCTGAGTAAGCACCAATCTCTACTGCACCGCCAGCAAGACTGCCTTGTATGGTCACAGGAGTTCCACTAGTAGTGCCTTGTATACGAAGACCATTGCCAGCAACATCGTTGGTAACTCCAATTGTACTCGCAAGAGAAACACTGAAAGTAAAACCAGTGTTTGTTACTGCAACTTTGAGGGCGTCACCTGATCGACCAAGAGCAGATCCACCAGAATTAAGATTTACTTCGACAAAGGTTGAACCCGCAGGACCATATACAGAAACAGAATCATCGATTGCTGTAAGTTGGAATCCTCCACTAATTCCTACATTTCCATAAACATAAACACTATCTGTTGCAGAAGACAGTCTTCTGCCTCCAGTAATTCCTATTGCAGTAGCACCACTTATTCCAAATATTCCAATATTATTATTAACATTTACATTACCAGTGACCCCAACTGGTACACCATTTGCAATGCCTTGTATAGTTCCCGTAATGCCTACTCTTGGATCTGTGGAAAAGGTGCTGCCTATTACCTTTATAGGAAACGCATCATTGGTCTTTACAAAGAAATATCCAGTACCAGAAACTGTGCCGCTGACAGGAATGGTAGTGCCTGTAATTCCGTAAATTCTAACAGGTGCTGGAGCAGATTCAGAAACTCTATAAGTGTTATTTTCATCGCCCCATGCTAGTTTTGATATTTGAGCATGTGAAGCACTGAATCCGACTGCTCCGCTAGTACCATAATCAGTTGCAATGACTGCGGTTCCAGATGCTATCGAAATTTCAATGTTGTCAGCGGTATATGGCATGTATTTAATCCTTTATGTTTATATATAACCAATATTAATCGTACTTGACAATTGATATTTCATAACTATAATACGAATCATGATATTTCACATAACAAAGGAAGAATTTTCAAAGAGAATTGAAAAATACGTTAAGTCAAATAATTGCACTTATATGGATGCAGTTATTCATTTTTTAGAGGAGTATTCTTTTGATTTTTCTATGGGTTCAAAACTATTATCTCAACCTATTATTGAAAAAATAGAAGGAGAAGCAAAAGATTTAAATCTTTTACCTAAAAATAAAAACAAATTACCTTTCGCTTGACAGGGTATAAATACCATAGTATAATAAAGAGGTGGGGAGTTCCCGCCACATAAAAGTCCGAAGGAGATCTTCGGGGAAAGTAGAGTAAAAATGAAGAATAGTAAGAGTAGCATTGATAAACTTATTGGTCTTTTGGAAGAGAAGTCGGAAACCAAAAACTATAAGGATGATCGCTTCTGGCGACCAGAACAAGATAAGTCTGGCAACGGAATGGCAATTGTGCGATTCCTTCCAGGTCTAGAAAACGATACACCAATCGTTCCCCTCAATTCACATGCATTTCAAGGACCAGGTGGTTGGTATATTGAAAACTGCCTGACAACCATTGGTCAAAAAGATCCCGTGGTTGAAGTCAATACCATGCTATGGAATACAGGTCTGGATTCTGACAAGGATATTGCTCGTAAGCGCAAGATCAAGAAGCATTTCATTTCAAATGTATATGTTGTTTCTGATCCCGCAAATCCACAAAACGAAGGAAAGGTATTCCTTTTCAAGTATGGTGAGCAAATTAAGAAACTTCTTCTTGAAGCAATGAAAGATGCTTATGAGGATGAGAAGATTAATCCCTTTAGCATTGATTCTGATGGTGCTAACTTTAGAATCAAGATCAAGCGCGAGAGTGGTTATATCACCTATAACTACAGCAAGTTTGATTCAAAGAATGATCTAGTAAAAGATCAATCAGCAAAGGATCGAATTCTTAAGTCTCAGTATCCACTAAAACCATTCAATGATCCAGCAAACTTTAAGTCATACGATGAACTTAAGGCAAGAATGAATGAAGTTCTTGGTGGAGATGTTCGTGGTATTGCTACCTCTCAACTTACTGCAGAGGATGTTTCTGAATCTCTTGTGGAGAAGAAACCACAAATGAAGGAACGTAAACCAGTTCCCGTTTCAGAAGAAGATGACGATACTGATGGTCTAGAGATTTGGAAAAGTTTAAAGTCTAAAGATTAATCAGCACAATTCAAATTAACCAAGAGCAGTCCTCCAAATCGGAGGACTGTTCATTTTATCAATAAATGTATCTATTGTGGTGGAACGAGATCCAATATTATTAAAATTTCTCACACCGCTGGCATATGTGGTTCTTGCTCCCGATATGACATTGCCAGAAATATCGTTTCCATTTTTAATTTCAGAAAACTCTAATTCATTGTTTTGTTTTTTTGTAGAATTTCTAGCCATTTCGGTGAGTGATTCATCTCTTTCCTTCTCCCTCATTGCCATTTTTTGTTCGTTATCTTTTGAAAGATCCGTGACAGCATCATGCATTTTTGGTTTAGAATCATCAACCATGATGTTTGATTTTTCAAGATAATTAATATTTATTTCTTTTAAGTCATTACTAAATTCATTTTGTATAACACTAGTATTTGGTGACATTTGCATTCTGTCTGATATTGCATTTTGAGTCAAAGTATGCAACATATCATAGGATCTTTTTAGATCTACATTTTTAGATTTTACAGGTGATTGAGAATATGAATAATCTGAAGGAGCATCGGGAGAATAATAATCAAGACTTCTTATATCTAAAGTTGGTTGTGGTGGTCCAGAATTAATAGATTTTTGTAATAAAACCAATGGACTATTTTCATACTGTACTACTTTTACGTTAGAATCTCCATCTTGTTTTGAATCCCCTGTGTAATTTTTTTTTAATTCTTCTGGAGAAGATGGTGGATTGTTTCCAAGAACATTATTTACGATGTTCGTTGCATTATTTCTTTGCAATAAAGACGGAGTGCTTGTAGAAGATAAATTAACATTTACGTTAAAATTATTTGTAACACCTCCAGATGCTTCTTGTGCGTTTATTTCTTCCTGTGAAGGCAATTCTACAAGATTATCTGGTTGTGATGACTCAACAGATAACAAACCACCATCAAATGTATTTTGTAGTTCTGAGTTTACAAGTTTTCTGTTTTCGTTATCCATTTCGATTTGCCCTTGCTTGAAGTGTCTTCAAATTTTGATCTTCTATGTGCTGCCTCAGTTGTTCTACAAATATGTCTCTTTCCCACGGAATCATATTTTCTATATCACTTATATTTAATTTTTGTATATGCATTAAATTAAAATTCATTTTGAAAATACTGTTCAGTGTTGTGTAGCTGAGGCCTATTGAAAAAAATCACGAACTCCTCTTAAAATAATCTCTCTAGTTGTCCCATCTGAAGTTTGATATTCAATCTTCTTTTGAATCTTCGGCATTGTTTTGAAAAAGTCAATAAGTTTATTAAATTGTTGTTTTGTTAATAAATCCAAAAATTCTTTTAAATTATCTGACGAATAGTTTTGAGTTTCTATGATTTCTTTTGGCGTTTCAATTGTTTCTATACATCGTATTAAAAGATCATAGTAATCCTCATTTTGGTTTTTTGCTATAAAATCTGAAAGAACAGGATACCTCATGGTGATAATCATATTGTCAAATTTAATCTTTTTATTGTGATTATCAAAATATACTGGTTCTATCTCATCCAAGTTTAGTACAATATTAATTTTTTCATTTGTATATGGACATATTATTGTTGTTTCTACAATTTCACCCACAGACTTGCATCTTAGTTTGATAAAAAAATATTCAACATCAAATATTGGAACTTTATCTATTTTTTGGTCAAGAGAAAAACAAGATTCTATTACACTTCCTATAGTTGTCAAAAAGTCTTCTTTGTTGCCTGTGCTGTTTGACATTAATAAAGATTTTTCATCTTTTACTGTAAATGGTGTAAAGTTTACTTTCTTTTGAGTAGAAGGTTGGGTAATCACATACTTTGGTAGTGATTTTTTCATATAATCTAAAAGTTGTTCCATAATTAAACCTTATGCGTAAATATAATCTTTAAACTGAAATGATACTGTGAATGTTGGATATGCTGATCCATCAGATGCCATCGTGACTGGACTTATCGTTGCTGGATACGCCTCTTTTAATATTATTGTTCTATTTGGTTGTTTTGTTTGACTATTTAAACAATTGATAACAACTGTGCCAACTCCATTATAATAATCAATATAATCGTTATACTTATTAGTTCCAAAATTTGCATCAGAATCTTGTACACCACCAGAGGATAATGAAGAACTAATAGAATCGTATTGCTGGGATGTCAATTGCACTGATGAAGGATCAGAAGTGCTGTTTTCCTGTGAATCTAAAGCAATTTGTTGCTCTACGCTTCTGCCATCATTACGAATAATAGAGTTCATCCACGATTCAATATAAGTTCTTTCTACCCAATCTTGGTATATGATAAAGGTCATGCTGCATTGAGTATAACCTCTCTTGTATGGAATCTTTCTAATTGTTCCCCATATATCATGATCATATGTAATGAATAATCTTCCAGGTAAGACAACGTTCAATGGGTAACAAACAATTGGATTATTTCCGTTTTGAGCAAGTGTCACTGCGTACATAGCGGATATCTGAGGACCGCCTCTAGACAGAACATCGTCTCTAAATTGGGTTATTGTATTGCTGATTTTAGGTGTTCCCATCAAATAACTCTTTTTCTGTTAGTATTACAAATTTCCAATTGTGGGTTTTGCAAAACTCTTTTGCAGCATCCCATTTTTTAATATTTATAGCGTAAGTTATATTTTCATTAATTAATGATCTTTTTGACTTTCGCTTTCCCGCTGTTGGACTTTTTGTTTGTTTTTCTGGTTTGATCTCTACTATTAGAGTATCAACCTTGCCCTCTTTGTTTTTCTTCTCTACGATAAAATCGGGAATGTAAAAATGTAATTCTTTATCGACGGGAGACTGGTAAGGAATTCTGAGAGTTTCAAAAGACCACCTTATAATATTTTTATTTTCATCCAGGAATTTACAAAATTTTCTTTCCCAAAGAGATCTACAAAGTATTTTATTTGGGTCGCCTATATATTTTGTAGTGTTCTTTGGTATAAATTTTGTTTTATATGGCATAAAAATATTTAGGAGAGAATAATGCCAGGATTTGTTGGAAACGCAGCAAGTTTGCAAGAATCAACGGGATCGTTTGTTTTTCCAAACGATCCCGAGTTGGTCAGTTCTATACCATTGTGGATGAAATTTTATTGTTTTGAGTATTCTAATAATGCATTAAGTCGCGCTGCAGCATCATTAAGAGCGCAAAATTCAGCAAGTGTCCCAGGATTATCAAATCTAAAAGCACAGATATATGTTCCAGCACCCACAGCATTTGAATGTTTAACTTCTCTACAATATAATAGATCTGCTACAACAGCAGCAAATGCATTTCCTGGAGTGGTGAACAAATTGTGGGATTTTGCAAAATCTTCAAGTAATCCTTTTATTAAATCAATTGTGGATGGTATGAGTCAAATCGCGGATGATGCAAAACAAACAGCAGATATTCTTGGTGCTATTGCTGGTGGAGGGTTTGGGTATGGACAAGACATACCATTAGATCTAAACGATCTTACCTTTGTTGGTACTGGGTCTTATAGATCTTTTGATATACGATTGTATCTTCCCTGTCTATCTGTTGCAGATTCGATGAAAGCAGGAAAAATAATTAGATCGTTCGAAGCACTAGCACTCCCCACTGCATTATCCGCTGGTAGCATTTTTGCAACAAAATATTTTCATCCTCCTTTATGGTCATTTGGTGTCGGACCAGTTGAT
>Ga0129333_10001289_pt1 | contig 22486 bp, 34 predicted proteins | sample CPB6_08_DNA_FD_94474 | JGI IMG/M metagenome (GOLD analysis project Ga0129333, IMG submission 94474) | Freshwater to marine salinity gradient microbial communities from Chesapeake Bay, USA - CPBay_Sum_0.6_0.8_DNA | ecosystem: Environmental > Aquatic > Marine > Coastal | place: USA: Chesapeake...
AAAGAAGCTGGCAGAACTGAATAGGGATATTGCGGTGAAGACCGCTTATTCGCTTATTAGAATCGGCGGGTACGAAGAGGAGCAGATGGAGGAATTGATCTTCAACCTGCTTAGTAACGCGACGGAGCGGGGGTATGAAATTGGGTTCCAGAGCGGCCTGTACACCGCCATGTCGGAGGGATGATGACTATCAAAGAGTTGTCATCCCATAACCACAGGAATGCTAAGCAGTTAGCTGCGATGATTTCAAAGGAGAGTCTCTCCGAGAAGCAGATTGAAGAACTGGTATTCGAATATCTTGAAGAAGCAGGGTTTTTGGGATTCTTGGCTGATGGAATCGAGCAATGAGCCAGGAGACGCTGGAGTTCATCAACCGATCAGCGGCTGATAGATTTGTTGATAACGTAATTAACAACAAAGCGCGGCCTAATGACGATGAGAAACTGAAAGGCTACCTCTTCTACCTGCTTCAGTGCGCTACTGAGCGGGGATTCTCGGAAGGGTTTTCGGAGGGGAGGAAGACGCAGTGAGATACTGGACCTACGTTGAGCCGGGAGAGGGTGGAAAACCGAACTACGTTACCGTGTCGGAAGAAGAGATTCGCCGGGATTACTGGCCGGTCTGGGTTCGGCTAATGGAAGACGCTGGTGGATGGTCGCCATATCTTTGCATTGAAGATTGCATAGATGACTGGTCAGCAATTCATGGTGCATGGAGGGTGGAGGAATGAAGGTAATCATTGCTGGCTCACGGACTTATCGCGGCGGTGCCGAGGGCGTTCATGTCGCGGTGAAAGAGTCGGGGTTTGATGTGACAACTGTTATTTCTGGAGTCGCCCGTGGCGCGGATCTGGCGGGTGAAGATTGGGCGTGGGCTAAGGGAATAACAATCGAACGATATCCCGCCGACTGGAAGAAGCATGGTCGATCTGCCGGGATGATCCGCAACTGCCAGATGGCCGAAGCCGCCGATGCCCTAATCGCCCTCTGGGATGGAGAAAGTCGCGGAACTCTCCACATGATCTCGAAGATGAAACTGGACGGAAAACCCGTCTTTGTCTATTGGGACAAGAAGTGGTTTGAAGCCTTGACCGAAACCTTTGAATAACTGTACAATTGACCGAAAGGAGAACAAATGCCTGTAGTTTCAACATTTCACATTTCTAGCGAAGGTGAGAATATGGTCACCGTTGGGTTTGAGGGAGGTAAAGTAAACCTTCTTCAAACTTGCGGAAACGGCGACACGAGCGTTATCCAGATGAACGAGGACATGACCCGCTTATTGGTTGACTGCCTCTTGTCTGGACTTGATATGATCCGATCTAACTTCCGTTCGTCTTTTGATAAGGAATAACAGTGTTTAATAATCTGAATCTTGAACTCAAGAATGAATTTGACCAGAATGATGTGTCGATCAAAATGAATGGCGATGGCGTAATTTTCCTGCGCTTTGGCGCGAACTCCCTCACTATGAATATCGAGTTTGCCAATGAACTGATTGACGCGCTTACCGCCGTCGTAAATACTCACCATCGGCTAGGAGTGGGGGAATAATGAAGATACGTCTATATACTGTCGTGGCAGCTCAAAGCACTTCTTCGCTAGTGAGAGATGTTAACTCATATATCCAGGATGGCTATCAGCCTTACGGCGACATGATGAAAGATCCAACTTCAACTATGTCGTGGTTCTATCAGCCAATGGTAAAGTACGAGGAGGATGGAAAGTGAGCAATAGCCAAAACGTAACCGTGAGCTTCCCGTTTCTTGGGATTCTCACCGTCCTGTTTATCGGCCTTAAGTTAACCAATCAGATCCAGTGGTCTTGGCTTTGGGTGCTCGCTCCTCTGTGGGCTCCGATAGCAGTTCTCTTCGTGATACTCATTGTGTCTGGGTTGATTGTCTTAATCTTTGGAGACTAAATGGAAGCGATTGAACTGTCCCTCTCCACCGTCTATACCGAAGAACTGACGGAGCTGCACTCTAAGATTACCCATTCGGCGATCAGTGAGATTGCGGAGTTTGTCGGACCTGATTCGGTGCGGTCGGTTCTTGATGTCGGCTGCGGAATGGGAGTGGCTTGGCCGAGCTTTAGAAAGTCATTCCCAAATCTCAGAATGATAGATGTAATTACTCCTGACGAAAAGGAGCGTAGCAACGCTTCGGCAAGCGACGTCACCTGGGTCGGAAGAACCATCTCTGAATGCAAGCCTATCGAATTCGCGGGCTACGACCTTATCTGGGCAAGGCATTCCCTTGAGCATACGATCTCTCCGTTCTCAGATCTGGTTGCCTTAGGCCGGATGTTATCCCTTGGCGGCATGGTGTATGTCGAGGTTCCGTCTCCAGGGACTGTCTGCAACCATGAGATGAACCCCAACCACTACAGCGTTCTTACTGACAAGATGTGGCTGTCTTTATTTAATAAAGCTGGATTCAAAGTCGAGCACCACGGAGCAATCGAGATTTCTCTTGAGATCGGGAAAGATACCTACTTCTGGTATATATTAAAGAGATAGCCCCCATCCTTTAATAGCGACTGCGGTAATTAAAGCGAACCTTAATAAAGATTGAGGTTCGCTTTGTCGCGTCCGTACTATGGAGGTATGGCGGATAAAAGAAAAAAGCCAACGCCTTCCTCTTCTTACAGTAAAGATGGGAAACAGCTTTCCGTAGATGACTTGAGAGAGGTCATGCGCGGAATGTTCTACGGTAATCCGTCATCTGTCGATCAGTACATGCGAACCGTTTCTCCAGTGGCCGAGGATCGGTTTATGAAGACTGAAGAAGGTAAGCACGTTCCCATCTACAAGTATGACCAGTCGGTAATAAAAGATCTTGGGTACTATCCGGGCCACTACGCTGCGTATTACCCGAGAACTAAGGCTGTGTTTGTTAATCCTGAGATCTTAAAGATGAGCGGCCCGTCGCTGGAAAGCTTAGAGAAAACCGGAAGAACCATTGGCCATGAGATGATTCACGCCGCTCAGGACAAGTATCCCAAGCTTACTGGCGAAATAGATAAGTCGATCAGTGAAGGCCCTAGTCTCCCTCAAAAGCTGAGATCTGCATTTACTAATGTCTACTCTCAAATCGACCCAAGCCAATCGGCTGTAGCCGGTGGTCAGTATTCCAGGCCGACTGTAGAGTACCAGGCAAACTACTTGTCCGGTACCGCACCAGATTTTTACGCGGAGTTTTCAAGGGGGGCCTTCGACAAGATCGTATCTGGCGACATCCCGAAAGCTGGTATCTCCTTGTTTAAGACTCCAGCTAAATCTGTCTATGTGGCTAGTCCTGAATCTACTGCCGTGATGCAGAGAGCTATCTATCCACAGCTTCCCGTTGACGTTCAGAAACGACTGCAATCTTTGCAGTTACCTCTCAAGGTGGATGGTAAAGTTATCCCGCCAATGGCACCGGCTCAACCGGCTATCGTTGATGAGCTCAAGGGAGCCTATGATAAATTTATGTCAATTATTGGACTTGGAGCTAAGTGATGGGTTTATTTGATGATGTAGTAGGTTTTATTAAGCAGAACTTCGTTCCGCGAGACATCTCCATAGAAGGGCTCGCCTCTACCCCGGCAGCCCAGAAAGCCATGGAGCTTTCGATGGCAGCTACTCCCGGGATCCCTCTTGGCTTAGCTGGGGCAACCATGCTCGCTAGGCAAGCTGGCATTACTCCCGAGTCATACATTCCAGGAACCCGCATTAGACTCGGCCAAGCCGGAAGAGAAATACAGCAGATGCTTGACGCTACCGGTCCTGGGGCTGGTGTTGACGATCTGCTGCTGGCTGGTTATAAGAGCGCGACTCCAGTAATGGCTAAGCTTATCAAGATGGCAGAGTCGTCACCAGAAGCAATGGGCGTTGTCCTTCCGTTGATTAGCCGCCTCGGCATTGTCAAGCCTCGCGGTGCGGCTTACATTCAAGGAGTTCATCACTTTGAGTCCAGGTTGGCGGAAGCTATTGATAAGAAGTTTATCGCTCCAGGCAACCCGGAAGATCTTGTATCAATTAAAGAGATTCGCGCCTATCTTGGCAAGCTTCCAGGAATGGGAATTAAGAAGGAAGAGATTGGTCACTTCGACCTTGCTAACTCTCTCGACTCCATGCTGAAAAGCGGTCAATCTAAAATCAGCCGACAGGATCTGGCTAGTTTGATTGACAAGAATATGCCAAGGGTGGAAGTTGCGACAGATACTCAAAGGCACGCTGGATACACAATGCCAGAGAAAAAGGATTACGAGTCGTATATCTTTCACGCCCCTCCAGCCGGTGTCTCGCCAGAGGGGTTAGCGCGGATGGATATAAGTGACTTCGCTAACTCGCTTGCCAGCCAAAGAGACCAAATGCTTGCAAAAATCCAGGATGACTTTCAGGCTGGCAGAATCCCTGAAAATGTATATAACGAATCTACAAGGTCTGTTGAGCAGATGTTTGAAAGCATGGCCGCTCAGTATGGAGGGCAGATAGAACCATTTAGAGATTTCATTGGCCACACCAGCTCGGGCCATTACGATCAAGTTGCTTATCCAAATATCCTAGGCTGGGCCAGAACTACCAGAAGGCCAATGGGGCCAGATGCTCCCCCAATAGTAGGGCAAGAGCAGGCGTCCCCAGAGGTTGCTAAATATATTGAAGAGATCCAATCTGACTGGGCGAAGGTAAGAAAGCAGGGAGACGAATTTCCCTTGTCTGACATTAACGATCTTGCGATGAAATACATTGATCGCATTTCTCGTCAGTCTGGAGAGTCTGCTGTTGGTTGGACTCCTTCATCTGTACAGATTGCAAGATGGGGCGGGAATAGAAAACCTTATGAAGAAATAATAAAAGATCCTTACAGGTTGAAAATTGATGATTTCTTAAAAGACCTAGGCTCCTCTAATATTAAGTCAGACAGCTGGTCGATAAGTGGCGCCAGTACCCCAAAGGAAGTTCTTTCTGAATTTTCTGAGAGGCTGCGGCAATTGCCTGAGTTTAAGAAATACATTGATTTTTCTGGATCAGAAGAGGGTGTTTTGGCGAAAAAGTACAGAGATATAATGACAAAACAAAGGGATGTCGAGTCTGGTTTGAGAGATACATTTGACAGGCAAAATCTTCCGGCCGCGTATGATGCCGTTTGGGATATTCCTAAAGACGAAAGACAGGCTTTCATAAGAGCTAGAGATCAATATGTACAAAATCACCCTGATTACAAGGTAGCTAGTGAGCAATTTGAAAAGGACAAAAAAGAGATCAGTCAGGCATACGAAAAGATTTTGAAAGATAAAAAAGTTCCGTATTCTGTTTTTGATATTTCCCCTTATAAGCTAGATTCGATGCTGTATAATGCAATGAACAATGCTCGCAATGCGATTGGGAATTATCTAAAAAGCAATCCGATACGCTACTCTACCTACGAGGATTCAAACTACTCTGGCTTCATAGAAAACTACGACAAGATGATTCCCTCTGTCGCTAATAGAATTCTCAAGCAAAGAGGGGGAGGCGAAGTATTTCGGCAAGGCGTTCCAACCTCAACTGGCGGCTCAACTTTAGAAGCCGATATAGCCAATAAGTACGCAGCGCGCTACCCTCCGGAGGAGGGGTACATTCAGCCAGAGCAAAAAGGATCGTTCTTCTATCGAATTCCTGGAGAGCAGCGCGGCAAGCCTTTGCCTTACCCAGACTCTCTCTGGGGTCTTCTCGGCGCTGCTGGCCTAGCTTCGATGATGAGCGGTACAAGGAAAGACAATAGACAAACTCAGTAAGCTGTGATAGATTGATAGAGTACGCAAACGGTCATAGCAGAAAGCCCTCGCCCCCCTCCTTCCGGTCGAGGGCTTTTGAGTTGAGGTAGAATGAAAACATGGAACAAATCAGTTGCCATCGTTGTCCGCATGCAGCGAAACTTGTCTCGGCTACCGAGGCTTACTACATCTGCTTCCCTAAAAACCAGAAGTCTATTGACGTTCACGAGAAAAAAGCACCGGACTGGTGCCCGATTCTCCAGCAAAAAGAGGCGGCAAGTGAGTAGTTTTGACATTAAGGCTGATCCCCGCTTCCTGGACAAGACCGCCAGGGTCGCAATCGGTAAGCAGGTCAAGGTAAGTTCGTGCTACTCCTGCCCCTTTTATCAGAAAAACGAACTGAAGGACTGGGAGTTCTGCCATCACGCCGGAAAAGACCTGTCTTTGCGGATCGGACAGAGCTTTCCTTCCTGGTGTCCGCTCGAAATTGCTGAATGATACTGCAATTAAACCCTCCGTTGCCCATGACAACCTCAAAAGGACAGGGGTTTGCACACTTTTTGATCGACTACAGCCAGGAACATGACCTGATTTGGGTGATTTTCATGAAAGATACGGGTGAATGCTGGTCTTTGCCGAACAAAGACGTCAGATTGGACGCGAATTTCACTCTCGGAACCGGAAAAGATCCATGGTTGTCGTCAAAAACTGACTAAGGAGACTGAATTGAACAAGAATCAGACCAAAATCATGGCCGTGATCTACAAAAACCAGAACGCAGGCATCACTCCAGACGATATTGCCAAGCAAACACGGCTTTCTAAAGAGATTGTCGCCATGGAGCTGGATGCTTTAGAGGCGATTAACGCCATCATGCCCACTCCCGGCTGTCTTTATAAGCCAGGAACAGGAAAATTAAAGATGTTTGCTTGACGGAGACTGATTTTCTTGCTATATTAAAAGTGTTAGTTCTCCTTTCGTTTGGTTGTAACCGGGCGCGGGCCTTGTAATCCACGCCCGGTTTTTTTATGTCCAAGTAAAAGATTGAGATTGACTTAACCGCACTGCTAATATTTAATTGATGCCGGTAGAGTTTGTCTACATTAAAGATCCTGGGGCCACGCTCGATTATTCGTTCGATTGGACGGACTGGCTTGGCACTGGCGAAACAATAACCGCTACCTCGTGGACCGGAGATGCAGGCATTACGTTAGGGACTCAGACTTTCAGTGCCTATACCTCTACTTGTAGAATCTCTGGCGGCACCGCTGGCTCAAATTACACCGCTACTTGTCAGATTACGACGAGTACGGGCGAAATTGATCGCCGCAGCTTGCAGCTTAAAGTTCAGAATAGGTAGATATGCAGGTAACAAACTCAGATATTAAGAGTGCAGAGATTCAAGCAGTAGTAATCAGGGCTGACGGAACAACGCAAGATCTTGGTACGATTGCTTACTATCACGTAAATCCATTAAAGCGTTTTGCTTTTTGGCTAAAGAAAAAGATTAAACGAGGTTAGACATGGCAACTGTATTTACAAACGTAGGCAAGCAAATCACTACTGGTCGAATTAAGGGCGTCGGGTCTGGCGCTGGCGCGACCGAGCCGAACTACGTTGCTTGGGGGACCGGAGCTGGCACTGCCGCCGTTACCGATACAACTCTCTTTACGGAGACCGGATCTCGCACCGCCGGTACATCTACCCAGCAGACCACCAGCACAACTAACGACACTTATCAGGTGATCGGTACTCTCAGCGCGGCTGGTTCGGTTACGATTACAAATGCTGGTTTGTTTGACGCAGCCAGTACTGGTAATCTTTACATGAAAGGCGACTTTACCGGCGTTGCTCTTACCTCCGGAGAAAGCATTCAGTTTACGATGAAGGTACAGTACAGCTAATAAAGAGAGATCTCTATGAAGCTGTACAATATAGTAAAAGTATACACATCGACTACGGGGACCGGCACCATAAGCCTAGGTGCCGCCGTGTCGAGTTTTATTACTTTTGCTACTGCTGGCGTAGTCAATGGATCAACTGTATCGTATGCCATTGAGGATGGAAGCAACCGCGAAGTCGGAACCGGGACGTATACGTCTGGCGCTGAGACTCTGACAAGAAGCGTAGTTACATCGACTAACTCCAATAACCTAATTTCATTATCGGGGAATGCTGTTGTTTTTATAACTGGGTTAGCCGCCGATCTGTCTAGCGACACCGCAAACACAGCCAATACTCTTGTATTGAGAAATGGCAGCGGTAATTTCTCTGCTGGAGCAGCTACTCTTAGTTCCGCAGTAATGAGTGGTTCCACTTCTGGGTCAACTACAGTTCAGGCGACAGCCACGGCTTCCGGAACCCTCACTCTTCCAGCCGCTACCGATACTTTGGTTGGCAAAGCCACTTCAGACGTCTTCACTAATAAGACTTTTGATACTGCTGGCGCTGGTAATGTATTTAGTATTAACGGAACTACCGTTAGTGCAGTTACTGGTAGCGGATCAGCAGTCCTTGCCACATCTCCTTCTATTAGCGGATTAACTGTAACGGGAACGCTTACCGCTGGAGGTGGTGTCGGAACAAATGGACAGTTCCTTCAATCTACCGGATCTGGCGTTCAGTGGGCGAGTTCTGTTAGGTCTTATTCCACAACTATCGGTAATGGTTCTTCTGTAAGTTTTTCCGTAACGCACAGTCTCAATACATCTAATATTGTTGTTTCAGTTAGAGAAGTTGCAACCGGATACATCGTATACCCAGACGTGGCATCGACTTCGGTAAACGCAATATCTGTTGAGTTTGTAACCGCTCCAACTACGAACCAGTACAGCGTAAGCGTGTTAGGGATTTAATAGACATGTCTTATCCTGTCATTAAACAAGTGGCGACTTCAAACTCGGCTGGAGTGGCTGTGACGTCGCACCCTGTAAGACTAGGTCAGACGCCAACTGTAAATGATCTTCTCATAGTTGCGTTTACTTCTATTGATGATAACGGGGTGACTTGGCCTAGCGGATGGACTCAGCTATCTACTACTGTAACCGGCGCAGGAACCAGACTAAGTATCCGATATAAAGTAAACGCGACCGAGACTGGCTCGATCACTCTTACAACGGCGGCCTCTTCCGTTTCTGCCAGCTTAGCTATTGTCATATCCGCTGGAACATACATTCAAGTACCTGAAGTTGGCACGGCAGCTACTGGCACCACTACTCCCAATCCCCCATCCTTAACTGCTTCATGGGGCGTTGCTGATAATCTTTGGATTGTATTCGGCGGGTCTGATGGGGCAGGGACACTGACTTATCCCGCTGGATTTGTCAGAAATAGAACGACTGTTGCCTCTACGACTGTTGCAAATTGCGCCATGGCTGCAAGATTAGAGCAAACCGCAACCGAAGATCCTCCCGCATGGGCTGGATTTGGGGCTGCGGTTGAGTCTGTTGCTCAAACCTTAGTTGTCTCTGGCCTGACAAATACCAGGATAATCTCACCTAAATGGCAATCAGATGTAATCTTTACTCAGAACGGCAAGCAGGCAACCATAGATCAGATTGGAACTACGAATTATTGGTCGGACATGCAGGTCATGATGCAAAAAAGCATCACCGCTGGAGCAGTATTTTCTAACCCTATTACGCTTACATATAATGGCGCTGCGTCTGGCTACAATGGTGGAGTTCTTGGGAGCGACGGCAAAGTCTACTATATTCCTAGAGATGCCTCAAGAGGCATGATAGTAGATCCGATAACGAATTCAGTTTCTACTTACAGTTTGATCTACACTGTCTCTACTGCTTACGCTGGAGGCGTTTTAGCTCCGAATGGCGACATTAACTTTGTTCCATTGAGCGCTAATGTTGGGCAGAAGGTATCTAGTTCTGGCATTGTCTCTACCTACTCTTTGGTCTATACTTCCGCTAACGCTTATTTCGGAGGTGTATTGAGCACTAGCGGAGAGACTCATTTTGTTCCAAGGAATGCTGCTGTTGGTCAAAAAGTATCGTCTACGGGTACCGTAAGTACTTACTCTTTACTGTCAGCTGGAACTGATTATTATATTGGAGCCGTATTATCCAAGGATGGAGAGATATATTTTATTCCATGGAACGCCCCAAGAGGGCAGAAGATTTCGACTTCTGGAGTCGTTAGTACTTATAGCCTAATTTATACTGGTTTTAATGCTTACTGTGGAGGCGTACTGGACTTAAATGGCGACATTCACTTTGTTCCATTTTCCGCTACAGTAGGTCAGAAAGTTTCAGCAGCAGGAGTTGTTAGCACATATTCTCTTGTGTATACAACAGGAAACGCTTACCTCGGAGGTGTTTTAGCTCCAAATGGAGATATTCACTTTATTCAATCTGATGCAGATAGAGGTCAAAAAATTTCCAAAGATGGGGTTGTCAGTACCTACAGTCTGGCGTTTACTGGCGTCACTAGCTTTAGAGGAGGAGTTCTTACTCCAAGCGGTGACGTGTATATGGTCCCATGGGGGTCATCGACCTCTCAGGTTTTGAATACAGGATCTGCAATCCCATTTGGCAAAGGCATCTGTCTCTCGCCTCACTATAATAAGCTATAGGGGAACATATGCCAGACGTATATAAAATATCATCACGCTGGGTTTCTGAAGTAAAAGCTGTAGCATGGGGGTCTGTGCCAAGTATTGACACAGGATCTATTGATGATTCCTTAGATTCATGGAATGAATTCAGCTACTTGTTAAGAAGTAGTACGGATACCGGAGAGGCTTACTCCAGCACTATGGTATCTACCTATTCTTTAATACACACCGTCGCCAATGCTTATAGCGGTGGAGTTCTGTCTTCCAGCGGAGAAGTGCATTATGTTCCCCGTTCCGCAAACGTAGGTCAAAAAATATCTATAAACGGTACCGTAAGCACATACTCTCTTGTATATACTACTGCTGGCGCTTATGCTGGAGGAGTTTTGGCTCCAAACGGAGATGTGCATTTTTCCCCAAGCAATGCCGCCAGAGGCCAGAAAGTAAACGCATCTGGAGTAGTTTCAACCTATTCATTGACTTACACTTCAACTGTCACGGGTATTTACGCAGGTGGGGTGATCTCTCCTTCTGGGGAAGTGCATTTTATTCCTAGAAGCGGCAACAGAGGGCAAAAGGTTTCTCTGGCAGGAGTCGTATCGACCTATTCGTTGGCGTACACAACGACCGATGCTTATTTTGGTGGCGTACTTTCAGCCTCTGGAGAAATTCACTTTATTCCGTTTAGTGCTACAGTGGGTCAGAAAATAAGCATTGACGGAGTTGTCTCGACCTATAGCTTGGCCTACACTACGTCAACGGCTTACTCTGGAGGGGTTATAGATCCAAATGGAGATATACACTTTGTACCTTATAATGCTGCCGTTGGACAGAAGATATCTAAAACTGGCGTAGTAAGTACATACAGCCTGTCTTATACGTCTTCCAATGCGTATGTTGGAGGAGTGTTATCTTCAGATGGGGCGATACACTTCGCTCCAAATAGTGCATCTGTCGGCCAGGCTTTACTGTTAACTGGATCTACTTCTACGTATTCCCTTGTTTACACTACTGCCAACGCTTACAATGGAGGAGTATTGACTCCAGATGGAACGATACACTTTATTCCGTTTTCAGCAAGTGTAGCTCAAGAGATACCGGTATCTTCTGCTATAGCCCTAAGTCCAGCAGCCTGCATGAGTCCTTATTTGAATAAATTGTAAAAGCCATGCCAACACAGATCAACATATCGCCACAGTTTAAGACCGAAGTAGGAAGCACGGCTAGGGGGACTCTGCCAAGCGGGGACAATAGCTCTATAGATACAGGGCTTTCTGCATGGACCGAGATGCAGAAGTTGTTAAACGCAGGAGTCAGTGGAGGCTCCGCTGTAAGCAGTCCAATAGTAAGTACTTTTTCTTTGATCTACACGACAACCAATGCCTATTACGGTGGCGTGTTGGCTGCAAACGGAGATGTTCATTTTGCTCCATTTGCAGCCAATAGAGGTCAAAAAGTCTCTCCAGCGGGAACAGTTTCAACATACTCGCTGATATCCACAGTTACAAATCAGACGCATTCAGGAGGAGTACTGGCTCCCAATGGCGATATTCACTTTATTCCATGGAGCGCAATCGTAGGCCAGAAAGTAAGCTCATCTGGGATTGTATCGACTTATTCATTGGTCTATACAGCAGCTAGCGCTTATTGGGGTGGCGTTATATCCTCAAACGGCGATATTCACTTTATTCCAAATTCAGCAAACAGAGGTCAAAAAGTAAGCTCGGCTGGCGTAGTCAGTACGTACTCCTTGGTTTATACCACGGCTACTGCTTACGCTGGAGGCGTCCTGGCTCCGAACGGAGATATTCATTTTGTCCCTAGAAACGCAAGAGTTGGCCAGAAGATTTCATCATCCGGAACGGTTAGCACCTACAGCTTGGTTTACACTACTGCCAATGCGTATACTGGTGGCGTCTTGACTCCGAGCGGGGATATACACTTCGTTCCAAGAAATGCTACTGTTGGGCAGAAGATATCGGCAAGCGGAGTAGTCAGTACGTATAGCTTAATACTGACCAGCGCGTCAGGAGCATATTGGAGTGGGGTGCTATCTCCAAATGGGGATGTACATTTTATGCCAAATTTTGCATCCAGAGGGCAGAAGGTGTCCGCCACTGGTGTGGTTTCGACGTACAGCCTGATATATACGGTTAATGCGGCTTATGCTGGCGGAGTTTTGTTGCCAGATGGTAGAATAATGATGGTTCCCTATAGCGGCGTTAGGGCTCAGATTTTAAGCGACGTCACTGGGGTGTCATTTTCAAAAGGAATTTGCATGAGTCCGTTTTTCAATAAGCTCTGAATGATTGATAAATGGATACAAGGAAAATATGTACAGCAGAGACAAAATCATCAGCTTAATGCACGAGATCAAGAATGAATCCGACCAAATAGGTCCATACGTTGTAATTGCTCAGCCAAGAAGAGACAAGCGAGAGGTAGCTGCGCAGAATTTTGATGGCCATATTGGTCTTCATGTAGACCTGCATGGCTTCAGTCACGGATTCGTCGATATCGACGGGCAGTTGGTCGATGTTGCCAGAAACTACCTTATCGAAGAGGCTATCGCAAGCGGGGCAAAGTATCTTTTCTTTATCGGAGAAGACACCGTAGTTCCGTATGATGCTTTTAAGATTCTGCATAGAACTGCCGAGCAGAATCCCGGCTCTGTTGTGGTTGGCGTATACTACATTAAGCTATCTGATGCCATGATTATGGTCAGAACTGGAGATTGGATCACTGTACCAAATGTAGATCCAGGTCAGATCTTAGAAGCTTGGCAAACCGGCATGGATTGCATGCTGATTCCAATTGATTTGCTTAAGGAGATGAAGGAAGAAGAGCCAGAGTTGCCATTCTGCTGCATTGGAAACAATGTTGATGGAATTCCATTCATAGGTGAAGACAACTTCTTTGTTCACAGACTTCACAAAAGAGGCACGAAGCTTCTGGTAAATACAGATGTTCAATGCCTGCATATGGACCTAGCCTCTGGGAAGTACACTGCTCATCCAGACGTCGATCTTAGAAAGTACTACACGAACATTCCTATCACTGAGCGACTCAAGCTAGAAGATAAAGAGTTTATCGACAAGCGATGGCTGAACCGTCTTCCCAAGAGCACTCATATGTCTCTATCGAAAATGATGGAAGAGTGGGCGCAAGAGGGTAAGCCGATTAAATTTAACATGGGATGCGGTGGGGACAGCTATCCTGATTATATTGGGATCGACCAATATGGAGATGCTGCGGATATCAAAGAAGACATCATGACTTTGAATCTTCCTCAGAACTGCGCGGATGAAATCTTTGCTTCCCACATGATTGAGCATGTGTACTTTGAAGAAGCTGTTGAGCTACTGAAGAAATGGTTTTATTCCTTAAAGCCGAACGGGAAGCTGGTCATGGAGCTCCCCGATCTTAAGGCTTTGTGTGAAAGATTCTCGAATTGCACAGAGCAAGAACGACTGGAGACTACTCTGTGTATTTACGGAACAATGTCCAGAAAGCTTAGCCCGGCAGGAGTCAGGGGTGAATCTCCGCACCTTTGGGGATATGCTCCAGAGTCCATGAAAAACCTATTGAGAGATATTGGGTATCGGGATATCGAGATCAAGCCGCAGCAAGGTACGCATATCGGAAAAAACTTCAGAGTGGAAGCAGTTAAATAGGTGAAGCCATGATTACTTTAATTGGATTACAGACACTCGCACCTCCTGAAGACAGGACTCTTGCGAGTATACAGATCGACGTTAATGGTGAGACTTATGACTGGCAAGTGTACATTCCTGGGTCAGTGACAAACCTGGGTGAATACCTTTCCAGTATAGAGCAAAAAACAATTAACGATATTCTCGCTAAAGAGGCCGATTGGGATGCACTAGATCCCAAGACTAAAGAGATTCAAGATGGAGAATCTGGCAATCTTATTACGGTGCCTATCGACAAAAGCGAGATAGTTCGTCCATCCATCCCCGACTATTATGCAAAGAGAAGGTCTGAGTATCCAAGTATCGGAGACCAACTCGATGCGATCTGGAAAGGATCTGGCAGCGAAGACTTTACGAGCATTCTTCAGCAGATCGAATACATTAAAAACAAGTATCCAAAGCAGTAGCTACTATAGATTGCAGTACGAGCGCTCAGGCTAGATAATGGTATTTGATAGATGTTTAGCCTAAAGAAAAGAGATTAGACTAGATAGATGCTGGGCCATACACCTACTGGCACTACTGCTCTTGGAGAAAGCAAGGGAGCTGGCCTGTATCTTGTCGTGATGTCGGCCATCTCCTCTGCTGTTGCTTCTGTACTTAAACAGGTTCCCAAGTCATTAAATGCGGCCTCTACTGCCACTGCTAGCTTTGTAAGGCTGATAGCTAAGTCTTTCTTGGCTTCATCTACAGCAGTTGCCAGCTTCTTAAGGCTGGTGTCTAAGTCTTTTTCAGCCTCATCTACTGGAACTGCTGTCCTTAATTCAATAAAGATACTGCTGGCAACTCTTTCTGCTATTGCCACCGGAACTGCTTCTATTGTGAGAAGCATCAGCCGAGCGATGCAATCTTCTTCGAGTGTATCTGCTACTTTTTCCAGGGTCATACAACTCATAGAGAGCGCTTCGTCTACCGCTACTTCTGTTTTATCTAAGCAGATTTACAGGATAATGTCTGCCTCAAGTTCTGGCTTGGCGGTTCTAAATAAGGCTCTAAGCTACGCGAAAAACCTACTAGCGCAATCGACCGCATCTGCTTCCGCCCTGAAAGCTGTATCTCTAATAAGGCTCGCATCTTCTAGCGTATCTGCTTTATTGTCTAGGGTAGTTAGCCTGATCGAGTCTGCTACCGCAAGTGGAGTTTCGTCTCTTCCAGAAAAATCTATCTAACGAAATTAGTCATATCAACCGCCTCCTCTGTCGTGTCTAAATCTATTTACTTGATTGAGACAGCATCCAGCACTGCTTTGGCTAGTATTAGTAAGGTAATTTCACTCATCAGGCTTGCCGGTGCAGTAGGATCTGCCGTTAGGTCCAGGTTGATTTACCTATCAGAGACTGCATCATCTAGCGTTTTGGCTAGCACGTCGAGAGTTATATATTTAATCAGATCAGCCCAGAGCTCTTCCTTGGCGACGATCAGCTCGTTTAAGAATTATCTTGTGGCGCTATCCGCTCAAGCGCTATCAGCGGCGTTTGTAGTTCGATCTGTCAAGATTGTCCGAGTAGCCTCTTCTACTGTATCTTCATCGCTGTCAAGGTCTATTAGTCTTGTAAGGATAGCGAATTCTACCGCTACCGCTATTCTCAGTACGGCGTTTTTGAAATTGCTAATTGCTGTCTCTACCGGGTCTGCTAGCTATTCCAGACAGGTAAACCTAATTAAGACTGCAATTTCGGTAGTAGCTGTCTTTCTGGCTTATATTGTAAGGCCATTCGTGGTCGCTGGCGTCTTTATCAAGATCCTGAATGACCCAAGAAAAATATACGTCTTGCAGGAGGACAGAGCATACGACGTCCTTAATGACCCAAGAGATACGCATGTGCTTGGTGAAAACCGAACACTGGACACCCTGGACGATCCAAGGGTAATATACATAAAGAGCAAAGAGTAATATGGAAACCAAAAAGCCAAAGCTAGTACCTAGCGCAATCGAGATGCCATCCGCCAAGCGGAACAATCTGGTAATAATGTTAAACCAGACATTAGCCGACCTGACTGACCTCAAGACCCATGCCAAGCAGGCTCACTGGAACGTGCAGGGTGAAAACTTTACCACATATCACAAGCTGTTTGATAAAGTGGCTGAAGAGGCTGATGGGTTTGCCGATATGGTAGCAGAGAGATGCGCTCAGATTGGTGGCTTTGTCAATGGCCGACTGTCTGATGCCGCAAAAAGCACAACGCTACCGGCATTCCCTGATGGGATCACCCAGGACCACAAGTGTCTTGAAGCAGTGCTTAACAGCCTGTCGCATGTGACCGAGCAATGCCGAAGAAATATTGAAGATGCCCAGGATAATGGCGATTACGCGACTTCCGATATGTTCATCGACATCACCCGTGGATTCGATAAGCTGCTATGGATGACAAACGCCTCAAGCCTATGATCGACAGCGCATCTTACCGCCTATCCGACAAATGCTACTTCCAGGAAAAGCAGGACAAAGACCTAATTGTTTTGCATTTTACCGCTGGAGGAACTGCAAAAAGTGCAGTCCAGTGGTGGGAAAAGCAGGCTAATAAGGTATCCACGGCATACCTCCTGGATCTTGACGGCACCATCTATGAAGTGTTTGATCCTTCTTGCTGGGCTTATCACCTCGGGATCAAGGGTGCTGACGGAAAACACTCAAACGACAAGCGCAGCATCGGTATAGAGATCTGTAACATTGGACCACTGAAACTGGATGGAGACAGCCTTTGTAGTTGGCCCGGTAATTTTAAGAATAAATATTGCCATGTATCAGAGGCTCACTGCTACACAAAGACCCCTTTTCGCGGGTTTGACTATTACGCATCCTTTACCGACCAGCAGAAAGTGGGTATTGGCGTTCTAGTTGACCATTTATGTAGTAGGTTTGGTATTAAGAAGGTCATTGCTACCGAGAAAAAGGATCAGTGCGATGTCTCATTCTTCTCAAATTGGAAAGGGATCTGCACCCATGCCAACTTCAGGCCAGATAAATTCGATATATCTTGGGATGTATTTGACAAGGCTTGGCTGGGCTTGTAGAATGGTACAACATGCAGCATAGCGGATACATCTTCATTAGAAACGGCGAGCCTAACCCCGAGAAAGATGAGTATTTCACGAACAAGGCAACCGGAGAGATGGTCAAGGCTGTGAAGACTGGTATTCGCCCGGTCCACGCAGCTATTTACAAGAAGTGGGAAGACTACATCCGCCCATCGGATGAATCTTCTTGCATTCAACGGGAAGATTATTTTGGAAAGCTTGAAGATCAGCATCAACATTAGTGATGAAGGCGTTATGGAGATTGCTTTCCCTAACGCAGAGGTAATCGAATCGGACAACGGACCAATGATGGGCTTCCGATGCGATGTTAACTCGGCCATGTGGATCGCTGGGGCGATTATTAGCTCAGCTTTTGAATATGCGGCCAGAGGAGAAGAAGACGAAGATGATGAATGACGAAAAGATGTCGCTTGAAGAAGTGAACCAGGCGATTGACGAGGCGATTGATGCAAGCGTGTGTGCGGAGGAATCATTCCCAATTCGGGGCGGAGTTATTCACACTCTTCTGTCAATTTGTCCGTTTGTAATGATGATCGTTTCCTTTCTTTTATCTAGCTTTAAGACTGGAGTTGAGGCTGAGATCAAGAGCTGGGGCCTACTAATCGTAGGTTCGATTATCTGGCTTGTGTGCAATGTGTTTAACCTGTTCTACTACGTAAGGAATAGTCTTGAAACCTACGAGCTAATCGCTCTGAAAGAGGAAATGTTGAATGAGTCTAAAGATTCAGTTTGAATTGATTCACCCGGATGCCGTTGAGCCAATGAAGGCCAACGAGTCGGACGCTGCCTTTGATCTGGTCGCGGTTTCTTTCGAGAAGAAGGACTTTACCGTCATCGCCCATACCGGCGTAAAGATCGCCCTGCCTCCTGGCTATGAAGCTCAGGTCCGTGCTCGATCTGGACTGGCTTCCAAGGGGATTGTTGTCGCTAATTCTCCTGGCACTATCGACTCTGGCTATCGTGGCGAGATCATGGTAATCCTTGGATCTCTGACGGGTATCCCGCCGTTCCAGACTGGCGAGATGAATAAGTGTATCCAGTGCGGTAACACCATGCTTGAGCCTGGTGATCGCATTGCCCAGCTTGTTATCCAGCCTGTCCTTGACGTGGAGTTCGAGGAAGTCGAGGCGATCTCGGAAGATACCGACCGGGGCGCTGATGGAATCGGTTCTACTGGCGTTCGTGGCAAGAAGACTAAAAAAGCTGAAGCATGAAGCGTCATGAGAAGCGAATCAGTTCCCTTCTCCGGATAGCTAAAGGCGTTGACAAGGTAGGCGCTGGAAAACTAGCGGCTGGAATCTGGTATAAGGGAACGCTGGTTGCGGTAGGGGTGAACAGTCTCAAGAGTCACCCCATCCAAAAAAAGTTTAGCTCAAACCCTCACAGGATTTATCTTCATGCCGAGACAGATGCTTTAGTTAAAGCGAGTAAGATAATCTCAGACTTTAGCGACACCTATATGTACGTAGTTAGAGTCAAGAAGGGTTCGGACGGTAGGCAGATTGCAGCTTTGGCTAAGCCGTGCGATGGTTGCATGGGCTTGATTCACCACTACGCGCCTAAAGGCATCTTCTGGACTACTGATTCAGGAGTAATTGCTTACCATGGAGTGCTTTAATGTACGTTCAAGCGGATGATGTAAAGGATAAAATCCCTATTTCGGAATCTGTTCGCAAGTTGGAAGAGGCTTTCCCCCACCTTAAAGATGTGAAGTGGAACGAGAAGGCAGACTTAATCGCCCGAGAAAGAAAGCGCAAGCTTGAAAGGAAAAAGAATGTCGAAGTCAGTGAATAAGTGGATTGGCGTTGGCGTGATTGGCCGAGATGCGGAGGTCCAGCACACTCCTAGCGGATCTTCTGTAACTAAGTTCTCCATGGCAACTAGTTACCGCTACAAGAAGAACGGAGAATACGTCGAAGATACCGACTGGCATAATATCGTTGCCTGGAATAAAGAGGCGGTAGCTCCGTACCTAACAAAAGGCACCAAAGTTTATGTTGAGGGACGATACACTACTCGATCTTATCAGGATAAAAATGGAGACAAGAAGTATACTTCCGAAGTTGTTTGCGACGATATTGTTCTACTGGGCGGTAACAAAGCCTCAGGCGAGAACTCGCAAAGGCAGGTAGCTTCGGCCTCAGATTTTGATGACGACACTCCGTTCTAAATAGCAAAGTCTTTATGTGCTACCCTGTAAGCATAGTTGCATGTCATTTACCGTCTCAGCGCCGTTTACGGACGAACAGCAAAAAAGCATTAACACATATCAGCGAGATGGCCGCTGGCCGATGCTGAATTGTGGATGCGGTGGCAAGCTATACGGCAGACAAGATGGTTTGGTATGCAACTCATGCTTCAAGGTAGATCCGACGTGCCCTAAATTTGTCACGAATTGGACTTGGAGCATGTTCAAGGTAGATCAAGGAAGATGATTTAATGGAGACTTTGAATCTCGTAGTATTAAACGGTAACGTAGATGCGGACGCATCTGTTTTTTATGTCGATTCGACCGAGTGGTGCTCTTTCCCTTTAGTTACATATCGCATGATTAAGAGCGATTCTGGCAAGATGAAGGTAAGAGAAGAGCATATTGTTTCTGTTTGCAGACCAGGGACTATCGCTAAGTACCTGACTAAAGGCAAGTCTGTGATTGTACAGGGCCGAGTGGCACCGGCTGGCTCCAGCCATAACGTAGTGGCTAGCTCTATTACTTTTCCTGGGAACAGAGGCCAAGATGCCTGATATCTATGGATTTACTACCGGAATTGCAGTTTGCGCCCTCGTTTACGGGCTGCATGCTGCATATCTAAAGGTAAAGCAAATTGCCGATTCCATGCAAGAGTCGGCAAATTTAGCTCAACAAGTAAATGCTTTATCAGCTAAGCTAATCCAACAGATTGAAGTATTTGAAAGCGCCGCTATTGACAACGATAAAGCGGCCAATTCAATCGCTAAGAGCGCTGTCCAGATGCAAGATATGCTGGTGGAGATCAAGGCTATCATGATGCCAGACCCGCCAGAGGCAACTCAGGTCAGCATCCAGGGTCTCCAAGGCTCCTTCTTGAATATCGAGAAGGAGTTATTGAACCAAGGGCTTGACCCAGAGACGGCAAAGTGGAAAGCCGCAGACTACGAACTTGAAAAGATCGCCAACGGTGATCTATCAGAAATCAGCATGTCTCTTTGAGAGGTAAAAATGAAGAATGTAATTATTAAAGCCTTGACCAAGGCAGATCAGCTTAGTCTATCTCCTGACCAGGCAGCGGATTTAGTCCTGGAATATATGGAGATCGCTAACGAGTTGGCAGGTATATCGCCAGCCCAGGCTCCTGTTCCGCCTCCTCCTCCGCCCCCTCCTCCGGTCGTAAAGTCAAAGTCAATCGACATCAACCGAACTGTGAAGAAGAATCCAAACACACCCGCATGGAAGACCGACGAGCTCTATAAGTACTTGAGCAATATCGACCTTGCTATTACGGTGACGCCAGAGGGATGGGAGAAGTCGTTGGATTTCCGTTGTGGACTCGTTAAAGATCCCAACGGAATGAAGGGCGTAGGTCTAGTATTCCAGGCCGTCGAGAACCCGGAGTTCAAGATGAACTACTTCTTCTCTAACGATAGCGAGACTGTTGATACGGACGAAGCACTGAAAGAGGTATCTAAGTCTATCAGCAACGTTCTTCGCCGGGTTGATAAGCCCATATCTAACTCAACAGTTCCGCTTAGATCCATTCCGTCCGATATTGCCTCAATGGCGGGGTTTAGCGCCAGCGTCTAAAAAGTAGCTATTTAGGGTGCGTGTCCTTTATCATTTAATCAGGATGCGCACCCTAATTCTTTTTCTATCGTCAGTCGTAGGTCTTTATGCCCAGACCTCGCCAGAGTATACGCAGTCTATCGCCCCGCCGACAACCCCGTATACATACCTAATGTTTAGAGATGCCTCTAACAATGTCGAGTATATCTGTCGGGCTCTGTCCAATCAGCAGAACTTTACATGGACAATCGCCGCAGCTACGCTTGTTAGCATTGCTGACGCTACAAACGTAGCAACTGTAACCACTTCGACAAGCCACGGCCTGTCTGTTGGTAATTCAGTTGCTGTTTACGGCTCTTCTGTTAGCGCACTTAATAGCTGGTTCACGGTTACCGGAACCCCGACCCCAACCACATTTACGTTCTCGACGACCGGCGTTGCTGACGGGACATACAACAACGCCGCCCTTGGCGTTGCCACTACCTCTCCCAGAAGAAACGCTTTAATCTGGTCGATCCAGAAGTTCTTCTATACCGGAACGTACATGGACCGCTATGGATGGGCTGAGTCTTCCACCGCTACTACAAAGTCTTGCGACAACCGGGCTAACTATGCGTATAACTAACATCTTTCTATTTATCGCCTTATCTGTATCGGCCTTCTCTCAGTGCGCGCTGGTCTATAATCCATTTACAAATCAGTGGAATTGCGGAGGCCCGTCTGGCACCGTAGGCGGCGCGTCCAATCTAACGACAGCCGGAGCGATTCCTTACGTCTCCGCGCCGGGGACGCTTAATCAAGACCCTACGGCGCTGTTCTGGGATGCGTCGAATGATCGGCTGGGGGTTGGGACGAATACACCTGCCACCAGGCTTCACGTTTCTGGCGATATAACTCAATCTGGTTCGAGTAGGATCATCAACAACGCTCAAGATGGATACTTTGATACCTCTGGGTCTTCTTACGGAATATCCATACGGGTTAATTCATCTAATTCGACTGGAATTCGGCTCGCCCCCACCACCGGCAACCTCCTCATCGGCACCACCACCGACGGCAACTTCAAACTCGATGTCGCCACCTCCGGCAGCGCGGGTACGGCGCGGTTTTACGATCAAACTGCGACGACGGGATCGACGAAGGTTGTTGTGCGGGCCGGGGCAGGGCAGAGTACGACGAATTTGCAGGAGTGGCAGGACTCGGCGGGTAATGTTGTCGGCAGGGTTATGTCCAACTCATCGGCCTTGCAGATGAGTAGCGGTTTTGTGTCTGGAGGTGGCTTAGGGTCGTTCTCTGCTGGCTACTATGATAGTTCAATAGACATAGCCTCTGGGTGGACTGTTAGGTGGTCAAGCACATCTGCCGCTAATGGCACCAAAGACATCTCCCTCTCCCGTGCTTCTGCTGGCATCCTTCAGGTAGGGGATGGGGGGAGTAATGCGAATGGGACAGTGGTAGCTGGCAGGGTAAAGGCTTCTGGGACTATCTCCGCTATAGGCACATACTCAACGGAGCCGTCTATACCTGGAGTGTATTTGGGGTTAATTAGCTCCACTCAAGCCCAGATTCAGGCCATAAACCCTGGGGTGGCTGCGTTGGAGCTTAGGCTGAGTGGCTCTCCGGTTACCTTCTTTGACGGCGCATCTGGCGTAAACTCTCGCTTCG
>Ga0129333_10001290_pt1 | contig 22480 bp, 16 predicted proteins | sample CPB6_08_DNA_FD_94474 | JGI IMG/M metagenome (GOLD analysis project Ga0129333, IMG submission 94474) | Freshwater to marine salinity gradient microbial communities from Chesapeake Bay, USA - CPBay_Sum_0.6_0.8_DNA | ecosystem: Environmental > Aquatic > Marine > Coastal | place: USA: Chesapeake...
CTCCGAAGTTATGAGGACGCCTAATTGGATGTTACGCGAACGCCAAGGCTTGCTGCCCACACAACAGTGGCGTAGCGGCTTGACGCCCGAGGACTTGACGCCCGAGGACTTGACGCCCAGGGGCTCGACGCCCGAGGACTTGACGCCCAAAAGACGTAAGACTTCGACGCAAACGCAAGCTGCCCACACAACAGTGGCGTAGCGGCTCGACGCCCGAGGACTTGACGCCCGAGGACTTGACGCCCAGGGGCTCGACGCCCGAGGACTTGACGCCCAAAAGACGTAGACTTCGACGCAAGTGACCACGAGGTCCAACTTACAGGGGCATCTGCCCCTTGTAGACAACCGTAAAATCCCGCGTTCTTTAATAAACACGAGATAAATCTACCCAACCCGCTGCACGAATTTACCCTGTATTATGTAAAAATATGATGATGAGTATTCACAGACAAAATATGATTTGGATATAGACCTGTCGACGACAAAATAAAATGCGTACGCAGAAGCACCCTGAATTTGACAAAGGCACATGGTCTCATTGTTTAACTGCCCAAGCGGTGCACTACTTATTCTATGGCCCCTCGTTAGCCAATAATTCTAAATGAAATCTTTATAAAAATTAAATTATTTATTAACGAAAACTCACTCGTCATGGACACGCCTCGCGGGGTTGAAAAAAATCAGAAAAGGTAACGATCACCACTGCAACAAACTTTACAACGAATGAAAGGATGTCAAATACATATTTCACCATGATATCCTCCGCCACTTCGGTATCTGTACTCGGGGAGAAAATGCGTATGAGATACAATGAAAAGCTCGGAATGACACCGAAAAGAAGATAGAAGATCAACAGTATGACCACCACCGCCGAAACCCCTGTTCTCACGCCTTGGTCTGGAATCTCACTGATGGCACCCATTAGGCCACTGAAAATGATGAAATAGGGCAGCCATGACGCTAGCCAGGCCCACCAACTGAAAAGTAGCGCGTAGAAACACTTGACCTGGGAATCCTCGACATTCTCCTTGACATCCTCGTAGAAACCGTGGATGACCACTCCCAGGAGGTTGCACGCTATCATCCCCAGAAAGGAGACTTGAAGAGTTGTCGCGGTTATCCCACTCATGGTACTAATGGTAAGAATGCTGATAAATAATATCGGGGCTGTGAGTGAGTACTCATAGTATCTCACGTAAAAGTCGTATTTGAGTTTACCATTGTCCTCCTCCTTCATTTTCACATATTGCATCTGGACCCATGAGGTAACGACGAGTCCCACTAATGCCAATAATATATGTGTCATGGGGAGAGCCGATGGACGGACCCAGATTACAATGCTAAAGATGAGGTTCCATATTTGGGCCACTACAAGGCATAAATTACGAATTGTTCTGGATGTCAATCCCAGCATGCCATTATTAAAGCACATGGAGAAATAAACCAATGCATACGAGGCTGTAAAATATTCGAAAATCGTCATGAGTGCAATAACATGCACACTCCCCCCCATCGTCCAGGAACTTGTGCCGTAACGAACTCCGATAGAATTTACCGCCTTGTCGTAGCATTCACCGAGGTCGGGGTCTGGCACACTACAATTGTGGCTTTCATATTCCGTCAGAACCGGTATGACTTCGGTAATTGCATGGTTCTTTTGTAACTCCGTCCTCATAATCTCCCGATTGGAAGTAAACCAAAAGTTTCTCCTGGAACACTTCTCCCCCTCCCTGTTGTATAGAAAGGAGACGAGTGCAATACTCGTGCCAAAGTGGATCAAGAAGAGAAAAAGGCGGAATATTGTCGTCCCATTGCCATAAGTCCTCTCCTTACTACTAGTTGCATTTTCTTCGCCTACCGCCGTATTAACACTTGAATAGTTTCGTTTTCGAAGGTTTGCCATACCTTCCCTGTCATATGCATTCGATCTCATGTTTCACAATAGACGGTTGCTACGACTGAAAGAACGTCAACATATATATATTCAATATGATTGATAGGCATCAATGTCAAAAAAACTTTGGTTCGATAACGGTGATTTTGAATTCATTCCCTTTGATACCAAGGGATTTATAGGGAAACGCGCAAAGAGCATAGTAAATGAGGCGAGGTCCATGGAGAATAATGTGGCGGTGAACTATGGCGGAGATGGAAATGGAATCAATGACGAGCTTTCAGAGTCGGATTGGTTCAGGGGGGCCAAAGACATATCCATGGGGAGATTTCCCAAAAGATCGAAACACGACTCCTTTCGGAGTTTCCCTACGATCCTGGGTTCGGGAGAGAAAAGGCATTATGCCGCACGCATCAAAACGATCAAGGGGGGGCACGGGGATTTGGAACTTGCGCAAGACACACTTCACTGTGTGATTTTAAAGAACCCCAACGGCGACGATGATAGGGTTTACATCAAATTACAGGAGGTATACTACGGAGAAATGGATTTCATACATGCCATGACCACGGGGATGCCGCAATCACATTCAAAGGCGAGCAAAAGCGCCTACATCTTGTTTACCATATTGCTTCGTAACGAGACCGGTGTGAATTCCGGAGTAGCGAGCGAGGTGACCGAGCAAATTTGGGCAGGGAATTCAGGGGCAGGGAACAGTGATGACGTGGATTAAAGGCATGCTTAAGGAGTAAACCCCAATGAGATGATTATCGATAAATAGGAATGTCGTGCGTGTAACATAATTCCGTAATAAAAAGAGTATAAAAATGAAACCCTCTCGGTAATCCCCGTGAAAAAATACACATGGCTTATACAAACGAAGATGTTATAAGGGGGGATGACAGTGCATGTCACCTTTTACAGGTAAAACAAGTGATGAGTTCGAAACACTGGGAAAAGAAAAAAGCCACGGCCACTGTGAATGACGAGAGGGATTCCGAACTGATTCGTCCGTCCAAAGTGGACTATTGTCGAGTAGTAATCTTTGTGTGTTGCGTTGTCCTAGCAGTATGTTCTTCAATCTATTTAATGTACATTATGATACCAAGTTCCATGTTACAGGGGAGGGTGAGGAATTTTATGATGAGGAATTTATTCTCACAGTTTATTCCAAGCCATCAAGACAACAACTTTGTGATTGCAATCACATTGAAAAACACCAGGGATGTCACCGACAAAATTTTGATGAAGGGGGATCAAATATTGATTCCAATTCCACGCGACTTGTTTGCAAATGGAATTCCGCGCATAGAGGCCAGTATGAACACCCAAGAGAGTGGTGAACTTTAACCCCTGCTGGAATTTCAAGCGTATCTCATTTTATGCGAAATGAAAATATCCTTGTCTCCATGTCTATGTGAAAACTATCGAAATCGATAGAAGCTGTTGAGTCCTTAAAAAGAATCGACCGTACAATGTCCCAGGGCTTCTTATAAAACCCTTTGCACATTTCTCGGATTGTTATACCTGTCAATACACAAAAATTATCTTACATAAAGAGAGAGTGAGAGAGATTGCTTACTAATGCCTGATCGACAGCACAAAGCATCCATACGAGAGGTAAACATTACTTCTATATTATTGAAAAATATAGAATCTTACAAAGGGTTAAATCCATTGGGGGATATATGTGGTCAAAAATGTCAATGGAGTCGTTTCACTCACTTGCCACTCCAGTGCTGAATGATATTAGCTCCAGGAGATGCATATTTCTTGCATTCATTGGATGAAATTCCTTGCAAATTATATAAGACATGGCCAGCGCAAATGCAACCCTTGAGCTGACTCTTCTACTCAAACAATACCCTCTACTTTCCATGGATTGGATTATGTAAAGCGCATTCGATTCCACAGACTTGCTGCATACAAGTTTTGAACATACCCGAGGGATCACGGAATCGTATTTGACGAAGCCAATGTCGTACATGTCCACACCAAGGGCACTATTCAAGTTGCCTATCCATTTGTACAATATTTTTCTCGATTTACAGCGGGTAAGTCCCATAATTTCCTGTTCTGTCCTCCCTTCTCCTTGCATCCGAAATGAAAAAAGAAGGGATGCTGCCACCAATCCATTGACACTTGAACTGGAAAGCATCCTCCTTTCAACGTTTTGCGTGATAAAGGTTTCGCAAAACTGGATACAAGCCCCTTGAACTATTTGACATATTTCGTTTTGTGAACACACTGCAAAAACCTCCCGTTTACATTTTTCAATCTTTCTTGTCAATGAATCTCCCCTGCGTCCATTCCTATTGTTATTATACCCCCCAGTTTCACATTCTAACGAAACTCTTTCAGTTGATTTCAGTAAGGTCGCCTGCTCCCCAACAAAATGATTATACATTACACCACATGAATCACAGACAAAGAACCCATCGTCGTTCTCCACTGGATAGCCACTGTGACACTCACTGCACACCCTCCCATTCCTGTTGAGGCGTTGAACTGTGAGTGTGCAACATCCCCCTGATTTCAAAATATCCTGTACCGACACGGAAACGAGTGGAGGGTTGTCCATCGATGTCCTGGGGGTCACCAAGATATTATTCACTCGTATCACAATGTCATTCTCACAAATCCCTGTTCGTGATGCCTCACCTCCTGCCTCAACCTTTGTAATCCGAAGTGGGTAAGTAAAGTCATTCACGCGCATATTTGCTAAAATACCCCATGACCTCTCAAATAATTTGTATTCGAAATAATGCAAGTGCGGGTTCATGCAAGCAAGATGGAGTAATCACAGAGAGATGGAGGGGGGGGGGAAATATACCCCATGTAAAAAACGTGTAATATTTTCAGGCAAATCATGCAAGGAAATAACCGGGTTCTCATAGTTTCACTTAGACAAAATGTTCAATATATTACATGTATTGAAATTATATTACCCGTTTCCCGTTCACGCATAAAAGACGCTGATAAAATTCCAGCGTTGGGTTGATCAAACTCATCGAGTGGGCTTGGGAACTATCACCGACAGCTTTTGATCAAACACAACGAAGATGGAATGGTGGGTTGAAAGCGAATGTATTTTCCCCGTCAAGAGACTCAATCTACAACTTCAGTTTTCAAGTCCATCCCGTGCCGTTCAAGTGGAAAATTCCATGGGCCTTCCCATCACCTTGTCTTTCATAAGGGCAATGTTCTCCGTCATTTCAAGGGAAAGGTTTGAAGAAATGATCATTGATATACAGCAAAAATGCCCGGTGTACGTTGACAGTAATCACGTAGTAGACAGGGACCTTAACGATCAATATCTATGGAATATCATAGTCTCAAAGTGCTACCAGGTCTTTTGTAACCATGACCAATGTTTTTCAAGGAAGATATACAAAGAATACTTTGATTACCTTCAATTGCACCACGGCGGAGATGAGTATTTCCTGAACATGACAGAGAAAGGGTTACAGGGAGTTCAAAATTATTATGACATGGAACCCGTATATGCCAAAAAGATGAACCCTGAAAGCATTCTTTTAATAAAACGGGTTCGAGAAACGTTCAACCGGAAAATTATGTACCACATCGACAAGCTATTCATTGAAATCTTATACAATTCACGTGGATATCTTTTTGCATCAAAGAGAAGCGTCGTGTACACGTTACTTGATAAAAAGGTAGCATTGAGTATATGGGGTACTCACCGCGCAAGGTTGCAGAAGGGAAACATAAGGAAGGCCATCGAATATTCAAATCAGATCCCGATGCAGTTCTTTGACGGTGATCATTACAGGGAGGATGGAGGGGCAATCTTATGGCTCAAGTTGTCCTGTTATGCGGCTGCCTATCATCTCGCGCAAAGTGAGGGGGTAAAATGTAGCACGAATGAATGGCATGAAAGAGTCTCCAGGGCACTGAAATTATGTGACTGGCTTAATGAAAAATCGGAAAACATTGAATTACTCAGGCTTTATCTACCCAAGGAAAATCAAGAGATATAATCACGCGTCTAATTCAAAAATCACTACATGTAAAAATGGCGTGCAACATCCACTCCTGACAGAACCTACCATATAAGCCACTTCCACTGTGCAAAGCAGGTGGTCTTGACCAACCTTTTGCTCTGTTAAGTCATGAGCCCCCTACTTTGCTGTCGTCGCTCGCGGAGACCTTGCGGCACAGCCTGCACCAGGTGGACCCAAACACCGAGGAGGTTCTCATCGGTTCTCATCTACTATGTATGAGATACAATATTGTGCACCACCGGTTCTCATCGACGTCAAGGTCAGCGAGCTGTACCTCAAGGTCCTGGCGCAGATGGCCTCCATCTACAGGACCGTGGACGCAAAGAAGATGCTCTTCACGCGGTAACCGCTTCGAGCAAAGTTCGGACTTCATGTGCTGAGTGCCTCAAAACTCACTCGACGGGCGTCGCCTGCCCAGGGACGTCAGAAACTTGTCCGTCTGGGACCGGTAGAGGCCCAGCGCTTGCTTGAATTGCTCCTCGCTGGCACCGCGTGCACCAATCTCGTACAGCCTGTCCTCAAGGTTGGACACGGTCGCCACGAGCGTCACGTCTTTTGGATGCATGTACAGTCTCATCACGTGGGGAAATAGCATCCGGCGCTCCTCACAGGCGCATCGATACACCATTTCCCATGACACTACCCCTCGGATGGGTGGGTCGTCCGCAAGGAGCCACAGGAGGTCCCAAAACTCTTCACAGGGGAGGTGCAGCATCCAGTCGGGGAGCTTTTCATCGTCACGCGCGTGTTGCATGGGTCGGTGCGTGCTTCGTATGCGTAAAGGAGAGGGACGCAGTGTTTATATGTTTATGCAGATTGACACGTGTTTCTTTGTTCTCAATGAAATGAGTTTTTTATTCGATCATAATGTCATATATCAAACCTTCGGACCAGCAGCGCGCATCATCTCATTGGGGTTTACTCCTTAAAACTCAAGTTCAAGGAACCGTCACAGACGGCTTGAAGCAGCGCGCATGTGTAAAAACTTCTTCATCTGTGCATCATAAATACTCAGTATACTATTGAAGTTTTTTTCATCTCCTTTGGAACAATAAATGTACATTTTGTTCAAGAGATGTTCCCCGCTTGCAGTGAATTGTGGATTCGCGTGCAGTTTTATCATGTGACAAAATAATGTCTTGCGACCCTCCATGACATAGGGACGCAATATCTGATACAGCGACCCATCTTTGTAAGCCATTTCGATGCGGATACTAAGATGGTCCCAAAAATCTTCACATGAAAGATCATGTGGCATTTTTCCTATGTCGCACACTATGAAAAGTGGCGGAGGGATGCATAAGACAAATGCGTTCATCTTATATACTACATGGACCACTCACATGGGTCCGATCCTTTCCACTCACATGGTGCATTGAATAATGATCATTTTTAAGTGAAGTCGGGTTTTGGTATGCTACATTGAAATAATTATCTCGACAAAGGGTCGACGAGATAAATTTAATTATTAAAATTATAAATTAACTCTATGGACACCCCAATTTAAGGCGTTTTTTGCAAATGTTCCTCGCATCGCAGGTCAGGCACACCATACTGGAAAGATACCCGTACGCTCTTTGAGAAATTGAAAATCTTCAAAGATCAAAATGAATGGTCGCCCCAAGACTGGTATCAGGGACCTGTAAACAATGAAAAAAGGTCAGTACCTTGTATATATATTTGTCAGTATCCCGACGCGAATAAAATGCTGGATCTCGATAAAATATTTGAAACTTATACCATCCGACTCGCTTTATATTTTGTTACAACAATTGCGACAATTTTGATCCCTGTATGCTGTGGAGAAATCTTGAAGAATAAAAGTCTGGACGAGTCATGCACTGGTCAAGGAATTTTTTTCAATAGCGTAATCTGGATTTTATTGTCGTGTTACGTGGCATTGATTAATATATTTTTCTGTTCAGTAAGGAGAAAACACAGGAATGATACCGTGAACTTATCGGAATTTCATCGCAGTCAATCCGATCAAGTATCTTTCAGCATCGAGGAAGAAGATGAACTATCAAGTGTGTCTCATCAAGATTTGTGTGATACCAAATCTCAACCGGGGACGGGGAGTCTGATTGATGGATGCCCGCCAAGACCGGATCCAGGATCAAACATCAGAATATGGGGGGATGAACAGTACAGTGAATCAGGGATTTGGAGAAATGTTTATGGAATGGGGATTTCATACTTTATGATGACGTTTGTATTATACAGTGGTGATAGCGTGCTGTACGCGCTATTAACCTTACAATTTGGCATCCTGGCATTTTTCGAGTACATTCGGTCCGATGTTTATCACCACATCAAGGTCAATTCGAGCGCCCTGCATTGGACTGTCATTTTTTACCGATTGTGTTTATCCAAAAAAACCACCTTTGTATTGAAACCAATCGTTATTATTCAAGTAATCACTGCGTCGAGTTTGATTGTAGCAAACAACATTGATTCGATAAACATCAAGAGTGCATACGGTATGATGAATATTGGCTACTCCGTAATCCCCCCTTACATTCTCTGGACTTGTTCGAGGTGGAAAAAGTCTTCACATGATACAATACGCCTGAGTATACCATTCTCTTTCACGCTTGCCGTGTTGTGCATGAGCGTGGTCGCTTGTTACAACATGTGGAAATGTAGTATGGAATTATACCATCAAACTGATTTTAGGTTTTGGGCGTTATTACTAACACTGCCGTTTAATACATACATTTCACTCACTTTTTGGGTAAAGGGGATTCAAAACAACGAAGTAATTCAAATGTTCCCTTCAATGTGGTTTCTTCACTTTGTAAATGTGCATTTTTCGACCTTTACGTTCTGGGGAATCGGGATTTTTTGCGCCATACTTTTTACCTCAATTTATTCAAAAACTACAAGGTGGTGATGAGGAGTCAAGAGCAGTGGGTGACACGCGCCGTGGATTTGTGAATTGGAGGAGTAAACCCCACTGAGATGATGAAAAGTCAATGAAAAGTCCTTTTCAGTGATGTAATAAATCATCTTGTTGGGGTTTACTCCTTAAAACTCAAGTTCAAGGAACCGTCGCCGACGGCTTCAGTGATGTAATAAAGAAAAACATCTAATGTTCCCAGGTGGTCCCCACATCAACCCCCCTAATCTTCCGCCTTGCTTTCACGCGTTGCCCCAGCGCTTGTGCTCTGCGTGGCGAGTTCAAGCACCTACACTCTGTCTGGTTTTTTTTTCATCGCTTCTCTCAATTCTTGAATATAGACCAGAAGAGAATTAGGGAGAGATCCTTTTGCTTGCTCCCATGAATCACCTTCGACCATATCCTCGATTGTTTGGCGAAAGTTCAAAAGCATCGTGACCGCCGACATCCTCAAAGGAGGAGATGTTGGACGGATAGGCTCGACCATGAAGAAGGCAACTATGAAAATGCGTACGTGGACAGGCCCTAAGATATAGACCCCTTCATTGCGAGCCATAAGCTGCAGTATGCAATTCAAGACCTTGTGACATACATTTTCGAATTCTTCGGTTTTCAAATTACTTTCGAGTTCATCGGCAGGCAATTTCAGACACCTCTCCGACTCCGTGAGGAAAGTCCTTGCGTTTTCTCTTTCTTCGTCAGTAAAAACTGACATTCACTGTGTTTGCTTCCAACCTTTTCTGGAGAGATGAAATTCTGGGATTCTCTTCTCTTGGTCTTTTATACCCTTTATCCTCAGTCCACCAGCAATTGAAAGTCAATTTTTTATATAGGGAAAATGTCGAAGATGGAGTTTTTAGAAGCTACATTTTTTACAGATAAAAACAGTACCAAGACCGATCATAACGTCACAAATGACAAAAAGCGTTCATTATTAAATGGCCACCAATGATGACCAAAATGTCCATTCAAAAAATGTTCATTATTAAATGGTCACCAATGATGACCCAAATGTCCATTCAAAAAATGTTCATTTTTAAATGGCCACCAATGATGGCAGACGTTACGTACCTTGGTCTTTCACGTTACGCAAACGTGACATAGCAAAGGGTTGATGTGTCTGGTCATGTGTCTGGTTCATACAAAGACTTGACATCTGGTTTTGGTTCATTTTTCAATGTACGATAATGATCGGGTATACTACCCAGGAATATAAAAATGGGGTGTACTTTGCATTGTAGACGCAAAATGTCCGACAAGGGGATGGATAAAGGGACAGAACGCGGAGAACGCGGCATTCAGCCGACGCATGGGTCCCCAGATGACGTAGATGATATTATCGATTGGGATTCCCCCATCGTGTGTCAAGTTGCAGGGGTGAAGGGATACAATGCATTCATACATAGCCCCAAATTTGTCAAGACCTCAGTAAGAATGTTTAAAAATCCATTGATGGAGTGCCTTTCACGAACCCATTGGTATGTAATATTGATCATATGGATTCCAATCTCAGTCGTTTTTTTTGTATCAGGGGCAAAAGATATCATCGATCCCCTTGTTTGCACATTTTTGTTTTTATTTGGTATGTTCAGTTGGACATTCTTCGAATATGTTTTACATCGTTTTTTATTCCACATTGACTTGGAAGGAATTAGAAGAAGGGTCGGTGGCCAAAGTACTAGCCTAGGAAAGTCACTAACCATCATTCATTTTTGTATGCATGGAATCCATCACAAATTCCCCACAGACCCGCTTCGATTGGTTTTTCCTCCTATTTTGACCAGTATAATACTGGTCATAATCTATGGAGGAGTTAGAATCTTCACCACCCTTCCAGTTGAATACGTGAATGTCACTGTATCGGGGATTCTATTTGGATATGTCATTTACGATACAATGCATTACATGCTTCACCACCATCGTGATTTTAAGATAGCTTACTTTAGAAAAATGAAAAGGTATCATATACATCATCATTTCAGGGATACGCAGAATGGGTTTGGTATCACCTCCAAACTATGGGATTCTTTATTTTCCACAATACCACCACCCCCTTGTCAATGACTGGGGGTGTTGTCGATGAGACACTCTGTAAAAACCAACTACTCTCTCTCTCTCTCAGCAAAGCCGGCTCGATTCCCTCCCCGATTGTCAGATTGACGAAACCTGCACCGGAAACTAAACTCCGTCGAGGTGATTTTTAGTCTCTCCGTCATTCAACGAGTAACATACCGCACCAGAGATGTCTATACCAAATCTTCATTCTGTAACATAGTTTTACCATAATCGGGTCATCGAGTCTTTGCTTTACGATATTTGTGAGATCCTGAATGTAATTTTCCTGGAGAGTTGCCTCTACCCACTGTAAATCTGGGTAAGTGGGGATGGACCTTTCATCCCCAAACCAACCATTGCACTTTTTGATGCCACGGCGATTGTGCATCCCGAGGCTCACCATGTTTTCTTCGAGTCTTTTCATTATTCTCTTGTTGGTGTTTCGTTGAATTAAATCCAGCATGTGGTAAAGATACGTGAATTCGATCCCGTTATCGATTTGCGAATCAATCATAACTCCGTTGATGTACCCGTATAGAATCCGAACTAGCTCATATTGTTCCCGTACATGAATGAAAAACATGGCGCGTCCATTCATATCTTTGTAGAAACTGTAAATTTCCGTAAAGTAATTTCTTTCTCTTAGAGCAATGAGTGAAAGTAAATCCATGTGACCTTGATGTAAAAAATATTCATCCATCAAATTTTTCATAAGCATCCATCTTCCCCAGCGGGTGGTCCGCGAATATATTTCGTATTCCTCGGCTTCGCGAAGAGGGTTCCATGCATGACGTAGCATACATGAAATCCATCTCACATCATTATTTGAAATTGCTTCCGATAAATTTTCAGAGGTCCAATGCCTCTTACCAAGGGGAAAATCATCTACCATATCAATCATAGTTTCGCGAGGGAGGGATAGGAACACGAATTCATGAAATGGAATGATTTTATACTCTTCCTTCAAAATGCGTAATAAATTAAACGTGTAATATTTTCCCGAGATATCGGGAAAATATTTTATTATGTAATATTTTCCCGAGATAATTAAACGTGTAATATTTTCCCGAGATAATTAAACGTGTAATATTTTCCCGAGATGAAGTACGATAGGTACAAATGTTAACTACCATGAGTACAAAAATTAAGTACTATAGGTATAAACCACTTTTAAATATGCAACATACATTTTTATGACGTCTATTATGTGATTTTCACGATGTATACTTTGCATTTGTATTTAACTCGTTGGGCATCCCATACAACTATTGGGGCTACCAACACCCATTTCCCTGGTAACCAAAGTTTCTGGACAACGCTGACAATCGCTTATATTTGTTGCACCGACAATCGTAGAATATGTATTAAATGGGCATTTTATACACTTGACATTTCCACTGCCGGTAGCATATCTCCCGACTGGACAAGCAGGACACGCGTCCCTCCTTGATATTGAACTGGCGGTTCCCTTAGGGCATGGTTCACAATCCGAATAGTTATTATTTGGCTGTGTTCCCACTGGACATGAAAATGAACTTCCACACACCTGGTCACTTTTATATCTCCTACGACAGGTCCTTGGGAGCTTGTAGAGCGATGAGACGTCACACGCACCGATGTTTGACAATTTGATCGCTGTGTTGGTAATGCTTTGGTGCAGCAGCGACGATACATATTTCATGTCCACATCAGGAAGATGTTGATTCCACACATACATAGCTGATAGAGCCCAATCATTTATTGTGTTCGACGTGGATTTACTATTCCCCAACGTAATGGGGTTGATGACAATCTCTGCCCCCCCGTAACCTTGCTGACTACTGGACTGATACAGGTCACCATTAATAGCGACTGGGCTTCCAGGCTTATTTGATGAGCAAGTGGCGATGAAGTTTGCTTTTGGGAAGCGCCCTTGTAGGTCCAATTTTGTATCCCCGTACGCGACTGTCCCCACTTTTCCCTGATGATGGCCATGGAAAAAGCCTTTATTTGCTCCTAGATTATCGATTGAAAGTTTAGAAAACCAATTTCCCTTTCCATTTTGAGAGGTGGGAAAATTGTCACTGGGATATTTGATACGTTTTTTCCCCATTGTCACATTGGCAGTGATGATATCCCCTTCGCTCGCGTTTGACGTGTACCTTGTGAGGGAACACAGTGTGAACTCCCTGGGGAGTGAATTTACACCAAAATAAACGGTTGCATTGCCATTCCCTGTAACCTGTGTAACCCCGTTGATCGTTGCGAGAGTCAACCTCCCCGTTGTCACGGGTTCCGAATCAAATTTTCCGGTGGAGTCAACAAAGACCCTCCTTTCAGTGTCGTAATTTTCAGCAAGAATTTGGGCGTGGATTAAAACGTCTGGCACATGATCCGGAATACATGAATAAATCTTGTCCAATCCCACATTACATTTCCCTGGACTGGCTACGCTAATCTCTCTTGCAAGTAAGGATCTCTCAATCCAATATTCGATTGAACTGATGTCACCACTGGGAAGGATAATGTTCCAAACAATCAAGTTGTTGATTTCCCACTCCGCGTTAGAAAGCCCAGTAGGCCACCCGACGCAAAGTTCAATGGGGGATTGAACTTGGGGACCAATCGTCCCCGTGTAACACCTAGTCTTCCACATATTTCCTTGGACATTGCGGCGGAATGTTGCACACAGGCTATAATCTCTAATCATTGGATCAATTGGGAACGTTATGTTCCCCGAAGAAGATACGAAAACTTGTCGTACACGTGCACCATTTTCTTCACCTACACCGACCACGGGGCTTCCATGTATGTCCACAGAATGCAAATTGTTTCCAGAAAGATCGTTCCATTTTACGGTATCAACATTATAACTGATGCCCAAATACTTGGCGTGAGGGGGGTACTGCTCCAACAAAGCTTTCAATTGATCCCCCTCACAACTCGATGTGATCTCGAATGAGGTGCCGTCAATATACCAATTGATCGGGTAACTGGAAACCCGAACCACGTCCACTGAAATGAGTTTATTACTCGACGTGCTGAGTTCCACGACGGTCCATTTTGAAGGTGACATTGTGACGCAATCATTCCATCTTCCGGCGAGGCATTCACTGCGAAAGTCATCTTCAGTAAAGGGGATTCGGAAATTTTCGTCACAGCCGGTAGGAGAGCATTCAGTGAGCCATGCTTTCCAGGCTGAATCCGTGACTTTTCCAGACGAATCATAATCGATTTTTGAGAATAAACTCTGTCTGTTTGAATCAATGTCCATTACATAGCGCATGGTTGCAGTGCTACTATACGAAACCGTGTTTGTTGTATCATAGCCTATAATTTCAAGTGGCGCCGAGAGGTAAATGATTTCAGAAGCCCCCGTGGTCTCGATGGTAGCATACGTCCAACCCAGCCCAGTTTCTATGGGCGAGGAGTGGATTCTCACGGTCACCCTATTCAAATCGTCTGTTTCAATGGCAAAAATGTACATTTCACCGGATTGCTGAGAAAAGTCCAACGGAATTGAAAATTCAAACAATATGAGCCCATCGGTTCTGGAATCAAATCGACGGGATTGCATAACACTGCCGTAAATCTGGGCGCGGAGAGTCTTCAAACCCGTGAATGCTGGACGTCCGTGATCTATTTGTGCCTCTTGTATGGGAGTATTCCCCGCTTCAATTTGAAAGGTAAACCCGTCTCCAACAATGACTGTCGCGGTATTTCCAACTTCTTGGATTTGCCCCCAGGCGGTTGGTGTGATACTGGACGGGGTAAAAGCACTGCTACTCGGGGATGATGCCGAGGCTCTGGAGGCCGCTACGACACTGTGATTACCCGTATACGTGCAATTCACCCTCTTTTGTTTCCAATCCCCCGTCTCAGTTTCAATGTAATTAAAGGTATCCGTGTATGTCGGCGTCAAAGCCTCCATCTGTGAAATCGAAAGGGTTCCATGGATGACATTTCTCTGGGCGTAGCCTGAGCATTCGTACAACCCCTGCCCCACGTTGGGTTGCACGTACGGAATAGCCCTACCTTCCTTGAAAAATTTGAGAATGCCCGCGCCACAGCGCGATGAAAGGCAATTATTGGGCCATGGAAGGATGCTATGTCCCACGTGAAAGGTATTGGGATATGCGAGTTTACCCAGGACAATGAAGGATGCCGCGTATGCAGCACTTATGGATGTTCCAAACACGCTCACGTAAAAGAGATTCGTCGCCCCAATGTTTGGCGACATGACAGTGATAGGGGTCCGCTCATCCCCCCCGGGGGCGGCAACATGAAACCCGAGGTTGCTAAAAAGAGATAACCCCCCTGATTTGGTCGAGGAGCCAATGGAAATTACCCCTTCACAATTTGACGGGTAGTAATCAGAGGTCCTTGCGTGCATGTTGTTTCCGGCACTTGCTACAATGATGATATTATTCCGTACTGCAATATTGATGACCGTCTGTAGATAACTTGGACATGATCCATAAGCATTGACAGCGAGCAGTATTACGTTGGATATAGTAGAAGGTTCAGGAACACCATCAATGGGCTGCCCACTTGCAAAGGCAATGCCATCAGCTAGATCCGACGCACTCCCCGTACCACATCCACTGAGAACACGGATGGGCATGATTGTAGCATCTTTACTCATCCCCTTTAGTTGAGGGTTGTTACTAGCAATGATGGATGCCATCACACTTCCGTGGTAACTCACTCCCCCTGTATTCTGACAAGCGGTACCGGGGCCTGGGTCATGATAATCACCATCCCTTCCGTCACCATCGTTTGAATGGTCGACGTCACTTACAAAATCATAACCGTTTGTCAAATGGTTGATGTAAGGAGTCATTAGATTTTTGTGTAATCCAGTGTCTAAAATTGCAATGGAGACTCCAGGGGACCCTGTCGTAACCTCCCACATTTTACTGGCGTCTGTGCCAAAATATCCATGGGTGGGCCATAGTTTGTCTTGGAATGCAGTAGGATCAGATATACTTATGCCCCCAGAGGAGGTTGTCACGGACACAATTCCGTCCATCTCGACGTTTGAAACTTGCTCTACAAAGTAAATTGTGTTGACCCATCCGTTTACATTCCTAAGCCCTTCAATCTTGCAATCTCTGACACTTACAAGAAGGCGCCCTCGATAACACTTGATCGTTTGGGCGCATTCCGGTAGAAGCGACGCCCTTTCACATGCCTTGTTATCGACAAAGGAAATCATATAACGACCCGATTCACGGATCGCATTGGTAAACATACAAGATAGTATGAGCATCACATAAAATACCGAAAGATGAAGGGACATATTTTATGATTAGCCTCAGACTATACTGGAATCTAATTTATATATAAAATTAAGAAAATGACGAACTACATATAAAGACAAACTCATGGTAATGTCAGTGCGAGGGTATGTCTTTGACGGTTTCTATTATGCGTGAAAACATCATATGTGCTCCTCATCCCTCCCCTTGACTGCTCAATATGAATCGATCACCCCGACGCACCAACCCTGAATAGTATATCAGTACATGTATCAGAGTCCCCATGACAAAGACTTGGAGATGTTATCACGAAATAGTCGAGGAACACCGACCATCTTGTTTACGTTGTGTTTATTTATTATGATTATCGACGTCAGTGCCATATGTGGCGACGGAATACTTGAATTGGCAACCGAACAATGTGACGACGGGAATACCGCTCGTTACGACGGGTGTAATTCAGCCTGTCAGCTTGAGAACACCAATCAATGGTTTTGTTCCCCCCTGACGGAAGGGAGTAAGACTATTTGTTGCGATAAACTCACCAACCCTTTGACACAAGAGCCAACATGTTCATGTGCAAATGCACAGCAGCCCGATCGAACTCTTGGATACTACATTACAAGTGCATGCCAATTGGCTGATATCAATGAATGTAACAATAATCCGTGTCATCCGAATGCAATCTGTGTCAATCATAACAGCGTGGAAAATTGCCTGTTAACGTATCAATGTGAGTCTCTATCCCCGATCCCGTCACAAAATGCAATTGCGACACTGACGCTTTTGACACCTTCCAGGTATATGTCCGGCAGGACTTCATGGGAACGGCGTGACCTCATGCAGTTCGAATGCGTACAAAACGAGGTTCAAGGTGATTATTCCGGACCCGGCAATGCAAAAGGATGAAATTGTGATGGAACTCAAGCTCGCGGGTGTCATTCCCGAAAGCGTCCCCGACGAAAACATTGAAATCGTTTTTAAGACAGTTGTGGCTCCCGCCGCTAGAAGACAGGAGGCTGGACCGAGCACGGAGGCCGAAATTGTTATTCAGAGTAGCTCCCAGACTTCCATGCAAGAAACCACCTCTTCCATTAACACAGGGGCTCTTCCGACGGATTATACCCTGACTTTAACAGCTACGAGTGAAACATCTTCGTTGGATGCCTCAATCATTGACACGACACTCCCCGGATTCAAAATCGACTCAATATCGTATGACGGTGGACCCAATCAATGGGTCATCACCATGCAATACTCACCAGACGTCCCGAATGTTTTAATCAGCCCTTTCTTGTCAAAGGTGAACATGTCGGCGCCTTATTCCCAGCAGGCCCTTGACACCTTTAACGTCGGGACATTTCCTTGTTCTGACTCCACTTCGGTCTGCTGTATGAATGATTACGTGGACAAGTACGTCACGGGGGGCTTTTACGATATGGTGAAATCTTCCATTGGGTCCTGTAACGCGACGGTCCTCTCAACCAATACAAAGGTTTTATTCGATTCGTCGGCGCACAAGACTACCGGACTGGCCACGATCTTTGCAAATTACCCCAAGAGCTCCATCGAGTTCCCTGACAGCACCCATTTTGTAATGAGAATTTTTACGGATGATATCACGTCCATCTTTGGATTACGAATCGATAGACTCGACGGCACTTATCAGCTTTCCTTCAGCGTCGGCTTAAGTTACTATCAGCTCCTCCCAGCCCCCTCACTCTCGACTTCGGTTTCCCAGACGACTATCAATATCAATGTTTCCCCCTCGCTTGTATACGCCTTCACATCGGATACTGCTTACAACTACATCGAGTACATCACACTCTCCCTGTTGAACAACCGTTGGATAGACAGTGACTTCAACCTTCAAAACATGCAATTTGCGCGCCTGGGATTCGTCACCCCCAGTGGGTTGATGCAGAACATGAATGATGGGCTTGTACCTTTGACCAGTATCAGGTATTCCATCTCAGAAACTACACCGGATCGCACCGACCTATCTAAGTGGACAAACCCTTGCATGGGGACGGGTGGATTGTTCAAGGGTAGCTATAAGCAAATGTATGACGATGCGAGCGCGCAGCAGTGCGCGTACCATTATGACCTTTGTACGAATCCCTCACAGGAGGTTTTACTCTCCAGACTCACACACTTTGCATTCCCCATTGGAAACAATACAATCTCCGAATCCATGTTTTCGGTTGGGTCTTACAAGCTCTTCATCACCTTTGAGATTAGTACCGTCGACTCGGGTGGTTCCACACACTACACATCCGTCTTTACCGAGTCAACCATTAAAACCACCTCCCAGGCAAGTTCCTGTGAGAACATAGAGTCCGAAATGTCACTTTCCAATCTCATTTCAGTCAATGTGTCGGTTGGATTGACCGGATCCAACGCGGCATGGGACGCCTCCATCGATACCGTCACCGATATCATGTACAATGAGGCATTCACACAAAACAATTCCGTGGACCTAGGGATAAATCACAAGTCACTTGCAAACAGCATGATAACGCTCATGGCCTCTTCGAGACCTGTCTTGGCCAACAGCAGAGATCCACAGGGGTATTATGTCACACTTGATCATCTTACAAGTATGCACTTTTTGGATGAAGATGTCTTTACAAAAGTCATGAATCTGATGAAAATCAAGACACAGACTGGGACCAGTGCATACGAAGTCTCGGTTGATCCGGCAACCCAGTATAGTACAATTAGTTTCACCTCCGCTGCTACCGATTTTTGTTTTGACGCTGATGTCGCTCCAATGTATACATGTGGCGTAAAGACAAGCGTGGTGGCAGGCAAGATTGCCGATAAAACACATGTCGTTGATCTCACTTATGAAAATAATCACACGAGCAACGATTATGATCCCCCGATATTTATCGCCCAAAACCTTCTTAAGATGGATGACTTTTCACTCGAACTGGGTAAAAACATGACATCTCTGGTCAGGCAGCGCTTTTCATTGGATAACTACATGCGTCGCGGGTGGTTTGTCAACCCGGGATTCGCGTGGTCAAAGTCCGTGGTTGGGTCGGATATGGAAACTCTCCTCACCATGAGTGATAAAGTCCTTATACTCGCCGTGATGAGCCTGCGCGAGACTGGCACGGGGAGACTTACCGCCAGAAGGCTCCTGTCTGTTGCTTCCGACCCCTCTACCGGTGAAATGGACGTCACAGATAAGGACATTGATGAACAGGATTTCACACGGGACAGTGTTAAAGAGGTTGAAGAAAATATTGCTTCCACTCATTCCATGTTAAAGGTTGGTGACAAAGACAATTCATCGTCTCCATCCGTCCCCAATGACGGGGATGATTCGACCCTGACACCCCAAAGGAGGCTTTTGGGGACGCCATCTCTTTTCGATCAAATCGCGGGAAAACCGATAAAGTCCGACTTCCCATCACTTAATTTCAATGCAAACGTAGGGGCAATTATCGCGAGCATTTTGGATATTGGTGATCTGGAGTGGTCGTTATTGAGCGCTCAAATGAGTGTGACTTTAAATGACACGGTGACGAGTTCCGAAGCCACTCTTCAAATCGTAAGGGCTGTGAAGGAAAACAAGGATCTGATCTGTCCAACCTGTACTTCTCTCATCGTGACATCGGCGCAGATTGGAGATGAGGTTATCGCAATCACGAGTAGGAGATTATTATCCATCAACAATTTGAGGATGAAATTCATGGTTACCAGTACTGTACCGATACAGCTCTCGGAAGTCAAGTTGGACAAAATGAAAGATGTCATTGTTAATAAGACAGGTTTCGGTGTGGGGGACATACAATTGACCATTCTCGAGCAAAAGTCCGAGGTGGCTCCACCACCTTCGACCCCCTCACCACCCTCCACCACTCCAATGGGGTGCACGGAGAATTGTAGCACCAATTCCCCTACCACTGGCTTGGTTATCACGGCTGTCATTATTTTTATTCTAATTATAATCCCCACGGCATATATGAATAATCGAAAACAAGGTTATAAAAGGGTTGAGCCAATCACAGATCCGGTGTCGAATAAGTCAATCGACCCACGTGGTATGGATAGTATTTTCCAGCTCAAAATTTCCGATCACCAAAAGTTGGTGTGATAGAGTTCATATCCCTATGATTTGTTCATACTCAGTATTTGCTTCGACAGAAAATAAAATCAATATTTACACCACATGTAGTTGTTTATCCGAGATCTCTTTCATATATGTATAACAAAGAAATCCCTGGTAAATCTATTGGAAATGGCCAAAGTGGGAGGTGGGAAAAAAACATCAAAGTCCCAGGTATCTATCTGTCAGAAAATTGTCTCTGTCGTTGAAAAAAATATCATGCAAGAGATATTATACCGCAATAATTTACCTCGATGCACTCGTTTCCGTGTTACACAAGATGATATCTTTGATGAAATTGTACTTGAAATCTCGAAACAGGCTCCTACCCTTTTAGTCAATCGAAAAGTTTTCATCGAGGAGATGTCAAGGGCTTATGACAGGCATAAGAAGCGAGGGGAGAATGAAACCATCAATGATGTTTAGATGATAATAGTGACGAATATGAAATATTAACAAAATAAAACGTTTTATAAAATCGACTTCGCTGGATTCCAAAAACAAAGAGAAATAAGAAGAATTAACGTTAAAGTGACTCCAACGGCAAGAGTTATCAAAACTTCGAGTGGAATGAATGACAAAAAAGAGGGAGTGGGGGGAGATGATGGAGTTGATCCCGGCGTAGAGCTTGGCGTGGGACTTGGCGTGGGACTTGGCGTGGGACTTGGCGTGGGACTTGGCGTGGGACTTGGCGTGGGACTCGGCGTGGGACTCGGCGTGGGACTTGGCGTGGGACTTGGCGTAACTAATGGGTATCTAACGTCAAAGTATTTCCTCGTGACACCAACAGTTGGGATCCTTAGCATTTTTCGAATCTCAGTGACATATAGGTCCATGTTTACACTCTGATTGGCCCACCCCAATGAAAAACTATTCGTGTAAAATAAGTCATGCTTTTGTAAGTCATACCACAGCCAAAAACGCACATTATTGTAACTCCAAGTGTCAAAAAAGAGTCCGTCGGGAACTGGATCTTGTAAATGGGCATTCAAAATTGCTGTCCGGAGCTTTTGTATATCAAGGTTACTCGAATAGCCTGTAATCTCGAACGAAACTGCCAGGGTTTCCATTGGAAGGGTATTAACTGGAAAGTAAATCTGATCCCGAAGGGTATTTGTTCCATCCACAACTCGATCATATGGGATATTATTCACGTATTCTCGCACTCGACATGTTTGATTCGCAACCTGTCGCGCCTCTACATTTTGTATATAAAAATTGTTTTGAAACCTTTCACATTCAAATTGTAGGCAGGCTTTTATCGTGTCCTCGGTTCCTGTTCCGTCACAAAAATTAGAAACATAATAACCCCATCCACATACTTTACATTGTTTACAGACACATTCCTTGTTCTCAATATACTTGTAACTGTGCATAGGGCATAAGGGACACTCGCTCACTTGAAATGATGAAGAGGAAGAAGAGGATGAAGAGGATGAAGAGGATGAAGAGGATGAAGAGGATGAAGAGGATGAAGGTACTGGTGATAGAGCAGGAGTTGCCGGTGGTGGTGTAGGAGCTGGGGCAGGAGTTGCCGGTGGTGGAGTAGGAGCTGGGGCAGGAGTTGCCGGTGGTGGAGTAGGAGCTGGGGCAGGAGTTGCCGGTGGTGGTGTAGGAGCTGGGGCAGGAGTTGGGGCAGGAGTTGGGGCAGGAGTTGGGGCAGGAGTTGGGGCAGGAGTTGGGGCAGGAGTCGGTGGTAAATACCCGGATACATATGGGCATATCAAATTGTATGTTGTTGATTGCTCACTGGTAAGTAAATTTCCATTATCCAGTGTATCTTTTATCACTTGCAGGAATGGATTTCGTTGTACCCCGCCTTCAGGGCATACATTGCCCCCCCCTGAATCCTTACTACTAATATTATAGTACCGAAACGATTCCCAACAACAATAATCACATAGAATGGATTTGACAGAGGTACTGTAATTTCCAATCGGGCAGTTTTTGCAAACTTGGTAGGTATTTTCAACGGTTTGATATTTACCCGCGGCGCAGTCAGTACAACTTGTTGATCCAGCCATGGAATTGGATTGACCTGCAACATTGCATTTTACACATCCTGTCCCCCCATCTGCATTATTGTACGCCCCCACTGGACAACTCGTACAAACGGTTGCGCCTGTGCCCGAATAGGTTCCCGCCAAACAGCTTGAACAAACCGTCGAGCCGCTGGAACCGGTGTATTTTCCAGCTACACAACTCGTACAAATGGTGGCACCCGTGCCCGAATAGGTTCCCGCCAAA
>Ga0129333_10001291_pt1 | contig 22469 bp, 38 predicted proteins | sample CPB6_08_DNA_FD_94474 | JGI IMG/M metagenome (GOLD analysis project Ga0129333, IMG submission 94474) | Freshwater to marine salinity gradient microbial communities from Chesapeake Bay, USA - CPBay_Sum_0.6_0.8_DNA | ecosystem: Environmental > Aquatic > Marine > Coastal | place: USA: Chesapeake...
ACAACATAAGAAAATGAAAAGACTTCTATTAGCCTTTTCGTTATTCTTCGCAATCCCAGTTAATGCTGCTGAAATTACATCAAAAATCACTGATTCCGTTCAATTGAAAGTTGATGGTGCTGCTGTTCAATCAACAAGAATCGGTGCTTCCTATTCCGTTTCAGGTACAAATATTCAAGCAACTTCCTTCGGTGGTGTAGGTGGTGCTGGAACCTATGATGTTAATACTGCAGGTCAAGCATTTACTTTCTCAGAAAGTTTTAATGCCGCAGATGCTGTCGTAACTGACCAAACCGTTACGACTGGTGTAATTGGAACTCCAAATCTTTATGGAGATAGTGTAACTCAAGTTGGTGGAGATAAAGGTTCTCTTGCAGGAACTCTATCTGCTACTGGTGTTCCTACCATTACTGCTGGTGGTGCAGGCACAACTGCAACAGGTCAAAGAACTATTGAACTGAGTGTATTCAAATGAAACGAATCCTAGCAGGCTTGTTCTTGCTAGGGTTTTTTCATAATGATTCCCTAGCAAATACTGTTGTTCCAAACTTTACCAAAGGAACAATCACATCGGAAACGAAATCTTATACTGAAATTGTTGAGACAATTAAACAAATAGAGTATTCAACTGGAACATCATATACAGTAACTGGAACGAATATAAACATTCCAGGAACTCCAAAACCAGGAACAAATTATAGCATCATGACTCCTGGTGCTCCGTTCCAGTTTAGTGAAACCACACTTGGACCTGGGATATCTAAAGAAACATGGATCGAAAGAACCACCATAGAAGATTCTACAACAAACTCCATATCGGTCTTTACTCAATAATGCTTAGTGGTACAGCACTCGCACAAACTACTCCCAGTAATACTAATATTGCTGGTCCTAGTGCTAGTGCTACAGGAAATGTTACTAATCAAGCTGTTCAAGTATTACAAGGTCCATACGCAATCAATACTTATGGGTCGGGAGTTAGTTGTCAGGGACCGACCCTAAGTGTTGCTCCTTTTGCTATGGGAAGTTTAAATGGTAATGCTGACCCATCAACATACCAATCGCATAGTGCAAATAGTGGAATCTCAGTTGGTTTTAACTTTCCTCTTGATGGAAGTCTTACAGAGATATGTAAATCAAGAGCACGAGTAGAAATCGCAAGACAACAAGCAGAAGCAGATAAAGCACGACTGGATTTTGAACTTGTTAGATTGCTGAAGTGTGGAGAAGCACTTAAAGCAGGAATCAGTTTTCATCCACAATCACCATACGCAAAAATATGTGCTGATGTCGTTGTGAAATATCCAAATGTAAAGGATGTTGCGAATGGAAATAAAACCAATTGAGATACAAAGCACTGATATTAGAATTAGTGGTCCAAGTATTATTCCAACAATAGAACCACCAGTTTCTAAAAGTGTTGAAACTCCAATTGTTAGGGGTCTAGCATTACCAGTTTTTCAAATGCCTGACCCTTCATTTAAGTATCCTGTTGTTGACGTTCCAACTCAAGAAGAATTTGATGCTGCTGTTCGTGCTGAAAAAGAAGCACAGCAACAGCAACAACAGGATAAACCAAGAGGATTACCTAATACTAAAGCACCAGATATTCCTCAACAATTTGTAGAACCACCTACACAACCACCTGTTACACAAACAGAAATACAACCAGATAAACCTCAACCAACCTTTACAGTCCTTGGAACCGATATTAATTTACCTGATCCTTCTCTTGTTGCTACGGCTGGTGCTGTCGCAGTAGTCACCACAGCATCTACGATGGTTGCTACCACAGCACTTAATGCTTTAAAAAATGCTGCTGAACCAATCATTAAAGAAGCAACAAAGAATAAATTCAAAATCAAAATCAAACAAGTTAAACCAGTTCTACATTACGTCTTAGCAGAAAGTGGACATATTGATATTTTTGAATACTCTGCTGAGGGAACTCGTCTTGTAGAACAAGTTACAAATGTAGAACAATATATCCGTGACCAAGTTGAAATCAATGCTCTCTATGAGATTGATAACAAAATTATTATTGATGATGTAATCGCAGATAAATTTACAAAAGAGGGGCAACAGAGATTTAAACCTCTCTTTGCCCCTGCTAAAAAAATTGCGAAGAAACTATCTGCTAAGTTTTCAATTTAATCCCAATCAAACCTAGAAACAATCCAAGAAATAATAAGAATAGGAGTTTGTACTACGATATTATAAAGAATATCCAAAAAGATATTATCCTTTTCTGCTTTTTTCTTTTCAGGTTTCTTTGCTGGTGCTGATGTCATTTTGTAACACCTTAAACAAATCTTTACTATTTAACAACTTATTATCAAATTGTAAAGATTTTTTGCGTCCTCTTCGTGCTGGTCTCCTAACAAAACGAATAATCTCTGGTGGTTGTCTCTTGGGAATAGGTCTTTTATTCTCAAGTATAATGCCGTCATTTGTAAGTAATCTTAGAACTATTAAAATATCTAAGATGAAAAGTTTCATTCTACAAGAGTTCCTTTTGCCCTGCGAATTTCTTTCAATTCTTCAAAGTTTTTAACTTTAGTTCCTCCAGAGTAAGTCCAAGCATATCCTTCTTCAATCATCATCTGATTAATAGACTTTCTTCTGTTTACAGCAGATACTTCATCATCACCAATAAACAAATATCCCAGAATTCTTCCATACTTTTCAGTACTATCTGGAAGTTCAGTCTTTACAATAATATCTTTCTGCCCTTCTAATTTATTTTTAAGCCACTCTTTAACTTCAAGACCAAGTTTCTTTTCATTGAGATTAGTTGTTCTACTCTCAGGAGTATCGATACCAGCAAGACGAACTCTTTTACTAAGAGAAATAGAAAAACCCAAATCAATATCGACATCAATAGTATCACCATCTATAACCCTAAGAACTGATTTAATTCTGTAAATATATGGATCCTTATCCATCAGAATGGTAATCTAAACTTCTCACTATTTAGTTTTGGAATGGGTAATTTTTCAAAAGCTTTATTGACTTGTTTCTCTACAACTCTTCCAACAAACTCTTCTGGATTATCTAGAATCTTCTGTGCTTTTTGATAAGTGATGTATGCTCCCACACCAATCGCAGCACTAATGCTCAGACTTGTGAGGGATAGTATCAGACTTAAATGTTTCATCGTTCATCTCCTTATGTGCTAGATTTAATATGTAGTAAATGCAATATGCTGTAAAGGCAAGACCACAGGATAAAATTATAACAACTCCCCAAGGAAATTCATTCATTCCACCATCCCTCTTGTTTATGTATCCATACCTTCAAATCTTTTACATATTTTCTTAACATCTGGGCTTGCTCCTCGTGCCAAAAATCACCCGTCTCCATAAAAAGACGGGTGTGATTATCTATAGCTTGAAGTATTTTATGGATGGGAGCATTCCAACACTCCCTCTTGGGAGTATTCCATTCTCTTGGCATGGGATTATGAGTGAATGTATTTCATTGTAACGAAGATATTCAACTTGACAACTTCCAGGTCCAATTTCTACATAACCAACAATCATAAAAGCAATCAAATCAATCACTTTTTCTTACCTCCATTCTTTGCTTTTTTAGCAGTAGCATTACCTTGATTCTGTTTTTTATTACCAGAAGAACCTTTCTTACCCTTATTAGGTGACTTAGACATCAAAGGTCTCCTCTACGAGGTGTTACAAAACCTTCACCTTCTTCACCTTCTACTTTTGTTTCAAGTGCTTCTACTCTTTCTTCAAGAGATGCATCTCTTGCAGGAGCAGACGCAACTTCTTCATTCCAAATAGGTGCTGGTTCAGAAGGAGTAATTACATACTCAGTTCTTTGTTCTTCTTTCTTTTCTTTATTATCATCATCATCGTCACCACCCTTCTTCATCGTGTTAATACCAAAAGTTGCAGCAGAGGCAGTAAATACGGTTGCAATAAAGGTAGGATCCATCTTAGCGAGAGCACCAGCATAACTTGCTGTCAGTAGTGCGGCAGACCAACCCAAAATCGCAATACGAATAATCTGACTCATACATTTTTCCCTTTTGTTTTCCATCAGTTCCTGCGATGATGTCTTTGTTATTTAGGATTTTAGAACTTAAATTTAAGTTTTGCGGACACTGCTGTGTTAGAAACTCCATCGTTAATCTGATGTATTCCTTCAATAACAACCATCTCTTTATAATCAACAGAAGCAGATGCTTCAATCAATCCACTAGTCTGATAAGAACCACCAACAGTTACTCCAAATAAATCCTTTTTCTTTCCACCAAAACGGTGTGAAATATTTAGACCTACCTCACCAGAATGTGAAGTTTTGTTTATGGCATCAACAGTTCTTCTAGATTGAACTGAACCACTTTCAGTAAATCCATCTCTCTGATAGTTACCAACAGTGTAACCAACAAATGGTCTTACATTCTTATTAAGATGCCAGAATAGTCTGTTATTTACAAACCACTCTTTTCCTTCTGTTGAACTTTCATTATTGAAGACACCTTGAACATTTCTGGATACATTATATTTGTTCTGGGAATATCCAGCATTTGTTAAGAGTGAAAATGTATTTCCACGGAACATATTGAATATTCCAAAATGGCTCTTGAGAAGTTTAGAAGTGCTATCAACTCCACCTAAATCAATATTCATATTATTATATTGACCACCAATCGTCCAGGTTGGTTTAATATCAATCTCTAATCCACCACCAATGATTAAAGTCTTACCAGAATATCCATAATCACCAGAAGACCATGCATAATAGTTGTTGCTGAATACTCTTACTTTGTCTGTGGTTGGTTTGGATGGTTCGTGGATAAGAAGATTTTGTAATCCACCACCAATCTTATCTAAAACTTCATACTGGTCAGTGCGTCCAGAAAGAACATCGTGAGTATTTTGAGTATCAACTGAGAGGAGTAAAGAACTTACAACTGTTCCATCACTATAAGTATCTTGCTTTAATAATGGAGTTTGAGTTGTAGTTGCAAAGTCTCTTCTAATCTTTTGAACTCCATCCTTCTCAGATGCCTTATGTGTTACTTCTGTGGTAACAACAACTGGAAGTCCTGGTGCAGGAACAGTTACAGAGTTCAATAATGTTGGTGATTGTGGTTGTGGAGTTGGTTCTGGAGTGGGTTCTGGTTCTGGTGTAGGTTCTGGAGTGGGTTCTGGTTCAGGTGTAGGTTCTGGAGTTGGTGCTACCTCATCAACAGATGGGGCATCTGGATTGTTTGGAGCAACAGGAGTAAAGGTTTCACCATTTGCTGTTGTAGTTCCAGGTTGACTATCAACTAAAAGAACTGGTGATAGTGCGGTGTCTCCAAGGTTGAATACTGCAAATCCTAAGAGATAATCACCATTAGCACCTACTTGATAAGTTGAATACTGCCATCCAGTAGAACCAAAAGAACCAGTAGAATAATCTCCAGTTCCAGGATTAGTAAATCCTAAAAGTGCATAATTTTGAAGTTGGTTATTAACTGTGATTGATGGGGATGAACCTGCACCTTGATAAACAAGTGAAGTAATGGAACCATCATTGAAAGGAACATAGTCAGTTCCAATGTAGTTCCAAGACATTGTGTAGATTTTTCCAGTCTCTAAGGTGACTGATTTTGTAATCCAAGCAGCATCAGTTGGATTTGGATTTCCGAGACCTGATGCTTGTTGTTGTTGAATAAGAAGGTCTTTAATTGCTTGATTTTGTTCTGGCGTTAATCCCAGTGCTTCTGTTGCTTGGTTAAATGTTTGTTGACCGTTTGGTTGTAGTGCAGCACCAGCAGTTCCATAAGGAGCAAACTCCCAAGTTGTTGGTGTTACTGCGGGTGCGTGATATGGATTAGGAGAACCATCTTGTAATGTTGGACTTCCTACTGCGGGGAAAGAATCAGCATTGAAGATAACTGGATTATCAACAACACTCACACCAGTTCCCTGTCCAGTGATTGTGCTATCTAAGGTTCCCGTTTGAGTTCCAGTGTTCCATCCCGATGTATCTCCAGTCTCAAAATCTGTACCAGAAATTGTATCTGCGAATGCTGTTGGTGCCCCCATTAAAAGAGCAGACGCTACAGCAAGCGCCTTTGTAGCGTAAAGCATAAAAATCCTCTATGAGTTCAGTGTGTACTAAACAAAACAAACCGAAGTTATGTTTAAAAGTAAAGTATTCACCGAATCACAGAGGACTCGGACTATGTAGATTCAGACCATTTAAGATCAAGAATCAGTTATGATTGTAACTATTTATCCTTTTTTCCAGGCTTCACCTTCTGCCTTTCTTCTACGTGCTAAACCTGCCTCTACATTTGAACCAGGATTGCGGTAGAGATAAAGTGCATCAGGAACTAGGTTCCACTCTCTATTTTTCAAGCGTTTAGTAATAGTATTAAAGTTATCACCACCGTAAAAACCGGCACCAAGATTATAAGCAAAGCTGAGCAAAGCGCCTCTTTGTCCATCTGACATCTCATTCCAATGTGGTATTTTGCGAAGTGCGGGGAGAAACTGATTCTTACACTGACTAATCAGCAAATCATCTGCTTCTGCCTGAGTGATCTTGTCACCAAGTTTAAATGGTGAACCATCCTTCTTACGAGTTGATCCCCAACCAATAGTAATTGGAAGATTACCACTCAAAGGATCAGGATATGCCGAAAGATGACATCCCTCAAATTCCTTAATAAGTTTAATGCCCATCATTGGGACATCATCACCACCTGTTACAGGAGCTGCAGCAGCTGGGGTGGATGCTGATGCAGCACTAGGCTTTTTTCCTCTATAAATTTCTGCCCAATCAATATTATCTTCTAGGTATTTAACAGGTAGGTTATCTTCTAACCATTGTACTGCTTTTACATGATTTGAATTTTTTTCATCATAAAATTTGAAAAAATTATGAAGGTCTATTCTTGCCATGATTGTCTCCGAAATAACGTTGATAAAGTTCGTTTGCTTCTACTTGTTTTCCATTATCTGTAAGGTCCTTTATGACCTTCAGAATTTTTCTTTTGAAATTAATCGAAGATTCTGCCCCATCCATCGTTGCCTCCTGGACACCAACGGTGCTTAAGAACTGCTTTGGTATAGATAGTTTTTTTACCGTTAGTCACAGGACCAGTATAGTTATCGTTCAATGAACCATAGGGGTCATTGACATAATAACCTTTTCCGTCTGGTGTCTTACCGATTACAACACACATATGCCCACCAGTAGGTGCAGAAAGAGAACCCCTATGGAGTATGCCAATAACAACGGGCTTCCCAGCGTCCAGACTTTTATCGATATCAGCAAAAGATAAATTGTAACTAAAGTGTGACTTAACACCATAACCTGCCAGAACCTTTGTCTGTACCGAATGGTCAGTTGTGTCACCAATTGCGAATACTTTCTTAACGTATTCGTCATCACCTTTAATGCTTCCTGGCTTGAGGAAAGCAAGACACATAGCACATGACGAACTGTTGCAAGTTCTATGTGCATCTCTGTAGTTATCTACTTGGTTAAAGTATGGAACTGCAAGAACTGCTGGAGTTGGTGGTTTTGTTCTGTAAATGCCAATCCAATCAGTCTCTGCATCATCAAGGAACTGAGCAGGTAGGTTATCCTCTAACCATTGTACTGCTGCCACATGGTTCGCATTACTATCATCATAATACTTGAAAAAGTTATGAAGATCTAAGGTCATCGGATATTTCTTAAACACTGAAGATATTTATAAAAAAAGCACCTCATTGAGGTGCTTTATACTTATTTTATTTTATATTTAAACAGTAGTACCAACCTTCACAGTAGTTTTCACATATTCAAAAACATTTTCTGGTGTCGATACTTCATATGGGTCGGTGTCTGCGTTGTCACGGAAACCATCTTCAACGAAAATCTTTTCGATGATTCCATTTTCCACCACTGCAGCATAACGCCAAGACCGATCACCGAAACCAAGGTTAGATTTACTGACAAGATATCCCATAGACCGTGTGAAATATGCATTGCCATCTGGAATAAGTTTTACATTCTTGATATTTTGATCTTGTGCCCAGGCATTCATTACGAATCCATCATTTACAGAGATGCAATAGATTTCATCAATACCAAGTGCTTTAAAGTCTTCATACTTCTCTTCAAAACCAGGAAGTTGATAAGCACTACAAGTAGGAGTGAATGCACCTGGCAGTGAAAAAATAATCACTCTTTTATTGTTAAACAGTTCAGAAGTAGTACGAGTTACAAACTCTCCTGCCTCACGAAAAATAAACTGAATCTGAGGAACTTCATATTGTTCTTTACGCATTTTTACCTCCATATCACCAAATACCCGGAATAATCTGCCCCGTAAAGGCATAACTGCCAATTGCAGCAACAATACCAATCATTGCTGCCCAACCATTAATACGTTCTGCTCGTTCATTCATTGTTTTTCTCCTTTATTTTACTTTAGAATAGATATATGTTTCACCATAATCACGGTGAATTTTGTAACCAACAACTGCACCCTTAGTATTCATAAGTGCGGGCATAAAAACAATTGTAAAAAATACTGCTGGAGCTCCAATAATAAGAGCAGCAACGATTACATAATAAGTCAGCAGTTCAGCTAGAGAGTGTTCCATTATAAGGGTGTCGTTGTTTAAGTTCAGGATTTAATTGTGAAGGAACAACTGGGTTCCTTGATTTGTTTTTAATTACGATGAAAGCATCGTTTTGATAAGTGACTGTTCCAAAAGGTTTTGCCCATTTTGGGTTTGCATTTGGACTAGTAGCAGTTCCTGTGACTGCTACTCCACCAATTTCAACTGAGATATCATCATCTTTATCCCATCCAAGTGTTTCAAGAGCAATTGCAAACTGCCCAAGCATATCAGCACTCATGCGTATTGATCTAATAGTGTTTTAATGTTTTGTGTAATGCCCATACCACCGATCTTTTCCTCAAGTTTAGCACCATCGGGATCAGTAATAATAAGAACAGGTGTAGCAGTTACACCATACTTCTTAGCAAGGGCAATGTTTTCTTCAGGGATGGGGACATCACTGAAGTCTTCAAGGTCAATCTTTTCAATAACACTAATCCTTTCGTCCCCAATAGCCTTGAAGTATTTGTCTACAAGGGCACATGGACCACAAGATTGTTTAGAAAATAGATAGAATTTATTCATCACAGATTCTCTTCCTGCTCAGTCAGAATCACACAATCACTAGTTGGGTATGCCACACAAGTCAACACCCAACCTTCTGCCTGCTGCTCATCATCAAGGAACGATTGCTCCTCGTTATCTACGGTGCCAGAGATGAGTTTTCCTGCACAAGCCGAACAAGCACCTGCTTTACACGAAGAAGGAAGATCAACGCCTGCTTCTTCTGCTGCTTCAAGAATGTATTGATCATCAGGGCATTGGATTGTAGTTTCGGTGCCATCAGGAGATTGAAGAGTGACATTAAAAACGGTCATTAGTAAGTCTCGCAAAGTTTTTCAACAGATGCTGCCAGTAAAACAAAAAAGGCAACGGATGTCATTGTAAACAAAAGTGAAGTCATTGTCAAGTCTCAAACTACTCCAAAGAAGAGGTGCCCAGTGAGAGAATAAGAAATAGCACCAGCAACAATACCGAGCATTGCCCAACGTCCATTCATCTTCTCCGCTTTTTCAGCATAGGGTTCGATGCCATAACGATCAAGATCTTCCTTAGTCATATACATCGAAGGTTCTTTGGCAAACATATTCATTTGCCCAAATTCATTTTTAGTTACAGTCATAATAGATTTGTAAAGAACTGTTACAATATTATATATGAAATCTAAAGAAAAAACAAGGGTAGAAACCCACCCTTGTTAGAAAATGATAACTTTATAAGTATCGATACTTATAATATCAGAAAGTATAACGAACTTTTAGTTCACCACCAAGACCAAAGATTTCAGAATCAAAACCATACTCACCAGCAACTTTTACTTTGCCAGTCAGACGATCTGCAATAGGAAAATTAACACCGATTTCACCAACAGCGACTCCTTGACCATCACCACCATTAGACCACTCATAACCAGGGCCAATTTCACCAAATACAGTTACACCATTTTCCAGTTTCTGCTCGTAACCAACACGAAGTTCGGTTTGACCACCAGTATAATCACCATCAACTACAGCACTAGTAGTTTTAGATTCCACATAAGGTGCTGCCATAGCAGGTGCTGCCAGCATAGGAAGAGCAGCAAGAGCAATGAATTGTTTCATAAGTTTATTAGACATATTTGAGTTTACAAGTCTCTTTTGAGACTCAATTATTTTAACATTTCCTTTGGGATCATGTCAAGTGTTTTGTTCCATATTTGGTTTAGTAACAGGTTTCATATAATGATCATAATAATCATAATCCAATAAAGTCTTAATTGGAACTTGATTGCCGTTTTCTTGCCAGAATTTCATAATGTTTTCTACATTATGCTTATGGAAAATCTCTACATGATCTTGGTGAATGTTTGAGTGAAAATCATAACGATAAACAAATAGGGGCATTGAATATGTCTTTCCTGCATTGAAAAGAATTTCATCAGCAACTGCCCGTGGTTTTACACCATTATCAATTTTATACTTGTCTCCTCTGAAATGCATATCAGCAAGTTTTTGTGCATATCGGCGAGTAAATACATTACAAACAGTGCAAAAGTTTGTAAGAATTCTTGGATGTAAATTAGCAACTAGATTTCCAGTGCTAGTAATAGAAAGTTGCAAACAATCCCAATCATAAGGAAGACTTTCTTTAAATAACTTCCAGTTAAATGGCCAAAACTCTACAGTATCAAAGACAATATCATCTTCACAGATAATAGCAATTTCCTCATCAGTTTCTTCAAGGAAATATCTAAGTGCTTTAAGATGAGATAGGGTGCATCCAAGTTCCCCAGCATTCATCTGCGGAGGAATATTTCCTTCAAGATAAACACTCAAATCATTTGTTCTTCCATCATATCCCGAAATTCTTACATTGGGAATATTGTAGTAAGAAAACAGTTCTTCGGTTTTTTCTTTTCTCTCAACATCAGTATCAAGATTGATCCAATAAACTGGACCAAATCCCTTGATCTTCTTTTTGATTGTTGATGTATTAATTGCTTTGGTCATCGAATTTAATTGGTTCTGGTCTGACAATAATCGGTTCTTTACTTTTTCTAATGTTTTGAGATATAGAATACTTTCTCAAATCATGATAGGTATATTCTTTATTATAATTGTCCTGATAAAACATTGGGTTATTTAAAGAATATACTTCATAATATTTTGCCATTTCTGCAATTGATTTATCAAAATGTTGATTTGCTTTATAGGCACAATAATATGCAACATCTTTTACCATGCTAGCATAATTATCTGATAGATACAACATAGCATGAGTGGAAAGCATGTTATGAACTCTGCTTATCTCATTGGTAATTTCTTCATACAAAACACCAGAAATATCTCCATTATAATATCCAAAAGCAGAAATTCCAAGATACATAAAATCAATGTCTTCGGGAACTCCAAGATCAGTGACTTCATTCTTTAAAGAACAATCATCTTCAAGAACGATAAAAGGTGCTGTTAGTCCTTCAGAAAGAAGTTTATGATGACTTTTTTCACATCCCCATTCTGCCTCAACACCAGGAAATCTTTCATAATTAAATCCAAGTCCAGAGAGCATCTTTTCCATGCATTCTCTTTTCTCTTCATGTTTATCAAGATTAATATAATAAGTTTTAATATCAGAAAGTTTCATAGATTATTATAAAGATTTTTCCATTGACCTAGAATTTTTTCTTCCAATCTTTGTGAATGATACTCACAATTTTCTTTGATGACATCTTGACTATGTTTAATACTAGTAATTAGTTTGGGAATCTCTTCAAAACTATTATAGTAATACCTACAATCTTCAAGTTCTGGATCATACCATTCTAATACATCAATAATACTATCATCAAATTGTGCAGGTGCTAAAGGAATTCCATATCCAGCAGTGTTCTTTAATTGTTTCATTAAGGGTTTTGCTGGCAATAATGCTGGGACACCAAGATGAATCAACTCAAAGCAAATCAATTTAGAAGGAGCATCTGGAAGAGTGATCATAGCATAATGCCTCTTCAACTCATTAATATCAGAATATCTTTCACCATCTCCACCCTGCGCCTTAACTCCCATATCAATAAGAGTTTGTTTGAGATTCATGAATTTATTATCATTATAATACATTCCTACCCAAACATCATTATCTTTTTCTACGGGTTCACTATTTGCAGCCCACTTTCCTAAAGGTGTAATCACCTCCCAGTTTTCGGTGCGAATTCCATTAGCATCAGCCCAAACCTTTTCAAACAAAGTGTAAGGGACAATTTTTACATTTGGAAAATCGTTTGCTTTATCAAATAATTTTGTCCATTCTTGATCGTCAAAAATATCATAGTTATAACGATTACAAATCCAAATAACAAGTTTGCCAGTGAATTCTTCAATATTTTCAAGAATAATTCTACTTGCTGGAGCAGTATCTGAAGTTAAAACAACGTCAAATGAATTGAGATAATCTTTTACTTCACTCCAAACAACTCTAGCAAGTGGAGCACTCATTCTAAAAGATTCTATCGGATTAATAACAGTGAGAGTCTCACCAAGTTCAAGAATTTTTTGAGATGTGACCTCATGTCCCAATTTACTTAAAACATATTCTTGATCCTTAAAGCATCCAATGTGATGAGAAAGGTGTAAAATTTTCATAGTAATTTCAAAATTGTTTTTGCACGATTTACATAAGTATGGTTAAATTTTATGAATAACATTGCTTCCATCATATCAATTTTATTGTTAGAAGAATAATCAATCATATTATCATAAAGTTCTTGTGGGTTAGATCCAAATACCACATAATCACCAAATACTCTTTTTACATTAATAGAGTTAGTTCCAACAATCTGCCCATAACTGATTGTTTTAAAAATCCTGCAAGGTATATATCCAACTTTAATATGATGATAATTTCTGAAATCGGGACACAAAAAAGAATTTCTAATCAAATTACGATTTTCTTCATCACTTACCCCACGATAAAGTCTTAATTCTTTTTCTTTAGATTGAAGAACACTTCCAAATTCTTGAGCAAATTCAAGACCTTCCTCATATAGAGATCCAACATAATTTACATATTTTTTTGAAGGATCAAACTTACAATATTCATCCTGATTTATTTCATTTGGTAGTAAATCAGTTGCCCAGCACTGATAAAGTGTTTTTGTTTTTTTATCAAAATATGTTTGATCCTTTATTTTTTCAAACTTTTCAACATCAACAATATAATTTCCAAGATTTAATACGGAGTCAATACCATCAAAAAAACTTGATTGTATATGATGTGCAATATACTTGCAATCATTTCTCAATGGCATTCCATGTTTTACTTGATCTTCAGTGAAAAAAATACAGTTTGAAAAATCAAAACCAGAAACATCGTCAGTGCGATCAAACCAAAAAACATCATATCCCAAAGATTTGAATGCTTTGAAATATGAGTTATGAATATATGAATGAGTATGGGAATGTAATTTATGCCCCCATATGATAATTTTATTCCGCATGTTTTTTATAGCAATATTGTCTTTCAGATTCCATTACATCAATAAAATCTTGTTGATTTTGACTTTGACCAGAATGTGATCTATTAGTCATTAGGACTTCATTTAGTAGAAATGGCATTCCATATGCTTTATACATTCTATAATAAAACTCACAATCCATCAACATCTTCAAGTTTTCATCAAATTCAAGAAGAGAATCTTTACGAGTTGCAATTACTGTAGGACAACTTATTAAATTTTCTCCAAATAAAGTTGCAACTGGGTTATCAAAGTTGGGATAAAAATCACGATAAAAAATATTTTGAGAATCTTCATAATGATTGCAAGCTGTAGCCAACCATTTACATGAAGTTGTTTCAAAAACGTCTTTTATTTTTTCAAGAGTTTCGTTTGAATAAAAGAAATCATCTTGATATACAGGTTTGATATATTTTCCTGTTGCCAATCTAAAACACATATTTGTATTTTGAGATAGACTTCCACGACTTTCAGTATTTTTGAAATACTTTAAATCAAACTTATCTGAAGATCTTTCACAAAAATTATAAATTTCTTCATCTTTACTATGATCAGAAACTATAACCTCATAATCTTCAAGTGTTTGTTTTTCTAAAGTATCAAAAAGATGAGAAAGAAATTCAACCCCTCTTCCATTATACTCATATGTTGGAATGCAGATTGAAAATTCAGGCATCAATTAACTCCCAATGTTCAAGATAAAGATCATCAGTATTATGTGGAAGGGATGGACCAAACCAGTTCTTTGGTGCAACTACTGATTTACTATTTGCCAACCATGCACCCCACCAGGACAAAGAACTATTCGATAAGATGTGATACTGACACATTGCCATTAAACATAAGTCAACCTCAACAGAATTACCTTCGGCAATCATAAAACGATCCAAAGAAAACAATTCCTGTTCTTTACACCACTGTGGATCATCACTAAAAATCAATACGGGAATATTATCATTAAACTTAGAGAGTGCTTGTTCATAATACTCAATTGTGCATGGTGGATGATAATCTGGTTTTTGAAGATAATCTCCACGACGGACATGCAAACTTATCCTTTCTGGGATTTCTTTAATCATTTCCCAGCAGGGATCGTAGATGTGTTTTTTAAATGAAAAGTCTTGCCGAATTTTATCTTCAATGTGTTTGAAATATTTTTCGGATTGAAAGTAACCAAAGAGATCTATGTCATATTGAAATTTTGAAAATAACTCTTCATCAAAATGAAACTGTTTCTCTTGAAATACTGGAGAATTTCTTCTGCCGATATTAGCACCGACCATTTCAAAGCAATCAAAAAGTTCTGTTTTAGGAACCATAAATGATTGATTATTTTTAGAAGCAATTCCCCTAGTTGATGCATACTGAAAGAGTTGATTTCCAAGTCTCCCATGATTTCCAAGATTATTAAATGTAATCATTTTTATACCATTCGATAGTTTTCTTTAATCCCTCTTGAAGATTATATTTTGGATTCCAACCAATTTCATCTTTTATTTTAGCATTATCTATAGAGTATCGCAAATCATGTCCGGGACGATCCTCAACATATTCAATTAGATCCTCAGATGCATCTAAAAGATTCAAAAGATTTTTAATTAAATCGATATTTTTTACTTCACACTCTCCACCAATATTATATTTTTCACCTACTTTTCCATGATTAAAAACTTCATAGATTGCTTCACAATGGTCTTCAACATAAATCCAATCACGAATATTTTCTCCTTTACCATAGACAGGAATTTTTTTACCTTGAAGAATATTAGTAATTGTTTTTGGAATTAACTTTTCAACATTCTGCCTTGGACCATAATTATTAGAGCAATTTGTAATTTTTATGGGTAAACCATATGTATTATGAAAAGACATAACGAAATGATCACTTGCTGCTTTTGATGCGGAGTAAGGATTCTGAGGATCATACGGTGTTTTTTCAGTAAATGACGAATCGTTATAATCAAGTGACCCATAAACCTCATCCGTTGAGATATGATGAAACATATCAACATTGTAATAATTAGAAAGTTGAAGAAGATTAACGGTGCCAATAATATTAGTTTCCACAAATGGCATCACATTAAGGATTGAATTATCCACATGACTTTCTGCAGCAAAGTGAAAAATTTTATTTGGGTTATATTTGGAAAATAATACTTTAAGTTTTTCAATATCACACAAATCAACTCTAATCAATTGATGTTTAGCAAGTGGGTATAAATTTTTTACATCACCAGCGTAAGTCACTTTGTCAAGTATGACAATTTCTTCATCAGTTTTTTGAGTCAGAAAGTGAATAAAGTTACTTCCAATGAATCCAGCACCACCAGTTACAAATATCATCGTGCCCAAGAAGGTAAAAATTTATGAAAACCAAAAGATTCTGTAGTTTCTGGAACGCTATTTTCTGTGGCAAAACGAGCAGCAACTTCAACTGGAGCGAATTTGCATCCCATCATTTCATAAAGATGTCTGTTATGTACACAAATATTTCCATCTTCATTGTATGATTTAGCATTCATATGCTTATAAAAGTTTCCTTCATTAACTTCAAATGGAATATGAATATGCTTTGGTACATCTAAAAGTCTTTTGCTGCGAAGAGAAAACCCACCATTACCAACACGAATATGACGACCAAGTGGATCTACAAATGCTTCATAACTCAATGGCCAGGGAGCACCAATATAATCATACTCAAAGAATTCATCAGTCCAAAGATCTGGACGCAAAATCCAACTATCATCATGAACATGCAAACAGAAATCTGTATGCACATGATTAGTCATATTATAGATACAGTATTCACTAAACTGTTCATAATTAATTTTCCTACCAATATCTTCCCAAATAATATCATCAGGAAGATTATTTGGTTTTTCATGAGTTGCTAACACTACTCTAGCAAACTTAGCATGTTGCATACTTCTTTTCAAAGATACAATATGCTCATCAAATTTAACTGATGTAATTGCAAGTAGAGTTACATTTGATAAATTAAGCATATATGCCAGATTCTACCTTATACTTTTCAAATTCATTATAACATTGTTCATAATCAAAAAGCAACCCTTCACGATCCTGCCACATCCAATTTTGATATAAATTTTGTCCTGTTGCCCAATATCCATTAGACACATTGTGTCTTGCCCAGTATTTTGGTGCGATTACATATTCTACAGTTTCACTAGTAAAAGCAGGAAAACATCCAAAAGTAGAATTAGAAAGAATCAAATATTTTGCATTTTTAATAATGGCATAGTCCTTAGCAACATCAAAATGATATGCCTCAATTTCTGGAAACATTTTGTTTGCTGCTTCTACATCTTCAGTCACAATCCTAAAATCCATTTCTGGATTTATTTTCATCATATGCTTAATTGCATTTACCCAGTAATCTCTAGTGAGATATAACTCATGAAGATTTCTATATTCACTACCACGAAAATTCATGATACAAATGTCATCTTGATGAAACTCATAAGTATCATATTCTGGTTTTAGTTTCAACCAATTTTTAATATCGTCAAGATAATGATAAAAATATCTTTCATCTTGCATGATACCTTCAATCAAAGTGTTATCGACAACATTTGCAAGTCCTTCATCATATAAACTCACATCACACCCATGCGTCATGTCATGATGACAAGTATTCAATTTAATTCTAGTAGATTTTTCAATATAAGTGTTATCAACTTTTACGGGATCTTTACCAAGATCCAAATCCATAAAGTATAACCCTTTAGAATTAAATCTTGGATCTCCTAAATTTTCGGTTCCAAGAAATCCAAAGTCATATCCTTTATCTTTTGCAATACACCTAGTTGTTACATAACAGAAGAGTTGGTTTCCCAACCCTTGGCCGTGCTTAATTTCATTAATAATCATTTGATGATATACTGATATTTTTCTTGATTATCTCTAATATATTTTGGGAATGAACTATCGATTTTTACAACTTTAAACTCTGAAGGACGATAGAAAATATCTTTATTTGATTTTACATTTTCAACAATTCTGCTCTTTACAGCATCATTGTTAAATTCTTGATGTGCGGCACATTCGATTTTGTGTGCAATTTTTTGTTCTGGTGTCATACTACCATCACTCCCAACATAAGTAAAATGCCATCCACCAGGAGAAATTCTATATCCACATTCTTTCATATGTGGCGCTCTCAACTCATTCACGGAATACTGTTTAAGAAAGTTATACTTGCACATCTTAGATCCAAGCCATTTTTTTTCTTCAACGTTATTAAATTCACCAGTATAAGAAAGAAGATTTCCAGATACTTCTTTTAAATTCAAGTAATAATAAAAGAGATCTTGTGCAAAGTGATAAACTTTATCATCCTCACAGATGTCTACTAGTTGATTGAAAATTTCTGGATCGGGAATTTCATCAAGATCACTTGTTAATATGATATCATTGTCTTGACAATTTTCAAGTCCACGAATAATTGCATTTTTTTGATAAACATCTCTTTCAAATGGATTTCCATCTGGAGTATCCTCTACAACCACATGAATAATTTTATCATTAAATTTTTCAAAACGATTTTTATTCTCTTGATAATAGAGTGGTTTATCGAGACCAGAAAATGTTACCGTTGATTCTGTCAGGACAAAATAATCAACGTAATCATTTAAGATATTAAGACGAATCTCAAGAAGATCTAACTCATTAAAAAACTGAAAACAATCGTATATTTTCATACTGGATGGTGAGCAACGGTAATAAATTTGTCAACAACTTCTTCAATATAAAGAATCATATCATCATTGATTGTGGGAGATGATCCAATAAAGAATACAAAATCTAAAACTTTATTTGCATTTGGATAGTGAATATAATCATCCAAATGTTTATAAGCTGGATGCATCAAAACATTTCCAGCAAAGTAATTCCTAGTCTGCACTTTGTTCTTTTCCAAGAATTTAACAAGATCTCTTTTCAAAGAAATAGAATCACAAACAAAAGGTGTGCCAAACCAACTTGTTTCTGCACCTGGAAGTTCTTTCAAAATGCGAATACCAGGAATGCGTTGAAAAATTTCATCCAACCTCTCTTTGTTTGATCGACGAATTTCATGCACTTCATCAAATTTTTTCAATTGTACTGATCCAATCGCACCCTGAAAATCAGTGGGTTTTAAATTATAACCCATATTTGAGAAAACATACTTATGGTCTACAGTTTCATCATATCCACTTAACCAAGTATCAAATCTCTTACCACAAACTCCATTAGAAAGAAGATTTTGCTGACCAACGCAATAACATGCACGACCCCACCAAGCAAAACTACGAGCAAGGTCTACGATCTCTTTGATATTAGAAGAAACCATTCCACCCTCAATTGTGGTGATGTGGTGTGCTGGATAAAAAGAACATGAAGAAGCAACTGCATAATCAGTAAGATACTTTCCATTCCACTTACTACCAAGACTGTCGCAATTATCCGCAATCAATTCGAGAAAATACTTTTCACAAATTTGATTGAGTTTTCCAATATCGTAAGGATTACCAAGAACAGGTGAAGAAAATACTGCTTTAGTTCTGGGAGTAATTTTCTTTTCAATTTCATTTAAATCCCAGTTCAAATCATCCCACGAAATATCTACAAATACTGGCACCAAACCATTCTGAACAATTGGTGCAATTGTAGTTGGAAATCCAACACAAGAAACGATAATTTCATCACCATCTACCCACCCAAAATACTTTTTGAGTGCGGCGATCATCACTAAATTTGCCGATGAACCCGAGTTCACCATTACCGAATATTCTTTATTAAACTTTTTAGAAAACTCTCTTTCGAATTTATTAACAGATTCTCCCGAAGAAAGCCACTTACCCTTTAAAACACTATAAAGAAGTGCTTCAATTTCCTCATCATCCCAATAAGGACCCGAATAATAAACTGAATCTTTTTCTTTATCAAAGGATTTTTTATTGGCAATAAATGGAAAAAGATTATCATCTTTCTCTTTTGCAGTTTTAATAAAATCGGAAATCAAATTTTTCAAAGACATAATTCTTTAATACCTTCATCAAGTGAAATTTGAGGGGAAAATCCAAGTGCATTTAATTTGGAAACGTCCAAATAAAAATCACGAGATTGTACAATATCATGAAATTTTGGAGTATCAATTGACTTAAATTTGCTCGGACTATTTAGATATTCTTTTGCTCTTTCCATTATAGCACGAATTGCCACTGGTTGACCACTACCAATATTGTAGATGGTATTGTATTCTCCACAATCACATACCATTTTAATTGCTCTACATACATCTTCAACATGCAGCAGGTCTCTCAAAACATATCCACCTTCATATAAATTAATATCTTCTCCTTTCTTAAGAAGATCAATCATATATTGGATTGCATTCTTTTTTGAAGAAGACTTTTTGTCTCCAATACCATAAACATTTGATAACCGCAGAATGCGATATTTAACGTCAAAAGTTTCACAAAAAGATATTAATAATTGCTCTGCAGCTCTTTTAGTAATAGAGTAAAAACCAGTAGGATCACAATTATCAGTTTCTCTTGCTGGAAGTCTAGATCTTCCATAAACAAACCAAGAACTAATAAAATTAAAAACAATATCTTTATCTTTGCATTTTTCCAAAACATCCATTAAGACTTTTAAATTTGTATCAATATCTACATGCAAATCTTCGTATACATTATAATTATGTACTGTAGAAATAAAGTATATAACTTCATTAGTCAAAGGATCTCGTTCATCTCTGGAAATTGGTAGAGATGTATCGGGATACATTCTGCAAAAATTTCCACCAACGAATCCAGTTCCACCATAAATTGAATATTTCATAGTTTTTCCTTATAGTTACAAGTCCATAGAGTGTACAATGCTCTTTCTAAAATATGTGATTCCAATGGAACAACAGAATAAGAAACATAAGATTGAAGTTTTTTATAGAACTCCTTTGAATACGAAAGAATATTTTGTTTTGGTACAACATAATTTCCACCAGGAGCAAATCTAATATAGTCAGGAAAAAATGGATCTATGAAATTATCATCTAAAAATTGATTATACGTATTATAATATTTTCTCTCCATTCCAGTATAAGTAAATGCATTATCATTTGGTTCCATATACATTCCATCATTTACCCTAGGATATGTACATTGACTGTGATACCTTTCAATGGGGTAGAAAGTATTAATTTCAAAAGCCCGTTTTATCTTATCCAGAGTTGCATAATAATACTCACCATTTATTTCAGAATAAATCATATTTCCTTTCATGAATATGACTATATCGGGTAGATTATCGTATCTTTCAATTATAAATCTAAACATGTCGTAAATATTTTCCCCAACATTCGGACTCAAATAAAAATTTCCTAAGTGAGACCAATCTTTTGGATCATTACTTCTATCGTAAATTGTAATGTTTTCTTTTGGAAAATTTGATATTTTTATCCATTCCAAATCAGATTTCCAATTAGAAATTACAAGTTCCCTTTTCATTTTTTCATTTTATTTTATAAAAAAAGGGAGTTGTTGTCAACTCCCTAAGAAAAACATTCAGGCTCGCCACCAATTCTTTAACTGGAAATTGGAAACCAGGCGGGAGAGAGTCCCATCCGCACCAGCAAGAATATTTAATGTGCCTTATCTTACGGGCACCAAAAAGGTAAGTTAAAAACCTCAAATATCACCAACTCTAGACTTAACTCAAGGAGTTTCTTGAAGTTTTGAAAGAAGATCATTAAATCTACTTTCAAGTTCATCTAGTCTTTTTTCCAAATTAGTTTCAGAAACACTAGATGAAACTGCTGAAGATTGTGATTATGATGATGATTTTTTAGTTGCCATTTTAGAAAAATATAACTCTTTTGATATTTAGTTTTAAAGGGTCTATTGACTCCACCACCTAGTTTGCACTAACTAGGAAAAGTTGGATTAGTTTTGGTACTTCTATAGCAGCATAAAAACCACATAAGAAAAGAATATCCCAAAATTTGTATTTAATAGCAAAGGGAACGACAAAAATATTCCCAATACATTTTACAAATAATCCAATTTTCATATCTCCCCATAACAGAAAAAAGTATCCTGATAAAAGAAGAATGTTGCCAATGTATCGAAATACATTAGATTTTGCCATAAGGGGTTGCTCCCGACCAGTGCGCTTTTATAGTCATCCCGAGACTATTTAATCATCTTTTACGTAACAAGGAACCATATCTGGATCTAACCATTTTGTATATTCAAAATCTTCCATAGCAGTCATTAACTGCATTTCGTTATCGCAAAGATACATATCTCGATAACGACCTGTATAAGAGTCTACTTTTTGAATACGACAATCTGGTTTACCATTAAGTTCTAAGGTGCCAACTTGAACATAACGATATGGAAATCTTTCCATAATAACAGTTGGTTTCCGAATTACTTTCATCACGCAACTTCAACAGATTCAAGATCAGCAAGAACATATTCCATAAGCATCTCATAATCATCCAGAGGATCACCAGAAAATACTACACCTTCGTTTTCATAGTACCGACGAACCTTTTTGTAGAGTTTCGGATTCTTTACATCAAGGTAGAAATCGCCATTTGCGGCACCACGAAGAGTTTGGATGTCTTTCTTGAATTTTGCTGTAAGAGTCATTTGTTTGATTGTTGACCTTAGTATTATAAGGGTTTGACTTGGAGAAGTCAAGGTGGACAGAAGAGTTTCTGTCCTAGTGCTCGTTGTCAGGATTGAACTGACCTCTGCCGATTTATGAGATCGGTCCCTTCAACCAGATGGGTAAACGAGCGTTAATAAACCAGCGTGTATTTTACGGTG
>Ga0129333_10001292_pt1 | contig 22461 bp, 35 predicted proteins | sample CPB6_08_DNA_FD_94474 | JGI IMG/M metagenome (GOLD analysis project Ga0129333, IMG submission 94474) | Freshwater to marine salinity gradient microbial communities from Chesapeake Bay, USA - CPBay_Sum_0.6_0.8_DNA | ecosystem: Environmental > Aquatic > Marine > Coastal | place: USA: Chesapeake...
ATGGACGGGTACAATATTTATTCCGCCATTCTTCAGACCAAAACAAAGGTTGACACATTTTGTGTTGGCATTGCCGCAAGCATTGCCGCCGTTATATTTCAAGCCGGACGAAGCCGAATCATGTCCGATTATGGCGTATTGATGTATCATAACCCATACGGCGGAAATGATGAACAACAATTGGCCAAAATGCGCGAAAGTATTGCCGTAATGGTTGCAAGCCGTGCCGGAAAAACAAAAGATGATGTGTTGAAATTAATGGACAAAACATCATGGATTGATTCGCAAGAAGCAATGGAAGTTGGATTGTGTGATTCAATAATGGATTCCGCCGATTCTAACAAAAAACGCAAAATTTCAATATCCGAACCCGTTGCCATGTGGCGCGAATGTTCAAAAATAGTCAATACAATTCTTAACATAAACCAAATTCAAATGATTAACGTCATCAACAAATTGGGGTTAGACGGCAAAGCGGGAGAAAAGGAAATCCTTGATGCCATTGACGCCCTGAACAAAAAAGGTTCAGACCTTGACGCAATGAAATCCGAACTTGAAAAAATGCAAGCGGAATGCGACGAACTGAAAAGAAAGTACATTGAAGCCAAGGAAGAAGCCGAAGCGAAAAACAAAGCCAAGGAAGAAGCCGAAGCAAAGGCAAAAGAAGAAGCCGAAGCGAAGGAAGAAGCCGAATGCAAAGCAATGGTTGAAAATTTTGCCAAATCCGGCCGCATCAAAAACGACGCGCAAGTCATTGAACAATGGGTAAAAACTGCAAAAGCACAAGGAATTGCCGAAACAAAAGCAATGATTGAAGCATTGCCGTTGAACAAGCCGGCAAACGTTATTCCGACAACATCCGGAACGATTGCAGACCCACACACAACGCCAATGAACGCCGTTCGTCTTATGGCTGAAGTAATGAACAAAAACAAAAAAAAGTAATTTAATAACCAACAATAATCAATTATGTCACTGATAATTAATGACACCACCTACGCCGGAACATTCGCATCCTATTTTTGGCTGCCCGCCACCTTCGGCATGGACACAATCAAAAAAGGCGGCGTGTATGTTCAAGACGGAATCAAGAAAAAACACACCATTGGACGGATTGATTTTTCCAATCCATTACAACCACGTCAAGCCACGCCAACATCAAGTGGTAATTTTACCATTGACGGCAAAGTGCTTGAACCTCAAGACCTTATGTTGTATACCGAATTTAACCCACGTGATTTTGAGGCCCATTGGCTTAGTGAACAATTAAGTCCAACATTGTTGGCGCGTGAAGTACCCGTGACCGCCGAAAACTACATGATTCAAATGGGATTGAACAGGATGTTTGAGCAAATTGAAACCGCAATTTGGATGGGTTCAACAACCTACACCGCAACGCCCGGTTCATCCGGAAACGGACAAATTTGTTTCTTTGACGGATTTTTGAAGAAAATGGTTGCCGACGGAAACATTCAAAAAGTCCCTTCACCACTTCCATTGTCCGCCGCCGCGTCTTCCGTATCTGTTTACAACGTTGTTGATGCAATGAACGCCCTGTTGGACCTTGCCGCACAATACAAAAAGGCCCTTTTGGCCCGCGCAAATAGATATGAGCGTTTGAAGTTTTTTGTGTCAATTAAGACCGAACAAATCTATCAAACATTCATCACAACATCATTGACATATAAGGGTGTGAACACTACCGACAGAGGTATCAACACCTTCAAAGGATATGAGATTGTACCACTTGCCGGTTTCCCGGATGACACCATTCTGTTTTGCGAAGGACTGCCCGACACGTCATCAAATCTTTACGTTGGTATGAACTCAACAGAGGACAACCAACTGCAACTGATGCGTCTTCAAAACAATTCCGAATTGTTCTTCCTGAAAGGACTGATGAAGTACGATGTTCAGTACGGATTCTCTGAAGAAGTGTTCCTGTTCACTACCCTGACAACCGGAAGTTTTAATGCTTAATCTTAAATTGAAAATTGAAATGAAAAATTTGTTTTTATTTATTGCCTTGTGCATTGGCGTGACCGCGTTTGGTCAAAGCACATCCCCGCGTTTTGGAACACTAAAAAACCAAGACAACACGTACCGCGTATTGACCCTGAAGAAATCCGCCATTGTGGATGACGCCGGAAATGACACGTTGAGTGTATCACCCAACGCATATTTTTCGTATGTGACATGTACCGCCGTTGATTCCTTCAGCGTGAAAATTGGAAGCGTTGCCAATTCTTATTTTGGCGACAACATTCAACTGATTGTAAGTGGTGTATCCGGAAACAAAGTGAAATTTGTTGGTTCCAATTTATTGACCGCCGGGACCGCAACATTATCATCAAATGGACGTGCCGTTGTCACTTTAGTTTTTGACGGCGCAAAATGGGTTGAATCCGCCCGCGTTGTACAATAATTATGAACCCAACGGATATTGCCAAATTAGCGTTTGACGCCCTTCCGCGCGTGAACGAAATATGGGTTGACAACAAGGGCAATTTTCACCTTCATCCCAACAATGGGGGCGTTTGCATACAAAGAAATGCCCCCGTTGTTTCAAACACGGATAATGAGGAAACAGAAAAGCGGAAAAGTAAAAAAACCAAGAAAGGGGGGTTGTAATATCCCCCTTTTTATTAAAAAAAAAAAAATGGCACTAAACGACATTACATTCATAAAGGGCCAAGGGGGATTGGGAAGACCAATTGCCGGCCAAGATTATATTTCCGGTCTGTTGCTATTTTGCGACAATGCGGACCTTCCGTCAGGTTGGACCACATCAAGCCGGGTGCGTTTGATTTCATCATTAGAAGACGCGGAAAACAATGGAATCACAAATGATTCAAGTGACGCAACGGCGGCAACATTCACTTATTTAATCACGGCATTTGGTGCAACCGGCGACGGATTGAAACTTGTGTACAACGGAATCAACGGCCCGGTGACAATATGTGATTACAAAGTTGCGGCCGGTGTGAACACAATTGATTTGCAAGGCGCGGCAATTGCGGCCCTTATCAACGCAAGCACATACACCAACAACATTTCCGCCGCATATAACACAGGGACGAACACGTTGACAATCACGTTGCCAAAAAGCGAAGGAATATACCCAACGACCGGAACGACAATTGTGAAGACAGAAACAGGCACATTTGCCGGCACATTATCACAACCGACCGGCGGAGCGTATTCAATCAAAGATAGATTTCATTACCAAATTAGCGAATTTTTCCGTGCCAATCCAAAAGGATTGTTGTACGTTGGATTTTATGAAATTCCTGTTTCATACGATTACACGGAAGTCACATTGATGCAAAATTACGCGGACGGAAAAATACGTCAAATTGGGGTATTTGTAGATTCCCAAGCGTTTGTTGTTGGTGATGTTCAAGTGTTGCATGATGAAATTGTGACCAATTGTGACGACAACCACAGACCATTGTCCGCCCTTTACGCCGGTGATTATGCCGCCGTAACGGATTGGTCAACATTGGCAAATCTTAACACATACGACGCAAACAAAGTGAGTGTTGTGATAAGTCAAGACGGAGCGGCACAAGGATACAAATTATTCCAAGCATCCGGCGTAAGTTGTCCAACATTGGGCGCGGCATTGGGAGCCGTATCTTTTGCATCTGTTTCGGATGACATTGCATGGGTTGCCAAATTTAACGTATCAAACGGACGTGAATGTGATACACCCGCATTGGGAAATGGTGATTTGATTAAAAATCTATCCGTCAATTTATTGACATTAATCAACAACTACCGGTATATTTTCCTTCGCAAATACGTTGATTTGGCGGGAACATATTGGAATGATGACCATGCCGCAATCACACAATCATCCGATTATGCGTATATAAGCAACAACCGGACAATTGACAAAGCAATTCGCGGGGTGTATTCTTCAGTTCTTCCGGCCCTTGCAAGTCCCTTATTGCTGAATGCAGACGGAACGTTGACAGACACCACAATTGCATATTTCACATCATTGGCGCAAGTCAATTTGTTTGAAATGTTAAGAAATGCGGAAATAAGCGCGCAATCCGTTACAATTGACCCAACGCAAAACGTGTTGGCGACAAATACATTGGAAATTTCCATTGCAATTGTTCCCGTTGGTGTAGCGCGTCAAATCATTGTTAAAATAGGATTCACAACTTCAATTGCATAAACATGGCAAATCCACTAATAAACGGCGTCAATTATTCATGGTCCAATGTCAAACTTGTATTGTTTGGCGTTCCGGTCATTGGAATCACACAAATTGAATACAAACGCAAGCAGAACAAAGAAAACAACTATGGAATGGGAACGGAACCCATTTCCCGTGGATACGGCAACAAAGAATATGAAGGCAAAATCACCTTGTATCGTGAAGAATGGAATTCAATAATCATTGCGGCCCCAAGCCGGGACCCACTTGAAATTGCGCCATTTGACATTCAAGTTGCATTTGCCGGAACCCGCGTTGCGCCCGGATTGGACATCCTTCGTGCATGTGAATTTTTGGAAGACCCATTCACAATTGCACAAGGTGACACAAAAGTGTTGGTTGAAATTCCCTTGATTATTGGGTTGATTGACCATGTGGCATAAATATTTGCGTATCGTTGTTTGAGCGATTGGGGGGGGAAATATTTTCCCCCTTTTTTGTTTGAATTTATTTATTTTTGCATTATGGAAATACAAGAAAAAATCAACGAAAGAGCGCAAGAATTAAGCAAGATTCACGGATGTGTTGTTCATCCTTTGTATTTTGTGGATGAAGAAGGAAATGCCGTCATTGGATATTTCAAGGAACCGCCGCGTTTTGTAAAAATGAAAATGTTGGACAAAAGCGTTACAAATCCAATAAGCGCGGCAAGTGACATCATTGACGGGTATCTTATCAAGGAAGAATCCGACGTGCGCATATATGATGAAAGACCTGAAAATGACAAATACTACATTGGCGCAACGATTGAAGCATCAAAAAAAATTGAAGCGGCAATAAATCAATTCAAAAAAAAATAGTTGACGCATTGAGTGAGGAATTGGACCCACTCAATAAACGTGCAGCGTTGGCAATGTATTTTTTTGGGATTGATGTTGACAAATGTTCGGACGACGATTACGCAAAATATATCAAATGGGCGGACTATGTACAAACCACATTCAATAATCAAAAGTAAAGAATTGCCGGCATGCCAATAAACAACGAAGTCCAATACACCCTTAGTTTGCGTGACCTGATTTCAAAAGGGATTGAAGGTATTGAAAAGAAGGCGCAATCACTTGACAAACAATTAAACACGTTAGTCAAGGGAAGCATTGCGGCCATTGGCGCATATGAAATATACGAATTTGCGAAAGGTTCGGTTGAAGCGTTTGGCGAAGCAGAAAGGGCAAGCGTAAAATTGGACAATCAATTGCAGAATAGCGGACGCGCGTCCGACCAATTACGCAAGGCATTGGACGACCAAGCCGAAAGTTTAATGAAAGTGTCATTGTTTGATGATGATGCAATCACGGGAGCGCAAGGAATCATTGCCGGGTATAAAGGAATAAGCAATGAATTGATGAACAATTCAATTCCCGCAATTGTTGACGCGGCGTCCGCAATGGGTGTTGATTTGGCAAGTGCGGCCAACGCCGTTGGTGCGGCATTGGAAGACCCGGAACAAGGGTTAAGAAAACTGAAGGGATTGAATATCATTCTTTCTGAAGAACAAAAAGAATACGTCAAATCATTGACCGACGCGGGGAAAAAACAACAAGCACAAGCATATTTGTTGGACATCATAAAAGACAAATATAAAGGTGCGGGACAGGCAATGGCGGAAGCCGGCACGGGTCCAATGGTTGTGTTGGGGAATCAATTGGGAAATGTGAAAGAAAGTATTGGCGAATTGATTGTTGACATTATTCAAGGCCTTCAACCCGCAATCCAAGTTGTTGGCGAATTGATGAAAAGTTTTACCGAATTTTTAACAAATAATAAGACAGAAATTAAGGCCGTAGCATTTGGCGTGGCATTGGCCGCCGGCGCATTTGCCGTGTACAAAGTTGTGACAATGGCGTCCGCGTTGGCTACCACAATAATGACAACATCCATTTCAAGTTTGACGGCGGCAATGTTGGCGAATCCTGTTGGGTTGTTTGTCGCGGCAATTGCGGCCATTGGCGTTGTTTTGTATGAAGCGTGGGAGCGTTCCGAAACATTCAGGAAAGGCGTATTGGCCGTTTGGGAAGTTGTCAAAACGTATGTTGGAATGATGATTGACTACTTCAAAAATTTGGGAACAATTGTCATGGGCGTATTCACTTTTGATGCGTCAAAAATCAAGGAAGGATTGTCAAACATGGTTGATTTGGCAAAGGGTGCGGGGGAAAAATTTTCCAAAGCGTGGGACAAAGGGAAAAAAGAAGGAGCAACAAGTTGGGCGGCAAGTGAACTTGAAAAAAAAGAAGGCGTCATCCCTAAAGGTGGACCAACAACACAAGGACCGACAGGGCCGCCAACGGCAAAAGTATCCGAACCCAAAGGAGCAACAGGAAACAAGGCAACCACTATCAACATAACAATCAACAAATTGGTTGAAAACTTTAGTGTATCCACCACAAATGTTACAGAAAGCACGTCAAAAATACGGGAATTGGTTGCGACCGCATTGACAGACGCATTGAATGATTCACAAATTATTGCCGGTGTCTAATTACATAATTGATTCAAAATTTCTTCCCCCGGCATTGACCGGATTGGGGCGTATTCCCGTAATTATTGCCAATCAAATTGCGTCCGCCGTTAATTTGAAATACAATCCATACGAAGGGCGTCCGGAATTGATACAAAAATATGCCAAAGATGCGCCCATTGGAATGTCTATTTTGGGAACCCCAATATACACGGATTTGTCATTGTTGGGGTGTCAATATACGGACAACATTACGAACGAAATTGTCACCTTAGCCAATGAAAGGTTCAGGGCCGGCGGGACCAATGCATCCGCATTTTACATGAATTTAGAAAGCATCATTTGCACAATCAACCAAGTCCAAAGAATAATCAAAACAGAAATACAAGGCAGAAACGGAACAATCAAAGAATACATTGGCGCGGATGACATGCAAATCACAATCAACGGGGTCATAACCGGGAAAAACGGCGTGCATCCGAAAGAAGAAGTGATAAGATTGAAAAAATGGTTGGATGCCCCCGTTGCCAAAGGCATCACATCATGGTGGACGAATAACTTAGGGTTGAACAATATTGTGGTTGAAAATTATTCCTTCCCACAAACGCCGGGGGGATATTCATACCAACAATTCACAATCAATGCAATTTCGGATATGCCCGTGGAATTAAGAATACAAGGACAATGAAAACAAACATGGTTCGTTGTGTCACGGAAATTGGCATTTCGGCGTCGCCCGAAAGTCACCGCGACATTAAAATGACATTCAACTTTGTGAATGAATTTGAAGCGGCGGACACATGGGTTGATTTGACGAATCAAGCGCGTATTGTGTTTCCCAAAAATTTCTATGTACGGGATGAATGGAATAGGTTGTTTCCATTGGGCGGCACAAATTCATCAAAATACATTGATTATTTGTTTCGCCGGGGGGATAGTGTGACAATCAATTATGGATATTATACATATGATGAATTGGGGCGTGAATTTTTGGATATGCCGGCGGACCCTGTATTCACCGGGTATATTAGCAAAGTAAATTCAAAGATTCCAATTGAATTGGAATGTGAAGACAACATGTGGTTGTTGAAACAAATACCATGCAAACCACAAGTGTGGCCCAAAAACAAAAGTGTTGAAGAACTTTTGAAATCATTATTGGTTGGGACAGATTTCAGCGTAAGCGCATCCGAAAATACAAATGTTGGAAGTATAACAATTCAAAAAGAAAGCGTTGCGCAATTGCTTGTCCGTCTTCAAAAAGATTATGGATTGGAAAGTTATTTTAAGAACAACGAATTGCGTATTGGATTTTCAATATATAAAACGGAAGAAGCAAAAGAACACACGTTCATATTCCAACAAAACATCATATCCGACAATTTAGAATTTCAACGCAAAGATGACGTGAAATTGTCCGCCGTTGTCACATCCAACATTGAAAAGGTTGAAGGGACCAACAAAAAAGGGCAACAAAAAACCAAAACGGAAAAGATTGAATTGCTTGTGTACAACGAAGATGATGTGTGGAAATTTGAAGAAAAACAAGCCGGGCAAAATTTTCCGGAAAATTTGGAAGGGGAACGCCGGTCCCTTAATTATGTAAATGTGACCGACAAACAAGTGTTATTTGAAAGGGCCAAAAATGATTTGACAAAATATTACTATACAGGATTCAAGGGGACATTTACAACATTTGCAATTCCATTGGTTCGCGTTGGCGACCATGTCACAATCAATGACCCAATACTTCCGGACCGAAACGGAAAATATGTTGTCAAATGCGTAAAATATACCGGCGGAATAAATGGTCACAGACAGGAAATTGAACTACATTACAAGTTATGAGCGCACGACAAACAAGTGACAGGGCAATAAGGGCCGCAATACAATCAATGGCCGGAACGTTTGGACAGGATGTTGTCAAAATTGTTGTGGGGAAGGTTGAAAGTGTAGATGAAGACGCATCAACATGTGATGTTTTGATATATGGAACGGATGAATCCCTTATCATACCGGATGTGAATTTGCAAGTTGGGGTGTGTGACGGCCTTCAAATACTTCCCGTTGTTGGTTCGGACATACTTCTTATCACATCAACATACAATAAGCCATACATTATTGGGTATAGTGATGTTGACAAATATTATTTGCAAATTGGTGATAGTCAAATGACAATCAACAATGACGGGACCATGCAATTCAATGACGGAAGTTATGAGGGATTGGTAAAGGTTCAGGAATTGACTGACAAATTAAATAATTTGGAAAACGACATCAATGATTTGAAGACAATATTGCAGAGCGTTTTGACAACCCCCGTAAATGAACCCGGAAATGGTGCGCCAAGTGTGTTTCAACAAGCCATGAACGCGGCATTGTCTTCTTATTACGGCCAACAATTAACACCAACACAACAACAGGATATTGAAAACCCCGACATAACCCATGGCACGATTTGACATTAAATTACAAGACAATGAACCCGTCGCAGTAAACGGAGATTTTGTATTGGCAGAAAGCGACGCCCAACACATTGAAGATACAATCCGGGCATTTCCAGGAACGTGGAAACAATTTCCGTTGGAAGGCGTTGGAATAGGAGCGTATCAATTTAGTCCAATGGAAAAACAGGCCTTGCAAAAAAGCATCCGTCTACAATTGACGGCGGACGGGTATAGCGTTGGTAACCCAATTATTGAAATGGATTCTTCAGGAAATGTATTAATAAACCCCGACGCACAATGATAAAAGAATTTTCAACATACAATGGACAATCATTTTCGGATGTAGTCATAAACACATACGGAAGCATGGATTTTTATGCACAATTCTTAAATGACAACAATTTAAGTCCAACGGACATCCCCGCATCCGGACAAATTGTGGTGTGGGACACAAATGAAGTTGTGGACCAATCCATTCAACGTTTTATTTCGGATAATAACGTTATTTTTGCTACAAATCCAAGTGAAGAAGAATTCAATAATTTACTTCTTCCAAGGATAAAAATGGAAGACGACAATTATATATTACAAGAAAACGGAAGGTTCATATTGTTATGAGTTTAGACAAGAAAATTTCACAACTTCCGGCGGCGACCGGCCCGGTTCCCGGAAATCTGTTTGCCATTGTTCAGAACGGGGAAACGAAAAAAATTGATTATTCCGATTTGTTTGCACAACAATTGGCGGATTTGTCAACATTGAACGCCGCAATTTCGGCCGGCACATTGATACCGGGGGCAATTTATTATTTGACCAATGTACAAGTGACAATGGCGGAAACAATACCGGCAAAAATATACCTTCAGGCCGCCGGCGTTGACAAACTGAATCCGAATGCGTTGCGTCTTCAATTGGTTCCCGATTATTCCACGCCATTTTGGTCATCCGGTGGTTCGTATTCTATTGGCGACAAAGTCATTTGGGGTTCGCGTGTGTGGGAAAACTTGAATGGAAATGTTGGAACAAGTTTGGATGCTTTGACGTTGGATTCAGAATGGAGCGAAGTGCCGTATGTTGCCGGTGTTGATTATTCCGAAATCATCATACCTTGTGTGTACGACATAAACAACGACATAATTGTGTCCCAAGAATTAAACGGAATCAAAACACAAACAAGCGTTGATTTGATTACAGGCGTTGGACATTCGTGTTGTGATTATTCCGATTGGGGACAAAGTTTTGATATTTGCGGCAAAGTGTCTTTGTTGGGAATAGGATTTCTGAACAATCCAAATTTGACAACTTTTGCAAACGTAACCGCCGTTGGTGTCATCAACAATTTGTGTGTTGCAATTACGAATTGTCAAGCAATTTCAGACAAGTTGACGACCGCCGGCGGGGACGCAAGCATTGTTGGAAACGAATGTCAAGATATTGCCAACATCACTAATTTTACGTCAATAAAAAATATTCCTTCTTCAGTCACATCATATGTATGGGTAACGGATGAAGAAACAGGATACATTGAATTTGATTTGGACACATATCCAATTTTGATTGGAACAATTGTTATTGGTTGCATTACCGATACAGACAAGGCAATATGCGAAGTGACAATGAATTGCGACGGCGGATTGCCCGGCGGCGTGACATTTGATTTTGGAATTGACACAGACGACCCAACACACGTCACAATGACGTCAAACAACATTAATTCAGCACCACAAAGGGATACAACCATTTCAGCACGCACAACGGCATTCAATAGAGAATTGGTGTTAAGCGTAACGGGTGGGGATGCGAATTCCGGAAAATTGTGGTTAACATACAAATACATATGATTTCAGCCGGCACATACAACATTGTTGTCCAAGAAGGGGACACCGGAACGTTGACGTTCAATTTTCCCATTACATTTTCATTAGTTGGATTTGACGCAAAAATTCAGGTCCGGGACGAACCAATGTTGAATGTGATTTGTGAATTTTCAACAGATTTGGGAAACATAAACATATCCGGTCAAGATTTGATTGTTTCAATTCAAAATGAAGACACGGAATACAAAGCGGGGAAATACAAATATGACCTTCAATTAAATGGCAACAATCAAGTCATCACAATTGCCAAAGGAAATTTTGAAATACAACCCACAATCACCAAATGAACCAATATTTTGTAATTTCAATTGACCAAGGGGATGAATTTAACATTGTTGTCAGTCCGCAAGAATCAATTGTCATAACTACAAAACAGAATGTGACATCCGTCGCATTGCAATCCGGCGAAACGGGAACGGATGTAAATGTTCAAGGTAGTCCAATAACAAGCACGGGAACGTTTGTCATCAATATTCCGGTTGCAGACGCAAACAAAACCGGCAAATTAAGCAATGAAGATTGGCAGACGTTTAACAACAAACAAGACGCATTGGGTTATACGCCGGAAGACGAAGCAAACAAAAGCACGGATGTTGACGCGGACCAAACAAGTGATATAAAATATCCAAGTGTCAAAGCAGTGTATGATTGGGCGACGGGTTTGTTTACCACGGCCGCGCAAGTTGCCGCGCAAATATCAACGGCGTTAACAGGATACGCAACCGAAGCATGGGTGTTGGCGCAAGGGTACATCACTTCTTCTTCTTTGATAAATTATGTACCATATACCGGAGCAACGGCAAACGTTGATTTGGGGGAGCGCAAAATAAAAGCAGACGCCGTTGAATTTGATTTGAATCCGGTTCATTCGCCCGGTCCGGGTCAAATAGCATACAAAGGGACAACCGGCGCATTGGCGTACTTAATGAATAGCAGTGCTGTTGAGTGCGAAATTGGTCAACAATTGTTTGCGTATGTACACAATGCAGATTCCGCACAAATTAACAAAGGGGATGCCGTGTATATATTTGGAGCATCCGGAAATAAAGTTGCCGTCAAAAGAGCGTACAACACAAGTGAACTGACATCCGCGCGGACATTGGGATTGGCCGCCGAAAATATTGCCGTCAATCAAAAGGGATTTGTTGTGTGTCAAGGCGTTTTGGAAAACATAAACACCGGAGCGTATTTGGACGGAACGCCGTTATTTTTAGGAGCAACGCCCGGCAGTTGGACATCAACATTTCCCAATGCACCAAGTCATTATGTACAATTGGGTGTTGTTGAACAATCAAGCGTTGGCAATGGAACCATATATGTAAAGATTCAAAACGGATTCCAATTAGACGAATTAAGTGATGTGGATATTGTAAGCGTTCCGCCGGTCAACAATGATGTGTTGACGTACATCACAGGAACAAACAATTTGTGGAAACCAAGAAGCATTGGAACAATTTTAGGATATACGCCACAAGAAAAAATTGTCATAACAAAAACAGGCGTCAATCAAACAACAACGTCCGCAACGGCCCAAGACATTACGGAATTAGTCATTGGCACATTGGAAGCGAATACAACATATATGTATTTTGCAAACATACGCGCGGCGTGTAATAATACCGGCGGGATAAGAATTGGATTCAATGTTCCCACAGGCGCAACCGGAACAATGTGTGTAATAAACCAAACAACAAGCACGACAACATTGATTATTGCATTGGCAGACCAAAATCAATTGATTGCGTCTTCCGTTATTCGTCAAGCCACAACGCGGGATTTGTTTGTACACGGAAGAATAACAATTGCGGGAACAACCGGAAATGTTCAATTCACATTTGCAAGCGCAACCGCCGGGCAAACATCAACAATTTTTGGCAGCAGAACATCATCAATAACATTCATAAAAATTCCGTGATGATTAAAGTAAACAACATAAACGGAACGCCGGAATACGAACCAAAAGATTACGTTGGTATTCATTCAGATGACAAATTCTTTTATTTTTTTGAAACACCTGAAGAATGTGATAAATTTTACACAGAAATCCCCACAAATCCGGAATGGAAAAAAGAAGAAATTGAACAACAGGCGGAAGAATTAATGGACAAAGCGTTGGAACAAAATTGGTATTCCCGGTTTGATGTCCAATTTTATGCGCAGAAAGGTGAACCACAAGCAATCAAAGTATTGAAATATTATGAAAATTTGTGGCGTATAATTGAAGACAATTTTTCAAACGGAAATTATGATTTCAAACTTCCTGAATATGACATTGATTAAATTGATTGCCGCAATCAAATTTTGTTTGTTTGTTTTTCCGTATGCCTTTTACAAGGCGACACATAAAGACACGTTGACGTTCAAAGAATTTGTTTCAACGCACGCGGAAGAAGTGACCGGGGGAACTTTTGCCGGCGCAACGGGAATCTTTGAAATTTTTTGGTTGAGCAAATCCGAATTGCACGACATATATGTTGGAATCCTGAAGGCCTTAATTATGTCCGCCGTTGGTTATTTTTCAGCGTGGGCCGTTAAAAAATTGACCGCGTGGATAAAGAGCAAGTCAAAGTAAGCAAAGACATTTTTGTTGTTGTTGCCATTTTAGTTGTTGTCATATTGTGTTTGGTTGCATTAGAAAGATGCGGCACAAAACCGATTGTCAAAACAAAGGTGACATACATCACCAAACACGACACAATCCGGATTGTTGATGTGAAAATTAAGCCGGTCCCAAGATACATTGTGAAACACGACACAACGGAATTAACATATAAACTTCCTTCAGACACAACGTACAATTGTTTGGACACATTGGTGTATTCAGACACAATAAAAAACCCAAACGGCATTGTGTTTCTGAATGAAAAAATAAGCAAAAACGCAATACAAGAAAGGATTTTGCGGGTTGATTGTTTCAACACGGACACAATAATAAAAATTGAAAAGGAAACAATTATCCGGAAAAATGCATTAGTCAAAGTCATTCCGGGAATATTTGCATGGGGCAATCCGCGCGGAATGTGGGGTGCGGGAATCAATTGTCAATTGTTGTTTGCGGACAGATACTTGTTGGGCGGAGCGTATGACATAAAAAACCAAGGTATTCAAGGCAATTTTGGTGTAAAAATATCAATCAAAAAAAGATGAAAAAAATACATTCTTCAAAGACAATATGGTCCAATATTTTGTTGTTTGCGTTGTTGTTTGTTCCTGAATTAAACCACGATTTTTTCCGGTCTGTTGGGTTAAATGAAAAAACCACCATTGTTGTGGTTGCATATTTGACAAAAATATTGGTTGTCCTCAACATTTTATTGCGTTTCAACACAAATAAAAAATTGGAATACCCGAAATGGAAGCGTTGAAATCAATGGTCAACATTGCGGCGTCACAAGTTGGGGTAAGGGAAGAAGGGGGGAATAATCAAGGGCCGCAAATTGTAGAATACCAAAAAGCAACATGGTTGAAACCGGCGGCGTGGCCGTGGTGCGCGGCCTTCGTTTGTTGGGTGATTCGCGAATGGTTGACCCGGGACATCAACGCGGCGGACAATATTGGAATCACAGAAATAGAACAATGGCGACCCAAGACGGCAAGCGCATATGATTTTATCAATTGGGCCAAAGAAAGAAATTTGCAAGTGTTTGACAGGAAAACACCGGCAAAATTGGGGGATATAGTTGTGTTTGATTTCAGTCACATTGGAATTGTGGAAGCAGACCAAAAACCCAATTCAAAGATAATACAAACAATTGAAGGCAACACAAACGGCAAAGGGGAACGGGATAGTTTGGCGGGGGACGGCGTTTGGAGAAAAAAAAGGGGAACAAATTTGATACGCGCATACATACGAATAGCATGACGAAAACAGAAATTTGCAGAAAATACCGGGCCAAACATCCGGATATGCAACTTAGGACATTGGCGAAACTAATTTACAACAAGGAATCATTGATGTTTGCCAACGTTGAATCCGTCCGGTCCACGTTAAAATACGTTACGGGCAAAAGTGGAGCAAAAGACAGAAAATACATACCGGCGGAAGACGTTGAACCAATGCGGGAAAGCAAACCATTGGACATTCCAATGCCCGATAGTGATGACCTGAAGCCATTTGTCCTTCCTGTTGGGTTCAACAATTTTGTGTTGGCGGGTGATTTTCACATCCCAAATCACCGGGTAAAGCCAATACAAGCAATGGTGAATTATTCCAAAGAAAACGGAATCACGCAATTATTCATCAACGGGGATTTTCTTGACAATACCCCATTCACCCGTCATTTGCGCAAACCAATTGGGAAAACCGATGTGTTTGATTTCTTTCAAATGGCGGAAGACATGTTGATGTATTTGAAACAATTTTACAAAGAAATCTATTGGTTGGAAGGAAACCACGATTTTTGGTACACAAGGTGGTTGATAAGTAAGGCCCCGGAATTGTTTGGGGACCCGCATTATGATTTGGAAACGCGTTTGAAATTGATTGATAAAAAAGTAAAATATATCAAGCAAGATTATTTGGTGAAGGCCGGACACCTGAACATTGTTCACGGCCACATTGTATTGCGCGGCGGGGGGTATGCAAACGCGGCCCGTCAACTTTACCTGAAGACGAAAGCAAACACAATATGCAGCCACGTCCACGTTGAATCAAGCCACACAGAACCGGACCTGAACAATAAGATGACCACTACATTTACAACCGGATGCATGTGTACGTTAGAACCGGAATATCAACCATACGGCGGGAAAGCGTGCCACGGATTCGCGCACATCAAAGTTGAGCGCAACGGAAATTTCAAAGTCAGAAATTACAGGATTGAAAACGGAATCATATATTGATGTTCACCTTTACTTTTGAAGTTGTTGGCGACGTGATAAAATTTAGTGACACCCAAATTGGGGTGATTGCAAACAATTATCCCGCCGCAATCAAGAAAGTGAAATCATTAAAACTTCCGGAATTCCGCGCATATGATGACATCACAGAAATGTTGAAATTAATTTCCGTTGAAGAATGGGAAGGGGGTACGGATGAAGACGATTTGGAATTGTAAATAAACCCCAAAAAATGGGGTTCAAATCTTAACTGAATGTAAAAAAAGGGGAGCATTTGCCCCCCCTTCGTTGTTTGTGCGGGAAAAATTACATTGCGTCTTTCTGAACCAATATCATTTCCATTCCCAATGCGTCCGCAAGGCGTATGAAATTTTTGGTTGAAAAATCCTTTTTGCCTTCTTCATATAGTTTGATTTGGTGCGATTGAATGTCACACAATTTCCCCAATTGATAATGATTCAGGCCTTTTTGAATCCTAAGTTGTTTGATTGTTTCGTTCATATGTCAATATTTTGGCATTTTACCCACTTTGACAACTTTGTACGTAAACCGGTTGGGGGAAATTTCAACGGAAGAAATTTTCCACCCGTACGTCTTCCGAAGCGACATAATGGTGTCCGCCGGATTGTTTTTGAAAAACCGGCGTTGCAGTTGATACACGGATGATTCGCGGCGTTCCTTCAGAAACGTTGCAATTGACAAAATTTTGCTTGCCTTTCTTTTTTTTGTTTGCATATTGTTTTGTTTAGTGATTGATGATTGATAACGTGGAAATGACAAAGGTATCATACAAAAAATGATTTGATACGTTGTTTCAAAATGGAAAAAAACGTGGGTTGTTTACGAATTGCTTTGAACTTGATTTTTGTTTGTCCTGAATTCTTTGTCCAATTCCTCATAATTTCATTTTGAGCGCGGCGGACGTTCCGAATGATTTGCGCATTGGAATGGCCGTTGTCTGAAAACACCCAAGTTGATTCAGATTTGTCATACACAAAATAATTTTGAACAATGAAGGCCCGCATTGTTGCTGAAGATACCTTGTTGTGTTTGTACAAGGCCTGAATTGTGTGAAATTTTGGGTTGTTTTTTACATGTTCAATAAGGGTTGCCAAACGTTGTTTGTAATCATTGCGAATTTGTCTTTTCATGATGTTTTTGTTTTATTTACGGCAAAAATAATAATATTTTTATAGTACCAAAAAAATAATGTTAAAAATGCCCGTGTGTGAAAAACATAATAAATATTATCCGGCGGATTCAATATGTGTTGAATGTTGGCGGACTAAAAAACAACCATTCAAGAAAAAATTTTATGCAGCCAATCCCACACGATTGAATAATTTGCGGAAACGGGTCAATTCAGAATTCAGTAAATTAATCAAATTGATGTATGCGGCCAAAGGATATGCGCATTGTTTCACGTGCGGAAAGTTGGTTGGGACATCCGGATTGTTTGGAGCGCATTGCGGCCATTATTTCACCAAATCAACATATTGGGGAATGGCGTATGATGTGCGAAATGCCGGAATACAATGTTTCAATTGCAATGTCAACAAACAAGGGGACATCCCGGCCATGCGTCGCAAATTGATTGAAATATGGGGTGAAGAAGAAATCAAAGAATTGGAAGACCAAGCACATGAATTCTTCCAAAAAAAGAAACAAAAATTTGTTGGATTGAAACCGGATGAATCATTTTTACGTGAAAATCTGAAAATAATTCAATTGAAAATCAAAGAGTTAGCAAATTAGATAATTTTTTAACAATTTAGTACTTGACATTGTTATTTTTTTAGTAATCTTTGCATCATGAATAACGCAAAACAAAACACAATGGAAAACACAAAACCACTTTACGAATCCCCTTCAAGGGAAAGAAATTTAGAAAAGTATGGCGAACAAGGGGAACAATGTATTTGCTGCGGCAAGTTAATGAAGGAAGGCGAAAAGTTGTACGTCCATATGAATACTAATTGGGAAGCAGTTAATCCGACAATTAGCGAAGAAGATTGTTTAGAGATGACAGGCGCTGAATCTCAGGGTTCTTATCCAATTGGAAACGATTGCGCCAAAAAAATGTTAGGGTTTACTTTTTTAGCATAAAAAAATCGGGGTGCAGTATCCGACCAACTGCAATTTTTTAATCACAAAACAAAACGCTTTAACTTATGACTTTAATTGAGGCAAAAAACAACGGATATAAAATCGTAATACTTAATGGATTTAAGGAAAGCATTGATTACGTAATGAGTTTAAGCAAAGTAACTTGGGTTGGAGAAACTAAAAGCGATGATGGTTATTCAATGATTCAATGTTATGTTTGCTAACTATCTGCAATTTTTTAATCAAACACAACACACCATGACACAACAAATCACAATTTACAAAGGCAAACAAGCCGACACATTTGATTTCAGCAATCCAATTGAAGCACAATCATTCTTCCATGAATTGTGTGACCAACACAACATTCCGGATGAAGACATAAGCAAAACCCCGCAACAATGGGAAACCACCTTTATTGGACATGATGTAATTATCGTATTCACAAAAATTCAAATACCATGAAAATTTTTATCATCAATTTTTTGTTTTACGTCCTGTTGGGCGTGGCAATACGGGCCGCATTGATATACGCCGGTTATGAGTGGGAAACCACCGGAAAATTTACCGAATTGACAATATCAATTGGGTTGTGGACGTCCTTCATTTTTTTAATTCTTAAAACTTTGACCGATGATGTTCAGAATTGAAATATGGATGCCCGGCGGCACAAAACCCGAAATTGTTGAACATTATTCATTTGCAACAATTGCCCGTTCAAGGTTTGAACAAATGATAAAACATTACAATATTGACCCGTCCACATTATTTTTGGACCAAAATACCAACAATATATTTGCCGGGACCAAGGGTGACATATACATATGTATGATATGGATTTCTAATGAAGAAAATGATTGCGCATGATAGTCAGGTTAAAAAAAGAGAATTTCAACGCATTATGCAGAGCAATCAAACCAACATTGATTCGTCCAATATTGCTAAATACATACATAATTGGTGAAGAAACATATTATGTATTGCATGTCAAAAAAAATGATTTGTTGGGCCTTCTTCAGGCAACAACAACACAAAACGATTATTTCAAACAATTATCAATCACATTAAAACAAATTAGGCCATGAGAATTGCAACAACAAAAGAAACCAAACATTTGTATGAAGAAGCATTCCAAACGTTTCAGATTCCTTATTCCGTTGAATTTTACGAATACGACAACAAGAAATTTGTTATGTTTGAATTTGCTGAAGACGGAATTGAACCAAACAAAAACGTTCAAAACATAATGCATTATTTTATGTACAAGGTGTTTTTTCAGAAACAGGAAATTGCCGAATTACACGAAAAATTAATCAATAACACATACGAAAAAATCAAAAAATCAAATTTATGAACAACTTACATTTCGCTCCAGGCGCAAATTATTATCCCGCCCCACCTCATGCATTGCTATATGGCATATACGGAAATTTGGTGTTGGATATTGACAAATTTGAACAACAGGAAGGTCACATGACATTGCAATTTGGCAAAGAAAAGTATTATTTGACCATAGACAACAAAACCACCAAATTCAAAATATCCGGAAACGACGTATTCCCGGACGGGTTGAGAGCATTTGTTAAAGAAGACGGAACGTTGACGGCGGACATTTACTTTAACACCAACATTTTGTTGGATTGGTCCAAAGGAATCAAAAAATTGCGTTTCACGTTGCGCAAATCCAAGAACGGAAATTTTTATTTGATGTTAAACACCAACAAAAAAGAAGAACAAACACAGGATATTCCATTCTAATTTCTAAATTTGCTAAAATTTTAACCATGAAAAAAACACAAACACAAAAAAGGGGGATTGATGTATATGATTCCCTTAGAACACCCGACCAACGGGCATTGAAAACAATTGGCGGCGGACGTCTGAAGGGGATGACCGACATCAAACCACAATGGCGCATCCAAAGAATGACGGAAATATTTGGATTGTGCGGATTTGGTTGGAAGTATGATTCCCCCACATTCACATATCAAACAATTGGTGATGAAACCAATGTCATTTGTGTCACTAATTTGTATATAAAATTGGACAATGAATGGTCCGCGCCCATTCCCGGCGTTGGGGGTTCAAAAGTAGCAACAAAAGAAAGGACCGGCGTGTATGTATCCGACGAAGCGGAAAAAATGTCTTTGACGGATGCATTAAGCGTGGCAATGAAATCAATTGGTGTTGCCGCCGACATTTACATTGGTTATTCAGATTCAAAATATGACAATGAGCCGGTAAAACAACCGGAAGTTGAACCAATTGAATACAATGGTTTCAAAATTGACGTTGATGACCTTCAGGGCCTTGAAATACTTTTGGATAGCATTACATCCATTGAAGAATTGAGGGGCCTATATGCGGCTAAATTTGCAAAATTGAAAGGGGGTCATTGGGTGGAATTATTTACGGCAAGGGCCAAGGCAATTTCCGGGGAATAAAACAGGCCACAAATTAATTTTTGCAAGGCAATTCAATATTTTTGTCATTGGAAGTGCAATTCCATATTGTAAAACATATACGGGGGTGGGGTAGGTGGTTGCACACATCTACTTCCACACCCCATTTTTTTTTCAATGAATACAGGGTGGATAAAAATTGACCGGGCCATTACGGAACATTGGATATTTGATGACCCGTGGAAATTTCGCGCATGGATTGATTTGTTATTGCTTGCAAATCATGAAGACAAATTGGTCAATATTGACAATGTTGTATATAATTGTGGACGGGGTGAATTGTTGAGGTCATACGATAGTTTGGCGCGACGTTGGCGCGTGGAACGTAGCAAAATAAGGCGTTTTCTCTTATTGTTACAGGACCATGACATGTTGCGTATCAAAAACGAAAAAAAAACGACACGCATAAGTATCTGTAAATATGAGAGTTACCAAGGTGAGCGAAACGCAGATGAAACGCAGATGAAACGCAAACGAAACGCAAATGAAACGCAAGTGAACACAAACAAGAATGTAAAGAATGTAAATAATGAAAAGAATATTATTTATGGTCCTTCGGATTTCCTGAATGATTTGATTTCAATTGGTGTTGAAGAAAATTTGGCGAATGATGTAATTGAACACAGGAAGAAATCAAAAGGGATATTCACCAAACGTTCATTCCAAGGATTGAAAAAAGAACTTGATATTTTTGTTGAAACAGAAAAACAACCATATTCATCCGCATTGACATGGTTGATTGAAAAAACAACATGGCGCACATTTACATACGAATATTATTCAAACAAATTAAATTTTCACAAATCAAAAAATGAACATGAGTACAAACAAATCAAAGAATTTGGCGAATTGGATTCAAAGTGGAATATACAAAACGGATTCAACCCGGATTGAACCTAAATGTGACCCCCAAGAATTATTCCAAAACTTCATCCGGATTGCGCAACGTATTCCGGGGGGATATGAAATAAACAAGCAAAATGAACAAATATTGTACAAACTTTGTATGTATTTTTCAAATTCCCCGGAATTGGACCAATCAATTTTGCGTAAAGGAATTATGTTGGTAGGCAATGCGGGTTCGGGAAAAACAACCATAATGCGCATATTTTCACAAATTGTTCCATTTTCAATGTTGTATGTTGATTCAATATGTGACAATGTCAGAAAAGAAGGACAGGAAGCAATTGACCGATTATATTCACGCCCTCATGATGAATTTTGTTATGATGATTTGGGAAGTGAACAAAAAATCAAATTTTATGGTTCCCAAATGGATGTCATGCATGATGTCATTATTAAACGTTGCCGAAATTTGGTGATGCATGGAACCCGGACGCATTTCACCACCAACATGTCAATGGGTGAAATATCCAAATTATATGATTTGCGGGTTGAAAGCAGATTGAACGAAATGTGCAACGTGTTGGTATTGGGCGGAAATAAAGAATACAAAGATTTCAGAAAACAAACATCATGATTGAAAAGGAAATATTGAAATTAAAAAACCGGCGGAAGGCCTTATTGCAAGAAATTGACAAGGCCATTGTTGAAATCAAAGAAATTCATCACACATTGGTGCAATACGAAGAATTCAACCCAAATGACCATGGGAAATATTTTGATTTGGTTGTATTTGATTTGTGCAAAATTTGGAACATCAATCCGTCCGAAATCAAATCCAAATCCCGGCAAATTGATTTGAGCATGAAAAAACACATCATCCGGTGGGTTGCAAGGGAAAAATTGCACATAACATGTGTATTGACAGGAAAATTGACCGGTGTGGACCATTCAAGTGTGATTCATTCATGTCAGGTAGTTGACCAACAACGCCAATTCCCGTGTATTGCCTTCCAACGTTCATGGAAACCAATTCAAGAATACATCAACAAAATCCATTGTCGTTTTCCTGAATTAGCAAACAAAGAAATGTACAAATTGGCCGGGGTCAATTTTTAACAATTTAGATTATTTTTTAACAAATCTATATTTGACATTGTTATTTTTTTAGTATCTTTGCATAAACAAAACACAA
>Ga0129333_10001293_pt1 | contig 22455 bp, 27 predicted proteins | sample CPB6_08_DNA_FD_94474 | JGI IMG/M metagenome (GOLD analysis project Ga0129333, IMG submission 94474) | Freshwater to marine salinity gradient microbial communities from Chesapeake Bay, USA - CPBay_Sum_0.6_0.8_DNA | ecosystem: Environmental > Aquatic > Marine > Coastal | place: USA: Chesapeake...
AAGACGGCTCCGAAAGAGACGAAACCGCAGACTTATGCAATGGTCTGTACCGCGCCGACGTGCAGGACTCGTGCGCCGAAGAGGCATTCGACAATGCTTTCGAAGAGGCGGTGGGCGGCGGCTTTGGAGCTGTCAGGCTTCGGACAGTCTACGAGGACGAAGAGGACGACGAAAACGACCAGCAGCGCATCAGGATCGAACCGATATTCGATGCCGATTCGTCCGTCTTTTTTGATCTAAACGCCAAGCGGCAGGACAAGAGCGACGCAAAGCGCTGCTATGTACTCACAGCCATGTCTCGGCAGGCTTATAAAGAAGAGTACAACGACGATCCGACAAGCTGGCCTAAAGAGGTCATGCAAACCGAGTTTGATTGGGCTACGCCTGATGTCGTCTACGTTTGCGAGCATTATCGGATCGAAGAAACTAAGGAAACCGTCCGGACGTATCAGGCGCTCGACGGCACCGAGGTTAAGTATTCTGATTCTGACTTCGAGAAAAACGAAGAGCTGGAAACCGAGCTATTAGAAACAGGCCATCGCGAAGTGCGGCAGAAGCGCGTCAAGCGCAAACGCGTGCGCAAATACATTTTGAGCGGCTCGAAAGTGCTTGAGGATCTCGGATATATCGCTGGCAAGTGCATCCCGGTTATTCCCGTTTACGGCAAGCGCTGGTTTGTTGACAACGTCGAGCGGTGCATGGGTCACGTGCGCTTGGCCAAAGACCCGCAGCGCCTAAAGAATATGCAACTCTCCAAGCTAGGAGAGATCAGCGCATTGTCGAGCGTCGAGAAGCCAATCTTCGCACCTGAGCAGATCACAGGCCACGAGATGATGTGGGCGCAGGACAATCTGAAAGATTATCCGTATTTATTAGCCAATCCGATCACAGGGCCCGATGGGGCAATGCAGGCCGGGGGCCCGGTTGCTTATACCAAGCCTCCGCAGGTTCCGCCGGCAATGGCCGCATTGCTGCAGCTCACTGAGCAGGATATGGCCGAGATTCTCGGAAATCAGCAGCAAGCCGACAAGATGGTCAGCAACATCAGCGGCAAGGCTGTCGAGGCTATCCAGGAGCGGATCGACGCGCAGGCCTTTATCTATATGAGCAATCAGGCCAAGCTAGTGCAGCGCACGGGCGAGGTGTGGCTATCGATGGCTAAAGATGTGTACATCGAAGAAGGTCGGAAAATGAAGTCGATCGGTTCTCAGGAGCAGGTCGAATCGGTTCAGATCATGAAGCCATCGGTTAATTCTGAGACCGGCGAAATCGAGTACGAAAACGATCTTGCCGACGCATCGTTTGACGTAGTGGCATCGGTAGGCCCGACCTCGCGCAGTAAGCGCCAAGCTACGCTGCGGTCGCTGATCAACATGATTCAGATCACCGACGACCCTGAAACGCGCCAGGTTCTAACCGGCATGGCCATGCTTAACATGGAAGGCGAAGGGATTCAGGACGTTCGCGACTTCTTCCGCAAGCGCATGGTCATGATGGGCGTTATTAAGCCGACCGAGGAAGAAGCCGCAGAAATGCAAGCCGCTGCACAGAATCAGCAGCCGGACCCGAATGCAGTATTTTTACAGGCAGCAGCCGAGGAAGCGACTGCTAAGGCTGCGCAGGCTCGGGCGTCTGTCATTAAGACCGTGGCGGATTCTGAGCTTGCGCAGGCTAAGACTATCGAGACGATGGCTAAGGTCGATCTCGGCGCACAGGATCAATCTATTAAGATTGCACAAATGTTAGGCAATACGCTTGGTCAGCCTGAGCAGATACAGCAGCCAGAGATCCAAGCGCCGCCGATGCAATAAATTAAGCGGTATCCACCTGGCCGCACAATCAGGTGAGATTAGGGGTATTTAATGGACGAAAATCAGGCAGATAAGGAACAGCAACCAGAAATCGAGATTGTCGAAGATCAGCTCACCGAAGCTCAGCCCGTCGAGGCTGAAGAAGAGCAAGATCAGGACATTATCGAGGACGAGGTTGTAGTTTCAATTGGTGAGGAAGCGCCGCCCACCGAAGAGGCTGACAAGCCCGCGCCTAAATGGGTTAGGGAGTTGCGTAAGACTCAGCGAGAACTGCAACGAGAAAATCGGGAACTAAAAGCTAAGCTGGAAAGTTCAACTGTAGTTGAGAAAAAGCCGACACAGTTAGGAAATAAGCCCACGCTTGATAGTTGCGATTATGACTCGGAGTTGTTCGAGGCTGAGCTGGCGAAGTGGTATGAACGCAAGCGTGAGGTAGACGCCGAGGAAGCCAAGGCTAGAGAATCGCAAGAAGCGCAGGAGCGCGACTGGCGGTCTAAGCTGGACGCTTACGGAAAGGCTAAAGCCGATTTACGTGTGCGTGACTACGACGACGCTGAAGAGGCTGTACAACAGCTTTTCGACGTGACTCAGCAGGGTGTATTGATTGAAGGAGCCAACAATCCGGCTCTTTTGGTTTATGCGCTCGGCAAGAACCCAAGCAAGGCCAAGGAATTGGCAGCGATTAAAAGCCCCGTCAAGTTTGCTTTTGCGGTCGCTAAACTGGAGAAAGAATTGAAAGTTAGTAACCGTTCAAGGCAAGCGCCGCCACCAGAGAAAACCGTCACTGGAACGGGACGAATATCTGGTGCAGTTGATTCAACACTTGAAAGGCTCCGCGAGGAAGCAGCAAGCAGTGGCGACATGTCCAAAGTGCTAGCCTACAAACGGCAGCTCCGTAAAAAATAACCGAGGTTAATTATGTCTAACTCATTTTCCAAAGAAGAGCGCATTGCTTTCGAGGATCTCCTCGAAGGTTTCAATGACGCGCTGGTTCTGTCCAAGAACGTAGCCGTCTACAACACCGATCAGCAGATGATGGAGCGGACCAACAACATCATTTGGCGCCCGCAGCCCTACATCGCTACGTCGTACTCTGGCACCGACCAGACGACCAACTTCGACGACTACAACGAGTTGTCAGTGCCTGCCACGATCGGCTTTTCGAAGTCGGTGCCATGGTCGATGACCGCCACCGAATTGCGTGACGCTCTGCAAGAGCAGCGCCTCGGCAGCTCGGCCAAGCAGAAACTTGCTTCCGATATCAACCTGGCCGTGATGAACGTCGCAGCAAACCAGGGCACGCTGTTTGTTAAGCGTACCGCCGCCGCGTCTGGCTTCGATGATGTCGCTCAGTGCGAAGCGATTTTCAACGAGCAGGGCGTGCCGGGAAACGATCGCTATCTGGCGCTTTCGACCCGCGACTACAATGGCATGGCGTCTAACCTGGCTGTTTCGACTCGTTCGTTCGGAAACGACATTTCTGACCGCGCTCTGCGCGATGCATACGTCGGTCGGATCGCTTCGTTCGAGACCTACAAGCTTGACTATGCTGTTCGCAAGTCGTCCGCCGCTGGTGGCGCTGGCATCACCATCAACACGCTCGTTGCTGGCGGTAACTACTGGACGCCCAAGGCAACCAGCGTTGCAGCAACTGGCGAATCGAGCAACGTCGATAACCGTTTCCAGACCATCACAGTTTCGAGCACGTCTGGCGTTGCTGCTGGCGATGCGTTCACGATCGCTAACTGCGAAGCCGTGCATCACATCACCAAAGGCTCGACCGGCCAGCCGAAAACCTTCCGGGTTATCTCGGTTCAGTCGGCAACGACCATGGTCATTTCGCCCCCGATCATCAGCGCTCAGGGCGGCACCGATGCTGAGAACCAGTATAAGAACGTGACCTTCACGGCCACCGCTTCGAATGCGGCCATCACATTCCTGAACGTTGCCGACGCTGTCGTGAATCCGTTCTGGCAGAAAGACGCTATCGAAATCCTGCCTGGCCGCTACGCTGTGCCAAAAAATGCCGGTGCTGCTGTGATGCGTGGATCGACTGACCAGGGGATTGAGCTTGTAATCACGAAGTTCTACGACATCAACACGATGAAAACCAAGTTCCGCGTCGATACGCTCTTCGGTGTCGTCAACAAACAGCCCGAGATGACCGGCGTCATCATGTTCGGTCAGGTCTAATTAAAAAAGGGGTTTTATATTATGTCTTTGATTCCTGCAAACGGGACCGCGCAAATCGTGGTTCCTTCGGGCGAGTCGATTGCAGTTTATTGCGTCGGCACCGCTACTGTCTCGCGTTTGGTTGGCTATCCTAACTATCCCGATCAGGTTACTCAGATCGGTGTAGTTGATGACGGTCAGACCGTTTTCGGTTCCTACTCTTCGGGCGCGACGATTATTGTCGACGCCTCGGGCGGAAGCGATGTTTACTACGAAGTCGGCAATGCCCCGGTGGTTAAGTCTGACCGCCGATCGGCATCGACGTATAGCTTGGTCAATTCATTCAATACCACTGGCACCATTTCATCGGCGCTGCTACTCGGGGGATTGATTACCTCGACGACCGCCGCCGCTGTCAGTGCCACGCTGCCAAGCGGCGCAGGCATAGACCTGGCAGCCGAGTTTGTTGTAGGTGAAACGTTCGATTGGTCGGTGGTTAACACTGGCCCGAATACCTTCACCGTGCTACAAGGCTCTTCAGGGCATACGGTTGTCGGATCAATGGCTGTTGCTACCCTAACTTCCGGGCTGTTCCGCACCCGCAAGACCGCTGTTGATACGTTCGTAACGTACCGTCTGGCGTAATTGTTGTAACTATCGGGGGGCTTCGGCTCCCCGATTTTAGGAGTCTGATATGCCGCTCAAAAAAGGCTATTCGCAGAAAAGCATTTCCTCGAATATCTCCAAGGAAATGAAGTCTGGCAAGCCGCAAAAGCAGGCTATTGCAATTGCTTTATCGACCGCCAGGACTGCCGCGCAAAAGGCTGGCAAACCTGGTAAAGCGCCACCAAAAAAGGGCAAATGATGGATTTTCCACTGTTCGTGTACAAAAAGTCTAGTGTTAAGGGCAGCTTGATCCCGTTTAAAACCTTGTTGGTTAAAGACGAAAAGCAATATAGTGCTGCTATCGGCGGCGGCGAGTGGTTTGCTTCCGTTCCTGAGGCTCTCGCAGAAAAAGCAGAGCAGCCTAAACAAGAGAAAGCTGATATTCCTGGCGACGAAGATCAGCCGAACCGCGAAGAATTAGAAGCCAAAGCGACCGAGTTGGGGTTAAAATTTGACGGACGTACGTCTGATCGTAAATTGGGCGTTCTAATCTCTGAGGCTCTGGGCGAGTAATGGGCTACAGCAAGCGGCAATTCGTGACGGCGGCATTCGAGGAAATCGGGCTCGCGTCCTACGTTTTCGACTTGTCGCCCGAGCAGCTCGAAAGCGCATTGCGCCGACTCGATGCAATGCTAGCCGAGTGGAATGCTAAGGGCATCCGGCTCGGCTATCCGCTCCCAGGCAGCCCTGAGAGTAGCAACCTCGATGCAGAGTCGGCTGTGCCTGATTCGGCCAACGAGGCGATTATCACAGGGCTTGCCGTTCGGATCGCTCCGAGCCTTGGCAAACAGCTTATGCAGGAAACCAAGGTCACGGCAAAACAAGGCTACAACACGCTGTTAGCTCGCGCTTGTCAGCCTATCGAAATGCAATTGCCAGGGACGCTACCGGCCGGCGCTGGTAACAAGCCATCGCGCTTTAGTGACCCGTTCCTATATCCGCCGTCCGACTCTATTGATGCGGGCTCAGATGGCCCGATCGAGTTTACTTAAGGGCTATTTATGCCGACTATTAACCAACTCTCGACAACTGACAGCGTATCGGCTGGGGACTTGTTCCCGGTGTACGTAAGCAGCGAAGGCGACGCCCGCAAGGTAAGCGGCACTAATCTGCGTTCCTTTGTGCTTGATGGCGCATCGGTGGCCGACGACAAAGTGACGCAATACGCCGCCCCGTCTGGTACTGGGTTTACTGTAACTATCACAAATAGCTCGAATAGCGTTTGGCTGATCTTGACCCCGACCGGCACATTTGCAGCCGGGACAATTATTCTTCCGTCTGTGGCCAATACGGTTGATAAGCAAGAGCTGCTAGTCAATTCGACGCAGACGGTTACGTCTTTAACGATCAACGGAAACGGCGCTACGGTTACGGGCGCACCGTCTACTATCTTGGCTAATGGGTTTTTCCGGCTGCGATTCGACGACGTGGCTAACGTTTGGTATCGAGTCGGTTAAAAGGGCAAAAAATGACGGATCTTTTCAAATCACGCGACGGCGTACAGCGCCAAAACTTCAACCTTGGAAACGACGCGTACGGCGAGGTAGTGACCCCGCGAAGCCAGCAATCTTTAATTCGCAGTAGCTTTGCCAAGGCAATCACGGGCGGTGTCGACTCTGACTTTTTGCAGATCATTGGCAGCGTAGGCGCTGGCATTGGAGTCAATCAGACAGGCGGCAATCTGGTCGTCACGTCTGGCACAACTGCAAACTCTGAGCTGATTCTGCGCTCGGTCAAGTCGGTTAGCGGCGCATTTGTCGCACGCTGGCAAGCTATTCTTAGTCAGCGGATCGCGAACAATAACTTTTATTTTGAGTTAGTGGACGTCATTGGAGACGGACTGGCGTACACGATCAACTCGGCCACAAGCGTTACGGTCACGATTCCTAACAACAAATTCACCTCCGAAAACGTCGGGCAGTCGGTCACGATTGGCGCTATTACCGGGGCGGCTGGCTTGCCTGGTCGATATGCAATCGCCTCGGTTAGCGGCCTGGATGTAACTTTCACCGTCGCATCATGGCCGGCCAGCGGTTCCGGTACCTGCTCGCTATTCGGTTGGAATTTCCACCGTACGACGTATACCGGCACGACCGCTACTAATGCGGGCTACGATACTGGCCGCAACGGCTACGGGTCCGGCGACACGACCGCAACAATCAGCACCACGGCATCGCCTGGTCACATGGGCATTATGACCAGCGAAGACGGAATGGCAGCATTCCTTGACCAGCTGGTAGCTAGTGCATCGAAAACGGTTCAGAGGGCAAGTCGGGTGATTAACGTCGCGCGCGACGATGTCGACTTGTTCTTGCAAATTCGCGTAGTAAACGGCACCGTAGCACCGGCCAGCACGACCACGCTTACTGTCGGCATGGTGTCGATGAGTAACTATGAGTCTGTCAACGTAGCGATCAACTCGGTCCGGCCGCAGATTAGAAACTCGTCGACCCCCGTAGTTGTCGAGGATGGAACGCTTACTTCGGTTGCTACGGTTACAACCGTTTCTACTGTTACAACCGTTACCGGCATTACTACTGTTACGACCGCTGGTACCCCGGCTGTTCCGGCCACTCCGTACTTCGTCAACTCGGCTGCCACGACTAACGGCGCGTTAGTTCTTACTGGCACATCGGGATTGCAGGCTCTGTACGCGACCAACACTGGCGCCGCTGCGGCGTTCGTCAAGCTTTACAACAAGGCCACAGCGCCTACCGTAGGCACCGACGTTCCGGAGATGATTATTCCGGTCCCGGCTGCTGTTGGTGGTGTTCCTGGCGTCGCTCAAATTATCCCCGGATTTAACGGCTATCGGTTCGCGCTCGGGCTTGGCATTGCCATCACTGGCGGCGCAGCCGATTCAGATACGACCGCAGTGGCGGCCGGGCAAGTGAAGGTCAAACTCTCAAGGACTGTTTAATATGGCAACCTACGTCATCGTTGAAGAGGCTCCCGTTTATTACACCGTAGACGTCGAGTTCGATGGGCTGTCTTTTCGGCAATTGCTGATTAGCGAGCAAATTGGGCAAGGGCTTGCCGATCAGCTGCAAGCATATGCAGATGCTTACCAAGCAGACTACGAGCTGAGGGCCAAGAGTGGCGGCTAAGGATTCGCGCCTAGATAGGGTCGGGGTCGCTGGCTATAACAAGCCCAAGCGCACCCCGTCTCACCCTACGAAGTCCCACGTTGTGGTGGCTAAGCAGGGCGACCAGGTTAAGACAATTAGATTCGGTCAGCAAGGCGTGAGCGGATCGCCAGCCAAGAAAGGCGAAAGCGAAGCAGACAAGAACCGGCGCGCATCGTTCAAAGCGCGGCATGCTGCCAACATAGCCAAGGGTAAAATGAGTGCTGCCTACTGGGCTGATAAAGTGAAGTGGTAGCCGATGCAAATCCCAATTCTTAGCGGCGTTTATGCAGATAGCGGACCTGATTTCCGGGTTTCTTATCCGGTGAATCTGTTCGTCGTCCCAGGCCCGAACGGAATCAGCGATTCTTATCTAAGACCCGCTGACGGCATTACGTCGGTAGGGATTGGGCCTGGCGTTGATCGCGGCGGGATCAACTGGAAAGGCGTGCATTACCGGGTCATGGGGCCCTCGCTGGTCAGCATTACAGCCGACGGTGTGGTGACCACTATCGGAGGCGTTGGCGGAACTGTTGATCCTGTCACGTTCGACTATAGCTTCGATCGTCTGGCTATCGCATCGGTTGGCGATCTGTACTACTGGAATGAGATTTCATTGCAGCAGGTGCTGGACCCAGATCTAGGCGACGTGGTGGATGTCGTCTGGGTTGACGGCTACTTTATGACGACCGACGGCACTTCGCTTGTCGTCACCGAGCTTACAGACCCATTTTCAGTTAATCCGCTCAAATATGGATCGAGTGAGGTCGATCCCGATAGCGTCGTTGCATTGCTCAAGACTAGAAACGAGGTCTATGCGCTCAACCGAAACACGATTGAAGTGTTCGACAACATCGGCGGGGACTTTTTCCCGTTTCAGCGCATCGATGGGGCGCAGATCACTAAAGGCTGCATTGGCACCCATGCTTGCTGTGTGTTCGAGGATGCAATCGCATTCCTAGGCAGCGGCAGGAATGAGGCCCCGTCTATTTACATTGGCGGAAATGGCCAGGCCAAGCAGATCAGCTCCCACGAAGTTGACCGGCTGCTGTTGAACTACACTGAGGCACAACTATCCGAGGTCAATTTAGAGGCCAGGAACGACAAGGCACAGCGGCTGCTATACGTCCACCTGCCGGACCGTACACTCGTTTATGACGCCACTGCATCCGAGGCATTGCAGCAGCCTATATGGGTGACACTCACTAGCGCGCTTTCTGGCTTCTCGCAATATCGTGCGAACTCGCTGGTATGGGTTTATGACAACTGGTGGGTGGGCGATCCGACTAGCTATGCCTTCGGCAAACTTACGCAATCGGTGGGCACTCATTGGGGCTCGACGGTACGCTGGGAGTTCGCCACCTCGATCATGTACGCAGAGGGGCGCGGGGCAATATTGCACCAGCTCGAGCTAGTGGCGCTAACCGGACGCATTGCCCTGGGATCAGACCCGACGCTCAGCACCTCATACTCTACCGATGGCGTGACTTGGAGCCAGCCTAAATTTATCAAGGCAGGCGCACAGGGAGATCGGGCTAAGCGCCTGGCATGGTTTGGCCAGGGCTATATGCGCAACTTCCGGGCGCAGCGATTCCAGGGTGACACACAGACGCACCTGGCATTCGCAAGGCTTGAGGCTCAGGTCGAAGGGCTGGCGTACTGATGGCCAACAAACTCGGTCTAACTCGCGATCAGCTTGCCTCGTTCCTGAAAGACCCGGAGCAGATCAAGCAATTCGAGCAGCTATTTAGGACTGTCGATACCACGACAACCATCATCCTTCCGGCTATCGACACCGATGCGGGTATTGGTGAGTCGCAGGCACAGGAAGCGCTAGGCAATATCGTCGCGCTTAGCCGAGACACGGCGGCACAGATCGGAAGTATTCAGGGGGAGCTCGAGGAGATCACATCTGAACTTCGTCGTGTTGATGTTGACGTTCAATCGCTAGGGCTCAAATATGACGACACGCTGGCCGCAAGAATCGAACAATTGCAGAGTGAGGTCAATGGGCTATCGTCGATTGCGATGGTCGACACGCTGTCGGCAAGAGTCGAGCAACTGCAAAGCACTCTAGACGGACTAGCGTCCATTGCGATGGTTGATACTCAGCCAAAGCGGCGCCGGCTTGGTGCGTTTTACGATACGACCACGCAAACGGCTGCGGCTATCAATACCGCCTATGCCGCTACGTTTAACACCACTGCATTGTCGGACGGCGTCTATATAGGCTCACCGACTTCGCGGATATACGTAGACACCGAGGCAACCTATAATTTTCAATTCTCTATGCAGCTCGATAATACGAGCGGCGGCAACCATTTGGCCTTTTTATGGTATAGGATAAACGGGGCAGACGTTGCCAACTCGGCAAGCCAGATTCGGCTAAAAGGATCGGATGGCGAGCTTGTCGCGGCATGGAATTTTGTAGAAAGACTCAAGGCTGGCGACTATTTCGAGCTCATGTGGTCTGTTAACGATACAGCCGTGGAGATGACGGCATCGGCAGCAGTTGCGCCAGTTCCTGGCATTCCTTCCGTGCTTCTTAGCGTGGCAACGTGTGATTGAGGTAAAAAATGGCTGTTATCACTAAAGCGCTACTGGATAGCAAATATCTAGAATCAGTTCAGACGACGCAATACACGGCTACCAACTGCCGGGCACTGGTCACCAAGGCCAGCATTACGAACAATGACACTGTAAACCGAACGGTGTCGATCAATATAGTTCCGGCTGCTGGCAGCGCGTCAAACTCAAACCGAGTGATCGCTACCAAAACCATCGTCCCGAACGAGACCTATCTATGCCCTGAGCTATCCGGGCAGGTGGTCGAGAACGGCGGGTTTATCTCGACGATCGCCAGCGCGGCGTCGGCTCTTACGATTCGGATTAACGGTCAGGAAATAACCTAAATGGATAAGGCCCGTTTACCTGCTCTAATGCTTGGGAAGTTTAGAGGCATCGAAGTCGAAGAGCCGTTCGTCACGACCGCTGAGAACTCAAAGAATACAAAGCTCGTGATCGACCAGTGGTCGCTTGGTCCGCTCGTTCCGGAGATTCAGCCAGACGCAAATAAGCCCTTTTGGTCTAAGCTGGCCAAGGCGTGGCAGGTGACCGAGAAAGAAGCGCGGCGGCGTTTCTGCGCGAATTGCGAATATTTCAAGAATGACACTACATTCCAGGCGAAGATGGAGCGGATCCCGCTTAACAGGTACGACACCGGCGCAGGTGGTCGCGGGTTCTGCGAAAAGTTCGACTTTATCTGTCATAACCTCCGCGTTTGTCAGGCTTGGGAAGAGCGCGAAGAAGGGGAAGAGTGATGGCCTCATCCAATCAACAAGCGTCTAAAAATCAACCTAAATCGGTAAGCAGCTTTGATGCTTACGACGCAGCAAAAATAGCACTTGGAAGGGTTAACTCTGATGAGTTAGCGGCTACAAAACAAGGCTTGCTAGAGGCTGGTTCTGAAATTGGTCTAAATCAGGAAGACGATTTAGACTCTATGATCGAAATATTTGAGTACATATCAAGCAATCCAGATGCTTACCAAGCTGCCATTAAAGAATTGGCCAGCAAGGACTATATAGACGCCGAAGATTTTCCAGAGCAATTCGACCCTCAGTTTTTGGGCACAGTGCTTGCGATGCTACATGAGTTGCAGGCATCAGGATTGCCAAGCGCAGAGCAAACAACACAAACCAAATCACCGGTTAATGAGATTCAAAATTTGAATCGTGGCAATGTTTCTGAAATTGCTAGCCAACTTGCATCTTATGGGCGGCATGGAGATACCATGCTTGCTCATATAACACCAGAAGAAGCAGAAATACTCAAAAGCCGAGGGGGGTCTGGGACCATCAACCCTATTACTGGCTTGCCAGAATTTTTTCTTAAAAAACTTGCAAAAAAAATAAAGCAAGGCGTTAAAAAAGTCGCCAGTGCAGCAAAAAAAGTATTAAACACACCTGTTGGTAGAATTGTAGGAACTGTGGCACTAGCAACAGTTCTAGGCCCCGCTGGAGTTGGGCTGTCGACTGGTTTGGCTGGCGCTGCCGCTGGTGCTGGAGCAAGTTTGGCGGCAGGCGGATCGGCCAAAGAGGCCCTTGTGTCTGGCGCGATGGGATACATCGGAGGCGGCGGCACGGTCATGGGTGCAAACCCAGTGACAGCAGTAGGAAGTTATCTTCCTGGCGCAACAGGATCGGCGCTTAATACTGGATTGGCAACCGGAGCAATTGCAACCGGGGTAGGTAAATTGGCAGGCATGAGCACTGCCGATGCATTAAAAATGGGTATTACTTCAGGCACAGCGGCCGGCCTGCAAAATGCGATTGGCAATCGTATTGCTACAAAGCCATCAATTGGGGAAGGGGTTGGTCCTAAAAACTTAAGTTCTCTAGAATCGTCCGCATACGGAGCTTCACCATCGCTTACTGGAAGCCCATTTCTTAATGGGGGCGTCGAAGCGCCTCCTTTAACGTTTGAGACTGCTGGAGCTAGTGGGTTTGATGTGCCAGTGCTTACTGGCAGCAACCCATTTGAGCCTCCTCCAACGCTTTGGGATGCTGTAGGCGATTCAATTAAAGCATCAGCAAACAAGATCGGGGATGCTGTAGTTAATACAGTAAAACCCCCATCAGACACCGGCGGTCTAATGAGCTGGCTGGGGGCTCCGGCCGCCCAGCTAGCAGGCCAGGCTATTAACGCGGGCGTGCAATACGCAGCAGCGGACAGAGCATCGGAGCAGCAACAGCGAGCCGCCCAGGCTGCTATGGATGAGCAGCGGCGGCAGTTCGACATCACTCGCCAGAGCCTGGCGCCGTTCGTTCAGGCAGGCACGCAAGCGCTCGGAGGTTTTGCTCCATATCAAACGGCTGGCCTACAGGCGTTTGGCCAACAGCAGGCATTAGCGGGCCTACAGGGTGAGCAAGCGCAGCGGCAGGCTATTGGAGCGCTTGAGGCGTCGCCAGAATATCAAGCGCTCGCTAGGCAGGGCGAGGAAGCCATTCTGCAACGTGCATCGGCCACCGGCGGACTACGCGGCGGGAATGTTCAGGCAGCCCTGGCTCAGTTCCGGCCGGCGATGCTGCAACAGCTTATTGACCAGCAATATCAGCGCTTAGGAGGCTTTGCTGGAACTGGCTTACAGACGACCACGAACCTCGCTGAAATGGGCCGGGCTGCGGCTACTCAGCAGGGGACGTTTGGGGCTAATGCTGCATCCAACATTGGTAGCCTATTGACCCAACAAGGCCAGGCACAGGCAGGTGGCACGCTAGGAATGGCGCGCGGGGTGTCTGAGTTACTCAGTGCACCGGCTCAGATTTATGGCTTTCAGCGCGGACTAAGGCAGGCTTAACCCATGGCAAACCCATTCGATTACAGTCTAAACACACAGAGCCCGCTTGAGTCGATGGTCGGCGGGTATAGGGCAGGCGCTAACATTGCTGCTATCGAGCAAGAGCAGCAAGCCAGACAGCAGGCCATGCAACTGGCTGCGATGAAACAGCAGCAGGAAATGATGCTGCAACAGCAAAAGCAGGCCGCTTTTGATAGGCTCAATGCCCCAGACGTAACGCCAAACGATTATAGAAACGCGGCATTGCTTGGCAACAAAGAGCAGTCGGAAGTCATCATGAAGATGATGGCGCAAAACGACGAAGCCACGAACCGAGCAACGATTAGTAAGTTGGCTCCGACCGTGTTTGCTCTGCACGCAAACAAACCGGAGCGTGCTATCTCAGCGCTTGAGCAACAGTTGCAGGCATATCAAGACAATCCAGCCGCGCAGCAGCAGATTCAATCTCAGATCGACGCTATTAAGACAGACCCAGAGTCAGCCAAGCTTGAGCTGACTGGTGTTTTGTCGCTGGTTCCTGGCGGCGAGAAAATTCTTGAAAACGTTTTAAGTTTGACTAAAGAAAATCGCGCTCAATCAGAAGAAAAACGTGCGGCAGAATTGCATGCTACCGAGGTTAGCAAAGGAAAGTCAGAGGCAGAAATAAAACAAGCAGAAGCAGAATTTGCTAGGAAAAACCAGATCGCAAAACTTCAGCAGCAAGCCGCTTCACTTGGGCTTACCAAGGCTCAGACAAATCAGGCAATTGCTCAGACGAGAAATCTGACAGAGCAAGGTCAAATGATGGCGCTTGATTTTAAGGCAGCTCTTAATGGTTTGCCATTGCCAAGCAAAGGAGGAGGGACTAAACCGGCATCAGCAGCGACTGAAGATGAAAGAAAGGCAGCAGGATGGCTAGCTCAGGCTGATAATTCATACAAAAACATGCTGTCAGCCATGTACACTAAAGAAGGAAAGGCTACAGGGGCTGAAAAACCAGGGTTTTTAGAAACTGTTACTCCTTTAGGTTTTGGAGCAGGTGCAGTAAGGTCTACTGAGCGCCAAAAGTTTGTACAGGCATCAGAATCATTGGGTGAGGCGATTTTAAGGGCTGCAACAGGTGCAGGTGTAAACAAAGATGAAGCCGCACAAAAAGCCCGTGAATTGACTCCTGTTTTTACTGATGACGAAGAGACGCGCAAGCAAAAATTGGATGCAATACCAATGTATCTAAAATCGTTGCACACAAGAGCAGGTCGTGCAGCGCCAGAAAATTACGAAATCCCGCAGCCGCCAAAATCTGCTCAGGCTCAGCAGCCAGTCATCTACGCAAGAAACCCACAAACAGGCCAGCGGATCATGTCTAATGATGGCGGGAAAACTTGGGCGCAAGCGAGGTAAATATGCCGCTCCCACCGGGGTTTGTATTAGAAGGATCGCCAGCAACTCCAAAGCCAGAGCAGATGCAAGGCTTACCGGCTGGCTTTGAGATTGAGCAACAGGTGCAGCAAGCAGCCGAACCTGCTAAGCCAATGGGCTTTTTCGAGGGCCTAGCAGAGCAGGTAACAGGACGCGCTCGCGCCACGCCTGAGACTCAAACACTTCCAGAATGGACGGGGATGCCTGAGCTCAATCAGATGAGCTTGGCATCATTCAAAACAGGATTGGGCACGCTACTTAGCAACCCAAAAGAAACCGTTCAAATCTTGCAGGCCAACTTCCCAGGCGTGCAAGTTCGACAGGATCAAAAAGGCAATTACATCCTGAGATCGTCAGTCGATCAGAAGGAATATGTCATTCCTCCAGGGTTTACGGCTGGCGACATCCCTCGCGCTATTGGTGGGGCATTGGCATTCACGCCAGCGGGTAGGGCCACTACTATCCCTGGCGCAATCCTGGCCGGCGGTGCTACTCAGGCCGCGATTGAGGCAAGCCAAGCAGCTACCGGTGGTGGGGCTGGTGCAGAAGATCTTGCAGAAGTAGGGATGGCAGCGGCATTAGGCCCGGCCGGCCAAGTTGTCCGGCGAGTTGCTCAGCCAGTAGCCCAGGCAGTTAAAGGCGTTGCCCAGAAAGTCATGGGACGCGCACCGGCTGCGGCAGCTCCGGAAGCTGCTATGCGATACGCAACGACGGCTGAGCAGCAAGCTAAAACAGCGGCGGCCACTACCGCTGCCCAAACAGCTCCAGAAGAGATAACTTCGTTAGTTCAAAAAGCATCAGGAAAAGGCATTGGCTCTGCCAGCGCACGGGATAGGCTCGCTGATCTAGCGCAGATCGACACGGAAGCCAAAGCGGCGGCGAACCGACTTGGTATCGAGTTACCTGCCGATGTGTTCAGCGATAACCCTCAGATACGTGCTGCGGCAGGGCTTACACGCTCGGTCGCGGGCGGTGAGGCTGAAGCAGCCTGGCGCAATACTGTAAGAGATGCAGTCGAAAAGGCTGATGACGTCATCAGAAAATATGATGCAAGCTTTGTCGAGGGGACTGTTTCGCCTGGTGCTGTGTCTCAGAAAATCAAAGACGCCCTGATTCAGCAGCAAAAAGACATTGCTCAATCGGCAAAGGATCTATACGGAGAAGTTGATAAAGTAGTACCAAAGCAGACGCCGGTTACATTCCCAGGGCTCAAAGCAAAACTTGCAGACATGGCTGAAAGTTTTGGCGAGCAAAGTATGCAAGAGAACCCAATCATCAGAAAACTTACAAAGATGGTTGATCTCGCCGAGGCCGGGAAAGTTCCTTATGGCAGACTCATAGAAGTAAAGGCATTGATTGGGGAGTCAATCAAGGGCGCTCAGAATGACTACTCTAAAAGCCTATCCCAGGGGCGTCTAAAAGACATCTATGGTGCGCTTGCTCAAGATCAACTTGATAATGTCGAAAGGCTTGCAAGTCCTGAGGTGCGGAAGCAACTAAGGTCGGCCAATCTGTTGACCGCTAAAGAGAAAGCGCTTGGGAAACGGATTGTCAACGCATTTGGGCAAGACGTTGAGGGAAGCGTCGCCAACAAAATGAGATTGGCAATAACTAGCGCTGCCAAAGGCGACACTGGCGAATTCAATCGCCTACTTAAAACAGTGCCAGAAGAGTTGCGCAGAGAAACCGTGGCCACTGCGCTTGCTTCTGCAACTAGGTCAGCAAGAGGCGCAGAAAAGGGCGGTTTTGGCTTTTCTGAGTTTGCAAACATATACCCAAAAATCCGAGCAAATCCGCAGGTGTACAAAACAATCGTTGAAACCCTTGGGAGTGATGCGGCGCTTGCGATGCGTGACCTTTACTCAGTATCGAAAAGAATCACCGAGGCCCGCGCCAATGTGTTGACTACAGGAAAGGCAAATCAAGCATTTGCAAATCCTGAAGGTTTGATTGGCAAGGTTATGGAGAACAGCATCGCCCAGCGCGCCGCCACTGCCGCTGTGGGGCTTGTTCCTGGAGGCGGGGCAGTTGCACCGGACATCATCAAATTCATGTCTCAGGGCGCGGAAGAGCGGGTAAAGGCTGCTGGAAAACTGTTTGCAGATGAGTCGTTCCAAAAGCTAGCCATTGAGGCTGCCACCAAAGCAGAGCCAAGCGCAGCAACGCTTCGCAAGGCTGCTATGTCTCAATCATTCCAAAGATATGCGGATGCCATAAAACTGCCTAAGCCATTAAATGAGCGGCTAAAATGGCTGCAATCTGGCCTTCAGGCTGGGCGCATGTCTAATCAAGAAGAGCCACAACGTATTTACGTCGGCGGCTTTGCAGATCAACAAGAGGCGCAACAATGACCGTTATCGCTAATTCACCTTTCCCGGTCTACTTAGACACCGACGGCTCAGCGCTTGAGGATGGCTATCTGTACATCGGATCGCCTAATCAAAACCCGGAAACGAACCCGATCACAGTATATTGGGACGCCGACTACACGACCCCAGCGGCGCAACCGATCAGGACATCGGGCGGCTTTGCGGTGCGCAATGGCTCGCCAGCCATGATGTATGTCTTGGCGCTCGATTATTCGATCACGGTGCGAGACAAGAATCGGCGGCTTGTGTATAGCAAGCTAGAGAACGATTCGACCACATCGCAACTTACAGTGCTTGATGTTGATGATGTGTTCACTGGGAACGGCGCGACAACGGTTTATACCTTAAGCAAACTTCCATCCAGCCAAGCAGGGCTTGATGTAAGCGTTAGCGGAGTTACTCAAACCCCAGGTACCGATTACACCCTGACTGCCAACACTCAAACGCTGACATTTAGCACGGCGCCCCCCAATGGGGCAATCATCCTTGTCAAATACAGCCGTTCGATTACCGTAACGCTCAGCAGCACCTCTAGCGACTTTATAAATGTTAAAAACTTCGGAGCGATTGGTAACGGAGTCGCAGACGACACTGCCGCCATTCAGGCAGCGCTTGATTACGCTTACGGCCGACCCGTATACGCCCCGGCAGGAACGTACAAGATTACCTCGCCCATCACTAGCTATAACGCCAGCCTAGTTAAGCGGCCGGGCGTGGTGCTGTATGGAGACGGTCCAGGAATTACGATTTTCGATAACCAAGTCGCGTCTGGCTACTGCTTTGACTTTAACCACAGCGTCGGATCGACTACTTACGCAAATCAGGTTTGGTCTGACTCAAGTTCTATCAAGAATCTGACTATTTTAGGGAATGCTTCGATAGCCAGTAGCAGCGGCATCAAAGTCCGAGGCTTGTGGAATCTGGTGTTCGACCAGGTGGTGATCAAGAATCACACCCTGTATGGGTTCCACGCGGACGTCGATCCTGCCTATAACCCTGACATGACCGCTTCGGTCAGTATGGCTTTCCGCAACTGCTGGATTTCTTACAACAAGATCGGGATGTATTCCCCGCAATCGCAAGCCATGCCAGCTTGCACTTGTACGAATGTCTACGTGTTCTGGAATACAGACGCGGGGATCATTATGTCGTCCGGCATATTCAAAATGGCAGCATGCGGGATATCGTTCAATGGGTATTCATATTCCGGCGACTTCTCTCCATCGCTTAGTTATGGCGGATTTATCAACCCATTGGTGAATGGATGCCCGTCTGGCATTTCATTTGAAGGGTGCGAATTTGACGGAAACAAGCCGCAACAAATTTATTCCGCTTTATCTAGCGGAATGAAAATAACTCACGGTCGGTTTGGAGTACGTAGGTTAGATGGCGAGCTAAATAAATATATGGTTGTTTTCGGAGCCGATACAACTGTCGGGACATTCCGTTGTTATGATCCATTGATCGAACATTGCGAGATCAATTTCAAAAGCGGAGACTATACCGGCGTGACTGTTCGTCCGTTCATGTTTAAGACGTACAGCCGGTATGGCAAGGTAGGAAACAATCAATGGTTTTCAACTGCCACCAATTTAACCGCCGGTACTAATTTGTTCTACGTGACAGAAGATGCAAGGACTGGCGGAGATGACGGGGCTCTGTATGCAGTTAAGTACGAGTTTCAAAACGCAGTCTATAACCCGCTCGCATATCAAACGCGCTATTCGTCTGGGTTCGTTTACACGATTCCTAATGACTCCGTAATTAGTTTCCGTCCCACGTTTATAGGCGGTGCGATTATGGTATCTGGCGGTAGTTCGTTTACACATGGACTAATAGGTTATGTGTCAATCCCTGGCAGCGTGTGGGCGATGACTACGCTATCTGGCGGCGTTAACTTGACTACCGGCGTGCTCACTGGAACTACAGGAACCATCAACAGGCTTAACATCAGCGCTTCTGGTGGTCTAATTTACATAGAAAACAGACTCGGGACAGCGCCATTGATTGCTGTTAAGACACTCCCATCGTCAGATCTGTACGTCTAATCGCCAACGGTCAAAAAAGGCAACCAATGTCACTCACTCAAGTAATCAACGGACTGCTAGCTGACGGGGCTATCACAACGGCCAAGCTAGCGGATGCAAGCGTGGGCGCCGCCAATATCATCGACGCAAACGTGACCGCAGCAAAGCTAGCAAACGCTAGCGTTACGACTGCAAAGCTGGCAAATAGCGGCTACGAACTCGGGCCACGTAATCGCATTATCAATGGCGCGATGAATATCTCGCAGCGGGGGACGACGTTTGCCGCGATTGCTAGCACGGCTTACTCGCTGGATCGGTGGCGCATAGGCTACACAACCACAGCCGTTGCCACCGTGTCTCAACAAGCAGACGTTCCGAGCAGCAACGAATTCCAAAACAGTTTACGAGTTACCGTGACTACGGCAGACACCAGCATCGAGGCCAGTGATTATTTTTATGTTCAGCAGTTTGTTGAGGGATATAACGCGAGAGACTTGCTCGGACGAACTTTCACGCTTTCTTTCTGGGTCCGATCAAGCAAGACAGGAACGCATTGCGTTTCGTTTGGCAACGCTGGGGCAGATCAGTCATACATTGTTGCGTACACAATCAGCGCGGCAAACACCTGGGAATACAAGACCGTCACCATTTCAGGCGGCTTGACTACCGGTGGCACATGGACCTGGACAAATGGCCGGGGCCTCGTTTTTCAGTTCATCTTGGCTTGCGGCTCGGCTTTTCAAGCCACAGCAGGTGCTTGGCAAACTGGCAACTTTATTGCCACCGCCAACCAAGTCAACTGCTTGGACACTATAGGCAACATATTCGCAATCACTGGGGTTCAGCTTGAGGCCGGATCATCCGCCACTCCGTTTGAGTATGTCGACTTCGGAACCGAATTTGCAAAATGTCAGCGGTACTTTGAAATCTGCGGATTTATTGCTACAGCTACGTCTCCGCCGTTTACAAGCGTTCGATATACAGTAAAAAAACGCGCAACTCCGAACTCTCTAACCCCAAGCGTTTCTATTTCTCCCGCTACTCTAAACAATAGGCTTTCTGACAACTTTTTTTCTATGGACGGAAACCCTGCTTCTAGCGTAGCGTTAACAGTATCGGTAGACGCGGAACTATAAATGGACCTAGAGACCATCGTTGCAGTGACCGGCGGGGCGGTATGCGGATCGGTGGTCACTATAGTAAATAGCGAAACGAAAACGCGTCGGGCCGCTGTTAAGCTGCTGTTCAAAATAGTGGCCACAGTCGGCGGCCTGGCGCTTTTTCTCGGGCATGTAATCCATAAGTTTGTCGAGATCCCGCATCCGATTTCAGAAAGCACGGCAGCTTTTGTGCTAGCGGCTACCGTGAATCAGCACCGAGAGATGGCACGTTTTTTAGCCGAATGGCTTAGGAAAAAAGCATGAGCACGGCCCAGGTCGTCATCCATTATGTTTTTATGAGCTGGTTCGCGTGGGCGACCTTTTCCATGATTTCAACTGTCGACAAAGGATTTCACCCGGCAATCCGCGTATCGATGGCAGCCCTAGGGATCTGTGCGTTTGCTGCTCTTTTCGTCCCTACATACCTACGCATATCAGGTCAATCGTGGGAGTCTATGACAGACATCGTGCTCTGGATATACACAGGTATCCTTGCTTCGGGTGTTATTGCTCAGACGGCGATAGTTCTAGAAGATGCCATCTGTCGGCGTAGGGCTTGACAAGCTAGCGGGCTGGTGCTCATGATAAGCCATGAAACTATCGGCCCATTTCACGCTTGATGAGCTAATCGTATCGCAATACGCTATTAGGCACAACATCGACAATATGCCGAGCGATGCCATCGTTGCGAATCTTGAGAGACTATGCGCCGACTTGTTGGAGCCGTTGCGCGCGGCCTTAGGTCGACCGATTGTGATCTCTAGCGGTTACAGATCGCCTGAAGTTAATCGAGCAATCGGCGGATCTAGCGGTAGCGCGCACATGTTAGGGCTGGCGGCAGATATCACCGTTCCAGGCTTGACGGTGCAAGCCGTGTGCAAAGAGATTGCAAATCTTAAGCGGCCATTCGATCAAGTTATTGACGAATATAGTCGATGGGTACATGTTGCAATTGCAGCAAAAGACAAAAAGCCGCGCATGCAGCAGTTGGTAGCCAGGCGTTTTGGGAACGGCGGACAGACGGTGTATTCATCCGCAAATTTTAACTAGGGGGAACTTATGGACGCGATGGTACTTTCGGCGCTTGCTCGCCATCTTTTAACAACTTTCGGCGGTGTCTTTGCCGCCAAATACGGCATCGAAGGCGGCACGATCGACGCTGTAGTCGGTGCGATTGCTACCCTGGCCGGCTTTGGCTGGTCGTTCTGGGACAAGAAAAAGGCTAAGTAAGCCATGAAGGCGCTGCGGAAATTGCTAAGGATTCTATTCTCAAGCAATTATCCGCAGCAGCAGATGACAGACTAGACCATGCCGATACGGTTGTAGTCGTCGCTCGTTCGCTCTTCGCGCAATAAAATTTTCAGGTCTTGCTCTAGTTGCTCGACCTTATCTCGCAAGTAGTCCCTCTGGGCTATCACGCAAGCCGGGTGCATGCAGTAATAGCTGCACGTGTGTAAATCGTTTTTGTCTGTCATTTGATCCTCACAGAGTTAGGCGGTGTCTTGGTCACGTTGCTATTCTTCTGGCGAATTCTGTCATCAGCTCCTGAGATATGCGTTGGATTGCGTATGCCTCTTGTTCACATCCTGGGGTCTTTTCGCCGTAAAAATCGCACCACTCCTGCCATGCGTGCACGGCTTCATGAACCAATAAACCGGCTACTTCTATTGGGCTGTGCTTCTCATAGTTCGACAAGCACACAACAACCGCCATCCCTTCGCGCGTGAATAAATGATGCGCGGTTGCATCGGCTTGTTCTGTTTTTATCCAATTTTAAAATGCTTTGCCCGTGCTCGTTCAAGCCGATCTCAAACCCAGCCTCCCGCGCCATGCGGATGATGTCGTCGCGTGTCATTTCTTTCCCTTTGCTTGAATTGACGCGGCCACTAAGTAGGCGAAGCGCTTGAGTTCGTTTCCGCACAGCGGTGACTTAGTGCGGATCGACCCCGTTATTTCGCTAACCTCAAAGCCAGCCTTGCGCGCAAGTTCGGTGATTTGGGCTTTAGTCATTTCTCACTCCTCGCGCGGATGGCGGCGCTGTCAGCACCCCCGAACCGACGCCTGAATTCTGATTCTTGTGCGTCCATCGCTGCGGCCCACCCTGCAGCCCTCGCTGCAGCCCTCTCTGCAACACTCTCTGCTGCCCACGCTGCGGCACTCGCTGCGGCACTCGCTACGTCAATCGCTGCGCTCCTCGCTGCGTCCATCGCTGCGGCCCACCCTGCAGCCCTCGCTGCAGCCCTCTCTGCGGCCCTCGCTGCGCCCATCGCTGCGGCTAACTCAGCATCATTAGCGTCGCAATTTGCGTATCGCTCTGCTACGTCGATCGCCGCGATAGATCGGGGGTCGGTCATCAAGTGTTGCACTT
>Ga0129333_10001294_pt1 | contig 22448 bp, 18 predicted proteins | sample CPB6_08_DNA_FD_94474 | JGI IMG/M metagenome (GOLD analysis project Ga0129333, IMG submission 94474) | Freshwater to marine salinity gradient microbial communities from Chesapeake Bay, USA - CPBay_Sum_0.6_0.8_DNA | ecosystem: Environmental > Aquatic > Marine > Coastal | place: USA: Chesapeake...
CCAGCAGCGAATATGCTATCAAGGGTATCATCACTACTGATAAGAACGCAAGAACTGAACTGTTTAGTAGTAGTGCCAAGCCCAGCAAGCACAGGGGTGGCAAGAGTGAAATGACCATCTGAAGCGCACTCATAGTAATCCTTGACATATTTCAACCGTTTATCTCTTGGTTCGCTGTGAAAGGCTGTGGCAGCAGCCACGGCATATCGTACTTGGGGCGTTTCAAATACTTGCCCGGTGGCACGATTTTGTACTAGGTATTTTTCACATAATTGCGCTATGGCGCTAAATGTGTAGTTTTCATCTTTGTGATGATCAATGAAAAGATCAATGATGTTCCATTCCTCTGGGGTATACCACTCTAGCAGTTCCGGGGTATACATTCCGGCATCTACATTGTTTTTTACTATGGTGTAAAGTTTAGGAGGATCGTAATCGCCATAAACCTCCTTACGCAGCATACTAAGTCTTTGTCGTCCGGCCACATATTGATAATTAACATTATTGATTTCGGGGTTTTCACTTTCATCTATAAGCCCTACCATGGCCTGTAGCAACAGGCTGTCTATGGTACTTGTGGTCATTCCATCGTGGAATTCTAACTGGGCTTTGATTTCTATCATGCTAGGGCTGACCCCGTCTATGCCCCGACACGCATGTAAAACTTGTCGTTGGATTTTTGATATATCTAATGGTACTCTTTGCCCATTGCGCTTAATGACATTTATTTGCGACATTGTTGTTTGATCCCTTTAATACAAATCTAGCTTTAGATCTTCAACATTATATTGATGCTTCAGGACTAAATCTCGTGTAATAGAACTTTTATTTACTATCGTATTGAACACCAAATTAAGTATATATTTTCCTTTATTGATCGACACTATATAGTGCCATTCGGCGTTTTGGCTGTTGCGATATACTTCTAATTCTAACTGTTGTATATCGCGCCCATAATGATGACAAAGATATAAAGTATAAAACATTCCCAGTGATTTTGCAAGATCACAATAGTAATTTTCATGTACTAAAGTCCAGGGATCTGGCCATTCCTCGGGCAAATCTGGACTAAGATAATGATTCACATATGGCGCATAGCTCCATAGCTTGCATACTGCTTCTAAGGCTGGTTCTAACTCTAACTGCGATAGATTGTTACGAAAAGACTTCCATTCCCGAAGTCTTTCTTCTGGTTTGAAATTCCACATTTATTAAGGTAAAGTTGTTGTACTGGTTGTGCTTGTAGAACTGGTGCTGGTACTGCTGGTCGAAGTTGTTGAAGTAGTTGATGTGGTTCCTTCTAATACATACATAATACCTTGCATATTTTCATTGTTAGGATTGATATAATAAAGAATTGGTGGCGCATTTATGGGAACTGTGAACTGAACAATCCCTTTGTCTGTACCGTTGTTAAAAACCCCATGCGATTCATCTAATGCATATCCATAATCTGCTATGTTATTGAATTTGATTAGGAATGGGTAACCCACTGCATCAACATCAAAATAATAACGACCTCGTTTGACCAAATACATAGTCCAGTTACTGCTACCATCAATCAACCAGTTATCATCATCGTATCTTGTAACACTAAAGGTCTGTTCCCAAACCACAGGTAGTGTGGTACTCGTTGTAGTAGTTGAAGTAGAGGTACTAGTAGTGGTAGTGGTTGATGTCGAAGTCGAAGTAGTTGTTGATGTCGAAGTAGTAGTTGTTGAGGTTGAAGTCGTAGTAATTGGTGCTTGGGTAGTAGTGCTGCTGGTAGTGGTTGTGATGTTTCCGGCCAACAACGGTAATGACACTGCCGGATCAGCAAAGTTCTTGAAGTCTTGACTTTTGACATCATAGGTTATTACTGTGCTATCAAAATCTGCGTTGAGACTCTTAACCACCAAAATGGGTTTTAATCCGCCTAAAACACCAATACCGGCATACATCATAGATATCACAATCATAGTAGTACCGGTTTCTGTGTAACTTTCACGCCAGCTGACTTGATGCGTATCAGCATTAACTGCATAAGTAATTTGCCCAGATCTGAATCCGCCAGGTCTTTCTACGCTGTAATCAATACGACCACTCATCAGTCGTCCCAATAATGGTATTCTTGCTTCAGTTAAATTATTAACTAAAACACTGCGTCCTATGGTTTGATACATAGAACCATATCGCATGGAACTGGCAGTGTCTAAACTTATTATTTCGGCTGCATTGTGTTCAACAGCTTGAAAGCTATAATCGTGATCAAATCTGTTCAAAAACAGGTCGCCCATGCTATAACAACTATTACCAGTAAATCTTATAAAACTAGTACTAGGAGTAATGTTACCAGATCTAGTATAGACATTGGCTGCATAATCATAAGCCACATTAAGATAAGTGTTAGTGGTACTGGTTATACCTTCTACATTATTTACAGTGTAAATGCCGTGTTCTTTAATATAATCAAAAAAGCAATCGCTGACCCTAAGTCCGGCTTGTCCTATATTCTTTGTAGTGGAGATTTCTATCGCTTTGATCAAATCATGGAAGTATGATTTTTGCACCACAATGTCTTCGGTGTGAATTGTGTCAATGACACGAATACCATAACTCATACCCGAAAAGTCACATTCGGTGAAATGCACCGATCTAGCAGCGAAATAATTGCTTTGAATTTTTATACAAACTCCGTTGTCATTGTACAAAGGACGCACATATGGTCCTATAAAACTACAACGGTAAAAACTTGCCGAGCTGATTGATTCCAATAACCCAATACATTTATCTGCTGAACTAAGAATTTCAAAACTTATATTTTGAAATTCAATTGCCCCTGGTGCTATACCGCCAGAGGTCATGCCTTCATCGTAAATACCACGACTGTTGGTGGTTTTGAAAATACCCGGTGCAGCATAACTCATTTGTCTGATACGAACACCATCTTTACTTGTGCCAACCAAAGTACAAAATGGTGGTATACGCAATTCACCGTAAATAGCATATAAACCAGCGGCAAATTGTATTCTACGGCGTGTGCGTTCGGCTGTAAAATTACTGAACCTATCGTAGATTTGATCTATGGCTCTTTGTATAGCATCAAGATCATCAGTTATGCCATCGCCACGAGCTCCAAAATCTTTTACATTTACAAAATCATCTAATTTATTTTGTATAGGCCTTTTGACATGACTTACTGGATCTGGTCCAGTTTGAACAGCATAACCGCCTTCAATGCCTCTAAACCTATAAAGAAAATTGGGTAACATTCCACTATCATCAGAACCACCCAATATGCGTAACAAAGTTGGTCTAGTTATAATTTCGGTATTGCCCTCAACTGGGCTTCCTTCGGTAATGGAACCATTACCGATAAACAGTCGCAGTTCATCGATTACCCAGCCCATTTCGCCAGTGGCTAAACGGCCTAAATCTTGCATCAACCCATAACGAACTTGAATTTGACTGACCTGTTCAACTGCCATAATTTCCTCGTATCGAGTATTTACCGTATTTGATAATACTCGCTAACGCGGTTACACCAACGATCAGTCCATAAATCAAAGTCCTGTGGTTCTAAAATAAATTCTTGATATACTGGATCGCTGTCGTCCTCGGGTCGAACACACATCATAACCACGCCCTTTCTTATTTGGGTACCGTGTACTTCATTGTGTGCTAGTGCATAAGCAGTAAGTTGTAAAAAGTAATCATCAATCCATTCACGGCGTTTTGGTTTATTGCTTTGTTTAAAGTCTAAAATTGCAGGTTCGCCACCATGAATACCTACACAATCTGTGGTGCCGGCATAGAGTTCAGGAAAGTACAAAGGAACTTCATTACCCCAAACTTCGGAAACTTGGGCAAATCCTGATTGAATTATTTTCATTGCCATGCGGTGACTGCGTTGACTTTCAGGATGCGTTCCTGGAGAACCAGCTTCACCAGTTTGAACAAAGTTTTCTAACCATTTGTGCATTCGAGTGCCGCGATTAGCTGCCTCTGTGGTAATTTGTTGAGCTCGCTGTTCACCCACTCTTTTGCGCCATTCTGCCAATGCCTGTCGTGCTTCTGCAGGTTTGGTACGGTCAAGTATGGTAGTTACACTTGGTACTCTTTGTCCAGTTGGGGTTACATAGTATCTACGCCCATCAAGGTTTTCGCGTTGAATTTGTTTATAATTGTATATAGGATTAAGCATACTATAATAATAGCATGTCAGTTGCAGAATTGCAACTAATTAGCTTCGTTTGGCTTGGGCTCTTTTGGCCATTGTGCTCACAGTTTTTTCTGGATTGGCCATTGTGCTAGTTGTATCAATATCACCTTGATCTGGTGTATCTGCGGTTTCATCTTCGTCATCTTGGGACAAAGGCTTGAGATGCACGAATTGAACACCGGTTTCGTCAGCAGCAATGCTTCGAATCAGTTTGTTTACCCTGGGATCTTCCTTTTTGGCTTTAAGTAATAAATCTACATTAAACATCTCACTACCAGGTTGCATTCGCACTTTTTGAATTAAACTGCCCATGCGAATTTGATCACTACGAAAGCGCTCACTTTGCAAAACATTAATGAGATTAGAGGTTGAATTGTCTCCAACCTCTAACATAAAGTCACGAGCTCGCATTAACGCTTTTCTCTGCCTACTGGCTCTTCACCACCAACCTCGGCATCAGTTGCCCCAAATTCGTCAGTGTCTAAATCACTGGGTTCACCTAAACTAGGAGCAGACATTCCTGTATCAAGCTCGCCGCCGGCAGCAGATAGATCACCGCCCATGCCTGCTGCTGGCATTCCACCACCCATTCCTGCACCCTCTTCACCGGCTAATTGGCGAGCCGAAGTATCTGCTGTTTCGCGAGCAGTGGCTAGCTCTTGGCTGATACTACTCAAAAGTCCACTCATGGCATTTTTGAAATTATCAGCTTCTGCCATGCCAATTTGATCACGAATAGTATCAATTAGAGCCGGTAGCTGTTCCACCTGCATTTTGCTGACTTTTTCAACCATGTCCTGAATGCTGTCCACCATGTCCTTAGCAGCGAGAATTGCTTCGCTTTTGCCCATCTCGCTTTCCATGAGATGCTGATTTTCACGCATCCACTTACCAAGGCTTTCACGCACCATTAGTAATTCCATGTATTTGGGATTACGCTCGGCAGTGTGTACACCAAAACTACGACGAATTCTAGCTATGTTTTCACTGACTAGATTAGATAATGCCGCTGCTTTAGAATAAGTTAGACGATCATAATCCAACTTAAAACCAAAACGGCTTTGAAGAAGATGATTCATTTTATTGGCTGATGCTCCGGGGTTAAGTTGTGATAAATTCATATCAATGATTCCTAAAGTTCAAGTATTTAGCCGATTTTAAACTTTTTTCCAACAGAAACTGATAATGGCGTAGTTGTAAAACAGATTCGGTCATTCGGCATGAATAAAGATCTATGTTGTGATAATTTTTAAGTTTTTTTGCTCTAAGCAGTCTGTACTTAAATCTATTTACTTCAATATGCAATTTATCTACCATGCTGTCATAATTTTTAATTTCACGCGATATTTCTATTCGATTACCGCTGTCACATATAGCATACCAAAAACCCGCCATTTTATTGTCAAAATATAGCTCTTGATCGCTATATCTATGCAAAAGATAGCAATGATCGTCACGGATTTTCAAGGCATAGTTGCCTATAATATATCCGTTACTACCTATAGGAATTATTGTAAGATTTTTTTTGGATTCACGAGAGTTAATTAAATTAACCAACTCTCGTATAGTCCATTGTCTGACTACATTGACAGCTTCGTTAACTGCCTGTTCCAGAATTTTTTTGTTTATAATATTTGATTGATCCATCTCGGTTTAGTCGATATAAAGCGTTTTTGTTCACAAGCTGATTTGCTAGATAAACTTCACGCTCAGTAAGTTCCTGTCGGGTCACACCATTTTCAAATGTGCCGATTCTTTGATATAGTTCAGTTTCTTCATTGGTCAAGGGTACTAAAATGTGCCCCATGATTTCGATGGTTTTCATTTGCTCAACGCCGTTACTAGGGTAACAATTGCACCAATTAAAACAACAATTACACTGGTACCTATTGTTATTAATTGTCTATTATGTTTATCATTAGCTTCTGCCAATGAATTTTTTATGTCAGAAATCATTGATTCCATACCAGTAACCTTGGTATCTAAGCTGTCTAGTTTAAGATTCAATGTTCTGTATCTTTCAGCACATAGTTCCACATGCGCCTCCAAATTCTCTTTTTCAATATCCGAAGTACCCATATTATCCTTCCTCAAATATTTATTTTGAGGTTTAATACCTAAAAAAAAGCCCGCCGCAAGGCGGGCTTTATGGCTTATTGATTAAGCAAAGAATCTGCTGACTAGAGCCGAAGTACAACCTGTTACACCACCGTAGTTTGCGCCAACTGTGGGAGCTGGACCTTCGGTGATGATATGTACTACATCACTTGTGCCTGATACGAAAGGTGCACCGCTGGCCTGGTCACTACCAATTGCCACAACCGAAGATGTCTTTTGGATTTCGTTAACGATTGTGTTTAGCTCGGCTTGAGTCATGTTTGTCTTACTGAAACTGGTCAATGTAATGTCACGACCTACTGCACCGTAAACTTGCACATTACCATTGGTTCTTGTAAATGCTGGCATTTTTAGTTTCCTTTAAAATATTGCGACTAGCGCATAAATTTATTTATCACCAGCGACGAAAACATAGAGTTTAGGGTTTAAGCATGGGTTTGCGTGGTTGACGACTGCCTACCAGTCCGATACTGCGTCTAGCTGCTCGCAAATCACGCATGTCTAATTGGTCTAGGGATGTGCCCGAAGCAATTTGCATCAAAACTTTAGCTACAGCATTATTGGCCGGATTACCAGCAGAATCGACCCATTGTGGCGTGTATGTAAACGCCATGTTAGTACCCGGCATTTCAATCTTGGTGCCGGCTGTGACTTGTTTTACAGTGGTTGCACTGGGGGCAGCATCGGCGGCAGCGGTACTACCAGATTGGTTGGCCTGATCGGGTAAATTCAGACTGGGTTCGGTTCTTTGACTGGGTTGTGTTTGGGTCTGAGCAACAGGAGTAAAATGTTCTCTACTGCGCTGAGTAAAATAATTATACATAGAAGAAACATCTTTAGTTCCGGATATATCACTATTGACTTGGCTAGTGCCCGGCGGTCTAGGCCCATCCTGCAAATACCTATCTGCATGTTGACCCATCAATTTTGATAATTGTGCTGGATTTGTGTTGGCAGGGATATTAGCTAATTGCTGCGCCCACGATGCATACATTTTATCTGCCAGTTGTTTGACTTGCTGATTCATGACATTACGCTGTTTAGCAGCAACATATTTGGCTTTGAGATTATCTAATGGTCCTTCTTTAAGAATCTCGTTAGTTTTCATTTTTTACTCGCCTTATACTTCTAGTAAATTTGCTGGCATCACCAGCTCGTATACTATTTAATAATCTACGCTCAAGTTCACTGGCTGTTTCTAAATCATAGTTTTCTTTTATAAATTGTAAAAGATTTATAGCCCCTTGTATGACATTTGTGGCACGACTTTCGACAAAATGCTCTTTGTCTTTTTGCATTCTAAGTGAATCTAATTCAGCCAATATACTACGAGTACGCTTCTGCAAAATCATCTCCCGGGTATTTTATTTATAAGTGCATTATTAATTTGTCACGGAATCTTAACAATAAATATTTGACATTATGGTCTTTATAGAGGTCTTCAATTATGGTTACCATCGACACCGAGTCAGTACATAAACTATTTGCTAGGTTTAAAAGAACTTGTCCGGATACGAACGAGTATAACACAAGAATAGCGGAAGAAATAGAATTGATCTTCCAACTAAGATTCGCTGAATACTTCCATCAAATATGCGATATCTTAGATTTAACCAGTGACATTCCACATATGACAAGAGGTAGCGCAGGCTCAAGCCTGGTCTGCTACCTACTTGGTATAACTGATGTAGACCCTATACATTGGAACATACCCCTAGCTCGGTTTATCAATCCCTTACGCGATGACTTACCTGATGTAGATATAGATTTTCCGCATTGGGCCCAAGAAACTGTGATGCAGCGTATATTTGATCGCTGGCCCGGACATACAGCTAGAATCAGTAACTATGTCAAGTTCAAGGACAAATCGGCACGCCGTGAAGCTGCTCGCAGATTAGGTGCCACAGGCCGTCTACCGCGAAACTTTACATATGAAAAGCTAGGCGTAGATCCAGTGGAGGCTCGTAGGATAGAACGCAAATTACTAGGGCAAAAACGAGCCATTAGTAAACATTGTGGTGGTATACTGGTATTCAAATTCAAACTGCCTAAAAGCCTAAAGAATGGTGAAAATCAAATTCTTTTAGACAAACATGAAATCGAGGATCTTGAGCACCTTAAAGTTGATATCTTGGCCAATCGTGGGCTTAGTCAACTCATGGAAATTGACCCACACCGCTCATTGCAAGATTACCCCGAGACCGATTCTGCCACAATTGATTTGCTGGGCAGAGGTGATGTGCTGGGTGTCACACAGGGAGAAAGTCCAGCCATGCGTAGATTATTTCGTGCTATACGCCCACAAAATCGGGCCGACTGTGTGTTTGCTACAGCTCTTATTAGACCAGTAGCTACCACAGGGAGACAAAAGGCCAGTTTCTTTCATGACTGGACCGAACAGCGTCTATCAGATACTATCGTCTACGAGGATGATGCCATACACAAAATATCACGCCTTATAGGTTGTAGTAATTACGAAGCAGATATGTACCGCCGTGCCTTTGCCAAGCGTAACGAAGAACGAGTACTCGAGTTTATTGAAAAAATGGGACAGAGTGATCAAAAACAGCAAATAGTAAATGAGTTATATCAATTAGGACACTTTGGTTTATGTCGTGCTCATGCAGTTAATCTAGGACGACTTATTTGGGCTTTGGCATATCAAAAGGCACATAATCCACGCGAATTCTGGCGTGCTTGTTTAAAACATTGTCAAGGCAGTTACCGACGCTGGGTATATAAAAACGAAGCTAAACGAGTGGGATGGGATCTTCGTGATCTTGGGTATCACAATGGAATCATGAATGACTCAATTTGGGAATACAAAAAATACGGCTGGTGGTCCGCTCCTGAATTCTTACCTGGTATGTATTGTATGAACACATATCAAGATCGTTTTGAATTTTCAGGATTGGTTGCCAACGGCCGAGTGTTCAAAGGAGAATCTGGCAGATATGTGACTTTTTTAACACTGGGAATAGGCAATGGTCAATACATTGATGTCACTGTTAAAAAACCTGTGGCCTATACCGATGCTGATTATGTTGTGGGCAATGGTCGTTTACGCATGAGTAATGATTCATATTATATTGAATGCTACGAAGTCACCACAGAAAAGTTTAACTAGCCTTTTTCAATCCTGCTATCATTTGTTTTAATTTGTTTGAGTTGACAGTGGTTTCTATTTTGCCGGGCTGATCCACCGGTACAGAAGAATTATCAACCACATCGCTGCGAGCTTTGATCTGATCATATATGGTACTGGCTTGCTTTTTAAATTTATTATATTCGCCATCTTCGGCAAGATCCCGTATTCGCAATGTTTCTATGTCAAATTCTAAGTCAACTTTTTGCCCTACACCCGAACTGCTGCGAGTCTTCATAAGTTGTATCTGATATTTTCCGCGCTCGCGCATGGCCCTACTAGTAAAGATACCAAATACATTGTCAGCAGTATTGATTTTACTGATACCACCTGATATATGGCTATGATCAAATTCTACTTCTTCAACAGCAGACCTATTTAACTGACTGGCTGTTACCAACAACACATTGAGTTCTTTGGCCAAATTGCGTAACTCCTCCGATACATATTTGTCTTTGACAAATAAATCATTGGGAGATACTTTGGCCGATACCGGCATCAATAAATCTAAATAATCTATACAAACAAAATCAACACGACGCCCAGTTTGTATTTGTAACTCTTTCACATAACTGCGGATATCGTTGACATTGCTCTGTGCTGGCATATATTTGATTTGAAAGTGCCCGGCTTTTTTAGACGCTACTTTGACTTTCATTTCTACTGTGTCTAGATCTCGAAAGATTTCTTTGCTACTGATATCGGTCATCATGCTGTCAATTCGCATACTACTTAGACCTTCACTCAATTCCAATGTCAAGTATAACCCATTAAGACCAGCTAGTACCCAATTTACGGACAAATTCTGCATGAACAAACTTTTACCGGATCCACTACCGCCTGCGAAAATTTGTAATTCACCACGATTGAATCCACCATACAACAATTTGTCTAGAGTTGGCCACCCCGTACTGATTTGTCCATTATTGCTTTTGAGTAATAATAGTCGACCACGAGGATCTTCAAAATAGTTAGTACCTAGATCTTTTTGTAAACTTATTTGTACAGCATCTTTGATTAATTTCTCAACTGGATTAAAATCACCTTTTTCAATCAAGTCGGCTGCTTTAAGAATAGCTCGTTCAAGCTCTTGCTTTTTGGTAAACTTTTCAAATTCATCCAAGAACCAATTCAAATGTCCTTCATCGAGATCTGGTACCAGTGCCAGCTTGACTCCGGTCACTGCTGAAATTTGCTCAACATTGGGCAAAACTTTATGCTGATCTACATGCTCGGCCAAAAACTTTGCAGTATCTCTAAGACTGCGATCAAAGTTTTCAGCATTGTAGATGTTTTGCACACGAATAAAACTCTGTGCATCTGTGAGCATGATCTCCAAAAATAGTTTTTGTAAATCAACAGAATAATTTTTCATATCAGTTATATAGCCGCTTGCGCTTTAATTCAATTTTTAATCGACTTGATTCTCGTGACTCAAGTATGGCCTTTAAAGTGAATAATTTACCATACCTAATCACTGCTTCGTTTATATCTTTGCAAGTTTCATGCCATATCGGGAAACTCACAGTCCAACCATATTCAAGAGCAGAATCAATTAACTTTGTTCCGGCACGATCGGCATCAGGCACAACAATGACTTCGCGTGCCAAACTATCTATAATATCAGCCTGTGTTTCTGAACACTCATTACTGAGCACCGCTATGCCGTCTACACTCATTGCATCAAATGGTCCTTCTACTACTATAACAAACTTACTATCGGGTCGCTGTTGATCAATATTATATACATAATTGCTTTCATAGCTGCTCCAATACTTGGGCTTGACTGCTGGGTCCCAGGCTCTACTTGTGTAACCAATCAATTCATTACGCCATGTAAACGGAATTATCACCCTACGATTCAAATTATGTTCGGTTTTACTACTAACTAATAAAGGATACCTATCCAAGTCAATATGCCGCTTTTTACAATAATCTAGAGCTGCGATATCATCATCAACTAATTTAACATCATCTGGTAAAGCCTTGGCCCGAAACTCGTGAACCACTTCGGGTTCAGCAACTTTGATTGGCGCTGTTTCACGAATTCGTATGGCATCAATCACTAATTTTTTGACAAGGTTTTCATCGGCACCAAGCCATGTCAAAAACTTTCTAAATTTGTACCCAAGATGCCAACCTGGTTTATAGCTAGTTTTAAATTGACAGTTAAAACAATGATAGCTAATACCACCATCAGCATTCAAAACTACACCACCGCGCCCTCGACTATCCGGTCTTTCACCGCGATGATGACAACACGGAGCATTGAATGATATCCATCCATTTGATCCGTGTCGTCGTCGATTCGGCAGTAATTGAATTACAGAGTCCTGAATAGCAGTCAGCATCCTTGATAGTTTACACTATAAAGGATGCTTTGTCTACTATCATGCGCCCGATAATACGGTAATTATTATTGTGTCCCGTGTCACACCACCTTTGACTAACTCCAATTGTATATTGAGTGTAACTGGAACAGTATTTGTTGGTATATATACATCCTGTGTACCGTTCAACCCGGGAGCGAACGGATCAATAGTTATTCCTGTAGTATCAGCATAGGCCGGATATTGACTGTTCAACGCCCAGGTTCCTGCTGTATTGTCAGTGGTAACTATTCTAATCCTTATTGAACTACCTTCATTAACAGATGCTCCATCTGGTGCCGATAATGTATAAACAAATCCAGGTGCTGCTGTTGTTGTTGTAGATGTAGTTGATGTACTTGATGTAGTGGTTGATGTTGATGTACTAGTTGTTGATGTAGTGGTTGATGTTGATGTACTAGTTGTTGATGTAGTGGTTGATGTTGATGTACTAGTTGTTGATGTAGTGGTTGATGTTGATGTACTAGTTGTCGAAGTGGTAGTTGTAGTTCCACAACTTACGGTAACAAATTTTTCATGGAAATTACCTAGATTGTCATAAACCCTTACAGCCCAATATCCATTTGCAATATTTGTAAATGAACTTGGAAATACTGATATTTGACCATTAGAAGTCCAATTAACTAGATGTGGCACTGGGTCATATGTTCTATACGGACCAACACCACCAGTTGGATTACTGATTGTGATATTACCCGATCCATCTGGATCACATGTGACTAAGACTGTGAAGTCAATTGGAGCCAGTGTAGTGGTGGTAGTGGTTGTAGTAGTCGGTGCTGCTGTGGTTGTTGAAGTAGTGGTTGTAGTTCCACAAGCAACAGTGATAAACTTTTCACGGAAATTACCTAGATTGTCATAAACTCTTAAAGTCCAAACAATGGGTTCATAGTTATAAAATGTTACCGGAGAACCCGAAGATACTGATGTTTGTCCATTAAGAGTAAAATTAGTCAGATGTGGCACTGGTTGATATGTCAAGTATGGACCAACACCACCAGTTGGATTACTGATTGTGATATTTGCTAAATTGTTATGCTGATTACATTGAAATGTAACTGTGAAATCAATTTGAGCCACTGTGGTTGTGGTAGTAGGCAATGCCGCAGTAGTGGTCGTTGTAGTTAGAGCAGCAGTGGTAGTGGTTGTCGTTCCACAAGCAACAGTTATAAACTTCTCACGGAAATTACCTAGGTTATCATAGACCCTGGTAGCCCAGAATCCATTTGCAATATTTGTAAATTTACTTGGGAATATTGATGTTTGACCATTAGAAGTCCAATTAACTAGATGTGGCACTGGGTTATAAGTTCTATACGGACCAACACCACCAGCTGGATTACTGATTGTGATATTTGCTAAATTGTTATTTTGATTACATTCAAATGTAACTGTATAGTCTATGAGAGCTGTTGTGGTAGTTGTTGTAGGTATTCCAAAACAATCCACTGTGATTCGTTTTTGCCTATAATTATTGGCATTGTCATAGACTCTTACATCCCACAGACCATTTGCAACAGCAGGATAGCTGTTAACTGTTCCCGGTGCCGGTCCAGATCTTTGCCCAGCAAAGGTAAAAGTTGTCGAACCGTCAAATGGGCTATATGTTCTATAAGGTGGTACTCCACCTGTTATATTTCCAATTTGAATATTGCCTGCATTTTGCCCAGGTACGCAGACCACAGAAAGAACGAAATCAATTTGTGGTAAGGTAGTAGTGGTCGGGAACGGTGATTTAGTAGTTGTGGTGCTGGTGGTACTAGTAGTTCTTAGAACCGGAGCAGGAACTATTTGTGTTTGAACAGGCGGATTGTAATATATAACATCTTGGTTGATTAATGTACCAAGAGAGTTGGTGGCAAATGGTTGTTGGTACAGTCTTGTCAAAGTCGGTTTTAAACCTGTAAACGCTGTTCTGCCAGCAAAGACCTCATAAATCGCTCGTTTATTAATTGAACTTACAGTGGCAGTACCTGGGCCATAAACTTCTATGGTGTTGCCAGTCAAGCCAGTTACTGTGTTTGTGTGGAATAATAAGTTAGATGTAGCCGGACTAGGTTCATCAAGATTCAGTTTAAGCAAACGATCATTGGGATAATTCCACCATATAAAAAAATAAGTTTTATCAGTTGCGTCAACACTAGTGCTCCATCTCTTAAGAGCATAATCAACTTGTAACTGAGGCCGGAATGGTGGTACCGCAGTAGGAAATGTAAAAGAAATAGGACCAGTAAAGGCAACTTCTTGCCAGGTGTTTGTCCCAATGAGTCTATCAACATACATATAAACTTCCGAAGCAAATGGCATGGCGTTGGCTTGCAAACCAAGTGTCATGACTCCGGGAGGATCTGTTAAATTGATAGTTGGATGTGGGCTATAGCCTGTTGGAGAATATACTTGAAATTCTTGTACCGATTCGATATCGATTACATGCGGTATCGAACTGATAAAATTAGTTCCAGAATAATTTTTACCAAAAAATGTATTATTACTGGTAAATTTTGATTGAGTTCTTAATCTAAAAGGCCAATTAAAACTGTATCTATCCGCTGTAGTAAAGATAAGTCCGAGACTTTCGTTGTATTTTTTTGAGTACGAATCCGCTTGTAACAGGAATTTGAAATTGTACGGCGTAGGCGCTGCACTATCAAGAGCTAGAACTTTTATATAAGTTTGAGCGACTGTGACACCGGATTTTGTTACCCTTAATTCTAAGTCATATGGCCTATTGCTGACTGTGCCCGGATAAACTATTGGCATGTTGATCCAGAAGGAACCTTCTGCGTATCTATCATTTTTAGTTCCGCTTTGGCCTATTGGATTTTGAGTATTAGGGAAGATTCTGCTTTGGTTTGCCTGACCAGGTTTAAGCAAAGTGAGATCACCTATTATGTTCAGAGTAAAAGGAGTAACAGCGCCGCCCAGTAAGTCAGGAACCAAATTGGTTGTATCGTTGGTTGTAAAAATCCAAGATACAACTTCGCCATATCGTTTTTCATGCCAATCAGTTACAATATTATACACCAAAACTGGCGCGGCCGTTGTAGTGCTGGTGCTAGAGGTTAGACCAGGGGCAAATGTGGTTGTGCTGGTCGTTGAAGTGGTAGTTGCTACAGAAACGGCAGTGGCGTTGGCATGAATAGTATTGGCTATTTGAGCTATCGTACCATATCCCAGCATTGGAGTACCTGGCCTTCTTATCTGGGCATCTAAATAATGCGTAGCAGTAACATTGTTAAAACCGGTGGGCATTTTCAACATCGGCTCTGCGATTGCTGTACGCCAGTTAAGACTAAACAGGCTAGGCGTATCTATGACATTAATCATACTAAAACTATTGATATAGAGTTTATTTGTGCCCGACATCAAGGTTTGATGGCGTAGTTGAAGATTGGCGTTATAGTCTATCTGATTTGACGCAATATAAGTCAAAGCAATAGTGGCATTGCCATCTATTTTAGTTGTATTACCGAACTCAAAATGATTATCGTGTTGACCCACTGTATAAGGAATATTGGTCCAATCTATAGTGGTTCTTGGTGCGTCGGGTCTAGTAAATGAAATAGGTGCAGCACCTGCTATGATTTCAAATGGGCCATTACCAATTCGTCTCTCCACAAACAGTCTTACCACTCCCGGTGCTACATTTGCGCCAGTTACTTGTGTGGTTTGCATGCCTATACTATAGGTACCAAATGGATGATTAACAGCATCTTGGTTTGGCGTTAACATCATCCTAAATTCTGGGAAAGTTTTATTTGTAACAATGGGTGTATTAAGATTACCTGGTACTACACCAGGAATAGGCATTACTGATTCTGTTACCGAAAATCTATAATAAACATTACTACGATTAGCGTAAATATCATTTGTACTAAAAATTACACCAATGGTTTCCCCATAAAGTTTTTGATACTTGTCGACTTGAATTAAGGCATTGAAATCGGTGTGCCTAGGCTTGTAAAATCCTTTTCCTTGACTTTGGTAGGGATTAGGAAAAGTTGATAAAGGTGTCAACGCACCGACCACTTTTATAAATGCACTGGCAACTCTTCTTGTGCCGATATTGACATTAAATCTTAAATCCCACATATTATTGCTAACAGTCGCGGTTGACAGTATCGGTACATTGAATTCAAGATATCTATCACCCCTGGCATTGTCATGCATATAACTGGGCGTAATAAAGTTTATAGGAATAGATGCCGGCAAATTTACATTCAAACCTTGATATATTCCCCCTGCTCCAATCCAAAAGGATGGTGAACCTCCTGCAAAAGTATCTATAGTAAGATTCCATGGTTGTGATGGAGTGGATGCAATACCACGAGGATCGTTAGTAGTTAAAATAAAATGCACAGATTCGCCTACCCGAACTTCATCCCAATGGCTCATCAAACGATAGGTGTAATTGATGGCACCCACGGGAGAAATTGTAGTAGTAGAAGTAGTGTTAGGAGCACGAGTAGTAGTGGTACTAGGAGCGCGAGTAGTTGTACTAGTGGTAGTAACAGGACGAACCGAAGGATCTCGAGCATAGCGCACACTGGATCCTAATACGCCCCAGACATTGCCAAAACGGGCTAAAGTGAACTCATGTTCAAGCCAAGAATTGCTAGATCCGGATGTGGGTTTTAGCACCCATTCTGGTTGTACAATATTACCGTCAATTCTGATTTGATTGGCGTAAAAAGTACGAGCAGCATTACGATAGAACAATGACAATGTCAACATTGTTGTATTACCGCCCCAATTACCCAACGGTATATTATTGTCGTATCTAATATTTACAGTAAAATTACTGGTAAGATTAGCACTAAAAATTTGAGTGTGACCACGGTGAATATCAAAGTTTAGCGTTGTTCCTACGGGGCTAGTGTTGATATGTAATGTTTCTTGCATCTTCGTCCTTTTTTATCGCTATGGTAATACACTACTGTTGATAATAGTGGCACTGATTTTAGGTTGTGTACTCAGAGGTAACAATGTACCTTCTGCTGTCACGGCCGGCCCAGTCACAGTAAAAGTCACAGTTTCAATACTTTCATTTATTCCATCAAATCTAGGTACTAGTGTGAGAGAACCCGAAACTTGCACAGGAAAATCAAACGGTATTGCTACTGTTTTGGGATCATCTTGGAATTCAGGAGCATCTTCTTTACCAAATACTATAAACTCATTTATGCCTGTCAACTCCAATAGGGCTGCATTGTGAGCATAAACTTCAGATATTGACAAACCTTCATTGGCGAAACCTTGTAACACCACTTTCATTGGCAAATTCAATTGTTTAGCTACATCTATGACATTTTTTGTGAACTGAACTAAAAAGGCCGAAGTCCAAAAAACTTGTCCACCTAGTCTAGACACATCAGCTGTTGGTGGAAACAAATAAGGATCAATACAAATAAATTGAGCACCAGAAGATTTTATCTCGTCAACAAGTGCAGCCGCTGTAATGGCCGGAGTTTCTATTACTTTACCATTTACAAAACTGTGAGTCAAGCAGAAGGGATTGAACACAAATGATGCTGTGAAACCCGCAGCTTTATATTGAGAGATCAACCTCTGTAAAGCACTGCCTTTGGGGGAGTTTGGATTCCAATATGGTTCATCCGAACATAGAACATCATTGCCGCGTATCCATACAGAAGAAAAATCGTTACCGATTTGACGACCAGGGTGTAATCTCCATCCACCGATTTCATTGACATTAGATCGACCATTACTAGTATCCATAGTTACAAACCCAGTCAACGCAGGAAGTCCTTCAAAATCATTGCGTGTTATATTGGTGCCACTAAGTGTATAAGGAATTCGTGCACCGGGCGGAACATTAGTACAAGTAACTGTAAAAGTAATTTGTCCGACCCCTTCCTGAGCACTTGGTACAGATCTTGAAACCGTGTAAGTTGCATTTCTATCTCGTATACGAATCCAACCAAATCCCGGAGACTCTACTCCACTTTTACTAAATTTAGCAGGTATACCATACCTTGTTGATGCAGCTATTTCGTCAAAATACTTTATCCTTAAGTCAAAGTAGTCGTTATCGTCAGCAGTACTGTCTAAAACAGCTCTTATACTGATTTGTGCTCTATTGTTAACTACTTTTACGGTACCATTAAGTACCCCAGGACTGATATCGTTTGCGGAAATTGTACCAACTATGTCATATGAGAGTGGAAAATTATCTGGGAGATTTTCTGTAATTAAGTTTACCATCATGGTTTGAGATTCACCCAATGTCATTACGCTGGGATAGATGTAGAAAAATGGCGGCAGTGGCGGGCGCTTGAGAATTGTGGGGTCATCGGCGTAGACAGATCTAGACCATCTAGCACTAATGGTTGATCCAGTTTTCCAAAAGGTGATTTGGTAATCTATAAGTCGACCAGTAACACTGGAATTAGACCATCCCGAATCTTGCTCAGCTTTAATTAATACTCCATCAATGCTAATACTAAGTACACCAAATGCTTTACCAGCACTGTTTCTTACCATTAAATTTACTTGTAATTCTCTATTCGTAGCAAGGTAACTTGCTAATGACTGAGAATTATTGCCTCTAAAATTCACACTTACTATAGAGGCAGTCAACGGTCGAATCCATAGTTGTCGTGAGGCAGTAGCTACATCAAAATTCATGTTTGATGTAGGTACAGCATCTATTGCTCTAAAAGGCAAACTACTTGGCGTCGGCTCCACCGTCAAACTGGTATCAAGTATGGTTATGGTCCCAGATACTGCCAATGCTGTACCTGTATATTCAGCATTGTTAAAAACTTGTAAAGTAAAAGTTTCTGCGCCAGCTTCGGTAAGATTGTCGGCTAAGATGTTGATTGTAATAGTACAAGAATTTTGAATAATCGGCACCGATCCAGAAACAGGACTTAAATCTGTGCCTGTTAAATTTGTTACACGCCAATATACTATGGTATTATCAGTGACATTGGTAGAAATTATTGTAAATTTAACAAATCCACCTTCGGTTACCTGAGTTTTATCTGCTGTGATATTAAATGTTTGTCCTACAGATAACAATTGTACAGTGGCATTTTTTAAAGCTAAAATCCTATTATTGGAGTTTCCGATAAATCTATTATTACCATACCCACTACCTGATGAAAACATCTGACCACTAACAAATAAATCGCCATTGATAGTCAGCGCAGCTCTGGCAACAGTTGAGTTAAATGGTAAATTTTTCATGTACCGATCTTCTGCATACAAAGCCAGTACACCGGCTACCATTGGGCATGCCATACTTGTTCCCTCTAAGGCAACCTGAAAATGCCCACTGTCGGTTGGATCAGGAACTACTTTAAAAGTTGAACTGTATGTTCTGGCTGAATTTTGAGCACATGCACTTTGTACTCGAATCGAGGGTGCATATATGTCTACTCCAGGACCACGACTTGTTCCTTGATCCCGAGTATATACATCTATTAGAGGTTGCCAAAATGTAAAATCGCCTACAAAATCTGTTGGATCTATACCACCCGCACAAATGGCAGAATTGGCAGAGGCTGGACTAGGACCACGCATGTAATAAAATTGTTGCAATGTCCTTCCAAAAAAACTTATACCAGGCTCATTTTGTTGATTAACGGTTACTGTAATTGCATTATCATAATCTGGCGTTCCTGGGTTAGCTATCCAATTACAATCATTGCCAGCTGCTGCAACAACAGCTACACCATCTAATAGACACAAATCATCTATGTCCACATTAATATGAGGAACAGTAAACCCATATTTAATTTGATACCTTCCATTAACATAACTAGGCCAAAATTTACAACCATATAAATTTCTTAAGTTTCCCACAGTCTGTGGAAGAGCAATCTGTTGACCACGGTAATAGATGTAACCAATAGCAGCATTGGGTTGGACCAATATATCATCTGTCAAAGTGGTATTCCAATCTATTCCGGTATCAACGGTTTTAAAAAATCCCCAACTGTTGTTTACAATAGTTGGATTTTTTTTACCAGTTTCTGGATTAATCGGTTTCGCTGAATGCCATGCCCTAATATAATCAAACACCATATACCAAGCCATAGCATTTTCATTGCTAAAATCTGTACCAAGTGCCGATAGTTCAATGTTATATATGTTAGCTAGAGGTGCCCAACCTTGAGTCAGTCCAGCCACAGTACCGGCAACATGTGTGCCGTGAAACATGTCAACTTTATTATAGTTATATCTTTGGTTTTGTACAAAATCCCCCGCTGCACCTGCATGTAGATACCAATTGTAATCAATAACTCTACCTTGTAGTTCAGGATGATTGTGATCGATGTGGCTGTCAATTAACACTATATCTACATTTTTTCCCTTACCATTACCATTAGGACCTAGTCCAGTACTGATTGAAGCTCGTTGAATTTTATTAGTACTAACATCCATTAAACTAGATACATTGTTTCTATAGGCAGTTCTTAAAAGTCCCCAGGTTCTATTACTGGTTTCTGTTAGATAACTATAGTCAGCAGTTTTTGGCCAAGACAATAACTCGGGTACTATACCTAGATCTTTTGGAGTTAATTCTACATCTAATACTCTAGGATCAGCTTTTATTTGCTCAGCTTCGGCAGCAGTCAAATAATAATGTGTATTTCTACTGGTCGGGCGGCGTACAGAACAATCTACAGCACGATTTGGAATATATAAATTTCCACCCGGTGTTTCCATATCTTCATAGAAATCATCTAGATCCTCAAATCTATGTAAAGATACAACATATTCTCTTAATTGGCTCATATTATTTTGCAAATAATCTTTGTTCTGCTATTGAAAAAACAGTGTTACCTACTTTGTAAAATCTTATACGCAACTCGGCTAATCTATTAGCAGTACCAGTTTTGATGGCGGTGGCATTCAACCATTCAGGGTAATGAAAACCACCATCAACTTTGATGTTGTTTACATAAAATCGTCCAGAACTGCTATTCCTATATAAAAAACTAACTTCAACCATTTGGTTAGTCAGCATACTGGACAAAGTATTAGTTGGATTACCTCTAAAATTTACTGTAACATTTTTGGTCATGTTTACAAGATAAATTTGCCTTGCGGCTGTCATCACATCAAAATCAATCTCAGCCGGTGGTGCAATATTATATGATGCAAAACTGTCAAGTGCCATATCAAACCTCTCATTAATAAATTATTTACTCAAAAAAAGAATATTTAAATACGCTGCTTGTAATCGAATGTTATACCATTCTTTCCATGATAATGGTGTTCTTTTTATAGCCACCACCTATACTGAGCGTAATTCTGTAAAATCTACGATTGGTAACATCTTGAACATTGTAAATGGCCATATCACCTTGCCATGGAAAACTCCATGTAAATATTTGTTGCCATGTGGTGTTTAAGGTATTACCATTCCAATATCTTGCCTCCCAATTTCCAGTATAATCTCCTTTGGCCCAATAAATTTGTCCTGTAATGTTTACTGTCAGTGTACCTGAAGTCACTCTAAACTGTAGACTGCGACTACCGCTAGGTGCCAATTGTACAGCTAAGGTGTCAAGTGACAACTCTACACCGTCGTCTATATTAGCTGCCTTGTAACCTGGAGGTGCTGAAACTATGACGGGAGCAAATGGATTAGGAGCACCTCCTACCATACGCACACCAGCCGGAGCAGCAGTGGTAGTACTGGAAGCCGAAACTGTTCCAGCATTGATGGTACTACCGTCTGATCTTGTAATGATTAAATTCCCATTGGTGACCACTGCAGAAGTTATACTAATACCATCTGCCCCATTGGGGCCAGGTAAACCTGTGGCACCTTGTGGTCCAATAGCACCTGCCGGACCAGGATCCCCTTTAGGGCCCTGTGGACCTTGTGGTCCAATATCACCTTTAGGACCTTGAGGACCAGGATCCCCTTTAGGCCCCGGCAGTCCTTCTGGGCCTATGTCTCCTTTAGGACCAGGAACTCCGTTTATACCAGCCGGTCCAGGTTCTCCTTGAGGACCAGGAACGGTTTCAACAGCATTCGTTTCTATAGCTCCGTGATGTCTAAGGAAATAGTCTTTAGCATAAATTATTGATTCACCACTCATTCGTATAGTCTCCAAGTAGTTCCGTTCCAGAATAATCCAAGGCTATCCCCATTTGTATTAATTACAATATCAGCAGCTGATCCCATAATTGTGTTGCCGTTCCTAGCTATAGTCAAACTATTCGTAGAGAATGCTCCTCCAGCATCAGCAAAAAACACAGCATCTCCCAGGCCGGGACTAGCTGGTAATGTAGCAATTACAGCGCCAGACGCAGTATTAACACCATATCTTGTATTACCTACCACCCCAAAACTAGTGGCTTTTATGTCAAACTTTTGTTCAGATGTTGCTGTGTAAGCTGTGGTTTGTGTGGTACCATCAGCAAAAGTAATTCCACTAGTGCCCGGTGCCGGACTGGCAGTAAAATTAATGTAGCCGTTTGTGGTATTAATATTACCAGTCCATGCTGTAGATTGTTGCGTTGTGTCCGGAAATCTAATTTTACCAGTCTGGTTAAATTCCCAAATTTTGGTACCATTACCACTGGTGATTGTACCAATCTTGACATTGCC
>Ga0129333_10001295_pt1 | contig 22447 bp, 15 predicted proteins | sample CPB6_08_DNA_FD_94474 | JGI IMG/M metagenome (GOLD analysis project Ga0129333, IMG submission 94474) | Freshwater to marine salinity gradient microbial communities from Chesapeake Bay, USA - CPBay_Sum_0.6_0.8_DNA | ecosystem: Environmental > Aquatic > Marine > Coastal | place: USA: Chesapeake...
ATCGCTCTGAGCCTGCCTTGCGCCACCAGCTATGACCCCGAACTGACGCTGCTATCGATGTTGCCAGCCATCGCGTCCTGCAGTCTGGCCCTGGCGCTCATTACCCGGGAACAACTTTCGCCAATTGCCTTGATCCTGGGCGGTATTCTGCTGGGACTGGGCATTGTCGGCATGCACTTCAGTGGCATGGCAGCCCTGCGGCTTGATGGGCTGGTGCGCTATAACCTGCAATGGGTTTTATTGGCTGGCTTGTGGGCTGTGCTTCTGGCCACACTGGCGATCTGGCTCAACCGGCGACTGCGGGTGCTATCAGCGCACCGACGTCGGTTTAGCAAGGCCCTGACTGCAGCCGTCCTGAGCCTGGCCATCGCTGCGATGCACTACACCGCCATGGCCTCTGCATACTTTCTGCGCGGCCCTGGTGAGGAGCCGGCAGCCAGCGACTATTCCGTCACCAGCCTGGCTTATCTGACTTTGATTGTCACCGCCGTCGTGATTCTGCTGGCCGTTGCCGCCAACCTGACGGTGGGTTCAGGACTGCGGATTTTTAAAAACATCTACAGGCAGATTGCCGCGCTCATCATTGCCTGGTGTGGTCTGACATGGTTGGGCGTGAGCTACTACCACGACGAATATGTGAGCAATACACTGCAGCAGCGCCAGCAACTGGCACAACTTACGCTGGAAAATCTGGTCAACGACATCGACAGGCGCGCGCGTGATATCAAGGGCATCGCGCTCATTTATGCATCTCACCAGGACGTGATGCACGCCTTGCGTGAATTCAAGCCCGGCTCATTCGCCATCCCCACGCCTCGACAGATCAAGCTGAACCAGAACCTGCGTGATCTTGCCAGCCACATGGGGGTGGACGCAGTCTGGATCGTCAGCCCTACCGGTGAAATCATTGCTGCCAGCAATTTTGATCAGCCGGACAATCCGATCGGCACCCGACTTGCTGAGCGCCACCGTCTGCTGCTGACACAGCATGGTGCGGCTTATCGCCTGGGCATTGAAGACAAAAAGGCCGACCTGATTTATACCCATCCTGTTGAGGAAGGCGGTAAAGCGATTGGGCAGGTGCTTGTCAAACGTAGTATTTCAGGGGCGCCACCACTTGATGAGCAGAAGTTTTTTGCCACCGATGCCGAAGGCCTGGTCATCAATTCACCCGACCAACGGCTCTTGCGTCGGGTGTTGCCCCCGTTGCCGGGGCAAGCCCTGCAAACGACCCTGCAGCAAACTCCTTCAAGCAGCAAGCTGCCACCTATCCAGCTTCAGACATGGCCGGACGCCCGTTTGCCAGGCACCTTACGCATTGATGAATGGTCCACGCCCTCTGTGCTCGTCTCGGCCAAGGCAGTTGACGGCCTACTCACTTTTCATCTTGCGCAGCAGATGCTGGATTTGGGTCGTCTGCAGATCGAAGAAAACTGGTTGATCCTGCTGATCGCTTCCACTGGCAGCATGCTGATCCTTGCGCTTACTGCAATCCTGCTCTGGCAGCGTGAGTCCAATCAGATCAGCGATGACCTACGGATTGCGGCCATCGCATTTGAAACGCAAGGCATGATGATGATCACCGACCCCGATCGGATGATCATTCGTGCCAACCAGGCGCTATTACGCTTCACCGGCTACCCCTCTTCCAAGACCATCGGTCGCCGCGCCGACGTGCTGCAGTCCGATCGAATCCATGAAGCCCACATTGAAAGTCCCTGGAATGTGGCGGAAAAAACCGGTTCTTGGCAGGGAGAATTTTGGTTGCAGCGCCAGAATGGAGAGACTAGTCCCACATGGCTGACTCTCAATGTAGTGCGCGACAACCTGAACCGGATCACCCACTTCGTCGGCATGCTGGTTGATATTTCCAAGCTCAAGTCCGCTGAAGAACAGGTCAAGGAACTGGCTTACTACGACCCGCTGACCAAGCTGCCCAATCGACGGATGCTGATAGATCGACTGCGCAAGGCACTGGCCAATAGCCTGCGCACCGGCAGGCTGGGTGCGCTGATATTCATTGATCTGGACAATTTCAAGTTCATCAATGACTCGTTAGGACATGACAAAGGAGACCTGCTCTTGTGCGAGGTAGCGCACCGGCTGCAAGCGATTGTGCGCGAGGGTGACACCGTAGCCCGTCTCAGCGGGGATGAATTTGTGGTCATGCTCGAGGGCTTGCATCTGGAGCCAGAAAAGGTCGCCCAGGATGCCCGGGTGGTCGGTGACAAATTTCTCGCTTCGCTCAGCACCCCTTATCAACTGGCTGGATATAGTGCGCACAGCTCTGCCAGCATTGGCGTGGCCCTGTTTGGCGAGAAACAAGACAACATTGAAGCGATCCTCAAGCGTGCCGATCTCGCCATGTACCAATCCAAAGCAGCGGGTCGCAATGCGCTGCACTTCTTTGACCCCAATATGCAGGCTGCAGTGGATACACGTGCAGCGCTAGAGCTTGACCTGCGAGCCGCCATCGATCGAGAGCAATTGCAACTGTATTACCAGATCCAGGTTGACGAAACCGGTCAGATTACTGGTGTTGAGGCCCTGATCCGATGGAATCACCCGGAGCGGGGTCTGCTGTTGCCAGATGCCTTTATCTCGATTGCCGAAGAAATTGGCCTGATCGTACCCATCGGCGAATGGGTGCTCAAAACTGCCTGCATGCAACTGGTCGAGTGGTCGCTCCTGCCCGAGGCCAACAATCTGCGTCTGGCAGTCAATATCAGCCCGCGCCAGTTTCATCATCCAGACTTTGTCGAGCGGGTCAAATCCATTATCAGAGAGACAGGTGCCAATCCGCGCTTGCTTGAACTGGAGATCACTGAAGGCCTTTTACTGCTCGATATCGAAGACACCATCAGCAAGATGGAAAAACTCAAGCAAAGCGAGCTTGGTATTGGCTTCACCCTGGACGACTTCGGGATTGGTTACAGTTCGCTGGCCTACCTGCAGCGACTGCCCCTGGATCAGCTCAAAATTGACCGCTCCTTCCTGGTCAATATCTTCATGAACAAGAATGATGCCGCGATCGTACGCAGCATCATCGCTTTGGCGCACAGCATGTCGCTCAAGGTTGTTGCCGAAGGAGTAGAAACCAAACCCCAGCGCGACTTCCTGCACAAACTCGGCTGCACCAGCTGCCAGGGCTATTATTTTGGCGAGCCCAAAGTAGCCAAGGATTTGCCATTTATCCCCAAGACCACGGGCGCATGATCGCTGGGGCGTTCGTTGCGCCTGGGCTTGGGATCGATGAAGCATTCGACTGCCAGAGGCTTGAGCGCATCGCTGATCAGCACATGGTCAATGCGCAGACCTTGTTTGCGCCGAAACGCCATGTTGCGATAGTCCCACCAGGAGTAGTTTTTTTCAGGTTGCGGAAACAGCCGTACCGCATCATTTAAGCCAAGCGAAATCAGGGACTGCAGGTGGACACGCTCCTGCTCAGTGCAATGGATGGTGTCTTTCAAGCCCAATGGATCCCAGACATCCAGATCGTCAAATGTGACGTTGAAGTCACCCATCAGGACCAGTCGCGGGTTTTTAGACAATTCTTCACACAGCCAAGCTCGCAGGGCTTCAAGCCAGCGCATCTTGTAGGCAAATTTCTCACTGCCCGGCTCCTGACCGTTGGGGAAATAGGCCCCCACGACGCGCAAATCGCCGATATCAGCGCTGATCACCCGTGCCATGTCATCGGGAAAGCCGGGAATGTTGCGGGTCACGTTCGACATGGGCGTACGAGAAAGCAAGGCCACTCCGTTATAGGTTTTTTGCCCGAAGCAGGCAGCCTGATAACCTGCCTCGGCAAAAGCATTCAGCGGAAACTTGTCGTCGGTGAGTTTGAGCTCCTGCAAAGCCAGCACATCCACCGGCTCCCCTGTTGCGGACTGCCCCTGTAGCCAATCGAGGACTTGCGGCAGGCGCACCGTCAGCGAGTTGATGTTCCAGGTGGCGAGTTTCATAAATTTGGCTGGAGGGGGTGGGGAGGGGAAGGTCGTCAGTCAGTACATTCGAGAATTGCGATTACCCTATTGGCATGCTAGTCTTTTCGCTGCAATAAGATTTGATTGTGGGTCATTGTATGGTTCTGTCATCCTGATACCTGACCCGGATTGTCCTTTGAAGTATTCGCTTCTACTTCTGAAGCCAAGCTTGATTGCTTACATGTCATGAATATTTTTATTCCAAGATCAGTCCAGCTGTTGATGCTGAGCAGCCTCTTATTCCTGGCTTCTTGCGCCTCTATCCGCACGGACGTGGTGTCCCGGCCAGAGGTAGCCTTCAATCTCCCACAGCAAACCTCTCTTGGGCGTGCATATGCTGCCGCTGAGGAAAATCATCCGGGCCGATCCGGCTTGCGTTTACTGAACAATGGCGTCAGTGCCTTGCTGACACGCGCCGCCCTGATCGATGCTGCCGAGCGCTCCATCGATTTGCAGTACTACATCTTTGATGCTGACGACACCGGTTTGTTCTTGCTCGACAGGCTTCTGGCGGCGGCAGACCGAGGGGTACGCGTGCGCATGATCCTGGATGACTACCTGATCGGCTTTGATGATGCCACCCTGGCGCGCATTGACGCCCACCCCAATGTACAGCTGCGCATCTTCAACCCTTACCCAGATCGTCGCTGGCCACGCTCGTTGCAGATGATGCGTCACATGGACAAACTGGGACGGCGCATGCACAACAAGATTTTTGTTGTTGACAGCCAGATGGGTGTGATTGGTGGACGCAATATCAGCAACCATTATTTCGAAGGTCAAGGAGATTCCAACTTCAGAGATGCCGATCTTCTGGCGACCGGCCCAGTGATGCGTCAAGCGGCGGGAATTTTTGACTCTTTCTGGAACAGCCCTATCGTAGTACCCGTCGAGGCCTTTGGTGCAGCCCCGGCCTTGACGGAGGAAAGTGTGCTCCTGGCCTGGCGCGCCAAGACTGCAGAATACGGTCCCCGCACCGAATACCAGCGTCGCCAGACTGAATTTCGCCAGCGCGTGCTCTCGGGCGAGGGCTTGATCTGGGCTCCTGCCCGTGCCGTTGGCGAGCCGCCCATTCGTCAAGCCGAGGGTGCCGCCAAGTCTTCCTCAGAGATTGCTCGCACCCATGCCATTGCGCGCCAGAATGCAGCTAAGGAAATCATTTTTGCGGTAGCCTATTTTGTGCCTGGCCAGCGAGGTGTGGAAGTATTGAGCCAAACCGCAGCGCGCGGCGTGCGCGTACGGGTCCTGACCAACGCACTGGCTGCTACTGATGTGGTGGCAGTTCATTCAGGCTACGCGCCCTATCGGGAGGCACTGCTCAGCGCCGGAATAGAGTTGTACGAATACAGGCCTGAGGCACCGCGCCCATCGCCCCTGGGGCATCGATTACGCACGGGAAGCTCGGCATCCGCCTTGCACGCCAAGATTGCAGTCTATGACCGAAAAACACTTTGGGTCGGCAGCGCCAACTTCGACCCTCGCTCACGCAGGCTCAATACCGAGGCTGGCATGCTGATAGACAGCGAGGCCTTGTCGGCCAAGATTCTGGAAACGCTGGAACGTGATCTCGGCCCCAGTAACAGCTGGCGTTTGGCCCTTAATCCTGCCGCAGCCCAGGGTGAGCGAATCACCTGGCATGGCGAGCGTGGCGGCCAGCCATGGCAAAGCACGAGCGAGCCGGATGCCAGCATGTGGCGCAAACTTCAGGTTGATTTCTTCCGCCTGCTGAACCTCGAAGATCTGCTCTGAGGTCGGCCACCCTTATACATGCATGGCAGCGAGCACGCCAACGGCAAAACCGATGGCGCCACCCACAAACATGGCATATTCCAGCCACTTCTTACGGGTCAACAGGGCAATGGCCGCCAAGGCAATCGCCACCTGAAGTACGGTCGTCGCCTGCGCCCAGCGGTGGTGCTGGTGCATTTGCCCATCGCTTTTCTTGTCCCACTCGGTGGCTTCAGCTTCCAGCTTTTCAGCCACAAGCTTGATCTCGTTTTTTTCCTTTTCGTAGCGATCGATCTTGGCCTGGTATTTTTCCTTGTCGGTCACATTGGGCGTCAAGTCACGAGAGACCTCGGCCAGCGACTGCTTGGTGCTCTTGGCCTGAAAATAATTCCATTGGTTGGACGCTTCGGTCTTTTTCAGCGCGGCATTGTTTTTGAAGAGACCAGCATTAGCCTGGGTGGCACCCCCCATGTAGGCAAAGAGGGCGCCTACGGTGGCGATGATGGCGGTAAACAAGGCAATCTGGTTGGTCATCTTGCCACCGCCATCGCCGTGTCCTCCCCCTGTGGTTGCGTGCTCGAGTTCGTGGTCGTGCGGGCCATGCACATGAAAACCGGCTCCAGACATATCAATCTCCTTGGGTTCGGGTATAGGTGACAAAACTATAAGGCAAACCGCTGGCGGCAACATGCCTGTCGCGCGATTCAGCCCGCCATTCGGGTCCCAATTGAGGAGCAAAGGCATCGCCCTCAAAGATGGCTTCGATCTCTGTGACCACCACGCTGTCGGCCAGCGGTAGCGCTTGGGCGTAAATTTCTGCACCCCCAATCACCCACACCGATTCATGCCCTTCACAGCGCGCCATCGCCTCGTCCAGGGAGTGCGCCACGGCTACGCCCGGACTTTGCCAGTCGCGCTGGCGGGTCACCACCACATTGACCCGCCCGGGCAAGGGGCGGAACTTGAGCGGCAGCGAATCCCAGGTCTTGCGGCCCATGATCACCGGGCACCCCAGGGTAGTGCGCTTGAAGTGCGCCAGATCTTCGGGCAGATGCCAGGGCATGCTGCCGTCTTTGCCGATCACGCCATTGGTGGCTCGGGCAAAAATCAGGTTCAGCTTCATGCCGGCATTTTCCTGGATCGGGGTGGCAAGAGCACGGCGGCTATGGCCATCATCACAAACACCATGGCTGCGAAGTCCTGCCACACCGGCCATTCACCCACAATCAAGGTGGCGCTCAAGGTCCCGATCAATGGAATGGCCATGATGCTCATCGCACTGGTGGCTGGCGGCAAATTGCGCGCCAGGCTGGTCCAGATGGTCTGCGCGAAACCGTAGTTGATGAATATCCCGTAAATCAGACTACCCCACATTGACAGGCTGAATTGCCAGCGTGGCCAGGGTTCAGAGGCCAGGGCAATCAACCACAGGCAGGTGCTGGCGAAGATCATCATCCACACTGTCAGGGTCTCCACGGGCAGGGTCAGCTGGGAACGTCGGGTCATCAGCGTGCCGATCGCCCAGGACAGCGCGCCAATTTCCATCCAGAATATCCCCAACGGTCGCCCACTCAAGGCACTTATCTCATCGGAGATGAGCAGTGCAATCGCCGCTGCAGCCGCCAGGGCGGCGAATGCGACACGACGGGTCAGCTTTTCGCCCAGGAAAAGCACACTGATCAGCACCGTCAAAATGGGCATGGTGTAACCCAGAATAGCCGCACGTCCCGAAGCCAGCTCCTTGACACCCAGGATGGACAAGGCGTGCCAACCCAGCATATTGGGTGTGCCGATAAGCAGCACCGACTTCCACTCCTGCTTTTGCGGCATCACGCGCACACCGCTGGCGCGATACCATGCATAAAGAAAAAGGGCTCCCCCGCTCATGGTGAAGGCGCGGAAATACATGGGCGAGAGTTCGCGCAAGGAGTATTTCATCATCGGCCAGCTCAGACCCCACATCAGGGTCAGGCCGATCAATGCCAGCAGCTGGCGCTGACTGATCACACCGCCACCGGGGCCTTGATGGCCGCGTGACACTGGTAGTCAAGCACCTCGAAGTCTTCGAACTGGTAATCAAAGATTGAATCAGCGCGCCGCTTGATATTTAGCACGGGGTAAGCAAATGGCTCGCGACTGAGTTGCAATTCGACCTGCTCCACATGGTTGTTGTAGATATGACAGTCGCCGCCGGTCCAAACAAAGTCGCCCACCTGCAGGTCACACTGCTGGGCGAGCATGTGGGTAAGTAGGGCATAGCTGGCAATATTGAATGGCACGCCCAGAAAAATGTCGGCACTGCGCTGGTAAAGCTGACAAGACAACCTACCCTCAGCCACATAGAACTGAAACAGCGCATGGCAGGGCATGAGCGCCATCTTGGACAACTCGCCCACATTCCAGGCACTGACAATCATGCGGCGGGAATCAGGGTTGGTCTTGAGCGTCTTGACCAACTCGGCGATCTGATCGACATGACCGCCCTCGGGGGTCGGCCAGCTGCGCCACTGCACGCCATAGATCGGCCCCAGCTCACCATCTTCCCGGGCCCACTCATCCCAGATGCTCACACCCCGCTCTTTCAGCCAATGGTTGTTGCTCGAGCCCTGAAGAAACCAGAGCAGCTCATAGATGATGGACTTGAGGTGCACCTTTTTGGTGGTCACTAGGGGAAAGCCTTCTCCCAGATCAAAGCGCATCTGGTACCCAAAAACGCTGCGGGTGCCAGTGCCGGTGCGATCGGTCTTGGCCGCGCCAGTGGTATGGACATGGCGCAGGAACTGCTCGTACTGGGAACGCACCGGGCGGGCTTGCATGGGAGGCAATGTGTGGTCAAAGAATCTGCGGGTCTGATGTCGCTGGTCGCAAGACATCAGGCCCACAAATTATAGGCAGGTCCCCGATCAGCCAATGCAATGCTGGCGAGGCCGCTCAATGTTTCTCAGGCCAACATCGAGGCCGCACCAAAGCCCTGCGCCACAGCGGGTATGCCCCCGTGCTCGATCGCGACTGCACAATACTTGAATTCAGGAATTTTCCCCACCGGATCGAGCGCGGCATTGGTCATCAGATTGGCAGCCGCCTCATAGTAGGCAAACGGGATAAACACGGTGCCGTGCGGCGTGCCATCATCGCGCCGAAGGTGGATCGTCACCTGCCCACGACGCGATCGTACGGTGATGACATCACCCGCCTGCAGCCCCAGCCTGGCCATATCAGCGCCACAGAGAGACGCCGTCGCCAACGGTTCAATGGCATCGAGAACACCCGAGCGTCGGGTCATGCTGCCGGTATGCCAATGCTCGAGCTGGCGACCGGTGATCAGCACAAAGGGATACGCCTCGTCAGGCCGCTCGTTGGCAGGAATGATGTCAGCCGGCACCAGCTTGACACGTCCATCATTGGTGGGAAAGTTATCAATGAAGACGGTGGGCTGGCCCGGGTCATCCGCACTCAGGCAGGGGTAGGTGACACTCGATTCCTGCTCCAGGCGTTGCCAGCTGATGCCTGAAATCGCAGCAGCCATGGCCTGGCGCATTTCCTCGTAAACCGCCGCCACCCCGGCATGCTCGCCCGGATAGTTCCAGTTCAGGCCCATGCGTTGCGCAATCTGCTGAATGATCCACAGATCAGGCTTGGCCTGGCCTGGTGGGGAAACAGCCGCCCGTCCAAGCTGGACCATGCGGTCGGTGTTGCTGACCGTGCCGGTTTTCTCCGGCCAGGCCGTGGCGGGCAGGATCACATCGGCCAGCCAGGCGGTCTCAGTCATGAAGATGTCTTGCACCACCAGGTGCTCCAGGGCAGCCAGTGCATGGCGGGCATGGTTGAGGTCGGGGTCGCTCATGGCGGGGTTTTCGCCTTGCACAAACATGCCGCGCACCTTGTGCGGGTCGCTGTCCTCAGCCAGCGCCTTGTGCATGATTTCGACCACGGTGTAGCCCGGCTGGTCATCCAGCTTGGTATCCCAGAAATTTTCAAACCAGGCATGCGCCTGCTTGTTGCTGACATGCTGGTAGTTGGGAAACATCATCGGGATCAGGCCGGCATCGCTGGCGCCTTGCACATTGTTCTGACCGCGCAAGGGGTGCAGGCCCGAGCCTGGCTTGCCGATCTGGCCTGTGACCGCGCACAGGGCAATCAGGCAGCGGACATTGTCGGTCCCGTGCACATGCTGGCTTACCCCCATGCCCCACAGAATCATGGCGGCCTTGGCGCGGGCAAACTCGCGCGCCACCTCGCGCAGCGTGTTGGCAGGAATGCCGCAGATCGACTCCATCGCTTCCGGGCTGTAGCCCTTGACATTGGCTTTCAAGGCCTGGAAGTTGCTGGCGCGCTTCTTGATGAAGTCCTGGTCGACCAGCCCTTCCTCAATCACCGTGTAGATCATGGCATTGAGCATGGCCACATCGGTATCGGGCTTGAACTGCAGGGTACGCCAGGCATGCCGGCCCAGGTCGGTGATGCGCGGGTCGGCCAGCACCAGACGCTTGCCCGACTTGACCGCATTTTTCATCCAGGTGGCCGCCACCGGGTGGTTGGAGGTCGGGTTGGAGCCTATCACCAGGATCAGGTCGGAGTGGGCCACATCATTGACCTGATTGGACACCGCGCCTGAGCCCACTCCTTCGAGCAGGGCGGCCACACTGGAGGCGTGACACAGCCGAGTGCAGTGATCAACGTTGTTGCTGCCAAAACCGGTGCGCACCAGTTTCTGGAACAGATAGGCTTCTTCGTTGCTGCCCTTGGCTGAGCCAAAACCCGCCAGGGCTTTCTTGCCGTGGGTGTCTCGCAGGCGTTTCAGGCCGCCGGCTGCGAAATCAAGTGCCTCATCCCAGCTGGCCTCGCGAAAGATACTGTGAATGACCGAGGGGTCCTCGGTCATCTGGCGATTGAGCTGGTCGATCGCCTCAGGATCCTTGGGCACGCCGGCTTTGCGAATCAGGGGCATGGTCAGGCGCTGCGGACTATGTGCATAGTCAAACCCAAAGCGGCCCTTGACGCACAGGCGGCTGTGGTTGGCCGGACCATCGCGTCCATCGACCGAAATGATTTTGTCATCCTTGACGTTGTAGGTGATCAGACAGCCCACGCCACAGAAAGGGCAAACCGAGTCCACTTTCTTGTCAACCAGCTGCGAGCCGATGCGCGACTTGGGCATAAGCGCACCGGTAGGACAGGCCTGCACACATTCGCCACAGGCCACACAGGTGCTGTCGCCCATGGGATCGTTCAGGTCAAACACGATCTCGGCATGGCTGCCACGCAGGGCATAGCCGATCACATCATTGACCTGCTCCTCACGGCAGGCACGCACACAACGGCGGCATTGGATGCAGGCATCCAGATTGACCGCCATGGCCGGATGGGACAGATCAGGCTCAGGCTGCTCACGGCGCAGCGCCTGCAATTGCGGCCGCACCGCCACCTGCATATGGCTTGCCCACTGTGTTAGCTCACCATGCTGGCCGGGTTGCGATGCCGCTGCAGGAGCAGCTGCCCCCTGGTCATTCTTGGCCAGATCGTCTTCCCATTTGTAGCCTTGGTCGGGCATGTCCGACAGCAGCATTTCCAGCACCATTTTCTGGCTCTTGAGGGCACGCTCGCTGGCTGACTGCACCTCCATGCCGGCACTGACGCTGCGGCAGCAGCTCGGTGCCAGGGTACGCTCGCCTTTGATCTCGACCACGCAGGCGCGGCAATTGCCATCGGGCCGCATACCGTCCATGTAGCAGAGATGGGGGATTTGCAGCCCCAAGCGCTTGGCCACGGTGAGAATGGTCTCGCCGGGGTAGGCCTGGGCCTTTTTGCCATCGAGGGTAAATTCGACTTGCTGGGGCATCACTTCGTTCAATTTGGCGGGCGCATTCATGGCTGGACTCCCGTTTCATGGGGGAAATATTTCTGGACACAGCGGATCGGGTTGGGAGCAGCCTGGCCCAGACCGCAGATGGAGGCATCGGCCATGACTTGGCACAAATCCTCCAAGGTGTCCTGGTCCCACTGCTTGGCAGCCATGAGAGAAGCTGCCTTGGCGGTGCCTACCCGACAGGGCGTGCACTGGCCGCAGCTTTCATGGGCAAAGAAGTGCATCATGTTGCGCGCAGCACCCACCGCGCTGTCGTGCTGGCTCAGCACAATCACCGCCGCCGAACCGATGAAGCAGCCGTAGGGCTGCAAGGTGTCGAAATCGAGCGGGATCTGGTCCAGGCTAGCGGGCAGGATGCCGCCCGAAGCGCCACCTGGCAGGTAGGCATAAAGCTCATGGCCGTCCTGCATGCCGCCGCAGTAATCCTTGATCAGGTCGCGAATGGTGATGCCGGCAGGTGCCAGCTTGACGCCTGGGCTCTTGACACGCCCACTCACGCTGAACGAACGTAAACCTTTGCGGCCATTGGCGCCAAAACCACTGAACCATTGTGGCCCCTTTTGCACGATATCGCGCACCCAGTACAAGGTCTCAAAGTTGTGCTCCAGAGTCGGCAGCCCGAACAAACCCACTTGCGCGATATAGGGCGGGCGCATGCGGGGTTCGCCACGCTTGCCTTCGATGCTCTCAATCATGGCCGACTCTTCGCCGCAGATATAGGCCCCAGCACCCCGGCGCAGCTCGATCACAGGCAGGGCGCAGGGCGGATCGGCTTGCAGCCTGGCCAGCTCAGCTTCGAGGAGGGCACGCGCGCCATGGTATTCGTCGCGCAGGTAGATGTAACAGGCCCCCACCCCCACGGCGTAGGCGGCCACCAGCATGCCCTCCAGAAAGCGATGCGGGTCGCGCTCCAGATAGGTTCGGTCCTTGAAGGTACCAGGCTCACCCTCATCGATGTTGACCGCCATCACCCGTGGTGCAGGCTGCTCGCGCACAATTCGCCATTTGCGCCCGGCCGGAAAACCCGCGCCACCCAAGCCGCGCAGGCCAGAGTCCTCCATGGCCTTGATGATCGGCTCCAGGGGCTGCTCACCGCTTAGAAGCTGGGCAATGATCTGGTAGCCCCCCTGGCTCCTGTAAGACTCATAGCCGACAAAGTCGGGCGAGACCTGCTGCTGGCTTGGTGCGGGTGAAACCGATTTCAAGGCCAGGGCAGCCGGCTCAAAGGAAGATTTGCTGCTCGATTTGGGATGCCCGGTCGCACCTGACTTCACCACTTCGGCCACGCGCTCGGGCGTGGCGCGCAAGACAGGGTTCTGGTGCACCACGGCCACCGGGGCCTGTTCACAGCGGCCCACGCAAGGTGCGCTGATCACCCGCACCTTGGCAGGGTTGCCACCCAGGGCGGTTTTGAGCTTGCTCATCAGGCTTTGTGCGCCCGCCATCTCGCAGCTCAGACCATCGCAGACCCGCACAGTGAGCTTGCTCGCCTGCTGATCACCACGCAACACCTCAAAGTGATGGTAGAAAGTGGCCACCTCGTAGACCTCGGTCATCGGCAGGTTCATTTCGCGGGCCAGGGCAACCAAGTGACGATCGTGCAGGCAACGGTATGCATCGTTGAGCTTATGCAGGTGCTCAATGAGCAGGTCGCGCCGATGACCATTGTGTGGCCGTGGCCCGATCAGCTGAACCACCTCGGCCAGTGATTGTTCGTCCGGCTGACGCCCCTTGAGCTTGCTTTTGCGGCGGATGCGTTCGCGCATGTCGGCAACGCTGGCCACTGCCACCGCCTGAACTTCGCCCTGATGGCCAAGCTGGTTCATAGAGTTTCCTTGATTCAAACCAAACGCCGCAGTGTGAAGTAGCTGCAGTCCTGGGTCAAATTGAATTGGAACATGTATTCATTCAATCGTTGAATGAAAATACCGAAAATTTACAGTTTTAATTATCAGATTGCAAAATTCCGCTGTGGGCAGCAGCCACACCCAGCCAGTCTGCATCGGCGGCCAGGCTCAGCGCAGCCTGCAATGGCCGCGAGTGCCTGGCCTCGGTCTGTACCATGAACCCCATGAGGGTGCTGACTTCTGGCCCGCTCAGGGCCTGGGCCTCAAGGTCTGCAAAGGCCCGCACCACCCCGACCAGGGCGCCCGGCATGACCGCACAAACCTCGCCGCTGAGGGCGCCCAGTACCAGGGTCAGCAGGGAATTGGTCTCCATGGCCGGACGCACACTGGCCTGAGCCTTAACAAAAGCTGCATCAATGATGGCCCGGTTGTGCATTTCAGGGGTCTGCAGGCATAAGGCCAGCCTGGCGGCCTGCTGCCAGCTGATCGGGCCTCCAAAGCGCATGCCCTGCGTGCCGGGCTGACTGGCTTTTCGCACCAGAAAATAGTGCTCGGTGTACTGGGGCAGCGTCTGCAACTTGCTGGCGCCATGCCGGACCCGCTCAATAAAACCCAGGCCCAGGTCCAGGGTGAGGTCCTGCAAGCCTAATTCAATGTCCTGCGAGCTCATGGAGCGCACAACCGGCGTGATGCCGCCATGGCGTGCCTGCAACATGGCGACAAAGCGCGCGGCAATCGGCTCCGCCGAGGGCACCACACCCAGGATCAGGCGCCCTTGCGGCTGGCCGTCTGGGTTGCTGAGGTCCTGCTTGAGCAGGGCTTCCTCGCGCAGCATCCGCCGTGCGCTTTGCAACAAGCGCTCGCCCTCCGGGGTGAATCCCACAAAGGTACGGGCGCGCCGCACGACTGGCACGCCAAGATCTTCCTCCAGGGCACGAATGGCATTGGACAAGGCCGGTTGGGTCACGCAACAGGCATTGGCCGCACGGGCAAAGTGGCGATGCTCATCCAGCGCAACCAGGTAGCGCATGGAGACCAGCAGGTTCATGGGTTTGCGCTCAAGGCAGGACTAGTCCGTAGGTTGGTCCACCTTGGGCAGACTCAGGTGTCCTTGGAAATCTTGATGCTGGGAAACTTGTTGGAATAGTCCTTGTTCTTGGCCGCAATGGCCACAGCCACCTGGCGCGCCACCGCACGGTAAATCGCAGCGACATCGCTATCCGGTTCGGCCACCACAGTGGGTCGCCCACTATCGGCCTGGACTCGGATTTGCAAGGTCAGCGGCAAAGCGCCCAGGTAGGGCATGCCATATTCAGTGGCCATTTTCTTGCCGCCGTCAGCGCCGAAAATATGCTCCACATGGCCACAGTTGCTGCAAACATGCACCGCCATGTTTTCCACCAGCCCAAGCATGGGAACACCCACTTTTTCGAACATCTTGACACCCTTCTTGGCATCAATCAGCGCGATGTCCTGAGGCGTGGTAACCACCACCGCTCCGGTCATGGGCACACGCTGGGCGAGGGTGAGCTGGATATCACCGGTGCCCGGGGGCATGTCCACGATCAGGTAATCGAGCTCGCGCCAGTTGGTCTGACGCAGCAGTTGCTCCAGAGCCTGGGTGGCCATGGGGCCGCGCCAAATCATGGCCTCATCCGGATCCACCAAAAAGCCGATGGACATCACCTGGACCCCAAAGTTTTCCAGCGGTTCCATGGTCTGGCCGTCGGCGCTCTCAGGCCGCCCCTCGATGCCCATCATCATGGGTTGGCTGGGTCCATAGATATCGGCATCCAGAATGCCCACACTGGCCCCCTCGGCTGCCAGGGCCAGGGCAAGGTTGACCGCGGTGGTGCTTTTGCCCACGCCACCCTTGCCTGAAGCCACCGCCACAATGTTTTTCACCTGCGGCAGCAACTGCACGCCACGCTGGACCGCATGGGCGACGATCTTGCTGCTCATATTGATCGAGACATTGCTGACGCCGGCCACGCTTTTGGCCGCCGCCACCAAAGCCTTGCGGAATTCCGGCATCTGGCTCTTGGCAGGGTAGCCCAGCTCCACATCAAATGACACATCTCCATCGGCGATCGCCAGGTTACGCACTGCCTTGGTCGAGACAAAGTCCTTGCCGGTGTTGGGATCGACCACGCCTTGCAGGGCCTGGAGAATTGCCTGTTCTGTCACTGCCATAAATTGCTCCTAAAGTAGCGCGTAGTCTAACGAAGCCGCACAGCCCTTAGCACGCGAAGGGGCTTGCGCTCTGGTTTGGGCTGTTCTGCTGGCACCGGAGATAGAACTGCCCAACTACAGCATGGCCTCAACAGACCGATAAAATCGTTCGCTTGCTCTGAAAGTATCCCTGATGACCCGCCAGCTTTTTGTCACCACCGCCCTGCCCTACGCCAATGGCAATTTCCATATCGGCCACATCATGGAATACATCCAGGCCGATATCTGGGTGCGCCTGCAGCGCATGCTGGGTCACCAGGTGCATTTCGTCGGGGCGGATGATGCCCACGGGGCACCGATCATGATTGCGGCTGAAAAGGCGGGCAAAACCCCGCAACAGTTTGTGGCAGATATTGCTGCTGGCCGGCAACAGTATCTGGATGGGTTTTTGATCCGCTTTGACAACTGGAGCTCCACCGACAGCCCGGAAAACCATGCTCTGGCCCGACAGATCTACCTCGACCTCAAGGCGCAGGGGCTGATCAACAGCAAGACCATCGAACAGTTCTTCGACCCGCAGAAGAACATGTTTCTGCCTGACCGCTTTATCAAGGGCGATTGTCCCAAATGCGGCGCCAAAGACCAGTATGGCGACAGCTGCGAATCCTGCGGCGCGGTCTACAGCCCCACAGAATTGAAGCATCCCTACTCTGCACTGTCAGGCGCCACCCCGGTGCTCAAGCAGTCTGAGCATTTTTTCTTCAGGTTGTCCGATCCGCGCTGTATTGAATTTCTGCAGAACTGGACGCAGGACGGCAAACTGCAAAACGAAATTGCCAACAAAGTGCGCGAATGGTTTGCCAAGGATGAGCACGGCCAGGGCGGCCTGGGCGACTGGGACATCAGCCGCGACGCCCCCTATTTCGGCATCGAGATACCGGATGCGCCGGGCAAATATTTTTACGTCTGGCTGGATGCGCCGGTAGGCTACCTGGCTTCGCTGAAAAACCATCTGGACAAGATCGGGGTGGATTACGAGCGCTACATTGCCGACCCGGCGGTGGAGCAGTACCACTTCATTGGCAAGGACATCACCTACTTCCATACCCTGTTCTGGCCAGCCATGCTGCATTTCAGTGGCCGCAAGACGCCGACCAATGTGTTTGTGCACGGCTTCATCACCGTCAGCGGCGAGAAAATGAGCAAGAGCCGGGGCACCGGCATCGACCCGCTCAAATACCTGGCCATCGGCATGAACCCCGAGTGGCTGCGTTATTACATTGCCGCCAAGCTCAACAGCCGGGTGGAAGATGTGGATTTCAATCCCGACGATTTTGTCGCCCGGGTCAATGCCGACTTGATCGGCAAATTCGTCAATATCGCCTCGCGTTCAGCCGGCTTTATTGCCAAACGCTTTGACGGCAGGCTGGGCACGATCTCGGCCGATGGGGATGCAGTGATCGAGCATCTGCGTGCCGCTGCGCCGCAGGTGGCCGAGTTGCTGGGCGAACGCGAGTACGGCAAGGCACTGCGTGAGGTGATGCTGCTAGCCGACCGCGTGAACGAATACGTCGACCAGAACAAGCCCTGGGAACTGGCCAAGCAGGCCGGCATGGACAACCGGCTGCATGATGTCTGCACAGTGTGCATCGAGGCGTTCCGCCTGCTCACTCTTTACTTGAAGCCGGTGTTGCCCGCGCTGGCCGCGCAGGTGGAGTCCTTTTTGAAAATTCAGCCCATGGCTTGGTCCGATGCGCAAGTGTCACTTGGCGCCGGTCATGCCATCGGCGCTTACCAGCACCTGATGCAGCGGGTGGACCCCAAGCTTCTGGATGCCTTGTTCGAGCCACCGGCAGAACCCGCCGCGCCAGTCGTCCTGCCCGGCGGCGAAGCGATTGCCGAGACGATCAGCATTGATGAATTCGGCAAGATCGACCTGCGCATCGCCAAGATCGTCGATTGCGAGGCGGTGGATGGATCAACCAAGCTGTTGCGCCTGACCCTGGATGTGGGCGAGGGCAAAACCCGCAATGTTTTCAGTGGCATCGCCAGCATGTACCAGCCCCAGGATCTGGTGGGCAAGCTGACCGTGATGGTGGCCAACCTGGCACCGCGCAAGATGAAATTTGGCATCTCCGAGGGCATGGTGCTGGCAGCCAGTCACGCCGACGACAAAACCAGCCCTGGCATCCATATCCTCGAACCCTGGCCTGGCGCCCTGCCTGGCATGCGGGTGCATTGACCGTAGCTGACACTCTTGCCGGTAATGCCGCCGCAGCCTGATCAGAACCAGCATCGTCTGTTTCGGCCGCAACTGTTCGAGGCCTTGCGCGACTACAACCAGGAGCGCCTGTTCAAGGACTTCGCCGCTGGCCTGACGGTTGGGGTGGTGGCCTTGCCGCTGGCCATGGCGTTTGCGATCGCCTCGGGGCTCAAGCCCGAAGCTGGGCTGATCACCGCCATCATCGGCGGCTTTCTGATTGCAGCGCTGGGCGGTAGCCGGGTGCAAATCGGCGGTCCGGCCGGCGCCTTCATTGTGGTGGTTTATGGCATCGTGGAACGCTACGGCCTGGCCAACCTCTTGGTTGCCACTGCCCTGTCCGGAGGCATGCTGTTTCTGATGGGTGTTTTCCGGCTCGGCACCTTGATCCGGTTTATCCCGATTCCAGTGGTGATCGGCTTCACCAATGGCATTGCCCTGTTGATCATCCTCTCCCAACTCAAGGACTTGCTGGGCCTGCGGGTGTCTGCCTTGCCGGCGGATTTCTTTGGCCTGATGAGCACTCTGGGTGCGCACCTGGGCAGTTTGAATCCCAGCGCGCTGGCGCTGTCAGCCAGCACGCTGGGTGTGCTGATGGTGTGGCACTTGAGCGCCCCGCGCCTGGCCCCAAGCCTGCCCTTTTCCGGCAAGATCAGCCGCCTGCCCGGGCCCGTGCTGGCCTTGCTCTTTGCCACCCTGGTCAGCCAAGCCTTGCATTTGCCGGTGGAGACCATCGGCAGTCGCTTTGGGGGTATTCCAGCCACATTGCCCAGCTTTCAGTGGCCAGAATTCAGTTGGCAAAATACCCGCATGCTGCTGGTGCCGGCGTTTACCTTGGCCATGCTGGGCGCAATCGAGTCGCTGCTATGTGCGCGGATTGCCGATGGTCTGACCGGGCATCGTCATGACCCCAACCAGGAATTGATGGCCCAGGGCATTGCCAATCTGACTTTGCCGTTCTTCGCGGGAATGCCAGCCACCGGCACCATTGCACGCACAGTCACCAACATCAAATCCGGCGCCACCAGCCCAGTGGCTGGCATGGTGCATGCCGTGGCCCTGCTACTGATCATGCTGGTGGCAGCACCGCTGGCCAGCCATGTTCCCATGGCGGCACTGTCTGCCATCCTGGTATTTGTCGCCTGGAACATGGGGGAATGGCGAGAGTTTGCCAACCTGCGGCAGTTTCGCCTGCCATACCGCATCACCCTGCTGTCGGTATTCGTCCTGACCGTGGTGGTCGATCTCACGGTTGCGGTGCAGGTGGGCCTTCTGGCGGCCTGCCTGACCTTTCTCTATCGCATCTCCAGCTTGTCAAGTACCGAACCAATCGCCATCGCGTCTGATCTGGCAACTGCACACGATCAGAAGGACTTAATGGCCTACCGGCTGCACGGCACCCTTTTTTTTGGTGCGGTGCAATTGCTGGAAAAAATCGAAAGTCAACTCCCGAGAAAAGTTTTATTGCTCGATTTCGAGCATGTGATCTACCTCGATTCCTCGGGTCTGGATGCGTTGTCCGACCTGCGCCAGACCTGTCTGCGAAATCACACCCGCCTCATGTTCAGCGGTCTCAGAGGTCAACCGCAGGACATTCTGCAACGCTGCGGCCTGCTGGGCCAGCTGGCGTCTGAGGACTGCCACCCCGACCTGAACAGTGCGCTGTCTGCGCTCAGACCCGGCCTGGCACACCGCTAGAATTACGGCAAAGGTTTCACCATGCATATTTTCCGACGCCCCGACTACCATTCCGAGGTCAGTCAGTTCCTCGATCAACTCAAGGCCGATCATCCCGACATGCAAGAGCAGCAACGCAGCGGCCGTGAACTGCTATGGGACAAGCAAGTCGATCGTCAGGCTTGGGCTGAGTTTGAGGCCGCTCGCGTGGCGCAGAAACCCTATGTCTACCAGTCAGGTCAGTGAGGATCTTTTATCGGTCGATGCGCCGGTGATCCCTGAGGTGGTCGACCATGTGGCGGTGGCGCGCCTGTATGGCGAACCGCTGTTTCAGCTGCCGCAAGACCTGTATATCCCGCCTGATGCCCTGGAGGTCTTTCTTGAGGCCTTCGAAGGCCCGCTAGACCTTCTGCTCTACCTGATCCGCAAGCAGAATTTCAATATCCTCGACATTCCCATGGCTGCAGTCACCCGGCAGTACCTGAGCTATGTCGATGAAATTCGCAACCGCAACCTGGAGTTGGCGGCCGAATACCTGTTGATGGCAGCCATGCTGATTGAGATCAAATCGCGCATGCTGCTGCCGCCCAAGAGGGCTGCGGCTGGAGAAGAAGTCGAGGACCCGCGTGCCGAACTGGTACGCCGCTTGCTGGAGTACGAACAGATCAAGATGGCAGCCGCCCAGCTGGGCAATCTCCCCCAATATGGCCGGGACTTTCTCAAGGCGCAGGTCTTTATCGAACAGGCGCTGACGCCACGCTTTCCCGAAGTGCAGGTGCTCGACCTGCAACAAGCCTGGGCCGACATCCTCAAACGCGCCAAGCTGGTACAGCACCACAAGATCACACGTGAAGAGTTGTCGGTGCGTGAGCATATGAGCCTGGTGCTCAAACAATTGCAGGGGCGGCAGTTTGTTGAGTTCGAGCAGCTGTTTGATGCCCGGCAAGGTGTGCCGGTGCTGGTGGTGACCTTCATTGCCTTGCTTGAACTGGCCAAGGAAAATTTGCTCGAAATCACCCAGGCTGAGGCCTTTGCTCCCATCTATGTCAGGCTGGCCTATTCACCTGTCTGAATTGGTCCTTTTCAACTCTCCTAGGCAAGCAGACCACCATGAGCAGCGCCCTCCACTTTGACGTCCTGATTGTGGGCAGCGGCCTGGCTGGGTTGAGCGCCGCATTGCATTTGGCGCCCACCCGTCGGGTGGCAGTTTTGACCAAGCGAGAACTCAATGATGGCTCCAGCCGCTGGGCGCAAGGTGGCATCGCCGCTGTCATGGATTCGGGCGACAGTGTCGATTCACACGTACAGGACACGCTGGTGGCTGGCGCCGGCTTGTGCGACCTGGAGGCCACCCGCCATGTGATTGAACATGCGCCCGCCAGCATACGCTGGCTACAGCAGCTGGGCGTGCCATTCACCATGGAAAACGGCCATCTTCACCTGACCCGAGAAGGGGGCCATAGTGAGCGTCGCATTGTGCACGCCACCGATGCCACCGGAGCCGCTGTACAGGACACCTTGATGGCACGGGTGCGCGCCACGCCCAATATCACCCTGTTTGAGCACCATATGCTGGTCGACCTGATCACTGCCAGCAAAGTCGGCCTGGCCGATCAACGCTGCCTGGGCTTGTATGCCCTGGACGAGAGCACGGGCAAGGTGCTCACCTTCAGCGCACCGCATACGATCTTGGCCACCGGCGGCGCGGGCAAGGTCTACCTCTACACCACCAACCCCGATACGGCCACGGGGGACGGCATTGCCGCAGCCTGGCGTGCTGGCTGTCGGGTGGGCAATATGGAATTCATCCAGTTCCATCCGACCTGCCTGTATCACCCGCAAGCCAAGTCCTTCCTGATCTCCGAAGCAGTGCGCGGTGAAGGCGGCCGGTTGATCCTGCCCGATGGCAGCCGTTTCATGCCTGAGCATGACCCGCGCGCGGAGCTGGCGCCACGCGATGTGGTGGCGCGCGCAATTGATTTCGAAATGAAAAAACGCGGCCTGGATTGCGTCTACCTGGATATCTCGCACCAACCCAAAGCCTTTCTGCTGGAACATTTCCCCAATATTTACGCGCGTTGCCAGGAGTTGGGCTTTGACATGGCCAGCCAAGCGATTCCAGTGGTGCCCGCTGCACACTACACCTGTGGCGGCGTGGTGGTTGATCTGGCCGGCCGCACCGACCTGCAGGGCCTGTATGCGATTGGCGAGGCCAGCTACACCGGCCTGCATGGCGCCAATCGCCTGGCCAGCAATTCATTGCTGGAGTGCATGGTCTATGCCCAGGCTACTGCCCAAGACATTCAACACGAAAAAATTGCAGCTATTCCCGAATTGCCTGGCTGGGATGACAGCCGGGTGAGCGATGCGGATGAGTGTGTGGTGATCTCGCATAACTGGGACGAATTGCGCCGCTTCATGTGGGACTATGTAGGTATTGTGCGCACCAACAAGCGCCTGGAGCGGGCGGCTCACCGCATCCACCTGCTGCGCTCGGAAATCCAGGAGTTCTATGCCCAGTTTCAAGTGACCCGCGATCTGCTGGAGCTGCGCAATTTGGTGGCGGTCGCTGACCTGATTGTGCGTAGCGCGCAAAGTCGGCATGAGAGCCGGGGCCTGCATTACAGCCGAGACTATCCCCAGGCCCATCCGGATCCCCGCCCAACCATTCTGGTGCCTGCTGATTCATGATGCCGGGCAGAATAGCCTGGCCAGGCTTGCCCCACTCTGGAGACTGATGTGAGCCCGAATTCCCCGTCAAATACCGGTTCCTCTCCCTACAGCACCTTGCCGCCGGCAAGTCCACCGGCCACGCGCAAACCAGTAAGCCTGCCTCGATTGCTGGAGATGCATGCCCGTGGTGAAAAAATCACCATGCTGACCGCCTACGATGCCACCTTTGCCGCGGTGG
>Ga0129333_10001296_pt1 | contig 22445 bp, 19 predicted proteins | sample CPB6_08_DNA_FD_94474 | JGI IMG/M metagenome (GOLD analysis project Ga0129333, IMG submission 94474) | Freshwater to marine salinity gradient microbial communities from Chesapeake Bay, USA - CPBay_Sum_0.6_0.8_DNA | ecosystem: Environmental > Aquatic > Marine > Coastal | place: USA: Chesapeake...
AGCCCGATGAAATGCCACGTTCGCGGCAGCGCATCGATCAACATCTGAAAGGTATCTACGCAATCCTGAAATCCGTGCAGCAAAAAAAAGGTCGGCTGGCCCTCAGGCCCCCAATGCAAAGTTCTGTGACGACAGCCGCGCAACGACACGAATCGCTCCGTCGGTGATACCTCGGGCACATAGGGCGTCATGATTCTGAGCCACCGAGAAACAAGCGATATGCTGGATTGCTCGTTTCATCTATCCAGGGATATTGCAACGCCGTGAGATGATCGAAGAACTCCGTGCGACTGCTCATCGCAACTTGGATCCCTGCCAGCACCCGACCTGCATCGGAGCCATGATTGCGGTAATGAAAGAGCGAGATGTTCCACCTCGATCCTACCGCCTCCAGAAATCGTGACAGAGCCCCCGGTCGCTCAGGAAACTCGAATCGCAGTAGCAACTCGTCAGCGAGACCCGTCGGTCGTCCACCGACCATATAGCGAATGTGCAGCTTGGCAAGCTCGTTACTAGTCATGTCCGTGACACGATAACCGGCGGTCTGCAGATGATCGATCATCTGTGAGCGCTCACCATCACCCGTAGCCGTAGCAAACCCGAGAAATATACGAGCACGGTCCTGCTGATCGAATCGGTAATTGAACTCGGTCACGCTGCGAGACCCAAGCGTTCGGCACAACGCCAAAAAGCTACCGGGCTGCTCGGGAATTTCGACTGCTAGCAAAGCCTCGCGATGAGCGCCCACTTCGGCACGCTCGGCAACATGCCGCAAGCGATCAAAATTCATGTTGGCGCCACAATTGATCGCGATCAGTCGCTTACCCGTACACTTCTCACGAGCAATGTATTTTTTGATAGCCGCGACAGCTAATGCGCCCGCTGGCTCCACGATCGAGCGTGTATCTTCGAAAATATCCTGTATGCCTGCACAGATCTCGTCAGTAGTGACAAGAATCATCTCGTCGACCAGATCACGCGCGAGCCTGAACGTTTCTTCACCCACTCGGCGCACTGCAACGCCGTCGGCAAAAATACCGACCCGTGCCAACTTGACGCGCGACCCGGCGACCAGCGAATCGTGCATGGCTGTCGAATCAGCTGCATTCACCCCGATGATGCGAATACGCGGATAAAGATGTTTGAGGTAAACCGCTATGCCAGCGAGCAAGCCACCACCACCGACTGGAATGAAGACCGCATCGATCTCGCCGCCCGTTTGGCGCGCAATCTCCATACCAATCGTGCCCTGCCCTGCGATCACATCCGGATCATCGAAAGGATGTACAAAAACGAGGTTTCGATCGCGGGCTAGACCGAGCGCATGCTCGTAAGCGGAGTCGTAATCGTCGCCATGTAGTACGACCTCGCCCCCCAGATCACGAACAGCCGAGACCTTGATCTGAGGCGTGGTGACCGGCATCACGATGACCGACGGAATGCCGCGACGACTGGCCGCCAGCGCGACACCTTGAGCGTGGTTACCGGCCGACGCGCAAATGACTCCACGAGATGCGACCTGCGAGGAAAGGGTCGCGATCTTGTTGTACGCGCCACGCAACTTGAAAGAGAAAACGGGTTGCAGATCTTCCCGCTTCAGCTCGATTCGATTATCGAGTCGGCGCGATAAGCGTGATGCGGTTTCGAGCGGCGACTCGATAGCGACGTCGTAGACCTTCGCTCGCAGGATGCGCTCGATGTAATCACGATGAGCAGACATGCCGGACGACAGCGCTCAGTTAACCGTTGCCCGGGGTGGCCTTGACCGTATCCCGCAGCAGTAGTCCGTATAGCCGTTGCACGAATGCGTCGCGCTCACCGCGCACGCGTTCTTGTTCCTCGGGAGTCGATTCATGCCGTTCGATGGCTTCACGAGTGACGACGCCCTGCTCAGCGAGCAGTTGCTCGATGACGCGCATGCGTTCACGCTGTACCCACAACTCCGCGCCGAGCTCCATCGTCACAGCGATCAGATTGTCGATCACGGAGTGGTCGAAAAAGGCTGGATTTGGCGCGCGGACGGGCTTGGAATCGCTCATGCTTCAAGCATACTAGATGCCGATTCTGTGATCACTTCGATGCGAAACGTCTGGATTCTGACCTTGGCCCAGGGTTTCGCTGCCTGCGGCACGATCATTCTCGTCACCTTCGGCGGCATCGTCGGCACGCGCTTGGCGCCGGAACCCTACCTAGCCACCCTGCCGCTGTCCTTATCCGTCCTCGGCATTGCATCGAGCTCTTTACCGGCCGCCCTGCTCATGCAACGTATCGGCCGAAAACCGGCCTTCATCGGCAGTGCCCTTGTGGCAGCGACGGCCGCGCTGGTCATTGCCTGGAGCATTGCCACTGCGAACTTCGTCACCTTGTGCGCTGCCGCATTTTTCATCGGCGGCAATATGGCGTTCGTACAACAGTATCGCTTCGCCGCGATGGAGTTCGTCCCAGCCGAACTCGCTGGGCGTGCCGTCTCGACCGTCATGATTGGCACGCTCGGCGCGGCAATTGCCGGACCCGCTCTTGGGCAGCTTGCCGCCGACCTTGGCGGTTGGCCTCAGTTCACTGGCTCGTTCGTGGTTCTTTCCGGTCTTTGCCTGTGTGCCACTGTTGTGCTGCTGAAGCTGCCATTCGGAACCGTTGCCGCCCGCACCGAATCAACCCGTGGCACTTCCATTGCGCGATTGCTGTTGAAACAAGACTACCGACTCGCCCTGCTCGCGGGTCTCGCTTCGTATGCGGTCATGAGCTTCATCATGACGGCGACGCCGCTCAGCATGCATGTGCATGACGGTTTCTCGACTGCGCAGACCACATTCGTGATCACGGCTCATCTGCTTGGGATGTATCTCCCCTCACTCGTGAGCCCTTGGTTGATCGGGATTCTGGGTGTTCGCCGAATGATGGTGATCGGCATATTCATCAATATCGTCTGCATCGGGATTGCGGCATACGTGGGACAAGATTTCATCCACTATTTCACTGCGCTGACGCTGCTAGGGGTAGGCTGGAATCTGATGTTCGTTTCGGCAACGGCCATGCTTGCAAACACCTATGAACCTGCCGATCGTTTTCGCGCCCAAGGCTTCAATGATCTTGCTGTGTTTGGCTCGCAGGCCGTAGCCTCGCTACTGGCGGGCACTGCGATCGAGACTCTCGGTTGGAAAACCCTGAACCTGGTCGCTCTGCCGCTGTTGATTTTCGTTCTTCTCGCCCTGCATCGACCGCAGAAACCATCACCGGAGACCACATGAAACTGTACGGATCGATCATTTCTCCCTACGTCGCCCGAGTCGTCTATGCGGCTCGGATGAAGGGATTGGATCTCGAAGCGGAGATGCCGGCGAATGGCATCAAGTCACCGGAATATCTGCAGATCAATCCGCTCGGGAAAATGCCGGCTCTCGACATCGGCAACAAAGCGATCGCGGAATCGATGGTAATTCTGGATTACCTCGAGGACGCTTACCCGCAGAAGCCCTTACTACCGGCTGATCCCGCCGAGCGTGCACGCGCACGATTACTCGGCCGTATCGTCGATCTCTACGTCATGCCGCAAGGTAACGCTTTCTTTGGCAATCTCAACCCGGAGAAGCGAAATGTCGATTCGGTACAGACGGCAACGACGGCCTATCGGAAAAGCCTAGCCCAACTCGAACACTTCATGGCTCCCTCGGCTTACGCCGATTGCGCTCTTCTTCCTTGCCTGCAGATGATGGTCATCGTGACGGATCTATGCGGCGTCGAAGAGAACTTCAATGACTACCCAAGAATCGCGCAGTGGTGGTCCTCGATGCAGATAAATCCACTTACACAGGGCTGGATCAAGGAATACGACGCGGGTTTCCGCGGATTCCTGCGGAGCCGTCACTAAATGTTCGGCTGGCGCGTAGCGGTCTTCGGCGGACCAGAGGTCATGGAGTGGGTCGAAATGCCGGAGCTCGTTCCGGGCCCCGGCCAATTGCGTGTGGCCGTGAAGGCCTCAGGAATCAACTTTGCCGAGACACGCATGCGCTCGGGAGCCTACATTGGCCAAGCATTGCCCTTCGTCATGGGAATGGAATCGGCGGGCATCGTCGAGGCTGTCGGGCCTGGAGTGACCTCCGTCGCCGTAGGCGATCGGGTCTTCGGTCGAGCCCGTGGCTCGCACGCGACTCACGTGCTTTTCGATGAGGTCCATACTCTGCGCCTCCCCGACTCGTTGAGTTTCGTCGAAGGTGCCGCGATTCCAGTTGGCTGGCTCACGGCATGGCATGCCCTTGTCACCGTCGCGCGTTCGCGTGCCGGCGAAAAAGTATTGATCGAAGCAATCGCGAGTAGCGTCGGCAGTGCCGCGCTGCAAATTGCCAAGTGGCAAGGCTGCTGGGTTGCCGGCACTGCAAGCCGTGACGATAAATGCGCACGTGGCATCGCCGCTGGCGCCGATGCCGCCTACAACTACAAAACGGGTAATCTTCCGGAACTCGTACGCCACGATACGAATGGGCATGGCATCGATATCGGCCTGATGACTATTGGCGAAGAAACGGCCGCAGCTTTGTTCGATTCGATGGCGGCCGAAGGACGCATCATCATGTACGGCAGCACCGGCGGACGACAGGTGTGCTTCAACTTGAATATCGGCATGCGCAATCTGCAACTGCTGGCGATGAGCATCTCATCGAGTGCGCGATTCATCCCCGAATCGATGCGCAGTTTCCGTGAGCTCGCTCTGCCGCTTTTTGCCAGCGGCAAATTTAAAGCGGTGGTCGACAAAACGCTGCCGATGAGCGCCTTGGTCGAAGCGCACGGTATGGTCGATGCGCGCACTCACTATGGCAAAGTCGTTTTGGTCAATCCTTAAAAGACGATAACGACCTTGCCATCCCGCTCAGAACCGGTCATCGCTGCGTGCTCGCACGCAGCGATGATTTCTTCCAGCCGATAGCGCCCAGCGATCCGGGCTGAGAGCGCACCGGTTGCGATTTTCCCGGCTAGATCAGCATAAAGAGCGCGCACCTCCGGCGCGCTCCTTTTCGACAGTTGCCTGACGAAACTCAAGGCATGGAATTGGATGCCCAAGCGAAAGAGGCGATAGAAGTCGAGTTCGCAATGCTGCGAGCTCATGGCACCGTAACAAACGAGTTGCGCTTCAGCCGACAAACACTCCGCGATCCGTCGCGTTGCAGATCCTGCGACGGCATCGATACCTAATCGAATCGCAGCGCCTGAGGTGGCGGCAGTCACTCGATCGGCAAGATCAGGCCCATCGATCAAGACGACATCACCGCCCATCTCGATCAATTCGGCCACCATCTCGGCGCGACGAACCACATTGACGGTTTTGATACCTCGCTGACGCGCCAACTGCAGTACGAAGCGACCGCAATTAGAGTTAGCAGCGTTTTGGATCAGCCAGTCGCCTGCGTTGAGCGCGACGAAATCGTCAAGAAGAACGGCAGCAGTTGGGCCATTGACGGTCAGCAGGCTGAGCTGCGCGGCATCGCCCTCGGGCGCAGGCATGCAACGACTCGCGGTGCATCGCACCTGCTCACTAAAAGTACCCGACGCCAGCCCAGGAAAGACGCGGTCACCAATCGAATAAGCGGAAACGGCTGCGCCCACGCGCAGGACGCGGCCGACCCCCTCGAACCCTGGGGTACGCGGCAACGGATTTCGGAACATATCCGCGCCCTCGATGGTGCGCAGATCAGCGATATGCATCGCCGCCGCTTCCATTCGGATGACGATTTCATCCGCAGCCGGATATTCCTCGTCGACCTCGACTACGCGCAATACATCGCGAGGGTCACCAAAGCGCTCGTGTAACGCCCTACGAAAGCGAGCAGACGTCAAAGAATACCGCGCTCGGTCATCCGAGCAATGGCGTCCGCTTGACGCTGCTGGAAGTAGGCGCGATCCGGGATCATCACTTTGTCACCCTGTAGCAAGCCATTCCGACGGCGCAGATCTGCCTTAGCGTAGGACTCGGCAAAAAGGTCGAGAGCCTGTCTCGAGAGCATATTGCTCATGGCAGGACGCCGGCGGTAAGCGCGCAGCCCCGCCATATCGAGGAACGTGTTAGCGACCGATGAGTTACCGAGACCCGCTACCACCATCTGATTGCCGTGATAGTCGATGACATCGGAGTAACCATTGCTGGAATCGACAGGCACGTCGATGCCATATAAAGCCGCCGTATTTGCCGATACGACGTAGGCTAAATTCTCAAGTGCGCGAGCGCGTCTTGCGATTTGTTTGATCGTCAGATTCGGCGATGCCACTTCACTGGTGGAATGCAAAAATACTTCCGCACCGCGAATAGCATGGGCACGCGCAATCTCAGGGTAGAGAATTTCTTCCGATGCAATAGCGGCAATCCGACCGATCGATGTGTCGGCGACCGGGAATACAGCCTCGAGTCCATAGATGTCGAGATAGCGATCCCATACGTCGTGCGGCGTCGGCGCAAATATCGAGATCAAGCGCCGATAGGTGAGTATGCGATTTCCCGACGGATCAAAAACCCAGCACGCCTGAAAGTAGAGACCCGGAAAGTGATCATCGGTCTCGTAGCCGTTACCGGCGAGGTACACAGCATGTTTCTGAGCTAGCGCGCCGAGCGCTTCGTACTCGGGTCCTCGCGGATGCAACGCACCCTTGGCAGCCCACTCCGGAATGGTCTCACCCCAAGGCGGACCCGACAGGATGTATTCAGGCAGTACCACCAGCTTCAGGTCAAGGCCAATCCAGCGACGAGCGCCCGCTACGGCCTGATCGATTCTTGCGATCGATCGTTGCATGCGCGCAGCGGATTGCTCACGCGTCGTGTCAGGATGAACGCCGTCGCAATCGATCTGCAGCGCCAACGCGGCATAACGATCCAATTTGCTGATGCTCAAGATCAAAACTCCACTAGATTCAGCGCAGCCGCGTCTCGGCTAAATCACTCCAGGTTTGCAGATCGACAATCGCTCCACTGCTGACCAGAAACCGGTCGCACCAACGCACGCCAGCAAACGCCTTACCGTCTTTCCAAGCCCCCGACATCTCGCCGCGCACATAAACAGCGACGCCACCTGCAGCCTCACAGACCTCGAAATGATCCGTCTGCTTGTGAACCGAGGCGTATCGATCTGCACCGAAAGCGGCGAAGTCTTCGAGGCGGGAAAAGCGATACCCGCCCGAGATCACGATCGACATCGTGGAAGACATCAGCTTGGAAGCGCCCGGAAGATCCCGTGCCGACATGTTGTCGAACCAGCGGCGCACCAGGGCAATCGCATCAGCCCGTTCGGTTCGAGCCGTTCCGACGACGATACCTGCATCGGTTAATGAGGATCCCATGGCCGAAGTATGCCCGATGACGGTAGCCGATACACGGTCGCATGCCTTAGCCTTCGTATCATGAAAATTGGAATCATCGGCAGCGGTTCGGCCAGCACTGAACTGCCCCCACATTTCCACACTGAAGCCGCTCAATGGGCCGGCGCTGAGATCACACTCATACAGCCTAGGCTCTCGATGTTCGCCTTTACCCCATACGAACGACTCTTGGTCGACCTCGGTTACGTCGATGCCGCGCAAAGTGCCGCACAAGCAGCCTGCGATGCCATCCTGATCAACTCTTTCGCCGACTACGGCATCGATGCAGCACGGTCTGCTGTGCCGGTACCCATCATGGGAGCAGGTGAAGCGGCGTTACGGGAGGCGAGCGTGACGGGAGCCGGCCAGTTCTGCATCTTGACCGTCTGGCCAAAGTCGATGGGCTTTCTGTATGACGAACGTCTGCGATCACTGGAGATGGTGTCGCGCTGTCTGGCCATACGGCATTTTTCGGCAGAGGACGAACTATCACGACTCGCCGGCGATACCAGCGTCATGGCACGGATGGCCAGACACGAACAAGACATCATCGAGGCGCTCGGCACTGCCTGTGAAGAGCTGATCGCACAGCATAGGCCCGATTCCATCGTGCTCGGCTGCACTTGTATGTCCCCGATCGCCGAAGCCCTAGCGAAACGCTGCCCCATACCCGTCATCGACGGAGCCATCAGCGGTCTGCGTCTGTTAGCGTCTGGCGATCAAGCAGGCTCATCCGTATCGACTAGGGCAATGACAAAACGAGTCAGCCTGATTCCCGATATGGTATCCGCCTGGGTTGGCGCAGCGCATGCGCCGGCTCCACTTGCCACGTCGGACTGCCCGGTATGCATCACCAATGTCGAATGAAATCTTTGACTGAATGAGGTTGCCATGAATCGAATCACCCGCGCGATTCTGTCGTGCATCGCTGTCGTCATGCTCATGCCGTTCGCTGTTGGAGCGGAAAAACTCTCCGCTGAACGCATGTGGTCGATGGTTCGTCTCGGTGACGCAGATATCTCGCCTAACGGAAAACTCGCTGTCGTTTCAGTCACCCGGTTCGATGTAGACGAAAATCGGGGCTATACAGATCTGTGGCTCTATCCAACCGACGGCACTGCGGGACGGCAGCTGACGACAGACGCTGCTGCCGACAGCTCCCCAGCGTTTAGTCCTGATGGGAAGTGGATTGCATTCGTATCCAAACGCGGTGATGACAAAGAATCGCAGATCTACCTGATTCCGACCGACGGTGGCGAAGCACGACGACTAACGGCCATACCGACCGGCGCTAACGCGCCAAAGTGGTTTCCTGACGGACGCAAGATCGCATTTGTATCGGCGATTTGGACAGACCTCGCCGAATGGAAAGCACAAGCCAAGCGCATGAAAGATCGCGCCGACAGTAAGATGAGCGCTAAAGAGTGGGATCGCGCACCCATTTCTTATTGGGATCGATTTCTCGACGATCGCCAGCCGCATTTATTCTCCATACCTGTCGATGGAGGCGAGCTAACCGCTATCACTCGACAGTCAGGCCGTCATTTATCCAAGGCGGATTACTCGACTTCCTCTTATGACATTTCGCCGGACGGTGCGGAGGTCGCCTTTGTCACCAACGTCGACCAAACCGGAATCGATCCGAATTACGATGTGATGATCATTGCGGCCTGCGGCTGCAAGCCTGCCATCAACATCACCGAAGGCAACCCCGCCGACGATGGTTCGCCGTCATATAGCCCGGATGGTCGCTGGCTCGCCTACGCGGCACAATCGATCAAAGGCTTCTACGCTGATCGCTCTAAACTCATGCTTCGATCGCGTAGTGACTCCTCGGTTCAAGATCTCTCGGGTACATGGGATCGCTCCGTAGGCACGCTAATCTGGCATCCGAATTCCAAATCGATTTTCAGCGCAATCGATGATGCGGCGACCAACCGAATCTATCGATTCGATTTGTCCAAGCCTAGTACTCCGACTGCCATTACGCGCAACCCGAGTTTCGGCAGCTTGGCACTCGCCACAGCGCAGACCAAGAAGCCCGCTGCAGTGGCCATCCGACAAAGCTTCTCCGAACCACCGACCTTGATCGCGCTTGATCTCGATGACGGAAACGTACGGACGCTCAGCCGTCTGAACGAGTCGGTTCTCGCGCAAACCTCTCTTGGCAAAGTAGAGAGCATCACCTACGCGGGCAGCAATCAGCAGCCGATCCAGATGTGGGTGGTTTACCCGCCAGATTTCGACCCGACCAAAAAATACCCTGTTTTCATGCTGCTACACGGCGGGCCTCACAATGCCATTCAGGATGCCGTGCAATGGCGCTGGAATGCGCATGTCTTTGCTAGCTGGGGCTATATCGTGACATGGCACAATTTCCATGGCTCGAGCGGTTTTGGTCAAAACTTTGCAGACGCAATCAATCCAGATCGCATCAGTAAACCCTATGAAGACACCATTAAGGCTGCTGATTGGCTGGCATCTCAGCCCTTCGTCGATGCCGATCGAATGGTCGCTGGCGGCGGCAGTTATGGCGGCTTCCTCGCAAGTACGCTCTTAGGCCGCACGCATCCATTCAAGGCGCTCATCGCGCATGCGGCCGTCTATAATTCGTTCACGCAAATCGGCGCAGACTATGGTGCAGAACGCGATCGCTTTTTTGAGTTCTGGGAAAAGCCGGAAGATTTTGCGCGTTATTCACCACACACGAGCGCAGGCAATTTCGTCACGCCAACGCTCGTCATCCATGGCCAACTCGACATGCGCGTACCAGTGAATCATGGAATTGAGCTCTTCAACACGCTGCAGAAGCGCGGCATCACTTCCAAATTCATCTATTACCCAGACGAAAATCATTGGGTACTGAAGCCACAGAACTCGCTACATTGGTACAAGAGCGTCAAAAGCTGGATCGAGTCGTACGCACCACCGGGCGCTCGTTAAATGAAGCGTCGCGAGATTTTGTCATCGGGCATGGCATTGGCGGCACTGGCCAGCCTACCTAGTCACGCAGCCGTTGTAGCCAAGACGCGCAAGCCTCTCGATATTCTCATCTTGGGCGGAACGCGTTTTCTGGGTCTGCATATGACCTCGTTTGCGTTGAGTCGTGGCCATCGCGTCACATTCTTCAACCGAGGCAAGACCAATACCTCCCGTTTTTCCGAAGTCGAACGTCTAACAGGCGATCGTAACGGTGATATCGCCGCACTGAAGGGGCGGCGCTGGGATGTTGTGATCGACAACTCCGGCTATGTACCGCGACAAGTCACCGCAACGGCCGAGCTGCTGCATCCGACAACGCCGCTCTATGTCTTCGTTTCGACCGTCTCCGTCTACGCCAGCTTTGACAAACCGAGCGACGAGAATTCGCCGCTCGGAACGTTGACGGATCCAACGACCGACAAGGTCGACGGCACCACCTACGGCCCGCTCAAAGCCCTGTGCGAGCGAGCGGCGCGTCATGTTTATGGCGACCAACGCTCGTTGATCATCCGCCCGGGCCTGATAGTAGGACCTGACGATAACACCGACCGCTTCACCTATTGGCCAGCTCGCGCCGCTCGCGGGGGCAAGTTCGTAGCGCCGGGAAGCCCACGCGATCCGGTTCAATTCATCGATGTACGTGACTTGGCGGAGTTCACCATCGAATCGGTCGAAAGAAATTTGAGCGGCACTTTCAATCTACTCTCACCTCCCGGTCGCTACTCCATAGGCGACGTCATTAGCGCATCGGTAGAAGCTGCGAAGAAAATCGCTATGGCGGATGCCGATCCGGTTTGGATTCCTGCCAGCTTTTTGGACGAGCAAAAGGTATCGGCTTGGTCGGATATGCCGGTCTGGGTGCCTTCGGAGGGCGATAGCGCGGGCTTTGCCGCCGTCAGTGCTGCCCGCGCAGTGAGCGCAGGCATGCGTATTCGATCCGCACTGGAAACGGCGACTGATACGCTGCGCTGGCACCTGTCACGCCCGGAAGCGGAGAGATCAAAACTTCGCAGCGGCATTTCTCCAGAACGAGAACGCGAAGTGTTGCTTCGCTGGGCAGCAACGTCGGGGGTTTGACGTCATGCGCTGGATCGTTGCACTGTTCAAATGGATCGGAAGTTTTATCGCTCTGGCAATCATTGCCATCGTCGCTTACGTATTCTGGTTGAGCGGTTCGGCCCACGAGCCCACCGGTGTACACCGATTCGAGAACTACCAGACTGCTAACGGGCCGATTCTGGTCTTCGGTGGCAATCGGGGAACGGGCCTCGGCATCGTCAAGGAATTGCGGGCACGCGGCGAAGCGGTGACGGTCGCCGTACGTAGCTCATCGAATACGACCGAACTAGAGACCCTCGGCGTCGACGTCGTCGTGGCGGATGCCCTCAAGGCAGACACCGTAGAGTTTGCTCTGCGTGCAAAGCCATTCGTCGCCGTCATTTCCACCCTAGGAACCTCGCGAGGCGAACAAACCCAACGCCCCGATTTCATCGGTAATCGTCATGTGATCGATGCCGCTAAGTCAGCCGGTATCAGACGGGTACTGCTTGTTACCGTTATCGGTGCCGGCGATTCCATCGACGCTGCGCCACTACCATCGCGCCGCTTTCTCGCCGAGGTCATCGAATTAAAAACTCGCGCCGAGAACCATCTACGTGCGAGTGGACTCGATTACACGATCATTCGCCCAGGTGGTTTGACCGACGGCGCACCGAGTGGCGAGGCGTTTCTAGCTGACGATCCGGCGACGTTCAGCTTCATCGCACGGGCGGATCTCGCTAAGCTCGTCGCGGATTCTCTCGGCGATCCAGCCACGATCGGCAAGACCTACTCGGCTTACGACCCGTCTCGAAAAACCATGGCGACGATGTTTCGCGATCGATAATACCGATCACCATTTCCTCTCACCAAGGCAGCTCGCTCCCGTCAAACATCCAATAGCGACCGACCATCGTCTCATCTAGACGCGTGATCAGTGCTTTCATGCCACGCGCGCTCGTCGGCGCATCGATATCGGCATGCGGGCCACCCATATCGGTTCGTACCCAACCGGGATGCAGAGCGGTCGCTTTGATGCCATGACTACGCGCCAAATCAATCGCCATCGAGCGCATGATCGCGTTAACCGCGGCTTTGCTCGCGCGATACGCGTAGAGACCGCCGATCCGGTTCTTCTCAATCGAGCCCAGAATGCTGGTCAGCGTCACGATCTTTTTCTGCGGTGACCGTGCGACATGCTCGACGAACGCCTCGGCCATTTTCATCGGGCCCAACACGTTGATGCGAAACACTCGCTCCCAGTCTGGATAATCAGAGCTGCCGAACTTGCCGAACTGCAAACCTTGCTCGGCGAAACTCCCGTTACCCATCGTACCGGCTGAATTGATGAGAACATCGATGGACCGATTCTCTAATCGTGCAGCCAAAAGTTCTATCGATTCATGGTCTTCCACATCGACGCGCTGCAACTGCAGCGCATCGCCGTAGGTACGCTTCAACGCCTGCATATCCTCGCTGGCCGCAGCAGGATGGCGCATACCGGCATGAACTTCCCAGCCGTCGGCCAGATACTGTCGTACAAGTTCGAGACCGAGCCCTCGCGAGGCACCCGTGATGAGCAAACTTGGCACTTTGATGATCACCCATGGACGAATCGATCCGGCGAATCTACGCTTGCCGCCCCCTGAACGTCACGAGATCTCGTTGCCATGAGCCACCCTGCGACTTACCCGAAACTGGTCATCCAAAAACTCACGGGCGACTTCCGCAGTTCAACGGGAATCGCTACCGCTACATGGCAGGAGCCGGGTCGTGGTCAGGTAGTCATTCGAAATCGCTACGCGGGTTGTAATGCCATCTTCGATAAAAACCTCTGCCGTAATTCGGTGCGCTATGTCGACGTCAAACCTCCGTTCGACATGGGAATCGAATCAGTGGGGCATGTCGTCGCCGTAGGCGAAGGGGTAACGGGGCTAGTCGAGGGAGATGCCATTGCAACGTCGAAGCTCGGAACAGGGTATCGGGAATATCAGCTCGCCGATGTCTCGCGGGTAATCAAGGTGCGCGAGGCGAGCCCCCAGATCCTCGCGCTGATTCCGTCTGGTATCTCGGCAATGGTCGGCCTCGAACGCATTGGCGAAGTCCGCTCGGGCGACGTCGTCGCGGTGTCCGCTGCGGCTGGCGGCCTTGGGCATTTCGTCGTACAGCTCGCCAAGCTCGCCGGCTGTCACGTGATCGCCATCACTTCCGACGATGCCAAAGCCCAAGCCCTACGACAGCTGGGCGCAGATCGAGTGGTCAATCATCGACAAGAAAATCTGGCTGATGTTTTGAGCAGCGAATATCCAAAAGGTTTGGATGTGGCCTACGACTCCGTGGGCGGCCCCATCTTCGATACATTCGTCGATCATCTGGCGATGCGAGGGCGATTGGTTGTCAGTGGTCACACCTCCGACTTCGACAAAGAAGTCGAATTCGTCCCCCATCCGCGGGTATACCGGAAGCTCTACTGGAAATCCGCCTCGATTCGTGGCTTCCAAAATCAGACCTTCCCCGAGTTTTTTGCGGAAGCCGCCGATCGCATCCTCGATCTACACTACCGCGGGCGCCTACAAGCCTGGGTTGATCCCACCCCTTTCACAGGCCTGACGCAGGTGGCCGATGCTTCCGAGCACCTCTTGGCAGGTCGCAACCAAGGAAAGGTCGTGGTCGCACTGTAGCAACGAAGCAACATTGTATCGGGCGCGCCCTCTGTTAGATTACGGAAGCGCAATAGGTATTTTCCGAGGGAATCTGCCTGTCGCGTAAACGGGATCAACAAAACTTAGAAGGGACCCATTCAATGTCGAATCGTCGTGTGCTGCCTTTGGTCTTTGGGCTCGTCGCGGTTCCGATCAGCGCCGTTGCTCAAAATGAAAACTCCTCCTCAACGCTCGAAGAAATCGTGGTGACTGCAGAGCGCCGCGAAGCGTCCTTGCAAACAGTGCCCGTCCCCGTGACTGCAATCACGGCCGAAGCGCTCGCGAACAAGCAAGTGACTGAAGCAAAAGATCTTGCGCGCTATGCGCCAAGTCTCAAGATGTTCAACAACATCACGACCCCGACCAATCTGTCGCCGTCTTTGCGCGGCTCGCTACAACAAGATGCCTCTCTCGTCGTCGCAGAATCCCCCTTCGGTATATATGTCGATGACGTGTATATCGCGCGCCTGAACGGCAACAACATCACACTGGCCGATATCGATCGTGTCGAAGTGTTACGTGGGCCGCAGGGGACGCTCTACGGTCGAAATACGTTAGCCGGCGCGATCAAATTCATGTCGCGAGCACCAGACGCCGATGGCTGGACTAATTTCAGCGTGGGCGGAGGCAACTACGACCAACAACGAGTGAGCTTCAGCGTTGGTAACTCCATTGGCGATGGCTGGGCCGCCTCACTCTCCGGTCTCTATACGAACAAAGACGGACAGTTCCGCAATGTCCATCCGACCAAGGCAGAGGAAACCGGCCTCGAGCGCAACTATGCCGGTCGCGTCAAGTTGCGCTACACGGGTATCGAGAATCTCGACGTCACAGCATCGCTGTCGTATGCGGATGCTCAAAATGACGGCGGTCAGTTGATTCCGGCTTCAACGCCTTCTGTTCCATCGAACAAACAATTCACTTCGGATGATCTCGTTCCGCAATTCGGTCGTTACGCACTGAACACACCGAACATCGCAAGACCGAATCTAGCTAATTATCCCTACGGAAAAACTAAGCAGCAGATCGCATCGATCAATGTGGCCTACGATTTTGGTGACATGCTGTTCCGATCCATTACTGGCTTCGTCAAGACAGAAGACGCTTTTACCAACGACTTCAGTGGTAACGGCAACGTTATGGCATCGAACATCGCAGACGCCGAACAATTGAGTGAAGAACTGCAGATTCAAGGCAGTGCACTCAGCGGTAAGCTGAATTATCTGCTCGGTGTCTACCTCTTCGGCGAAGACGCTACTCAAAACTTCGCTTGGAACTCGTATCTGCCAGGCGTGCTACCTGTTCTGCCGGTCTCGACTAGCGCATTGAAGATCAAGACCACCTCGGTCTCGGCTTTCACGCAACTCGACTACATGCTGACGGATGCCTTGAAAGTGACAGGCGGTATCCGCTACACGAAGGACGAGAAGCGCTTCGATCTGCTCTTCCGCGGTTTGTTACCGCCCATCACGCCGGCCACAGGACTCGTCGATCTCGACAACGCCTACTCGGAGATCTCTCCGCGTATCGGTATTGACTACAAGGTCGCAAGCGATAACGACAACATCGACAGCATGCTGCTCTACGCTTCGGCGGCGAGCGGCTTTAAGTCGGGTGGCTACAACGGCATCGCAATTTTTGGTTTCAACGATGCGCTCACGCCCTATGCACCCGAGACCAACACGACCTACGAAGCGGGTATCAAGACGGACTTGCTGGGCAGCCGACTGCGCGTCAACGCCAACTACTTCTTGCAGAAGGCTGACGACCTGACGCTGAACGCGACCGTCATTCTGCCAAACGGGACGGCTACCTTCCCGGTACAGAACGCGGGTAAAGCAACCGTACGCGGGCTCGAAGTCGAAATTACCGCCATTCCGACCGATGGGCTGACCGTCTTCCTCAGTGGCACCTTCGCCATGGACGGAAAGTACGATGAGGTTGCCCCAAGTAGCGCACCGGCAAACTCGCTGAAAAACTTCGGCGTCAATCCGACGGTACCGCAAACGCCTTCGAGCTCATTCACGATCGGCTTCGATTATGGCCTCGATACAGAGCTCGGACGTTTAAGCTTCGGTGCCGATTGGTTCCAGACGGACGACTACATCACGGGTGCAACCAACGACTTTCGGGTCAAGGGCTATGGCCAAGGCAATGCATTCGTGAATCTCGCTTTCAGCGAAGCGTGGTCCGTACGAGCCTCCGCTAAGAACTTCACTGACGAGTATGTGATCCAGACCGGATCACGCGGCTTCCTCGGCGGATTCATTCCGATCCGTCCGCGTGAATACTTGCTGTCGGTGAATTACAAAGTCGATTGATCCGCTCAAGGTAGGCGTGCGGCCACACATTGGTCGCACGCCTGCTACCTCGGCGCCAAAGCCGGCGCCCGCACCTTACGATCGAGTAGTCCTAACTCGGGTACTTCGATCAAGGGTGTCACATGCAGGAACTGCTCAAGACCTATCCGCAGCTCTCCCAAGAAACGCTGGCGTTTTTGGCGAGAAAACATGGCCACTTCATCAACGGTCATGTAGAGCATGGCGGCTCGGATGAGCCTATCGACATTCATGATCCCGCGACGGGTTTGCGGATCGCACAATGCAGTGCCGGTGGCGCAGCGGAAATCGACGCCGCTGTAAAAGCGGCTCGAACTGCGTTCGAGGGGCCCTGGTCGAAGTTCACCGCCGCGCAGCGCAGCGTTGTGCTGTGGAAAATCGCTGATCTGATCCAAGCGAATTTTCGGCAACTGTGCGAACTAGAGATTCTAGATAACGGGCTGCCGACGCCTCTCGCGCAATATGTCTGCGGCATGGTAGTGCCCGAGTTTTTCCGCTACTACGCCGGATGGCCAACCAAAATCGAAGGCGCCACCCTGCCCGCCGCACCGCAAGGCAAACTCCCCGGTGAGGCGATTTCTTTCACACTGCGCGAACCGATCGGTGTCGTCGGAGCCATCACACCGTGGAACTCACCGTTACCGATGGTGATGTTGAAGCTGGCGCCCGCACTTGCTACTGGCTGCACGGTGGTATTGAAGCCCGCCGAGCTGACGCCGTTAACAGCGATGCGCCTCGCTGAAATCTGCCAGGAAGCCGGTGTTCCAGATGGCGTCGTCAACATCGTCAATGGCTATGGAGCAACCGCCGGTGCTGCACTCGCCGCTCATCCGGGAGTCGATAAGATTGCCTTCACCGGTTCAACGGAAGTTGGTCGCTCGATCGTGCGCGCAGCCGCAGGTAACTTGAAGAAGGTCTCACTCGAGCTCGGTGGAAAGTCGCCGGTGGTGGTGTTCGCTGATGCCGATTTGGGGCAGGTAATTCCCGGTGCGGCACGCGCTTGTTTCTTCCTGCAAGGCCAGAACTGCATGGCAGGCACTCGACTTTTTCTCCACGAAAAAATTCATGATGCGGTTGTCGAGGGCATTGCGACCATCGCCCGCTCGATGAAGCTCGGCCCAGGTCTCGACCCGACCTCGGAATTCGGACCACTGATCTCGGCTAAACAGCGCGAACGCGTCGAAGGCTTCGTCGACGCGGGTCGAAAAGAGGGTGCGGAAATCGTTTGCGGCGGTAAATCACCCACTCGCCCCGGTTACTTTTTCGAGCCGACCGTGCTCACCCAGACCACGCCAGAAATGACCCCAGTCAAGAACGAAATTTTTGGGCCCGTGCTCTGTGTACACCGATTCGGTGATGACCATCTCGATCAGGTTGCCCGCGAGGCTAACTCGACCATTTATGGTCTATCTGGCAGTGTCTGGACGCGCGATCTCGGGATTGCAATGCAGATGGTCCGCAAGATCGACTCCGGACAAGTCAGCGTGAACATGCATGCGGCTCTCGACCCGGCTATGCCCTTCGGTGGCAACAAACAATCGGGCTGGGGTCGAGAATTCGGCAAGGAAGGTCTCGAGCCCTACCTCAAGACCAAGGGCATCTCCATGACGTGGTGAAGAAAGCCCATCACCACGAGCAAGCGGCCGGAGCGGTGGCCCCACCACCCTGCGAGCTCAGCAATCGCTGATACTCGGGATCGCCACTGAGCAGCAGTTTGGCAGCACATCGCAGCTCATCTACCTGAGCTCGTTTCAAGCTGAACGTGGTCTCGATCTGCGTGACTTCCTTGAACCTAGGATGATCACGCAGGCTGTCGAGACTGAGATCGACGAAGTAAAGCGCCTCCTTCGAGTTTTCAGGCGAAAGCCGGCTAGCCCAGCGGGCCAAGGTCTCTTTCAGCAAGGCTTTGCTTTCGACCGAATATCGATCCATAGGCACGGTGCCCACCAGTTTCAACATGTCGAGCACATCGGGTGGGCTGCGCCTGCCCGCGATACGAGCTGATTGGGTATCGGATGCATTCAGCGTGATGAAAACCAATTTCCGAATCCCGCTGCGTTGTAGCGTGTTCTGGAAGTGCAACGCATCATCACCGTCGGTGAGCGCATCCAATGTCGAGCGCACACCGAGGTTATCGCTGAGCGCTCCATCCATCAGATGCAAATAGCCATAGGTTCTCGAATCGCTACGCGCTAGCATGGTCGCTGCCCGAAAATGTTCTCGGGAACTATGGTCTCCAGACTCGATGGCGCGGAGCGTCCAAGTTGGCACTCGATAACCGCAGCGACCAGCACTGTTTCGAATGGTGATCGGCGTGAGCACTGCTGGCACAGACGAGGACGCGGCAACTGCGCGACTAATCGGATATCGGGCAAGATCGAGACACAATAAATCAAACGTGTCTTGTGTGAACTCAAACCGGCCTGCGATGGCAATATCGGTAGCATTGATGACGAGAAAAGGTCGATCAGTTCGATTGATCAGCGCGCCATACTTAATGCCATTGAATAAATTCTCGTCGAGATATTCAGCGTAGAGATCGCCGCGATCGAAATGACGAGATTGCAGTCGAAACCAGTTGCGTGGATCAAATAGGATCTCCCGACGCATCTCGGTGGCGAAATCGCGATACAGAAAATCCTGCGCAAACCGATCGAAAATTTTGTCGCCATGCAGCACGAAATAAGCGGCCGGAATCGCGCCACCTGATACTGCTGAAATCACATCGACTTCATCGAGCATACGACGCAGACGGCCGTCATGCTGAATTCGATCGGTAGCTAATTGCTCCAAAATGCCGAAAGCCATTGCCGAGGCTCTGAGGCCACCACCAGACAAACTGACGATAACAAGCAGATCATCTTTGGGGCGCTCGGCCACTGCTCTGGCAAGCCGGTATCCGTTATTTTCGTCGACTTGAGTAATCGAGTCGCCAAGATAAGCGCCTGGCGTTGCGCAAGCCGCCAGAAATGGCAACAGCAGCACCGATACGAGAACGGCGAAGTTACGGAGCAATATCACCTCGCGATCGTCGAGTGCGCGATAGGTAATCGGCCATGCCTTCGAGTTCGGTTCGCTGCAGTTCGCGCATGAGTGGCGTGTGGGTCTTAGACAGTCTCGGACGACGCGCCTCAACCACATCGATGAACTGGCGAAGCAAATACTCGGGATGCTGACCCGCCAAACGAGCGATTCCACGATCTGCATTACCTTGACCCGTTGCACCGTGACAGGTCTGGCAACGCTCGAAATACACCCTCACACCGCCAGTCAAAAACTCACCGGAACCTTGGACAGTGCGGCCCATCGGTTGCAACGAAGCAATGAGTGCGGCGACATCGGCTAGATCTTGGGGAGTCTGTATCACGTTCAATCGTGACACATGCTCCATACGGATATCCCAACGCTCAGCGTGACGATAATCGACGAGTTGCCTCAGCAATACTGAGTAGTGCTGAGAGCCGATCACCGGGACTGAGCCATCCGGTAGACCGGAGCCATCGACACCATGACACGCTGCGCAGGTTGCAAAGATCTGGTCGCCACGACGCGCATCGGGCACGGCCGCTAACGCAGCCCGATACTCGGCTGACGCGTCTGCGCTTGGAGAAGCCAGAGCGTGACTCATCATCACCAGAGACATCAGCAACAAACCAACATGGGCGATGTTTCGGACGTCCATCATTACCAAGTTCCGCTATTCGGCATCGACGCCCACGGTTCGGCTGGAGGCAATGCAGGGCCCTGCTGTAGCAACTCGATCGAGATACCGTCGGGCGAGCGTGCGAACGCCATGCGACCATCGCGCGGCGGACGCAAAACGGTCACGCCGTGATCGAGCAGACGCTGACAACTGGCGTAGATATTGTCGACGCCATAGGCCAAATGACCGAAGTTGCGTCCACCTTGATAATTCTCGGGATCCCAATTGAACGTCAGCTCGACCTGCGCAGCATGGTCGCCGGGAGCGGCTAGAAATACGAGGGTATATCGCCCCTGCGGCACGTCCTTACGCGAAACCTCTTCGAGGCCGAGTGCATCACGATAGAAGGCCAGTGAACGATCAAGATCGCTGACTCGCACCATGGTGTGCAGATATTTCATTTAGAACATTTCCGAGGGGCCGGGCGCATCAGTTTTCACGGGCGCATGCCGCGCGACGATATGATCGCCCGTGATCATGGCATCGTACGATTGTCCCGGACCCACCATCGGATAGACACCCGCATCGGGATCGATGATGACCTCGAGGAATGCTGGACCAGGATAGCGGATGAACTCCTCCACGACGCGGGGGACATCTTCTTTGCGATCGAGGCGAACAGCGAATGCAAAGCCGTCAGCCTGTGCTGCCTTGACGAAATCTTTTTTATGCAGCGACTTGTCACTGGCAGACAATCGGCCCTTGAAGAATAGCTTCTGCCATTGCTTCACCATACCGTCGCCAAAATTATTCAGCACGACAACCTTGACCGGCAGGTTGTAGGTCGTCACGGTCTCGAGGTCGCCGAAGTTCATTCGAATCGAAGCGTCGCCGTCAATGTCGATGACCAGTGCCTTCGGATCGGCAAATTGTGCACCGATGGCTGCGGGCAGACCGAACCCCATCGTTCCCATCGACCCCGACGTCAGCCACAACCGTGGCCTGCAGAAATCGAAATACTGTGCCGCCCACATCTGATGCTGGCCCACACCAGTCGATATGATGGCCTGCCCTCGCGTCAAACGATTGATTTCTTCGATGACGTAGTACGGCTGAATCAAAGCACTGTTGCGGTCGTAGTTCATTGCGTGTCGGGTACGTAGTGCCTCGACCTCGTGATGCCACTGCGAATAATCAGCAGAGAACCCCGTTTTTCGGCCGAATGCAGTCAAGGCATGAATGGCCTCAGGTAATTGCCCAACATGGCTCCAGTCGACCTTCTTAACCTTGTTGATCTCAGCCCGATCGATATCGATATGAGCAATTTTCTTGGCACGCGGCGCGAACTTATTGGGCACGCCCGCGACGCGATCGTCGAAGCGCGCACCGATAGCGAGCAACAGATCACAATCTTCGACTGCATAATTGGCGAAGGCCGCACCGTGCATGCCGAGCATGCGCATGGACAAGCGATGCGTAGTATCGAATGCGCCGATACCCATCAAGGTTGTCACGACTGGGATACCGAAAGTTTCAGCAAATTCCGTGAGCGCGGTCGATGCCTCGCCGTTGATCACGCCGCCGCCCGCGTAGATCAGCGGACGCTTTGCATCGCGAAGCATCGCGAAAAGCGCAGCGGCTTCATCATCTTCAACGCCGGCATGTGTCGTCGCGAAGAGTCGTTTTCGATAACCGGGTACGGGCAAGGTACCCTCACCAGAAAAAGTGCCCGACCAATTCTGAACGTCTTTGGGCACATCGACCACGACTGGGCCTGGTCGACCAGTACGCGCAATCTCAAATGCTGTTCGAACTGTTGCCTCGAGTTTTTCGGGGTCGGTCACCAGGAACACGTGTTTGGCGACCGAGCCCATGATGGCGGAGACCGGCGCTTCTTGGAACGCATCGGTGCCGATGGCAGCGGTAGGAACCTGCCCGCAGATCACGAGCATCGGGATCGAGTCAGCCATCGAATCGCGCACCGGCGTAACTGTGTTGGTAGCGCCAGGACCCGAAGTAACCAGACAAACGCCGACTCGTCCGCTAGCACGGGCATAACCTGCTGCCATGAAGCCTGCACCTTGCTCGTTGGCAGGCACGATCAGTGGCATCTGCTCGCCACCATGATCAACCTGGGCCTGGTTGTGCAAGAAGACGGCATCGTAGGTCGGCAGGATCGCGCCACCCGAATAGCCGAATACGGCGGTGGTGCCCTCATCCACGAGAACCTGCACGATCATCTCAGCTCCGGTCATCACCGTGCCCGCCTTCGGATGGCGTCTGGAAACGGTCTTGGGAGCAGTGGACTCAGACATAGGTAAAACCCGAGAGAAAAGCCGGCAGGGGGTCTTTCAGACTACCAGTTTGACCGCTTCGTGCAATATGCTCCACGACACGCCCATG
>Ga0129333_10001297_pt1 | contig 22430 bp, 22 predicted proteins | sample CPB6_08_DNA_FD_94474 | JGI IMG/M metagenome (GOLD analysis project Ga0129333, IMG submission 94474) | Freshwater to marine salinity gradient microbial communities from Chesapeake Bay, USA - CPBay_Sum_0.6_0.8_DNA | ecosystem: Environmental > Aquatic > Marine > Coastal | place: USA: Chesapeake...
AGTAGCATCGCACAGATTTTCAATTTCATGAATCGTAACTAACTTTTGAACAAATTGTCCACCAGGTTTTAATTCTTTTTTATTATTTAGACAGACAATGGCATCATAAGTTACTTCACAAATATCAACCAACTTTTTAGAAATTTCTTGCATTCTAGGATGAATATCAGAAATATTATAAATTTCCATTCTTGCCGATGCTGATTCGATTGAATCAATGATATCATCCAAATTTTTTGCTAAATCATTAATATCTTCTTTGTCAATAGGAGTAATGAATGTTCTATCAACTAAACCAGAAATTTCATGCACCAATTTATCAGCCGATGTTTCAATGACAGAAATTCTTCCATTATGTAAAGGTAAATCTTTATCATTAATCATGACTACAAGTTCTTTTGCGGCTTGAACTGCAAAATCAGCTTGTTTAACCATTATATCAAAAAATGTATTATTCATATTTTAACCTGTACTTCCAAAGCCACCATCATTTCTGGTGGTTTTTTCAATGTCTTGAACTTGTTCAAATTTAAAATGTGCTATTCTTCTAGGAATCAATTGTGCAATGCGGCATGGCAATTCTAAATCTGGAGCTGAATCATCAACCTTAATCAGCGCAATCATAATTTCACCAGTATACGCTCTATCAATAATGCCGACATTATTAGCTAACATATAACCTGTCTTGATGATGCTGCTACGAGGTACAACGTCAATATACCATCCAAAGGGAGGTTTAACTTTTATTCCAGTTGTATATAAAGTTGTTTTAGAATTAAATTTTTTAACTACATCTATAATAGTCAAATCGTATCCAGAATCACTAACTCTTTCTTTGGAAGGAGAAATAGCGTCTTCTCTTGTCCTGCACCATTCAAAAGTTTCATTATGAGAAAAGTTTGAAAAAATAGATAAACCGTATTTGCACCAGCCCCAATAATTATTTCTAATGAAATTAGAACACAAATCAACAGAGCAATTATTATAAAGTTTACCTAAAAAGTCTAAGGCATTATTACCAGTAATTTTAAATTTACCTGTTCCAGTATTTGAATCGAAAAAATAAATATCTGGAAGATTCAAAAAATTGCAAATTTTTTCTAAGTATGCAGCTTTATTTACAGACAAACTAAAAATTGGATATTCAAATGAAGTAGAATTCCCTGGAGAATTCAAGCAACAACCATTGCCTTCAAAGTAACCTCTTATGAAATGCCAAACAAGTTCTGGTGACAAATCTGTGGGATTAACTTCTTCAAAATCAATATTTTCATCATTCAATGAAAAACCGTGTAAATAAGCTTCTTTTTCATTAACAAAAAGAGTATTAAACATTTTTAGTTAGCTTTCTTTAATTTATCTTTATCAAATTTAAATCTTTTAATTGATGCAGAGCGTAATGAATCATCATCAGAAGCTGAATTAGATGGAAAATTTAATAATAAATCTTTATTGATTTTGTTTCCTTTTTTAGGAACTAATAATTTTACTTGACCTTCAAAATCCCTTAACCATTGAGAAATTTCAATCATTTCTTTTGAAGTTAATTCGAAATCAAGACCTGATATATCACGAACATCTTTTTCGCTGAGGGGAGCTACAAATGTTACTCCAGATGACATATCTTCCAAAAGCAATTGAACACTTTGATTATAAAAAGGCTCGTCATCAGTTCCAGTGTCTTCGGCATGACGAGCATCTAAAATTTTACAGATACGAATATCATAATCATTTTCAGTGTCAGAAACCATAAATTTACCTACTCTCAAACATCAAATGATGATTCAATATTACAATTGCACTTTTTACAAATAAACCAACCTTCATTATTTGAGCAATCGCAGTTTGGGCAATTGTCAAACCAAAAATAAGGCAGTTCTCTTAACAACTTTAAAATTTTAGCATCATTTAAATTTTCGGTGGTTTTTAATCTGTTGAATATAATATATTTAATTATATTTTCAGGATAAATATTTGAATAATTAGAAGTTTTAATTGATTTTTCTAAACTTACACAAAACAAAATATTATTCGAAATAATATTTTCATTTTCATATTCGAAATCAAAATTTGGAAAGTATGGCAGTAAAGAAAATAATTTTTGCCATGAATCAGAAGATTTTATTTCTGAATAATCATATTTATTGTTCAGAAATTGTTTACCATTGAAACCTTCAATAAATGCTTGCAATTGAGAGCTATTTTTATTTTGTAAGAGATTGTTGTACCATTTTTGCCAATTTTTCATCTTGCATGAAGCTCAGGAATTGCAAAAATTCTCATACAAATTCCTTTAGCTGGTTTACCAGCGATTTCAGTTGCATAAGTCCACTGAGTATTTACCAATCTTACTGATTTTGAGTATTTTTCAATTTCACTAGCTGCCATTTGATAAGCAATAGAAGCAATGAATAAAGATTTAGCCCCAACACATTGGACATTAACCCAGCCTTCTTGATTTTTTCTCAAAACATGTAAAATGCTTCTAGATAGTCCAACAGGGTCTGTAGACTTTTTGTTTGTGCCTTCACCAGACCCTCTTACTCTCAAGGTAAATGATTCATTTGAATCAGTAGTTAAACTTTTATTAGCTACTCTTAAATTTTCACTCCAATGCTCATTATTAGTCAATTCTTGTATGGAAGCCATTTCAACCCTCAATTCCACAAATAAACATTTTATTTTTTAAATCAAAAATTTCATTTTCAAATTGTTCACTTGAACAATTATACAAATCGGGAGAATAAATAATTTTTTTATTCTTATTTACTAACACCATTTCGAGAATTTGTCTTTGTACATCAGAAAGATTTGTTGACCATAATTTTGAAACTGGGTCGTTATGAATTACAGTATCATATACATTTACTTCGCTTTCACCAGACTCATCAGTGACAAAATTAGAAACAGGTTTTACATTAAGTGTATCATGCTCTGGAAACATATCATTGAATTTTTCAAATAGCAAAGGAGAGTGTTTGGATAACAAATGTTTTTTAATAGCATCATTTTGAGTAATAAAAAGGGCATTATCAAGATGGGCAAATTTAGAATTTACAATTTGAGGGACTTTATGTGATTTACAAAGAGGACATTTTGTAATTTCATTTACATTATATCCCATCAAATTTAAATGCTCCCAAAGAATATGAGAATGTTCATTTAAAAGATGGGTAGATAACGTTTGAGTGTATTTGTTACAAATAGGACAAATTACAGCAATATTTCTGATTCCAGCAGCTTGAAACTTGACTATATTGGTATAGTAATTATTTAAGTTAGACCAAAAATAATTCTTAAATTCACCAGTACCATTATATCTTGATTCTGGGCGCTTGTCTCGAGGTTGCCATTTGCGAAGTGCCTTCAAAAACACATACAAATAATCTTGCTCAAAATCTTCTTTGGTATCATAAAAATGCTTATATTTTTTGAACCATACTTTAACAAAATCCAAAGGGGGATATATGTTACAAATTTCACTAAAATACTTTTCAATATCTCTGGAACAATTATCTTCCAAAGCTTTTTGATAACCTAAAATTGCTTTTTCTAACTTTATTTGAACGAGCTTATTTAAATCTTGCTGCTCTTTCTTTTTATTGCTTTTTCTATTGACTTCTACCATTGTATTGGCTCCAAACTATATATTGACAAAACAATTGTCAATTAATTATAATAAAATACAGCAAATATCGCAATCAAAAAAGGAAACTTTCGCTTCCTTTTTTATCTTAAAATATTATCTTTACTTGAAGTTTTAAAATCCTCAACAATGAATGTCAAATCAGTTCTGCCTCTAAATTCTTCCATGGAAAGTTTGCCAATCAAATCAATTTTATCTCCTACAATAGGAGGATTATGACCTTTTCTCCATGCTATAGCTGAAATAAATTTTATATTTTTATCACCATCGCTTTTGAGTCTTAATTTTAGATGTTTATTGTCGGCACCAACAAAATTTACAGTATCTACAATTGCATTTCTGACCAAAAACATTGGTTCTGGATTGCCAGAACCAAAAGGAGCCAATTTGATTAAATCTTTGAAAACTTGCTCTTCGACTTGTGATACTAAGAGTCCAGCATCAATATCATATAATTTTTTATTTTCGAATTCTCCAGAAATAACTTTTGCAGCATAATTATTCAATTCTTTCCTGAGTTCATTTAAATTTTTCTCAGGTAGTTCAAACCCAGCAGCAAAAGCGTGTCCACCACAAACAACAGAACCATCTTTCCGTCTAGAAAATAAAGGCCAAACTTTTTCTGATTTAAGAGCGTCTAGAATATTGAAATCTCTAACGGAGCGACAAGAGCCTTTCGCCTTACCCTCTTCACTGATTGTGCATGCTAATGTCGGTTTGCCAAAAGTTTCAGCTAATTTTCCAGCGACAAGACCGATAAGACCTGGGTGCCATCCTCTTGCTCCTACAACAATTATATGCTGGTCAGTAACATCTCCAACCAAAGCCATAGCTTCATCCAATGTAGTCTTTTCAGATTTTTGTCTTGCATCATTTGCTTTATTCAATAAAGAAGCGTAAAACGCAGCTCTTGAAGGAACTCTTTCAAGTAATAAATCTAAAGCAATCGCACTATCGCCCATTCTGCCAATTGCATTGATTCTAGGGCCTAAAAAGAAGCCAATTGAAGTAGTATTAACAGTTTTAACCCCAGCAACTTTTAATAATTCTGCAATCCCAGGTTTTTCTGCTTTAGTTAATAATTGGCATCCTAAATGAACTAAAATTCTATTTTCATCTACCATAGGAGCAACGTCAGCAACAGTTCCCAAGGCTACATAATCTAACAACTCATTCATCAATTTTTGTTTATCAAAGCCTAGCCTATCTCCTAAAGCAAGCATCGTCTTAAAGGCAATACCAACACCAGCAAGACCAGAAAATGGGTATTCTGAATCATGCCTATTTGGATTTACAACGCCAATTGCCTCAGGAATTTTATGGTCATCAGATGGATGGTGATGGTCAGTAATAATTAAATCGATATTATTCTCTTTTGCGTAAGAAGCGGCTTCAAAAGCAACAATACCACAGTCAACTGTCATTAAAATTTTAGCACCAGATGCAATAGCTTTGTCAACTGTAGCTACTCGCACATCATAACCATCTTGAATTCGATGAGGAACATGGTATTCAAATTCAGCACCAAATAATCTCAAGCTATGAGTGATTACGGCAGTAGATGTTACTCCATCAACATCATAGTCGCCATGTACATAAATATATTCTTTTTTATCAATTGCTTCTTCTAAGCGGTCAACTACTTTTTCAATATCAGGAAGCAACCATGGGTCATGTAATTTTAAGTCGCTCAAATCAAAAAAATCATGAGCTTTTTCAACAGTATCTATACCTCTTTGAATCATTACAGTTGCAATGCAGAGAGGTATCATCAATTCAGAAGCAAGTTCTTGAGCAGAAGCAATTGAAGTTTTTTTAAGTTTCCAAACAGTATCCATATTTAATTCCTGGTGATTCTTATCTCTTCCAAATCTTTTTCAAACAACCTATTGATTGCTTTATTTAATAGTTTAGACCCGTGCTTCATTAATAATTCATCAGGGTCGTAACCTTCAGGTAAAGATATAATTTTTAAATTTATATTTAATTCTGATAAAATTGGTTTGATGTGCTTAAGTGCATTTTCACCTGCAGCATCGCCATCTAAAAGCGCAATAACATTTGAACAATATCTATTAATTTTAGAAGCATGCCAATCTGAAAGTCTCGTGCCACATAAAGCAACATTGTTTTCAAAACCATAAGAATTCAGTGAGAGACTATCAAAATAACCTTCTACAAGTATTACATAATTTGTTTCTCGAATTTTATTTTTTGCAATATCTAAATTATATAAATGAAATTTCTTGGGAAAGCTTTCATTTATCCATTTACCCCTGTTCCATTGAACTATTCTGGATTCAGCTTCAGCGGGAGAATTATTATACATTTGCCAAAAAGCCAGTTCTACCGACTTACTTTGAGGTTCAAATTTTCTTCCTGCAAAAGCTATAATCTTACCATATGCGTCCTTGATAGGTACAGTTATTCTTCCTTTCATCAAGGGAGACAAGATAATATTATTATTTTGATAATGGCTAAAATATGGAGGGCAATATCCTAAATTAGAATTAGTCACAACTTTTGAATCTATTCCTCTACTTAGCAAATATTGCATGGCTTCTGGATAATTAATTAAATTTTTATTTAAAGTGTTTGCCACTTCGAACTTATTATTCATAATAATATTATTGTAAAAAAGGGGCTGTTTCCAGCCCCTTTTTTATCCTTCGAAATCTGGAATTTCTGGTTCTTCATTCATGCTATAAAATTCATCATCCATAAATGAAGCATTTGTAATTTCTTCCTCTACTTCTTCAGATTTCTTTCCTTCTTTAATTGCATCTTGTAATGCTTTGACTTGAATATCAGAAAGTTTAATTCTTCCACAAACATATTCAAATCCAGTTTTAGAATTATCACCTCTAGTAAGAACTGAAGGGGCAGATGAAGACATTAACAATTTAACAAAATCATATTCGTCCTTTGTCTGTCCAAAAAGTTCTCCAGTGTTGATATCAGTATATTTATATACCTTTCTTAGACAGGTTACATAACCTTTTTCTTTCATTGCTGGGTGATTCAAAGTTCTATGCAAGAAATCTTTAACTGGGTTACCTTCAAACTTTCCAAAATAAATTGGAAATTCAGCAATTGTATCTGGTTCAGATTGGCGTGTCTTTTTCATAAGACATTTTGAGCGTCCACCAATCCTTTCACCATTGTCTCCAATGATTTCCGCGCTTGCACCTTTCATCTTGGTGAACCATAGTCTCATTGATGAAAAATAACCAATGGCTTCACCACCAGTGGATTTAAGAACAAATTCTTGTTGCAATCCTCTTTTTTCAGAACTGTATCTTAGCTGATTAATCAACACTACAATAGTGCCAGTTTTACCACAAATCTCAGTGAGCTTAGAGACAAATCTTGAGCAGAATTTTGCATGAGCGCCAAGCTTATCAGCATCTGACAACTCTTTATCATGATTAGCCATTGGAATCATAGCTGTAATTGAGTCGACAATGATTAAACCATATTCTCCTGAATCTGCGCAAGCCCAAATCCATTTACCCCAATTTTCAGCAGAGCCCAAATTTTCATATGTTTCAAACAAATCTGCATTTCTTGTATCAACGCCAATCGCTTGGGCTCTTTCATCTGAATAAGAGTATTCAACATTCATGACAGCGACTCTCAAACCCATAGCTTGAGCTTGGGCTGCCATTTTGAGTGCAGTATAAGATTTACCAGATGAATTTTCTCCAGCAAACTCCGCAACCGTTCCTTCTTTAATTCCGCCATATGGACCCATTAATCCATCAATTTCTACAATTCCAGTAGGAATATAGATTTTATCACTTTCATCCAAATCCATTCCGACATGAATTCCTTCAGGATTGAGCTTGAAAGCATTCAATCTGGCTTGAATTTGCTTCCTTCTTGCAGCTGCTCTGTCTTCAGCGGTCAAATTTGACTCAACAGCTTCCTTTTTGATTTCTTTTTTCTTTGCAGTCATAATAATCCTCATATATAAAATCCCCTCGAAAGGGGATTTTGATTAGTCTAGCACAATATCAAGTTCGTCTTCTTCAACAAGATTGACACTGAAATCATCATCATCATCATCCTCTTCTTGGACAACTGGCTTCTTAGCTACAGGCTTGGCTACTGGCTTTTTAGGCATTACTGGTTCATCATCAACTTCAGATACATTCAAATCTTCAACAGCTGTAGTTTCACCGCTAGTCTTAACGGGAGTAGGCTTGAAAATCTTATTGAGTTGATAACCATAATTAAACCATACTGGATAATTACGAAGTTCAGGGTCGTCTGCATAAATTTCTTCAAGCTCTTCATCTGTAGGCTTACCAGCAGCTTCAAGAAGAGCAATATCATCTTGAGAAATTACATTTGCCTTAGGTACAACTGAAATTGTGTAATTTGGACTATTTGGCTGCTTGGGATTATATTCGGCCTTGATAATAATGTTATGAGCTCGCTCGCCACCAAGGAAAGTGCAAGCAGCATCGGGGTCGTCCGCGTCAATGCCCGCATTGTCATTAGCGAGTTCGTTTTCTTCTTCCTTCTTAAGAATTCCATCAATGAAAAGCATTTTGCCCTTTTGCAAAATTGCAACTTCACTACGGAAAAAAGTCTTATCACCATCCTTGTAAGGAGTACGAATCAAAACATTTTGTGCAAACTTTTGAGTTACTCGGTAACCAGCACTTTCCCAAGGGCAAGCACCATACTTAGGGTTATTTTCTGTGCAAATGCGATTAAACTTCTTCTTCTCATAGAGATGGTCATCGTGAAAACCAGTTTCAACCCATTCCATCTTACCTGTTGCAGGATTCTTCTTTTGTTGATAACCAGATGCTTCCTTGTAAGCAAAAGGGAAGCCAATCAGTCGAAGCATAACCTGCTTAGTAGGCGTGTTCTTGTCTACCTTAAGGTCAACCCAATTAATGATATTTCGAACATTACTTGCAGAAGAAGCTTCTGTCTTAAGATTTTGCAACTTTTCTCTAGTGAATCTAGCGCCCATGTTTAGTCTCCTTGAGTCTTGATTTAAATTTCGTCACTTGGACATTACTGACTCTTAACTGAATTAATTATTGTACTTAAATATATAAAAAAACATTGGGTAGTTTAATTACTACCCAATGTTCTGACTCTCATCCCCATTATTTTATTTTGTTCTTCTATTTGTTCATCTGCGTCTTGCATTGACATATAGTTTAAAGATATGCCTTCATCTTCATAACTGTGATTAACTCTCATTAGATTATCAATATGTTTCAAATTAGCAGATAAATTTATAAACATTGAATCTAGAGCTTTTTGTGTTTCAGTCAAATAAGAAAGCAAACCTTCTGCATATAACGCTTCTAGCTCGAAAGGTCTTACCCTATAGCCAGCATTTGCATTTCTTTCAGACGCGGTGCCGGTATATAAAGCATGAGCTGTCTCTTTCAATGACTTTTGAGCTGTAGATGCAATTTTATGATACCTTGAACATTGACCAATCAATTCAGCCAATCTATGACGGTAAGCATTTAGCTTCGCATAAACCTTAACAATTTCATTCCTGTCAAAACATTCTTTTGTAGGTGTTGAAAAGTCCCAACTAGATATTTCTTTATAAACAAAAGATTCGTCAGGTTTTTCACACATATCCAATTGTGATTCAAACATTTGAACATCCAATTCAAAATTTTCATTATTTAAACTGGATTTTCTCTTTTTAATCTTAGTTGATATGCTTTCTTGCTCAACTTCTTTTAATATTTCATCTAAGCTTATTTCTTGAAATTCATCCATTTTTTCACCTATAACAAGTCATCAGGAAAAAGGTCTAAAGCTCTCATTTTAATTTTAGAAGCGTCTCTTGTTTTCTTAGGAATTTTCTGATTAGAAATATCATTTGAAAAAGAAACATCATCAAAAAGCTGCTCCATAGGAGAAATTACCTTATACTTCTGTTTAGCAGCTTTTTTAGCTTCCTTATCTAATTGATTCCGCTTTTCAACAATAGAATCCCACAATTCCATCGTTTGTTCAGTAGATAAATTTTTAGTTTCTGAAAAACAATCTAAAGCATATGCAGAAGCCAAAGACTCAATTAAACCTCTGTTTGGCCTAGCTCTCACAGCCAAATCCATCAAGTCTTCGTAAGGTTGATTGTCAACAATTGATTTTGCGCTTTCTCCCACTCCCTTTACAGTATTGATTGCAAGAAGGATATCACCTTTTTGATTTACAGTTACATTTAAACCACTTTCATTTACGTTTGGCGAACGAACTTTGATTCCTTCAGATGCACATTCTTTTCTATAAATAGCCATTTTGTCTTCATCATCACGGTCACATTGCATACACGCTGCCAACCATTCTGATGGATAATATACACGCAAATAAGCAGTGCAATAAGCCAATAATGAATATGCACAAGCGTGACTCCTATTAAAGGCATAACCTGCAAAACCTTGAAGCCTATCCAAAACTTCATCAATTGCTTTTTCAGGAATATTATTTTTCAAAGCTCCTTTTTTAAATTTATCACAAATTTCAGCAAACTCTTTAGGCATTTTTTTACTAACTGCTTTTCTAAGTTTATCAACCTCGTTCCAGTTAAAACCAGCCATTTGAATACCTAATTCCATAGCCTGTTCTTGATAAACAGGAATGCCATAAGTTACGCCTAATATTTTTTGAATAATTGGATGAGAGTACTTCACTGTGGCTGGATTTCGCTTACCTTCGGCATATTGAGGAATAAACTGAAGTGGTCCTGGACGGAATAGTGCATTGATAGCAATTAGGTCTTCGATACAGTCTGCCCGAACTTCCCTAAGAGCTTTTTTCATTCCAGCTGAAGCAAATTGAAAAACAGAATCTGTTTTACCTTCAGTGAACAAACTTAAAACTCTCTTGTCTTCCTTACCATCCATAACTTTTCTTAAATCTGGTACTTTATCTTCACCATGACGTTTTGCAATATTATCAAGACACAAAGCAATCATTGTGTAAGTTGCAAGCCCAAGCAAATCATATTTTACCAAGCCCACATGAACAACATTACCCATATCATAACCTGACGCTAAGATGCCTTTAGAATTTTCCAAAGGAGCATTTTCGGCAATAGGCTCCGATGACAATAAAATACCAGCGGCATGAACGCCAAAGTTTTGAATTACACCAATCATTCGTTTCGCAATATTGATTTCTTCAGGCCACTGCTTTGCATAATTAGCAAATTCTATTGACTCTTCCAAAGCCTCGTCAATAGTAATTCCAGGCCGAGAAGGAATTGTTTTAGAAATATCTTGAGCTCTATAGTGTGTTTGGTCGCCATGTTTTGCGCTAAACTTTGGGGAAACTTTCAAAGAACCAATGACAGCAGCCTTGGCTTGATATGTACCCCATGTACCAATTTGTGAACATTTATCAGCACCAAATCTATTCCGCATCCAGTCAATAACACGTTCACGTTTAATTTTATCAATGTCTGTGTCTACATCAGGAAGCTCTGCAATTTTTGAAACAACCAAATCGCCTTCGGGCTTTTTATCAGTGATACCTAAAGCCCAAGCGGACCAAAGCTGGCATTCATTTTCACTAGTTTTAATTCCCTTATTGGCAACGTCCATTAAATAATTAGATAAACCCTGGTTTTCCAAGGCCCATAATTCCTTGTGTATTGCTGGGGCATGTTCTGGCAATTGTTCCGCTAAATTTTGCATCTTCGAGCGAAGTTCATTGGCAGCAATAAAAAAATCTGTTGATGTGCCATCAGACTTCCAAGCATTGACAGGATAATCTGAAATTTCCATTTTATATTGCTGGCCACGACCAGGATTTAAAAACCTTTCAAACATAAGGTTCCATCTCAAGGGGTCAACTGAACACACCTGAAGACAATAATTTACCAAAGAACCTACACCAGAACCTCTAATTCCGTAGAGAATACCTTCATTTTTCATGAAGGAGGCCATTTCTCGCTGAATCAAAAAGTAATCAACAACTCCCATGTAACAAATAATATCAATTTCCTTACGGAGTCTTTCAACGTAGTATTTATTACTAGATAAATTTAATTTACTTAATCCATCAAACGATAGATAAGCTAAATAAGATTCATTTGGCTTATGATAAGGATAATATTTTTCTTTAAATCTATTATATCTTACATCATCAAGAGGAATTTTAACGTGGGGCAAAAGATGAGGCACACCAAGCTTCATGAAATCTTCCACTGATTCGCTTAATTTAACTGTATTGGTTAAAGCTTCTGGAATTTTATTTCCAAAAATCTTAAGCATCTCTTCGTAAGATTTCAAATGAAAATTTTTAGTTTTGTAAGCTTCAAATTTACCACTGACAGAATTATCTTTATCCTGGTCTCTCATGCTGATGTGCAATTTGTGAACCATCCAATCACGCTCTTCAAGATAATGAACATCATTGGCACAAACCATTGGCAAATCAAGCTTTTTGGCGATTTCATAGAGGCCAGGAATTAAAATAGTTTTTTGCTCTTCAATGCCGTGATAATGCATTTCAATATAATATCTATCTTGATAAATATTCTTAAACCATTCAGCCACTTGTAAAGCCTTGTCTTTTTGACCTTTAAGAAGAAGCTGTGATACTTCACTGCCCATACATCCTGATAAAGCTATAACACCATCAGAGTGCTTAGATAATATTTCGTGGTCGATGGTGGGTTCATAATAATAACCCTCTTCGGCGCCAATAGAAGCCATTTGTAACATATTCCTATACCCAGTTTCATTCTGGGCAAGCAATGTCAAATGATTGTGCTTTGGGCGTCTTTTTTTACCATCAATTACAACAGGATTTTTATCAAATCTATCATGGTAAGTATAAAACTCACAACCTAAGATAGGCTTTACATAATTATCTTTAATATTTCTACATGCAGATACAAATTCAATTGCACCTGAAATACGACCATGGTCCGTAATGGCACCAGCTCTAAAACCCATTTCAGAGAGTTTATTTGCATATTGAGTAGGAGATGGCAAAGCATCTTGAATTGAAAAATGAGTATGTGCATGTAAATGCACAAAGTCTTTATTAGAGTTACACATATTTTATCCCCCGCGCCTCTTCAGCGTAATACAAGGTTTATTTTTAATCTTTGTGTATAATCGTATTTAAATTTAAAAAGGGGGATTAGTCATGGAAGCTTATTGTGTAAAATGCAAGGCTAAGAAGACAGTAGTTTCTCCTGAACAAATTACCATGAAGAATGGCAAACCTGCTGTAACAGGAAATTGTTCAGATTGTGGAACTAAAATGTTTAAAATTGGCAAGATGTAATAAAACAGGAGTGTTAACACTCCTGTTTTATTTTTGCTAATCTTCTTCCAACTTTGTAGCTTCTTGTTTTACTGGAACTGGTAAAATCTTCTGCCAAATCATCGATGTCTATTTTATCGACATTTAAAACTTTCCAGCTGTGATAATTGCTGTTATTTGATTTTAATTTTGCAATTATTAAATTTTTATTTTTATTATTTTTAATTTTAGTATAATGATATTTTTTACGGTCGTAAGAATCCCTATTTGAATTATCTAATATTCTAAACTTATGTGGTCTTCTACTAATTTTACCTCTATTAAATTCATCTAAAGAATAAGAATTTCCAACCTGATAAGAAATATAAAATATATTATTTTTTTTGATTACCTTGACACAATTTTTATTATGAGTTACAGACTTTTTAATTTTTTCAGCAAAATTCATAGCATCATTTAAATTACTGAACTTAACATCAAAAAAACAATAATTTTCTTTTTTATTTAAAAATGTAGATTGTCTAATTCGCCTTTTAACAGAAGATTTTGACAAACCTAAATTATTTTGCAAAGAGCTTTTACTAATTGGTTTTTTTTGGCCATACCTAGCAATAACAAATTCACATAAAAAAGTCTTTAATTGTGTTGAATTTTCATGATAAAACAAATCTTCCATTTTTATATAAAAAGGAAAAGTTTTTGCTAAATCAAAAGGCATTTTATCTAAAACTTTATCGATTCCATATAAATAAACAATCTTGTTACCTTTAGGCCCCACAGGTTTATTCCAAAATAAATCAATTCCTTTATTAAAAATCTGATAAGTATATGTTTTATTAACTTTTAAAATTTGTTCTATTAAATCAAGAATAGTTGAATATTGAAATTTTCCTGTGGATTGTTTGTTTTTATCAATAGTTTTAAGAATTAACCATATAGCAAATATTTCTAATTTTTTAATTTTACTTGCAGCAGAAACCATTTCTGGATAAATTTCTAATTTGATTTGACCAATTTTAGTTTTCTTCTTCAACATAATTAGCTCTATCAGACATAAATTTAATCTGTTGTTCGATTCCGTATTGAAGTATAAACTTATCAGCTTCTTCATCAGGCAAACCTAATGAAGTCATCAAAGTTTTGACAAAATGTAGTTTAGCAGCAAACTGGCCAGTCAAAGTAGTTGTAAATTCGATAGATTCTGGAGGATTCTGCATAGCCTCTTTTGCTTTAGCCAGTGCTTGGTCCAAAGGCACAGTTGGTTGCCATTCGAGGCCATCAACTTCAACAAGTTTGTTCCTAGGATTCTTGAACATTCTTAATACCTTCACTCTTTCTATTTTTAATATTTTCTCTAATTGTTTTCCAAAATTTATTTAAACTTTTGAAATCTTCTTTCATGACCAATGAGTCAATTTTTTCATATATCTGTTCAATCCAAACATAATCTTCATAATTTAACTCAATTTGATTTTGATATTTTTTAACATATTCAGTAATCATATTGATAAAATTAACTGGGGATATTCCACCTGGTAAATTATATTCAGGCTGATAATTGATAAAATCATTTGAAATTTCTTTTATAGCTTTTAAAGCTCTATAAGTTTTATTATCATCATTATTATTGTCCAATCCTATAATTAATGATATTCTTTCTAGTGCTTGTTTAAAAGTTAATCCTTCCATTTTTCTAATAAATGAAATCAAATCACCAGATGCCCCGCATCCAAAGCAATGAAAAGCCCCTGTTTCAGCGTTAACTCCAAAAGATGGACTACTATCATCGTGCTCTGGTAGTGGGCAATTAGTATTGAACCATCCATTAGATGACGATTGAAAAAATAAATCATATTCAGACTCCAAAATAGCAATTATATCACACTCAAGCAAAGCTTCCTTGATAACTTTCAAATCACCAGAATAATTTTTATTAATTTCAACTGGGGTATTTTTAATTAAGTTAATATTATCCATTAAAAATCAATTTCCAAGTCAATATTGTCAATTGTCAAATCATCGTTGTTGAAGCTAAAACTTTCATCATTAATAATTACATTCAATTTACCATCATCATCTTCAATCGCGGACGTTCTATCTATTTCTTCATTTGTTTTAGGTTTATCAGATTGTGACAAACCTTTCATGCGTCTCATATCAGCTTGTTCTTCAGGGCTAAGTTCAAGAATTGCATTGTATTCAGGAGCAACTCGAACACAATATGGCGGAACCCAAGCATCTCTACCTTTCGCCATATGTACTACAGCAATATTAGTTTCCTTGTCAGGCTCCAAAACAAACACATAATGCGATTGGTGCATAATATGCTGTCCGCCCGATGCTGCCGATTGGTCATATGTAAAACCTTTGCCCTGGTCTTTGGACTTTCTTGAATCTCTGATAGTATCTCTATTCAACTGTTGAGCAGTCAAAACAGGTATATTATGCTTACGAGCAATTTTAACTAAACCGTCGAAAGCTAATTCATGCATTTCCCAAGGCTTAACATTTTTAGAAGCGTTCCTGACTCTCATTTCGCCAATATAGTCAGCAATAACGATATCTGGCTTGCCTTTTGTCAAAGATAATTCACGAATGCGCATATCTACATAATCTGGTGTTGGGTCTGCATCAGTAAAATCATATTCAAAATATGGACCACCTTGCATACCCATAAGTTTATCTGCTAAGGATTTTATTTCTTCAGTATCAAGTTCGACTCTTTTCAATGTTTGGAAAGGTACTTCGAAAGCAAGACTCATGTGCCTTAGCAAACAATCCCATAATGAAAGTTCAAAAGAAAAATACAATACATTTTTGCCTTGTTTATGCGCATTGAATGCCCAATTCAAAAGCTGCAAAGATTTACCACCACCAGAAGGGCCTAAGACAACAGTTACTTGAGAGCCTCTGAAGCCAGATGTCCTTCTGTCCATCTCATCGTATCCAGAAAGAATTCCTGGAGGTTTATTTTTTTGTTTGACTGATTCTTTTAACCAAAAATCAGCAGATTCATTCGCAATATCAAGAGTGCGTCTTTCACTAGTTTCAATAGAGAGTTCTGTTTCAATATCCTTGATACAATCATGAACATAATTTACACCTTCAAGCAGTCCCTTGTCTACCATTAAGGCATGGCCATTTGTATGCATTTCTTGCCAAAGAGAAACTGCTCTTTTAGATTTCAATTGCACCAATAGTTCATGGAAATCATTGCTATCGTAATCCAAATCACTAATCTCTGCCCAATATGCAAGAAATTTGGCCTTATGAGTATCATTTAGACCCTTGGAAATCATTCTATTTTCAAGCACAAGCTCAGTCATAAGCGAGCCATCAGATTCTTCAAAATAATTGAAAATAGTTTTAGCTAGATTATTGGTATAACTTACTTTACTGCCTTCTTCAGAAAAGGAAAAATGTTCTGGAGTAATATTCAAAGCTTTGGCTCTAATAATAGCCTTAGTATCAGTTATCATATGTTTGATGATAAGCTTTTCTAATTCTTCTTTGCTTAATTTCATTTTTTTCCTCTCAAGAAGTATAAGGTTGTGGTGGGGTGGGGGTTGGTAAAGTGATTTTAAAACAGGATTTAAGTAAACTTGACCATCCTGGTCCCGCATCTATTTTTTCATAACCTTCGTATGAACTCATGATAATAGGTTTGCCGGATTTGATTCTTGACCTAGCAATTCTATCTAATTGAATCGAAAAATTAGGATTTCTCATTTCATAATAAGTAATGCCGTCTAATATTATTATATCTTTTTGCTTAAAATCGTCTGCCAGTTCAGATTGTTTTTCTCTATAATCAAAGCTTGATAAATCAGAATATAAATCGGCATAATCATAATAAGTCACAGATAGCTTTTTCTTAACAGCTTCTTGAGCAATAACAGAACAAATTAAACTTTTACCACTCCATTGTCCACCTTGTAGGAGCAAACTACTAACATTGATGGTAGTACCCCTATTGGGAATAATTTTAAGTGGCCTACCTGCACATATAGCAGGTAATGCATTAATATATTTATCTAAAATTGACTTGACCAAAGTCTTTTTATTAAGTGCGGATTGAGTTAAATTATGACCCCAGGGGTCTTGTTTTAAATTCCAATTTTCAGCTAATGATTTGCCAAAATATTTAGGAGGAATTCCGGCAGTTTTAAAAATGTCATTCCACATTTGGGTCTTCAAACAATGACAAATAATTACTTTATTATTTGAATCTTGCCAGGATTGTTTACCTTTGCAAACAGGACAAGCTGAAGAAGATTGTTCTCCTTCAGCCTTAAGACTTTCTAAAAAGTCATATTCACTATCAGTTAAATCAAAACTCACAGTTCCTCATCCTCATCGTCAATTGCGCCATCTATCAATGCGTTTTTAACATCAATAATTTCTTGGTCAATACGTCTTCTATTTTTAAGCTTTGAAGCATGCCTCGCTCGTTTATTAGCCCATGACCTTAATGAGTCAATTTGTTCTTTCATAGTAACGGCCAAGGGGACAGTATCTTCAATTGCATTTAATATATCTTCGGTCGTAAATTCTCTTTTATTGTCATCGAAAGCTTCATACATAGCGGAAATTATTGCAGCTTCAATTTCAGCACCAGTATAGGTGGCAGAGTTATCAACTAGCTTTTTTAAATCAAAATTTTTAAATTCTCTTTTTCTTTTTAATAAATGAATTTTGAATATTTCAGAACGCTCTTCTTCAGAGGGCAAATCTACAAAAAATATTTCATCAAACCTTCCTTTTCTTAAAATTTCAGGAGGAAGCTGAGATACATCATTTGCAGTTGCTACAACTAATACTGGAGATTGTTTTTCTTGCATCCAAGTAAGGAATGAGCCTAAAACTCTAGAAGCTGTTCCACCATCAGTTTGATTAGATGAGGCAGAACCTGACATTCCTTTATCAAGTTCATCCATCCATAAAATAGAAGGACTTACTGATTCAGCTATTTTTATTGCAGTTCTGATATTTTCTTCAGAGGAGCCAACGATGCCGCTAAAAATTTTGCCCATATCTAATCTAATTAAAGGCAAACCCCAAAAAGAAGCTACGCACCTAGCCATTAAAGATTTTCCTGCACCTTGAACTCCAACAAATAAAATTCCCTTGGGATTTTCTGGTAAACCATATTCTTTGGCTTCTGTAGAAAAAGCATTTTTTCTTTGCTTTAGCCAGTATTTGATTCCTTTTAAACCACCTACTTCATTGAAATCTTCATTGACGTCAATCCAATCAAGTAACCCAGTTTTACGAATAATATCCCTTTTAACGTTAGCAATTTTTACATGGTCGAGTTTGTTGATATCGCTAACCATCATGTAAGTGCATAATAGTTCTATTTCATTAAGGGTTAGACCCATGAAAGCTCTAGTGATTTCTTGTAATTCAATGTCAGAATAATTAACAGTAAAACCTTTTTTCAATAAAGCTTGATTTTCTTTTGCTTGCATCAATACATTATTTATTTTTTCTTCAATGTGCTCGTATTCCGGTAATGGCCAATCAATAACGGCGCATGATTTATTCAAATCTTCGGGCAAAAGCAATTCAGTGCCAATCATAATTATTGATTTATGTTGAAATATCAAATCAGAAGATAAATTTCTCAACATCCTAACCGCTCTTTTGTCATCTAAAGTTGACTCATCGTGAATAATTTTTAAAAAGTCTTTTAAAACTAAAAGATAATAGCCATCTGAATTGTCTTTCAAATCCTTAAACCAGTCAAGGACTTGAATATGATTAACAATTTTAATTTTAGGCAACAAATGTTCAAAATCGGGGGAGGTTGTGATACCAGTTGCAATATCCCAATGAAAAACGCCCCATTGGTCTTCACCTCGTTTAGCAATATATTTAACAGCTTCACAAACTCTATTTTCTTCATGAGAACAAATAAATATTAAAGGTCTATTTGAGCGAATTTGCCAATCTAATTCTCTCATTGATTTACGATGTGCGTTAATAATTGCTGACATTTGAAAACCTCAAATAAAATTTGGGTGGTCTAACCACCCAAAAGACTTTCATATTTATTAAGATATTTACCTTTATAATCAGAGTCTCTCCACCAAGATTCTGTTTTGAAATAATTAATTTGATTGAGCATTAAATCTCTCCAATCTAAACATAGAAAGCGCTCAGGATAAGGTGAATTTATAATTGAAGAATTAAAAATTCTTTCTAAAATTTGAGTATCATTATTGTTTTGATTAGTTTCAAATCTTTTTAATAATGCATTTGCAACTTTGGCATATTCATATTTTTTAATATTACATAAATATGTAACTGTGATTGGTATACCAAATCTTGCAAAAATTTCAGTGGATGAAATTTTTCCGTGCAAATCTTCAATTTCTTTCAATAAAGTTGAATCAGATTCTGAACGAACAACTTCTCCTGTTTCAACTTTTGATAATATTTCATCTTGGTAAAAGTAATTGAGAGAATTCAAAACACTATTAAGAGTAAAATAATTATATTTTTTAATTATAAATTCATTATTTACAAATGACCAATCAATAAATTTTTTAGTCCACTCATATTCTTCTAAACCATTTTTTCTAAAGAAATCTTGCATTTGCTTGATAATTGGCAAGTCAGAAACAAAAGTTATTTTATAATTACCACCAAAATAATTTTGAAATGACCTTGCAAAATAAGTTGCAAAATTCTTATTTGTCCAGCTTTTAACATCTTCAGGCAACTGAGATGGATTTCGTTTAGTGAGCATTTCTTCTAAAGAAGTTTGCTTTGAATTTTTTCTTTGAGGCTTGAAAGGATTGGATAATTGTCCTTCTGCTGGAACTTCAATGCTCATAACAGACATGACAATTTCATGTACTGCGTCTGTTTTACGTTTCATATGCTTCAAGCTCGCTACCATATAATTCTAAACTTTCATAATTAATATTTTTTGGGGTTGCAATTCCATTGCTTTTTGTAATTTGAACTATATTATCGGCCTCAGGACCAAATTTATCCACCATATGGGTAACTAAAATTACTTGTCTACCAGTAGAGTCTGTAACTTCTCTCAAGAAATTAACAACTTGGTCAATTTTATAATCGTTAGACATAGACTTCCATGCTTCGTCCAACAAAATAGGGCCATTATATTTCAACCATTTCAAAGCAGCTATTCTCAAAGCGAATGAAACAACCTCAATAAGGCCACCTCCTCTTTCATTTAAAAGGCCGGTTTCCATATAATCACCATCGTGTGGGCTAACAATTTTAATTTCTATTTTAAAATTGTTAAGGCCATCTTTTCTTTGCTCTTCAAAAGTTTCAAACCTTAACGAATAATCTGTCCCATATATTTGTTGCAATGCCGCTGTAGCAATTTCTTCAATTGCAGAAAGATGTTTTTGTCTTCTTTCCACAATTTCACTTAACATAAATAAATTAGCTTGAGCATTTAATTTTTGCTCATCTATGATTCCAGTTAGCTCAGAAGATTCTTCTTCAAGTTGTTTTTCTAACTGCTCTTTGACACCTTTGAGCTTTAACAGATTTTGTTTATGTGAAGTAATATCCGAGGAAAATTTTTCAATACGCTCATTCAACGTCATTTCATTCCTCATAGCCTTCGTTGATTTTATCTCTTTTAGATTCTAAATCATCAAGTAGTTTAACAATTTTAGATTCATTTGTTTTAATAAAATCAGGCAATTCTTTTACTGACATGTTCAATTCAGTTTTGCAAGAATTTTCAATTTCTTGAACTTGAGATTTAAGTTCAGATAATCTTTTTTCATGCAATTCCAGTTTAGTTTCAGCACTGGATAAGTCTTTTTCGAGCTGTTTAATTCTATCAGCTATAGTTTTTACTTCATTCATAATTTAATTATCGCTTACTGACTTCAATGTTTGTATTGCATGTTCCAAAATCGAATCTTCAATACTTTTTAGTTTTGCAGATTTTCTTAACGATTCGTAAATGTCATCATCATCATCTAAAATATTCATCATAGAAATTTGTTTAATGTATTTTTCTGAATCATGTTTAATATCTTTTAGTGCTTGTGCTTCATCTAGCTTGAAAATTTCTTCAGCGGGTTTACTTGAATTTAATTTTATGTATTCTTCAACATAAATATTTCCTTCAAGGTCATATTCCATATAAAGTACTTTAGGTTCTTTGTTACGGTTAGAGTCATTAAGCCTTTCCCTTGATATTGAACCAGGATTAATAAATTTGACTCCGTCATGCCTCACTTTTGACATAGCATCATGGATATGGCCTGCCACAATTAATTTTGTATTAGAGTGTGTTTGTATTTCATCAAATAAAATGAAAGAACCAAAGTAGGGCGATAAAGTAATTGAAATGTGAGCTGCCAGAATTGGATAATTTTTATCCAATAAAAAGCCTTCTCTTATTTCATCACACATTGTAGCAGTATGGTGTATTGGAAATATTCCAAAATCCAAAAGCGAATCATCATTCTTTAAAGCACCAACTTCTATCAATGTTTTGATAGAAGAATAATCATAATACTTTTCTAGATTATGTTTAACATCATGATTGCCAATCAAAGTATACCAAGGGGTTTTGCTTTGTAGTAAAATTTTTAAATACCCATTTCTAATGATTGGACCAGGTTCAATACGATGAAATACATCACCCAGATGTAAAACTAAATCACATTGTTTATTATCAGCAATTTCAACAATTTCGCTCATTTCTTCTAAGCAAGCTGTTGCATAATCATCTTTTCTTTTTTCCGGAGTAGAATCATCTCCGTGAGTATCACCGACAAATAAAATTTTAATTATTTTGTTATTAACGGCCGATTGCATGTTGGGCACCAGTTACCTGAATTTTTTAATTGAGTTGTCAGCTTTGAAAGTTCTTTTTTAATTTCAGAAGCTGTTTTGCTTTCTTCATTTATTTTTTTAACAACATTGTCAACATCTAAAATTATTTTTTCATATTCAGTAAATTTGTTGACATAAATTTGATTATTTTTAATCAAATCAGTAATTTTTTTAATTGAATCATTATTGACAAATTTAAGGTATTGTTTCAGATTGTCGATGATTAATTTTTTATTCTTAAATTCATCTGCAATCAATTTATAATTTGATAAAGATTTTTTTGCAAAAGTATATTTGATATTCAAATTAGTAATACCATCGAGCTCACTTTGCAAATCACAAATTTTTTGAGTAACTGATATTTTTTGTTTTAAACTTTTAGCTTCAATAGCAATTTTATTATTTTTTTCAATAAAATCTCTAGCAGATTTTGTTTTGGAAATTGCTTTATTAATGACAGTCAAAGACTTTTCAATCTCATTAATTTTTTCCAAATCTTTGTCAACATAATCATATTGACTTATCTTATCATTCAAGGTATTGATTTTATCATTTTTATCTTTGATTGTTCTATCATAAGACCTTGCATTTTTAGATAATATTTCTGCAGCATTTTGCAAGCTATGTATCCCAGTCAGTTCAGATAATGTTCTAGGTAAATCAGTAGGAC
>Ga0129333_10001298_pt1 | contig 22422 bp, 28 predicted proteins | sample CPB6_08_DNA_FD_94474 | JGI IMG/M metagenome (GOLD analysis project Ga0129333, IMG submission 94474) | Freshwater to marine salinity gradient microbial communities from Chesapeake Bay, USA - CPBay_Sum_0.6_0.8_DNA | ecosystem: Environmental > Aquatic > Marine > Coastal | place: USA: Chesapeake...
AGGATACCATAGCCGAGATCAAGAAACACACTGATCGTGAGATAGTGGTACGCCTCAAGCAGCCGCGCCAGGTGCGGGCCACCACCGATACCATGGAACATGCCTTGAATCAAGACATCCACTGCATGGTCACGTTCAACAGCATCGCAGCCATTGAAAGCCTATACCTTGGCAAGCCGGTGTTTACACTGGGACCCAATGCAGCACATCACCTCAGCAACACTGATCTCAGCAAAATTGACACGCCCATGGTACCGCACATGGATGAAGTACGAGCCCTGATGCATTGTCTGGCATATCATCAGTTCACTGTGAAAGAAATGATGAACGGCTATGCCTGGGAGGTGCTGAGCTCATCATGAAAATAGGAGTTTACCTTGCAGCCGTGCCACAGCGCAGCAAACAAGAAGCCAAGCGCCAGTATCTCATGGATTTTGCCTACGGTGCCAAGTCTGCTGGAGACGAAGTGTGGTTAGTGGATGAACATCAAGTCATTGACTGTGATATTGCGGTACTGCAGGGCTGGATTGGCATGAAACAAGCGCCACATCTCAAACTGCGCCAGGCCGTGATCAAAAACCAACGCAAGATGGGCAAGCATGTCTTGGTCATGGACAGCAATCTCTATGGGTTTCTTGATCCCAAAGACAAGGACCGATACCTGCGCTACAGTCTAAATGGTATTTTCCCCACCACAGGTTACTATTTCACCCGCGACGTTGACCATACCAGATGGGGTGCTATCAAGCAAGCATATGATTTCCAGGAACGACCCTGGCGACAGGATGGTCGCTATGTCTTGATGTGTCTGCAACGCAACGGCGGTTGGAGCATGGATGGACACAGTGTGATAGATTGGCTCACTGACACCATACCCAAGGTGCGTGCTCACTCAGATCGACCCATACTGTTGCGAGCCCACCCCAGCAATCAAAACATCATAGGTGAACTTCGCATGCGCTGGCCCGACATCGAGATCAGCCGCGAGCCCGACATCCGCAGCGACTTCAATAAAGCCTGGGCAGTGATCACTTATAACAGCAGCCCTGGCGTGGCCGGCCTGCTATGGGGAGTACCTACCTGGGTAACGGACCCTGAACCACGACGCAGCCAGGCCTATCCCACGGCCTTTACTGATCTTTCTAATCTAGAAAATCATGAATTGCCGGATCGGCATGACTTCTATGGCCGCCTGGCGCAGAGCCATTTTGATTGGGAAGAAGTGAGATCCGGCCGCGCCTGGACCTTTATGCGAGCAAGACTACCTTAGCCGCGCCAATAGTCAAGATCTTGATGATGTGCGTAGGATTCTGCATCTTTGCTGTGGCGGCTGCGACCTAGATCTTTGCGGGCATCGCCCTTGAGATGATCCATGTAGCGGCCCAAGGGCGATGCTATGAAAGGATGTCCTGGACCTTTCTTGCCGGCCACGGGCGTCATGTTGTGGAATCGGGTGCCACGAGCCTGGAACTGTCGCCGCAGTTCGTCAAACAAGAAACTGTCGTGATATTCTCGCAGCGCGAACAGGGTGTCCTGCACATAGAGATCTCGCCAGGCCGACATGAAAGTTGCAAGATCGGGATGGCGTAGATTGTAGGCCACCCAGCCGCACTCGCTGTGATACTTTTCCTGCCGACCAAGATAGCAGGCCATGGCAGTGTCATCGCAGATGGATGCTAAAAAGTCCTGTGGCACGTCCCGGAAAGTCAAAGTGTCTGCATCCAACCAAATCATCCAGTCCGTGGTTACTGTGCTGGCAGCATGGATCACGGCAAATACTTTGTTACTGAATCTCACAGCATCCCATTTGAAATGGTTGTCCTTGAACGGCACGCTGGTGTCTTTGGCCACTGTGCCATTGGCCACTGGATTATTGCGATGCCGGGCCTTGAACGCAACTAGGTCGGGGCTGCAGGCATGCAGGTCTCGGATCTCTACTCGACTGCTGGGAGTGCTGGGCGCACAATCTTCTGCGTATACCACCAAGGGCACGGATTTGGGCCAGTGCTGATCAAAAGTATCAATCATGCGCTGACCATAGCGATTTAGACCTGCTGGGTGAAAACTGGTTACGATTGTGTATGACATGGATGTTTGCCCGGATAATTATAGAATAATCTACAGAGATATTTAGTGATACGCACCCTGGCCATTTTTCCTTTGCAGGCTGCCCAGAACAGTCGCGCTGTCATGGACGCATTTGTCCGCAGCGCCAACGACGCTGGCATCCATGTAGTATCCAACAACATGGATTGTGATGCTGCCTTGATCTGGAGCGTGCTGTGGTCGGGCCGCATGCGCCCCAACCGCAAGGTATACGAACACTACCGAGCGCAGAACAAGCCCGTGATCATTGCCGACATTGGTGCTCTGCGTCGTGGCATCACTTGGAAAGTGGCCATAAATCATCTCACGGCCGAAGGCTACTACGGACATCATGAGAACTTGGACGCTGACAGGCCCAGGAAACTCAACGTCACGCTGACCACCAATGCCTACCATGGTGAACGCATCTTGTTGGCAGCGCAGCATGACCAAAGCCTGCAGGTACAGTCTGCGGGCGGCGTGGTCAACTGGCTCAACACCACCATTGATAGATTGCGCGAACACACTGATCGTGGCATCGTGATACGACCACATCCCAGGAGTCCCATCAGCGCCAAGATGTTCCGCGGACGCACCGGCATCCGATTCGAGCAGCCCAGACCCTTGGTCAATACCTATGATGACTTTGATCTCAACTTCAACTACCATGCCGTGGTCAATCACAACAGCGGTGTGGGCATCAAGTCTGTGCTGGCGGGAGTTCGAACCCTGGTGGATTCCACGAGCCTGGCGTATCCTGCCGCCATAAGTATTGAAGATCTAGAGCGCCCCTATGACCGTGATCGCGAACAGTGGTTGATCGAGATCTGTCATACTGAATACACCACTGATGAAATCACACAAGGCATATGGGTAAAAAGGCTGAAAGAAAAGCTCTAGAGAGCATGCTGAACGCGGATCCCATGGATGGCGTTGACTGCGCCTGCGTGATCCACGGCGACTATTATTCCTGGGACTATGTGGAAAAATTACATGCTGGTCTCAAGCGCGCCTTTTCATATCCCATCAGGCTGCATGTGTTCACGGAAGAAAAACGTTCTGTACCGGGACACATGGTCAAGCATGTTCTGGAGCCCTGGAGCGGCATAGCAGGACCGCGCAAGGCCTGGTGGTACAAGATGCAGATCTTTGATCCCCGGCATTTCTCCAGCCGTGTGCTATATCTCGATCTTGACGTGGTGTTGACCGGAAACTTGGATTGGATGTTGAGTCTGAGCCCTAGGTACTTTTGGACCCTGCGCGATTTCCGTGCGCTGTGGAAGCCCAATTGGCAGGGCATGAACAGCAGCATGATGTTCTGGGACCCACGTGCCTTCCCCAATATCTGGAAGAATTTCCGCAACGAAAATCTCTCGCGCATCATGAAACGCTACGCAGGCGATCAGGACTATCTCAGCGCAGCACTCAGCACCAACGAGCGCAGATTTATAGACGATGGCATAGCAGCCAGTTGGCGTTGGCAGGTGCGCGAGGGCGGCATGGACATGAAAACGCGCACTTATCGCAGACCCGGCGCAGGCAGCGTGTTGCCGCCCGACACGCGCATGGTGATTTTCCACGGACAACCCAAGCCGCACGAAGTGCATGATGAACTCATGCTGAAATTTTGGACGCTGTAGGTATAAATATCCAGTAGGGAGACACCACCAATATGTCCAATAGAACATTCAAACAACTGGGACAAGGCTACAGCAATGTTCCGGCCACAGTCATTGTCAAAGTAGATGGCGAAACTGTATACATGGGCCCTGTGCCCACGGTCAATGAACCCGTGCCCACAGACTTTACCTGGGGCAGAGATCATGATGTGGTTTTATGGCAGTGGCAAAAACCCCTGGCCCATCGTGCTGCGCAGGCGCTGGAAGTCACTGTCACAAGTGGCCGCGTACTGTTGCTGACCACTGTGAGTGACCATACGGACATCGTGGGCGTCAAATGCACCTGGAATTTTGTAGCAAGCATAAAGGAATTCACCAACCCTGCTACAGGGCTTGTGGAAGACTTTGGTGCTTTTCACAGTGGCGACGCATGGTCGGACGTCAAGATCAATGGTCGGGTGCAGCCCTTGTCGTCCGGTAAACGCGGACAGTCCTATTGGTTGTTGCACAACGGAGATGTGCTCACGGGCAACATCAACATGGATTTGCCGCTGCCCCCGTGAAATTGATCGGGCTACCCCGCAAAAGCACCAAAAAACCCTGCTTTGTGCAGGGTTTTTTCTGGGGCGATCGCATAAGTTATTGATTTTGCTGGGGAAATTTCTGGCGTTGTAAGTCATTGATTTTGCTGGGGCGCAAATCAGGGCATGTAAGTCATTGATTTTGTTAGGATTATTCTGGTTGACCAGAATCCTGCTTTGCCCTATACTAGACACTATAGTAGATTGGTTGATAAGGACAGCGATATGAAACTTGTGATTTGGACCCAGTACAGCGAGAACTACGGCGACGCCGACAAACCCTTTTGGAAGTTCAAGGGCGGCGACACTTACATTGTGGCCAACCTTACCCCAGCCCAGAGCGAGCGTGTTCTGCGCGACGGCATCCCCACCCTGCGGGCTCTGATCGAGTACTCCAACCCCATGAGTCAGCAGCGGATCGTGGACTTCAACGTGGTTGACGACGACTTTGTGGCGCACGATGAGTGGGAGAGCCCCTACATGCTGTCGTGGGAAAACAACACCTGGGTGGCGCGCCAAGTCGAGCGCAACGATGGCACTTGGCGTCGTCCGGTGGTCAGCAAGAACATCCGGTACACCATGTGCATGGGAGGCGAGCGCTCAGATTTTGAGTGCGCATACGGTCTCGAAGACGGACGCATCGTTCCACATGATGCTATCGTGGAGATCTGCCAGGCATATGCGGCTTGACAAGTAATCCAGAATCGCATATACTATTGGTACAGTGTCAAAAACAGGAGCATTCTAAATGACGCAAGTTCTAGTTCGCAATGGTACATACCGTAACCAATCTGTGCGTGACGTGGCGTTCACGCTGGTCAAAGACTACACGGTGGGTGCCAAAGGTGGGTTCGTGACAGTGCGCAGCGACGGTCACTTTGGCCCCGAGTTTGACGTCGTCCGCATCAAGGTGGACGGTATTGAAGATATTGAGATCACAGGAGAAGTGATGCAGACAAGTGCCCAGCGGGTAGTGGAGTTCAAGAAGCCCGAAGAGACCGACGAAGAAGTCATGGACCGTATTGAAAAGCGGTTCAGCATTCTTGACGACATGACTCGCGCTGCTATTGCTGGCGACATCCGCGCCATGATTGTTGTGGGCCCTCCTGGTGTGGGCAAGAGTTACGGCGTCGAGCACCAGCTCGAACGCGCGGGCTTGTTTGATCAGGTATCGGGTCGCAAAGTCAAGTACGAAGTGATCAAGGGTGCAATGACCCCGATTGGTCTCTACTGCACCTTGTTCAAGCACTCGGACCCCAACCATGTGTTGGTGTTTGACGACTGTGACAGCATCTTGTTGGACGACGTTGCGCTGAACATTCTCAAGGCAGCACTGGATTCGGGCAAGAAGCGTCGCATCCACTGGAACGCTGACAGTGCCATGCTGCGTCGTGAAGGTGTGCCTGATCAGTTTGACTTCCGGGGTTCGGTGATCTTTATTACCAACTTGAAGTTTGAGAACCTCAAGTCAAAGAAACTGCAAGACCATCTCGAGGCTCTGCAGAGTCGCTGTCACTTCCTGGACTTGACCCTGGACACCACGCGCGACAAGATCTTGCGCATTCGACAGATCTTCCGCAAGGGAGACTTGTTCCAGGACTACAACTTCACCCCGGAGCAAGGCGACGAGATCGTGGCGTTCATGACCGACAACCATGCCAAACTGCGCGAGATCAGTCTGCGCATGGCGCTGAAGATCGCGGATCTGACCAAGGTGTCAGACAACTGGCGCGCACTGGCAGAATCTACCTGCATGCGACACGGCGCGTAAGTACACAACAAGTTTCGGACGGCCGCTTATGTGAATGCTCCTAGGCCGATCCGTTTTAGGGTGCTGGTAAAACAGCACCCTTTTTTTTGATCTGCGCTATGGGTACGAAGCAAGTGGCCGCCGACGGCAGTGCCTGTAGCCCGCGTTCTAGGTATTCTACTGCCTCCAGCAGACTCCTCTTGATCGTACCCAGTCTATACATGCTCCGAGTGATGGGCCAATGATAGCGCATGGCTTCACGATGTAGCTCAACACGCCGACGCATGCGCTCACCGATGGTAAGGTCAGGGTTGCCCGGATTATACCAAAGGTAGGGCTTATCGTTGAGAAAGGTCAGACCCAGAGCCTGAGATTGGTATCCAATAGGGCTGTGTTCCAAAACAGTGAGAGTGGATCCCAGCTCGATGCCAGTAATTGTTTCGCTGGCCACAAAACGCTGCCATCGGGAAAACAAAGCCATGGTGTCATGATGGTCGTCTAGAGTTTCCGTGACCCATCCAGTCAACATCAACAACCGGCACTGTATTCCATATTTTTTGAACATCTCAAGGAACCATTCGGCGTCGTCGGTGGTGTGTTTTTTGTTCATGTCAAATCGCACACGGTCGCTGCCGGTCTCTAGTCCAATAATGAGATACGTGACGCCGGCATCCACCATTTTCTTGATGTGGCTCTCCTTGACAGAATCGCGCGGTCTAAAGATGTACTGACCGCGCCATTTGAAATCGGCCTGGGGATGCTGTTGGCGGTAGGCTATGAGATGGTCACAGAGCTCGTTCAGCATCTTCATGCTGCCGTTGATGAGACTATCTGTAAAAAAGAAATCTCGGATCCCATGCCGCTCAAACTGTGTTATCATCTCAGCAGCCACATGCTCAGCGTCTCGGTATCGATATTTCTTCCACTGGTGTGCGATGTCGCAATAACCGCAGTTGCGTACACAGCCGCGACTGGCAGTGATGAATAGATCCGGACGGTCGGTAAGGTATGGATATTGGTCCAAAGGTAGACCGCGATAATCGGGTATCACACAATGCTGATCAAGATCATCGATTTGTTGGAAATTAAAATTATTGATACCGGGCCCATCGCGTCGTCCCTGTAAGAACTGCCGGAAAATGATTTCACCTTCCCCGATCAGGAAGTGGTCAATGCGTTTGAGATCAACCTGTTGTCGGACCCAGTCCTGGCTGGCCAACCCTTGGCCGCCCAACACAATTTCACAATTACTGTGGCGCCGAACACTGTCGCAGAATATCTCGCAAACTGGTGTACTCCAGGTGCTGAGCAGGCTCAAGGCAAACATGGTTTCTGGATGGCAAGACAATATGTCGCAGACTACGGCATCTATCGCCTGCGTGAGTCGTTGGCGGCAGTCTGTTGCGATATCACCTGTAATGCAGAATGTGTCAATGTTCTCAAAATCGTCGGGCAGCGTTTTCCACAGATGCAGGCTGAGGTCAGTGCAGGTGTAATCAACCCCTTCCTGATTGCATATCTCGCTGAGTATGGCGAGACTAAGAGGCGGCCGATGTATTTCGTATCTGGGTAGGTTGATTAAGGAGATGTGCATAACGATCCAAGATTTTTTGTATCTCGTCCAGCTCAACCTCGTCGCGATCATAGTTGAATAGGTTTCCAAAACTGGTTTCTACTACAAGGTCAAACACTGGTTTGTTCTGTTCTTTGGGCGCGACGAGTTCTGTTATGATCCAGGAATACACCGGTGCACCAAACTCAATATCAATGTAGCCATTGTGTCCAAGGTAGTCGGTGTGGATCGGGCCCTGGGATGTGTGCATGGGCCATCGCTGTATGATGTGTGCAGTTATGTCTACTTGGTCCAGCCAAAGGCGTTTGATTTTCACGGCGCGATCTCGTACAATAGAATCATTATGGCTTTCTGTATCCCATCGCCCTTGCTCGCCAAAATACTTGCCGTGATGTTCGATACGTATCAAGTTGCTAGTACAGACTGGCATGGCAAACTCTATCGTAGTCTCGCCCTGCACCAGGGTATCCCAATAAATATTGTTGTTGGCCGTAACACGCAGTCTTGGCCAATCATTGCACCAAGTGCCTTCTATTTCCAATTTTATACGGCATGATTCCATGAGCCAAGTAGTTATCACTCTAACTAACGGTCAAAGCGATTACGATCTCAAGTTTGACCTGCTGCCTATTTCGATCGCGCAGAGATGGCTTCATCATGTCAAAATGTTTGTGGCTGCCGGCCAGCCCTGGGATGATGATCAACGCTTTTATAATTTTCCACATGGGCGGGTGGGGCGTCAGGAAACATTGGATAAAATCCGTGAGCTCACCGGCATCATAAAACAGTATGCGCCCTGGACCATACAGCGGTCTCTGCAGGCGGATCTCACACAGGACGACCTCAACTACCTCCATCATGTATTTGAACAGTATCATGGTCTTTACGACCAGCAACACAACAATGAGTTTTTCTCCCGCGCGCCACGAGAGGTACAGGATGCCTTGGGAGACCTCAATATTTGGATACATCGTTACGAAACTCTGGGCGGCATACCGCGTTTTGTCGCCACTTGGAAGTACAAGCCCTATCGCGATGTCATGACCGACGAGGATCTGACTCATTTCAGCCTACACGAGCAGTGGGGAGATCTGCGCCTGAACTATTGTGAGATTGGCAAGACTTTGTACGATCTCTGGCACGACAACGACCAACACATTGGACCGGACGCTTTTGTGCCACAGAAACATTTCTGTTTTGATTTCACGGTACGATTCAGCGATATCGATCGCCAGGACACTGATGCCATAGAACAACAGATTTGGCAATACTTTGATCAACACCAGGATTTTTTCCATCAGCGAGGGTATCGTCGACATGATCATGCCTTGAGCCTGGGTGGTATCACTATAGGCAAACTGGACATCAGCGCAGGTAAAACAGAAATTTTTGACGCCATCTCGCAGCATCAGCAAATGAAACACATCAGAATCCTAGGCAACTCTGCAGGCAACGTGTTATAATCGTCCCATGCGTAATGCTGTCATAGTAGTGAAAGATGAGGTCAATGTCAAGATCGAAGGACTCGAGCTTGATGCCAGACGCACCCTAGTCAATCGTTTCAAATATGACGTGCCCTATGCACGTTATCTCCCTGCGGTACGCCTGGGCAGGTGGGACGGCAAGGTCAGTTTCTTTCAGTTGGGCGGCAGTACCTTTGTCAACTTGCTGCCCGACATCCTGCCTATACTGGAAGAATACGACTACGACATCGAACTAGACGATCAGCGCGACTACGCCACACGGTTTGATTTCCAGGCGGTCACAGAAGATTCTTTCGCTGATCAAACGTGGCCCAAGGGTCATCCCCAAGCAGGTGAACCCATACGACTGCGCGATTACCAAGTAGACATCATCAACAACTTCTTGAGCAACCCGCAGTGCCTGCAAGAGGTGGCCACAGGCGCAGGCAAGACCATCATGACCGCGGCCCTGAGTCAACGTGTGCAGGAGCATGGGCGCAGCATCGTGATCGTGCCCAACAAGAGCTTGGTGACGCAGACCGAAAAGGACTACATCAACCTGGGCCTAGACGTGGGCGTGTTTTTTGGTGACCGCAAAGAGTTCGGACGCCAGCACACCATTTGTACCTGGCAGAGCCTCAACATCCTGCTCAAGAACACCAAGAACCAGATAGCCGACATCACCATACAGGAGTTCCTGGAGGACGTGGTGTGTGTGATCGTGGACGAAGTCCACATGGCCAAGGCTGACGCGCTCAAGACCTTGCTCACAGGCGTCATGGCAAAAGTGCCTATCCGGTGGGGGCTCACGGGCACGGTGCCCAAAGAGCAGTTTGAGTTCCAGAGCCTGCATGTCAGCATAGGTCCCGTGATCAGTAGACTGGCAGCAGCAGAACTCCAGGATCGCGGCGTGCTGGCGCAGTGCCATGTCAACGTGGTGCAGTTGGTGGATCATGTGGAGTTCACCAACTATCAGAGCGAGCTCAAATATCTCTTGGAGGAACCCGGGCGCCTTGACACCATAGCCAATCTTGTGCAGCAGGTCAATGCCACGGGCAATACCCTGGTGTTGGTGGATCGCATATCCGCGGGAGAAGAACTGGTGTCTCGTCTCAACAATGCTGTGTTCATATCAGGTGGCACCAAGGCCGCTGACCGCCAGGATCACTACGACGAAGTGGCCGAAGCCACAGACAAGATCATCGTGGCCACGTATGGCGTTGCTGCCGTGGGCATCAACATCCCGCGTATCTTTAACTTGGTGTTGATCGAGCCCGGCAAGAGTTTTGTGCGCGTGATACAGAGCATCGGGCGCGGCATCCGCAAGGCCGAAGACAAGGATCATGTGGCCATCTGGGACATAACCAGCACCTGCAAGTTTGCCAAGCGCCATCTCACCAAGCGCAAGGCCTACTACAAGGAAGCCCGGTATCCCTTTACACAAGAAAAGTTGGACTGGTCCTTGAAATGAAGGCCCACGTAGTGGTGTGTGGCGACAGTTATTGCAGCGCTGAAGCCACGGGCCCACGTGATCACTTCAGTCAAATACTCCAGGACGACTACGGTTACCAAGTAACCAACCTGGCACGTGGTGGCATGAGCACTGTGGGTATATGTTTTCAACTGCGGGAAGCATTGTCATTGAAACCCCAGGTAGTGATTTACAACACCACCACTCCGGACCGTGTGAACTTGGTCATGCATGACGGCTTCGATATCAGTCAAGGGCTAAAGAATTTCTCCTATCCATTCCAGGCCGATGAAAGCGCCAAGAATCCTTTAACAGGCGGCAAAGACGCGCCCATATTCAGTACTGTGTGGCAGCAACTAGAACACATAGTGTCTGCGGAACAATACCGCGCCATCGAGCAGCACCTAGTGCATCTCTTTGACTGGGACCTACAGCAAGAGATAGACCGCTGGATGATAGAATATTGGACGATTCAGCTGGAGCAGGCCGGAATCAAGACCTTGGCGTTTACCAGGAACGATTTTGAGTTTGTGTATTTGTTTGGCAGAGCTCATCCCAACATCAATCGTGTGTTTCACACCGACAGGGCAACACAGGTACAGGCCGCAGAAATTATCAACAAAAAACTGCGCGAGCTCTTGACAGATCGCTAGAAAGTTGTATAATTACAACATCATGAAAATACTTACACTAGAAAACAAAGCCTATGATCTAGACACATTGCCGGACAAGATCGATGACATGCGTTTCGCTATCCTGGACAACAGCGACCCCAGTGATCCCGACTACCATTACATACCCTTGATCTTCCTGGAGAGTTTTAACTCACCGGCCTTGGTGCTGCGCATAGGCGATGCCACCATACGCATGCCCATGGACTGGCAGATCTTGATTGGTGAGCCCGACATCGGCGACCTAGAATTCCTGCCCTTGACCAGCATCAATGATCGCGGCTTCAAGGCGTTCCAATTCAATCCACTCAGTAGTTTCCGCCCCAGTTTTCCTGATGTTGAGATCATGGATGTGTACCACGAAGTGACTTGGTATGCACCCAAGCTCAAGAATGGACAAATCCTGGCTGTGCCCATCACCGAGGGAGACAAACCCGAGTGCATTTACTTCGTGCGGGACATCAGTCGCAACTGCGAAGTCATAGACTACAACAAGGCCTGGTAGCATGGAACAATACAAAATCAAGGATCTGGAGCGACAGGCACGGCGCGCGGAAAAGGCCGCGCTGGTGCGCGATGAACGCTTGGACGACCATGTTACACAACTACAACGTGTGATCCGGGAAACGCAGGACCGCGTGGCTGACCTAGAAGAATTGGTTAAACGCATGCGTCGCGAGCACGCCAAGATCATGCGGGCCATGGATGCATTGGCACGCAAGAAGCCATGAGCGAGCACCACCTGCAAGAACAAAGAATGCCGGCCACGCTGTGGTTGGAATTCTGGCAGGATCCCGGCTATGTCAAGATCAAGATGGACAATGTTGAACGCATCTTGGACTATCTTGGTCAACCGCCACGCCGTATCCTGGACATAGGCTGTGGTGCTGCGTTTGAAAGCCGTGAATTCAACCGCAGATTTGGCACCGACATCTGGCTCTTGGACGGCGACTTTAACACCACCAAGGATCGCCCTCGTAGCACCAGTTGGGGCAACACCAGCGATATGAAATTCTACAGCCATCTAGAGGATCTGCGCTCCTGGTTCCAGGAACATGGGGCGACAAATTATCATTTGGTGGATGCCAACAACATCTCCATTCCCAGCAACGTGCAGTTTGACCTAATATACTCGTTCTTGAGCTGTGGTTATCACTATCCCGTAGACACATATCGTGATCTCATGCGTGGGCACAGCGGACCTGATACTAGGTTGTTGTTTGATCTGCGTCGCCGAGTCAAGCACGATGTTGACATAGTGGCTGTGATCAGTAAGGAACAAAAACACGACCTCTGCGAGATCAAGATCTAACATGGACAAACTATCAATACAAAACGAAATGGCACAGTTGGATCGCAAGAACCGCAGATTCTACGATGAGCTCACCGACGAGGAGCGCAAGAAGTTCAGCAACTATCTCATGCTGCGCTGGGGCAGCGCCATTACCGGCAGTCGTGAACTGCAGGAATACTATGTGCAGAGCACCAACCACTATCTCAACAAACACTTTTTTGCCATCAACCGCCATCCCCGACTGCAATGGCTCTGCGCCACGGCCATCAGTCCCGGACTGGGCAGCCAGAAACACAACTGGATAGCGCCCAAGAAGAAAGATTCCGGCAACAACGAAGTCCGTAAGGCCTTGATGGATCTCATGCCCTGTGCTAAACTGTCTGATATCGAAGTGCTGAGTCAGCTCATCGATAAAAAGGAACTGCGCGACTATCTACGTGAGCACGGAAACCCCGACAAAGACTGAACATCGCTGTCGCTTTTGCGACAAGGCTTTCCAACGAGAGGGCAGTCTGGCCGTGCATGTGTGCGAGGCCAAACGCCGTCATCAGGAACAGCATGAAGTCGGCGTGCAGTTGGGTCTGCAGGCTTATCTGCGCTTTTATGAGATCACACAGGGATCTGCGCGTCTCAAGACCTTTGATGACTTTGCTGCCAGCCCCTACTATCGCGCATTTGTCAAGTTTGGTCGCCATTGTCAAAACATCCGCGCCATCAACACGCCGCGCTTTATTGAGTGGGTGATACGACAGAACAAAAAGATCGATCACTGGTGTCGCGATGCTGTGTATACTGAATATCTGGATCAGTATCTGCGTGTAGAGAACGTGGCGGATGCCCTGGCACGTGCCATGGAACACGCCATAGAGTGGAGCGAGCGGCAAAACCATCCCGCACATGATTATCTGCGCTACGGCAATGACAATGCCATCTGCTATGCTGTGTCCACGGGCAGGATCAGTGCCTGGGTACTGTACAACTGCGATTCGGGACTGGAGTTCTTGGCCCGAGTCAACAGCGAACAAGTCACCATGATATGGCCCATGATTGACTCTGACTTCTGGCAGCGCAAGTTCCATGACTATGCAGCCGACGCTGAATACGCCAAGACCATACTGCGAGAGGCCGGCTGGTGAGCGCAGACATTGACATTGACTTTGGGGATCGGGACCGTGTACTGAGCTTGATCCGGCATGTGCCCGCGCGGCAGACCGCACAAGGACGACGCCACAACTCCGGCGTGTATGTGACCAACATCCCCTATGATGCTGTGAACCAGTGCGCAGCCATAGACTACGAAGAAGCCGAACAGCGCGGCTATTTCAAACTGGACTTCCTAAACATGTCGGTGTATCAGCTCATACGTGATCCCGCGCACTATGAGGACATGCTGGCTCGTGATCCCCCATGGCAAAGGCTGTGGCAAGATCCTGCCTGGGCACGGCAGTTGGTGCATGTGGGTAACTACACTGATCTCCTGGCCACCATGCGTCCGGACTCAATACCGCGCATGGCAGCGTTCATCGCTATCATAAGACCGGGCAAGGCACACCTGCAGAATCGCCCCTGGGGCGAGGTATTTGAGTCAGTGTGGGACGGTGACAGCAGTCAGGGATTTGTTTTCAAGAAAAGCCACAGCATAGGATATGCGCAGTTGGTGGCGCTGCACATGAATCTAATCCAGAGCGCGGACCAGGGTGATGCTGCGACGCTTGCTCTTGCGCCGGCTGATGTTGCTGAGACTGCACACCGGGCCGTGTAGGATGGTGAGATCTTTGTTGTTGAAGGTGCGTAGGAACGGGCGGAAAGGCTCCCACTCATGCTTGAGGAAGATGTTGATGGGGATGCTGTGATTGCTTTCCCACCACCAGTCGCTGGCCAACTCTAGAAACAGGCTTTTGAGTTCGGGGTGTGCTATGCGCCCAAAGTCATAGAGCGTGGTGACTTGATCATCGCGGTTTTGTACTACTCCGATGTATTCTATGCCGGCGTAAACGCAGATAGTCATGAATGGGTAGCGTTCGTTCAGTGTTTTAAGTATGTTGTCACCCATAAATATCAGTGGAGATTCCTATGTACTCGACCCCCGCCTATTTATATCAACAAATCCAGACCGTGCTGCTGGTCGACATCTCGGGAGTTGGTGCCACATTTGATCGGAGGTGGAAGCCTGTGTATGCTAAAAGTCTTAAATTAAATCTTGGTGTGGATAATGTTATATTATTCCAATTTCAGAACCAGGATCAAAAACCTGTCAACATCACGGGCGCAACGTTCACGTTCCGTATCATCAGCCAGAACGGCGACAACCTGCTGTACGCCAAGGAACTGGTGAGCCTCAGCAATGCACTGGGACGCGCCAAGGTCACTATCCCGGCCGCAGACACAGCGAGATTCCAAGCACAGCCCGCGAGCTGGAGCCTGGAAGTCAGCAGCGGTGTGTTGAACCAAGCAGTATTCACCGACGACTATGCTGGCGCCCGCGGCGACATCGACATCGTGGATTCAGTGTTTCCGGCATTTGTTGCCAGTCAAGAACTCACTGTGCCCAGTCAAGCGCCCGACAGCAGCATCTACTACAGCAGCACCCTGACCACGGGCGGCAGTCGCCTCACTACCTTTCAGTTGGACAGTGCCAACTTCACAGGCAACCTGCGTGTGCAGGGCAGCAGCGATGCCATAGCCCAGACCGTGGAATGGTACAATGTGGAATTCCAAGATCTCACCACGGGCAATGTGGTAAACCAGATCGGTTTTGCAGGCAGCACAGAACGAGTTGGCATCAATGTTGAAGGTTTCCACCCCTACATACGCCTGCAGTTTGATGTCATTGACGGTGAGATGCAAGCCATACTGTACCGATGAAGTTTGACTGCATAGTGGGGTTTGGTGATTCCTGGATGTACGGGGATGAGCTGCTGGATCCCAGTCTGGCTGCCGCACACAGCGACGCACACACCTGCTGGACACAAAACGATGATTACCGCCAGCGCCACTGTTTCCTGGGCGAACTGGGACATCGCTATGGTGTGCCCACCAAGAATTTTGGCTTTCCTGGCAGCAGCCTGCAGAGCACCATGTGGAACGCCTTGTGGTGGATGAAACAGCATGGTGATGCACATCCGTTGGTGTTGGTGGCCCTGACCGATGCCAACCGCACCAGTTGGTGGAACCCCGCGCATCAAAGCCATGGATCAGATCCTGCCTGGAATCGGCACATACACAGTGCCTGGATGCATGGCAGTCCCTGGACCATACCACGAGACTGGCGTGACATGATACGAGCACACACTGTGCTCACTGATTGCTCTGCTCTACACGAGCTCAACTACCAGCAGGCCGTGATGTTTTTCGATGGAGTGGCCGCCAGGCTGGGATGTGCAGTGATGCAGTTCAATGTGATGCCGGCACCTTGCCAGATATCCACACCCACCCTGCCTTGGCCCGATCAGGACCTTGTGTCTGCCATGCAACAGCACGCCGGCGTGCTATGTGCCCATGGCCATCCCAACGAAATGGGCCATCAATACATCGCTGATCTATTGCAAAAACACATTGACGATGCTATACTTGTAGGGTGATTGATATCCTGCCATATCTGCCAGCGCGACGCAAAAAGTCTGCATCGGGCTGGATCAGTTTCAATGCGCCCTGCTGCGTTCACAACGGTGAGACCGCGGATCGACGGCAGCGCGGCGGCGTGCTGCTCACGGATCAGGGCTGGAGTTATCACTGTTTCAACTGTGGCTTCAAGACCAGTTTTGTCGTGGGGCGCAATCTCAGTTTCAAGGCGCGCAGATTGTTGCAGTGGTTGAACGTGCCGCAGGAAGAGATCGAGCGCATCAATCTAGAAAGCATGCGGCACCGCGGTGTGCAAGGCATACTGGATGATCGCCAACGCACTGCCAACATCATCCAGGGCATTGAATTTGAAGATCGGGACCTGCCCGAAGAATTCACGCTGATAGACCAGAGCATGCCCACGCACTGGCAATATCTGCGTGACCGGCATGTGCCCCAAGACTACCCCATTGGCGCGATACATGGTGTCAGCGGCGACAAGTTCAGCCGCCGTCAGGGCGTGATCATACCATTCACATACGATGGTCGCATCGTGGGACACACACGCAGATTTTTCGATGATCGCACCCCACGATATATCCATGACATGCAGCCAGGATTCGTGTTTGGCACCGACCTACAGCAGCCCGAGTGGCGTCATGCCCTGGTAGTGGAAGGCGTGTTTGATGCACTCAGCATTGGTGGTCTGGCTGTGCTGCATGCTGATGTCAACGATGCCCAGGCGCGGCTGATACGCAGCCTAGAGCGCGAAGTCACAGTGGTGCCCGATCAAGACGAAGCCGGACTGCGTCTCATAGATCGCGCCCTGGAACTCAACTGGGCCGTGAGCATACCGGACTGGCCCGCAGACGTCAAAGACGTCAACGACGCAGTAAGAAGATTTGGTCGCCTGGCTGCACTGATAACTATCATGCAGGCACGTGAGACCAGCCGCATACGCATTGAATTGAGGAAGAAACATCTTGTTAAAAGAATACGGGCTTGACGTACAGAAACTGTTCCTGGAAATGGTGCTCGAGGATGCGCAGAGTTACATCCGTGTGCAGAACATCTATAATCCTGACAACTTTGATCGCAGCCTTAGATCCGCGGCCAAGTTCATCAAGGAACATTGTGACAAGCACAAGACCATGCCGGATCGAGCACAGGTCACGGCCACCACTGCGGTCAAACTAGAGCACATACCTGACCTCAACGAGGGACACTTTGACTGGTTCATGGAAGAGTTTGAGGCGTTTACCAAGCGCCAGGAACTGGAGCGAGCCATCCTCAAGGCCGCGGATCTCTTGGAAAAAGGCGACTTTGATCCCGTGGAGAAACTGATCAAGGATGCTGTGCAGATATCCTTGACCAAGGACATGGGCACGGACTATTTTGCTGATCCCCGTGCGCGACTGCTGGCCTTGAAGAACAGCAATGGCCAGAACTCGACAGGGTGGCCCGCACTGGATCGCCTGCTGTACGGCGGTTTCAATCGCGGCGAACTACAGATCTTTGCGGGCGGTTCGGGTTCGGGCAAGAGCTTGTTCATGCAGAACCTGGCCGTGAACTGGGTGGAAGCCGGACTCAACGGTGTGTACATCACGCTGGAACTGGCCGAGGGCTTGTGCGCCATGCGCATTGACAGCATGCTGACCAACACACCCAGCAAAGAGATCTTCCGGGACCTTGACACAGTGGAAATGAAGATCAAGGTCATGGGCAAGAAATCGGGCAAGATGCGCATCAAGTACATGCCGGCACAGAGCACAGTGAACGACATCCGTGCCTACATCAAGGAACTGCAGATACAGACCGGACTCCGAGCCGACTTCTTGTGCGTGGACTACTTGGATCTCTTGATGCCGGTGTCGGCCAAGGTATCACCCAATGACCTGTTCGTCAAGGACAAGTACGTGAGTGAAGAACTGCGCAACTTGGCCAAGGAACTCAACATCTTGTTTGTGACAGCATCGCAGTTGAATCGCAGCGCAGTGGAAGAGATCGAGTTTGACCACAGCCACATATCGGGTGGTATCTCCAAGATCAACACCGCAGACAATGTGTTTGGTATCTTTACATCGCGCGCCATGCGCGAGCGTGGACGCTATCAGTTGCAGTTAATGAAAACACGCTCCAGCTCGGGTGTGGGACAGAAAGTAGAACTGGAATTTGATATTGAATGCCTGCGCATACGAGACCTGGTGCAGGATGAAGGTTATCAAGAATTCAAGAAACGTGCGCCCAGTATCTATGAAAGCATCAAGGCCACTAGTCGCATCAAGGAAGGCGAAGAAAACGCCACGGTGCCCGACGAGCCCGGCAAGATATCAGCCGAAGTGCAGAGCGCCAAGCTCAAGCAACTACTGGGTCAGATCAAGCAAGGTTGAGATACTGATCAATGGGCATGGACCGCACGTTGGTCCTGTTGCATTGCAGGAACTGACTGCCATCTCGGCTGCGCATCTCACCGTTGCCCACGATCACTGATCCCGCGCCATACTTTATGGGTCGATCCACAATGAGATCCACGTATTCGCCTTCGCCCACGCCCAGGGTAATGAAGTGGATGTATTGTTTCTTGTCGCGCCGGAACACACGGCTGTTGGCCACGATGCCAGCAAATTCATAGTGATCCAGGTACAATCCGCGCACACCCATGTTGGGCAAAAAGCCCGGCGAGTTCCATGCACCGTGCTCCAGGAATGACTCCACGGGATCTTCCGTGATCCAGTTGTCAAAGCCCAGGTCACGCAGATCCCATCCGGCTCGCTTGGCTTCGTTGCGATAGACCCAGCGGGCATAACTGCCTTGGCAGTGCAGCAAGGCTGCGCGCCAGAACTCCCGGGGATTATGTGCTTTGTGATAGGCCAGGGCCCAGATCAAACGGCCCAGGTTCACAGCATGCGCACGGCATAGGCCAAAGCCCGACAGGCTCTGCATCTCCTGGCGTATCTGTTCGCGCTGGGGATGATCACCCAGGCGCGCCATGAACTCCATGACCTTTTCTTCGTTGCGCTTGGCAAATGCGCGTCGGTACATGTCTGCTTCGTAGGCGTTGACCGAGATCAACTTCATGATCTTTTCTATGGCATCGTCTTCGCACACAATGGCCGACTCCTGCACGGTCTTCTGGGTCCAGTCATGGAAGAACGATGCCTTCTTGCGTCCCTCCACAGCCACGGGACGCACCAAGGCCGTGGCAAACACACAGTCATGCACTGACGTGGGACGTATGGCACGGAACAGCCTGCGCATGGCCGGGGACTCGCCTTGCGTGACTCCCAAGACATCGCCACGTGCCAGAAGATCTGCAGTGGCTTCGTCGGTGTGGGGATATTCATGTACGCCGCGCGTGGGGTCAATCTCCATGAGCTGACTGAGCCCACGGTTGGCCAGGATGTCTACCTTGAGATGTTCAAGATCCTCTACTTCGTTTTTGTCCAAGAGTATGAGGTTGTCGTCGCGGAACAGGCTCTGGGGCAGTTTGCGATCAAACACTATGACGCCGCCGCAGTGTTTGCTCAAGCAGCGTTTCTTGCCAATGAGCTTGCGTTCAATGCGCTGGGCTTCCGCAACATCAATGCCCAGTTTGTTGTAGTCTATTTCCTTGGGCAAGCGACCGCGCACGCCCAGGCGCTTGGCTGCTTCGCGACGCGCTGACTTTTCCTTGTACATCACATAGTTGCTGATGCGGGCAGTGCGGCCAGGCCAAGCATCAAAGATTCTCTGCATGGCCAGTTCTTGCTGATGGTGCGGCACGTCGATGTCCACGTCGGGCAAGTCATCGCGGAACGGGTTCAAGAAGCGCGCCAAGGGTATGTTCCACTCAATGGGATCAACATCTGTTATGCCCATGAGATAACACACCAGGCTGGAGCCTGCAGACCCTCGTGTCATGTGTGGTATATCGCGGTTGAGATCCAAGACCCTGCGTATCTTGAGGAAGTAGTCCGTGAAACGTTGATTTATGATGATGCCAAATTCTTCTACCAGTCGCTGCTGGTATCGCTCATCATCGGGACAGGGCCTGCGGAATTCGGTCATGAGACTTTCGATCTGTTCTAGTTCAGTTGCCATAGTGATGCCTTAAATAATGTAGAGGTAAAAATTATGAAAAAAATGTTACTGAGTTTTATACTAGGTTTATTTAGTGTGGCTGCCCATGCCTGGCAGGCCAATTTGGTCATCAACAACAATACTGACTACAACATCACTGTCACACACAACACTGTGGGTGACTTGACCACCATAGCGCCGGGCAAGAGCTGGAGTTGGACCACGTCCGACAACAACAATACCAACGCCTTGAAGTTTTGGCAACAACCCAATGTATGGTTCATGCAGGGTTCCGCTGCATTTGGTCCCACTGCCGGTGTGTGGGTGGATCGCGGGTGGATGGATCCCAATGGTCAGACCATCAAGATGACAGCCAATGCCAACGGCACTGTGTTTGTACAGACCGTAAATGGTGGCAAGGAGATCTTGGCTTGGAATCAGTTTGAACAGGGTGGCACTATTGAGCTTACATTTGATCGTCAGTGATCACAGGCCCAATACCGCGGCCAACTCAGGCAGACTCTGCCGCCAGTTGGTTTTCTTGACATAGTCCTGGGCTTCCATCCGGGCAGCGAACTTTTCCGCGGTGAGTTCCTGCCCGGTTATTTCTACCATGGGCCCAAAAAATTCATGATTGGCCAAGGCCTGTTTCAGCGACACGGGGGCCGAGGCGAATCCAGTCCACTGCGGATAATAAACCACATTGTGATTGTGTCGCAGACCTTGGCTGGCAAACCAGGCCAGCGTGTCGTCGTAGTAAAGGGCATTGAGAGCGCTGATGGTGTAGCTCACTGACAACAGTGGCGTGGCCCGTCGATATTGCTCTAGATTTCTCTGCAAAACATCCCAAGACAGTGGCCAACGCAGATATTCAAACACCGATTCCAACCCATCTATACTGATACAGATGTTGAGATCCTGGAACTCCTGCATCATGGCCAGCAGTGATGGACTCAGAGTCACGCTGCCGTTGGTGACAAAACTGATAGAACAGTCTGTGTTGTCGTAGTCCAGCAATCGTGACAGTGCTTGTTCGGTGCTGGGATCAATCAAGGGCTCACCGCCCTGCAGAGTCAGTCTGCGTGCTGTGGCCCAGTCAATGCCCAGTTGATCCAAGTCGGCTTGATAGGGACGATGACGGTGGATGTGCATGCGACGTTCCATGGCGATCCATTTGGTGCTGTAGGCGCCGTTGCAGGTGACACATGCTAGATTGCACAAGTTACTGGTCATGATTTGATATACCAGTTTTTTATTGCGTCCTTGTTCGACATCCTGTTCTATAAGTTCAATATCACGATCAAGTTTGTAATCCAAGAATGCATTTTCTTGCTGTCGTCGGCTCTGGACACCCAGAGATTCCATGGTCCAGCATTTTTTGCATTCAGGTGGCTTTTTGCCCTCGCGCATGGCCTGTTCCCATGCTTGTCTGTTGAATGTATCGGGCAGCAAACAGCAGGGCGTAGACTGTCCACGGTGGCGGCCCATGCCCGGTGACAACACTTCATGACTGTACCAAGGCATCACGCAGAAATTGGGATTTTTAAGGGCCATAGGAGCAAATCTATTTACGACTTTGAACTGGCGTCCTGAATAAATACCCAGAGACGAAAAAATGCAAAAAAAGACTCGCAGCATCCTCGAGGAACTTGACGCCATTTACGCTGAAAAGTATGCGGCGCGAGACCGTCGCTACATTATCGAGAGCCGGGCCAGCAATGTCATTGCCAGCGCAATACGCTTGGTTGAGCAGATCGAAGCGGCTTATCCCGCTGATCAGGCCGAGAATCTTGTGCGTAAACTGTTAAACGCTATCCGTGCCAAGGATGCCACGAAATTTACCCGTACAGTGAGACGCACCGATGCGGATCAATGAAGGCGGCAATGTATTCAAAGATGCGCAGGGCAAGCCCCTAACACAGCGCATCCAAAAGGCCGATGTGCCCGCCACTATCCAGTGGTTGGAACGCCTGACCGGGCTGGATCTCACCGGTGCGGACAGCGACGAAGAAGGCGTGAGCCGACGTTGGCTGGGCAGCACAGGACGCAGATCCGACAGCGGTGATCTTGATCTAGTGGTCACAGACACTACTAAAGAAGAACTCTATGCGCGACTAGTGGCCTGGCTGCAACAGCAGGGACAGGATCCCAAGCAATGGATCAAGAAAGCAGCGGAACTGCATTTCCGCACACCCATTGCAGGCGATGCCAACAAAGGCTTTGTGCAGACCGACTTCAACTTTTATTCCTCGCCCGAGGACACTGAGTGGGCGCAGTTCTACATGAGCGGCACCA
>Ga0129333_10001299_pt1 | contig 22420 bp, 17 predicted proteins | sample CPB6_08_DNA_FD_94474 | JGI IMG/M metagenome (GOLD analysis project Ga0129333, IMG submission 94474) | Freshwater to marine salinity gradient microbial communities from Chesapeake Bay, USA - CPBay_Sum_0.6_0.8_DNA | ecosystem: Environmental > Aquatic > Marine > Coastal | place: USA: Chesapeake...
ACCAACATGGCGGCCGACGAACTCCTCGCCGAGGAGGCTGAGCGTCGCGGCGGCCTCGTGATCCGCCTCTACTCGTGGGCCGAGCCGACGGTCTCACTCGGCGCCTTTCAACGGCTCGCCGAGGCTGAGGCATGTGCCGCGATCTCGGGTTTGCCGATCGTCCGCCGGCCGAGCGGCGGCGGCGCCATCCTGCATGGTTCCGACCTCACCTACGCGGCGGCGGTTCCGAGGTCGCATCCCTGGGGCGGCACTCCCCAGACGCTCTACGATGCCATGCACGCTGCGATGGTGGTGGTGCTCGGGGAACTTGGCTTCGACGCCCGCCGGCACGTGCCATCGGCCGACGATCCCCCGTCTGATGCCCTCCTCTGCTTCGCCCGCCGTTCGCCCGGGGACGTCGTCGTTCGCCGGCCGGCGATGCCTGCAACGCCTGCCGATCCCAAGGTGATGGGCAGCGCCCAGCGGAGGCTCGGTATGACGGTCCTGCAGCACGGCAGCCTGCTGCTGGGCACCTGCCCACGAGTGACCGGCGCGGGTCGGCACGACGGCCTGGCCGAACTCGCCGGCCAGGCGATGGACTGGACGACGAAGTCGCTGGCTGACCGCTGGACGGCCCTGGTCGCCGAGACCCTCGGATTCAGCAGGGAGTTTCAGCCGAAGGCGTTCACGTCCGGACGTGGGCCGCACGTTGCCTCGCGAGCGAGCCGGTTCCGCGACCGATGCTGGACGGCCCGCCGCTGACCGCGGCGGACGCAAGGCTGGCCTCCGACGCGGGGATATTGGTATGATCGAATCGTTGACATGGTTCGTTGACCACGGCCTACCCTCCCCGATCGCCGGTGCCGGTTTCCCTCCCTCCGGGCCCACCATGATCGTCAAAATGATCGTCGCCTCCGGCAAGAGTGCCGGCCGATCCATCGCCATCAAGCGAAACAAACTCCTGATCGGCCGAGCCGAGCAGTGCGACGTGCGGCCCCTGAGCGAAGAGGTGAGCCGGAGGCACTGTGCGATCACCGTCGGACCGACGGAGGTCTGGGTCGAGGATCTCGGCAGCCGCAACGGGACCTTCGTCAACGGGACGAAGATCACCGAGCGGACGAAGGTCGTGGACGGAGACATCGTCCGCGTCGCATCGCTCGAGCTCAAGGTTTCATGCACTGCGCCCGCCCCGCAGGCGGGCGGGTCCGAGGACGACGTGTCGCGGTGGCTGATGGCTGACGATCAGCCTGCCGGCATGTCCGACACGACTCGGTCGCTGACGCCTGCGAACGATGAAGCGTCAGCCGACGGCAGTTCGAGCAGCATCCACGCCGCGACGCCACAGCCCTCCTCAGGCTCGACGCTGGATGGCTCGTTCGTGTCGGGGATCGATGCCACGTCCAAGGACGAGTCGGGATCGGGCTCGAGCCGCTCGGCACTCGAAGCCCTCAAGGCCGGTAACTCGAAGCCAAGCGCACTGCCACAGGGTGCTGGAAAGAAGGCCGCCGCCGATTCGTCTCGTGATGCGGCCGCCGAGGCCCTCAAGAAGTTTTTCGACCGGAAGTGAGGGTCGTGCGGGTCGTGCGGCCCGCGGACCTTGCCGGACCCGGTTTCTTTCGCCGACCGGTACCGCTTCGCCAACCGTCATCGGCCATGCTTCCGGCAGACCTTCGCGGCGATCCCGCAGCGCTGGTCGTCGGCCGGTCCTCGTCATCAGGAGTCCACGCATGTCCGCCACCACCGTCACGTCGCCCCGCACCGCCGCTCCCCGCCCCCGCGTCGCCGAGGGTCGCACGGCGGTCCGTCATGCCCGTCGCCGCATGATCGACCCGACCACCTGCGAGCGCGAGTACGGCCCGGAGGAGATCGAGTTCATGCAGGCGCTCGACCGTTACAAGCGGACCAGCGGGAGGATGTTCCCGACGTGCAGCGAAGTTCTCCAGGTGCTGCGGTCGCTGGGTTACGAGCGGGTCGTCGCGGGCTGAGACAGGGCATGCGCCTCGCACGTCGTCGCGGCACCGCAGCCGGCAGCTCAGCCTTCCCGAATCACATGCGAGGGGCGATGGGTTGAGCATCAGACTGCCGACAGCCCGCGGCCTTACGGCCGTCGGCTTTCACGACGTTGAGATCAGCGAGGGGCTGCCCGTGCCCGGGAGCCGGCGTTGCTTTCTCCGCGCAGCCCGGATGGCGAAGCGGAGAAAGCATCGAGCGAGCGAAGACCAGGATGCCCGCAGCGAGTGTCCGGCGGCGGGCATGGGTATCCCCGAGCCCTGGAACGCAGACCAGGTAAGGCAGGCGATTCGGGCGGCCTTGCTCCGGCGTGGCCCGTCCCTTTAGGCTCCCGCCCCCGCCGACCGTCTCGCTCGCGGGAACCGGAGCCTCTGCCGTGCACATGCTCGACTGCGCCCCGAGTTCTTCGGCGGCACCCTTCTACCGCTTCGTCGCCGGGGTGCTGGTGGCCGCTGCATGCTCGGGCTGCGGCGGGATGGCCAAGACCGACAACTCCGAGGGCGTGAAGCTCTACCAGCAGGGGAACTACCTCGGCGCGGTCAACTCGTTCCAGCAGGCCCTCGCGAAGCAGCCGGGCAACCCCGACACCTTCTACAACCTCGGCGCCACCTACCACCAGCAGGCGAAGCTCTTCGGCCGTGAGGCCGACCAGCAGACCGCCGAGCAGTACTACCACCTCTGCCTTGCACGAAATCCGAGCCACGAGGCCTGCCAGCGGGCGCTCGCCGTGCTCCTGGTGGAGGAGAAGCGGAACGACGAGGCGGTCGCGCAGCTCAACGCGTGGGCCCGCAGTCAGCCGACCAATCCCGCCCCCCACATCGAACTGGCCCGGCTTGCGCAGGAGCACGGCAATGTCCAGGAGGCGGAGAACCAGTTGATAGACGCCCTCGCGGTCGATCCCAACAACACCCGCGCCCTGGTCGCTCTCGGCAGCCTTCGGGAGTCGTCGGGAGACCAGGCACAGGCCCTCGCCAACTACAGCCGGGCACTCGCCGCCGACCCGCAGCAGCCGACCGTCGCCGCCAAGATGGCGAGTCTCCAGGCCTCGCAGGCCGCCGCCTACCGCACGGCGGCACTGCCGCCGTCGCCACCCCCCATGGCGGTCGCTCCGCCGCCGGCACCGCCGGGGAACGCGGGCCGTTGACCCTCCGCGCGGCGACTCCTATTCTGCCCCGTGAATCAAAAGGATTTCCGGGTGCCCGCCATGACGGATCGCGTCTTCAACTTCTCCCCCGGACCGGCCGTCTTGCCGGTCGAGGTGCTCGAGCAAGCCCGGGACGACATGCTCTCCCTGCCGGGAGTGGGCATGTCCGTCCTGGAGATCAGCCACCGCAGCCCCGCCTTCGACCGCATCCTCGAGGACACCCTCGCCGGCCTGAAGCGGCTGCTGGGCATCGGTGACTCGCACGAGGTGATCTTCCTGCAGGGCGGAGCCAGCCTGCAGTTCTCGATGGTGCCGATGAACCTGCTCCGGGGCCAGTCCGCCGCGGCCGACTACGTGATCACGGGCACGTGGGGTGCGACGGGTGCCAAGGAGGCCCGCCGCGAGGGCAAGGTGCACGTCGCCTGGGACGGCGCCGCCACCAACCACGACCGGTTGCCGACCGACCGCGAAATCGCGCTGTCCCTGCAACCCGCCTACGTCCACATCACGAGCAACGAGACGATTCAGGGCGTGCAGTGGAAGCACGACCCCGACTTCGGGCCCGCGCCGCTGGTCTGCGACTGCTCCAGCGACTTTCTCTCGCGGCCGATCGACGTTTCCCGCTACGGCCTGATCTACGCCTGTGCCCAGAAGAACGCCGGGATCGCCGGCGTGACCACGGTCATCATCCGCAAGGATCTGCTCGAACGGTCGCGGGACGACCTTCCCACGATGCTCGACTACCGGACGTTCGTGAAGAACGGGTCGCGGCCCAACACCCCGCCCGTGTTCGCGATCTACATCCTCGACCTGGTCTGCCGGTGGATCGACGGCCGGATGGGTGGCCTCCAGGGAATGGCGCGACACAACGCAGCCAAGGCCAAACTGCTCTACGACACGCTCGACCAGTCGGGCGGCTTCTACGCCGGCCACGCCCGCCCCGAATGCCGATCCGACATGAACGTCACCTTTCGGCTGCCCGACGAGGCGACCGAGAAGGCCTTCGTGGCCGGAGCGGTGAAACGCGGGCTGATGGACCTCAAGGGCCACCGTTCCGTCGGCGGTATCCGGGCCAGCATCTACAACGCGATGCCAGTCGCCGGCGTCGAGGCGCTTCGCGATTTCATGACGGATTTCCAGCGCGAGCACCAGGACTGACCCCTCCACCCCTGCCTCCCGCAGCCTTTCGGACCGCCGCCCATGCCCTCGATCATCGTGCTCGACACGCTCAGCCCCGACGGCCTCGCCCTGCTCGAAGCGGCCAAGCCCCACGGAATCACCTACGAGGTGAAGACCGGCCTCTCGGGTGACGCCCTCCGCGACGCACTCGCCCAGCACGACGGCGCGATCTGCCGCAGCGGCGTGAAGATCACCGCCGACGCGCTGGCGGGAAACCACCGGCTCCGGGCGATCGTGCGGGCCGGCGTGGGCACCGACAACATCGACAAGGAAGCGGCGACCCGGCTCGGGATCGTGGTCATGAACACGCCCGCCGGCAACACGCTGAGCACGGCGGAGCACGCCTTCGCCCTGATCCTGGGCCTGTCGCGGAATGTGGCGGCCGCCGACGCCAGCCTGCGGGCCCACAAGTGGGACCGAAACAAGTTCATGGGCGTGCAACTCGCAGGCAAGACGCTGGGCATCGTGGGGCTGGGACGCATCGGTCAGGCGGTGGCGGAGCGGGCGCGGGCCTTCGACATGCGGGTGCTCGGCTACGACCCTTTTCTGTCGCCCGACCGTGCGGCAGAACTCGGCATCGAACTGGTCGACAGCGTCCGCGGCATGCTCCCCGAAGTCGACTATCTCACCGTGCACACGCCGCTCACCGACGAGACCCGCCACCTCGTCGGCATGAAGGAACTCGACATCCTCAAGCCGGGAATCCGGCTGATCAATTGTGCCCGCGGCGGCATCTATGACGAGGCCGCACTCTCCGAGGGGCTCACACGGGGCGTGATCGGCGGCGTGGCCCTGGACGTTTTCGAGAAAGAGCCGTGCACCGACAGCCCGCTGTTCGGCATGCCGGGCGTCCTGGTGACGCCGCACCTCGGCGCCAGCACCGAGGAGGCCCAGTCGCAGGTCGCCGTCGAGGGCGTCGGCCTGCTGGTCGACTTCCTGACCACCGGCTCGGTCCGCCACGCCGTCAACTCGTCGGCGATCGACCCTGTCGCCCTGGAAGGCGTTCGTGGCTTCCTCGACCTCGCCTGGCGGCTCGGCCTGCTGCTGTCGCAGCTCGACTCGGGTGCCCCGCGGTCGTGCTCGATCGCCTACCGTGGCGAGATCGCCTCGCGAAACACGCGGCTGGTCACCGCCGCCTTCGCCGCCGGCCTCCTCGAGGGCTCGATCGAAGACGTGAATATCGTGAACGCCGAGATGCTGCTGCGGGAGCGGGGCATCGAACTCGTGGAGCAGAGCCGTACCGACCCCGGCGCGTTCAGCTCGGTGGTGGCGGTCGACCTCGTTGGAGGCGACCACGTGCACCGCGCGGCGGGCACGCTCTTCGGCCACTCGATGCCCCGAATCGTGCAGCTCGAGGGTCATCGTCTCGAAGCCTACCTTGACGGCATCCTGCTCGTGTTCACGCATCAGGACGTGCCGGGCATCATCGGCCGCGTCGGCACGGCTTTCGGCCAGTCGGGCGTCAACATCGCCCAGATGACCGTGGGCCGCTCCACGCCGGGTGGCGACGCGATCGGGGTGCTGAACCTGGATCAGGAACCGTCGCCTGAATCGGTCGCCGCGGTGGCGGCCTGCCCGGGTGTGAAGTCGGCTCGGGTCGTCAAGCTGCCGGCGGCCGGCCAACTCCCCGCCTGGCTCGCGGCCTCGGCGGCGTCGTCGCGTGGCGCGCGGCGGGGCTGATCCGGATCGCGTGTGACGCTCGCGCGGCTCAACGGACGCATGCCGACGGTTTGACGGCCTCCTGAGACCGCCCCACAATGCAGGGGTGTGCGTCGTTGGATCCTCCCACCCGCTTGTTCGCCCCATGCGCACGGCTCACAGGGCTCTCGGCCTGGCACTCGTCGCCCTGCTCACCCTGTCACCCGCGTGCGGCGAGTCGGTGAGCGAGCGATCCACGCGGGCGCTGCTCGATGGGCTCGACGATCGCCAGATGCCCGACGTGATGCTCTGGGTGATCGAGCGGGCTGCGGCGGATCCGTCGATCTCGGAGGAGTTCAAGGCTGAACTGCCGTTCCGGCGTGCCGGGGCCCTCGTCGGGGTCAGCCGTACGGAGGGCGACGCCGCGAAGCGGGCGGCGTATCTCGACGACGCCGAGAAGTCGCTCGACACGTTTCTCGCGACCTCTCCTGCGGGCGACCTCGCGATCACCGCCTACACCCAGAAGGGAACCCTGCTCATCGATCGGGGGCAGAAGAAGCTCGACCAGGCCCAACGCCCCGGCCAGGACGCAGCCGGGCTTTCCGCCGAAGCACTGGCCTTCTTCGACGCCGCCATCCGGTCGCTCAAGGGCACGGTGAAGCCCGAGCAGAAGGAGATCACGGCTGTCACCAATGCCGAGGATGCGATCATTCAGGCCCTCCGAGAGGTCGACGCGAAGATCGCTGCACTCACGCCGGCGGATACCCCGAAAAAGAAGCCGCTCCCGAGAAGGCCGGCGGACCAACAGAAGGCGTTGGATCGCCTCGAGGAGTCTCAGAGGAAGTACCAGGGGCAACTGCTCGCGACGCGCATCCTCGTGGGTGCGGCGTTGTTCGAGAAGTCAAAGGCCTGCCCGCCCGGATCCAAGGAGGCGGCCGCGTCGCGCACGGAATCGACGGAACTCTTCAAGGGCATCGCGGAGAAATACGCCGTCTCGGCGCCCACGGCGGCCACCTATGCCCGTTATTACTGGGGCCGCAACCTGGCCGCGGGCGGCATGCACGAGTCAGCCGCGGACATCCTCGCCCCCGTCGTCGCCATCGACGACAAGTCACCGGTGGCGGTCGGCCTCAAGGCGAAGGCGGCAAACACGAGCCTCGAATGCTGGCTGGCCATGGTTTCCGCCGAGAAGGATCCGGCCCAGGCCCGCAAGATCCTCGAGCGAGTCGATGAAGGCCTCCGCCGCTTCGTGCTCACGCCGGCCGAGAAACTCCCCGGCCGCAGTCTTGACGGGGAGTGGCTCGCCCTCAAATACCGCGCGGCCACGGCCCTCGCTGCCCTTGCAGACCGAGTCGACGTGAAAGAACGGCAGGCGCGGGGGTTGCTGCAGCGGGACGCCCGGAAGCTTGCGATCGAAGTGGCCACGGCGAACAAGGACTTCGCGAAGGAGGCTCGCGAACTCGCCGGACGACTCGGTAAAGAGCTGCCCGACGGAGAAGACGAGAAGGACGTGGCGGCGATCGTGGCCGACGCCCGTGTCGCCTACGCGACCTTTCAGGAGAAGCAGGCCGAGGCAAAGCAGCTCCAGGCGACCGGCAAGGCTGCCGAAGCCTCCGCAAAACTCGCCGAGTCGGCGGCCGACCGCGATGCGGCGATGACCTTGTTCGAACGGGCCGTGAAGATCGGCGAAGCCGACCCGAAGGCCGAGATGACGGCGGTCAATACGGCGCGATCGATGCTCGCCTTTCTGTACTACGACGCCAAGCGGTACGGCGACGCCGCCGCCGTCGGCACGCTGCTCCTGGAATCGTATCCCAACTTCTACGGCAGCAAGCAGGCCGCCAGAGTATCGCTCGCCAGCCTGCAGCAGCTGGCACTCCAGCCCGACCCCACGGCTGCGGCCCAGGCGAAGCAGAAGCTGGTGACCGTCGCCACCAGCATGGGCCGGACCTGGCCAGCCGAGCCGGAGGGGGCCGATGCCTACTCCGTGCTACTCAACGCGGCGATCGAAGCGCATGCCCCGGCGACGATCGAGGAACTGCTGGCCGCATTTCCGACGGCGTCGCCGCGGCGGGCTGAGCTTGCGATGCGGGCGGGAACGGCCCTGCGACGCGAAGCGCAGGAAGCCCGCAAACGCGAGGCCAACGCCCGCCCCCCCGATGCCGACGTCGAGCGGTGGAACTCGGCGGCGCGGACTGCGATCGACGAGGGCTTGGCCTCGCTCGAAGGCGCGAGCACGCTGCCGGCCGGGCCGGCCGCGAGGATCGCGGTGTCGGCGGCCCTCACCCGCGTGCAGATGGCCCTCGAGGAGGGCGACCGCGCCACGGCCGGACGGCTCCTGGAGCACCCGCTGTTCGGTCCCTGGACCGCCGTGACCTCGGGTGATCCGGCCCTCTCCCAGGGCCAGCTCGCGGAGGGCACGCTGACGGTGGCCCTGCGACACTTCATCGAGACGGAACAGTTCGACAAAGCCCAGCGGGCGATGGAAGCGCTCGAGACGGCTGCGGGTCCCGGCGCGGAGGCCTCCGCCAAACTCACGAACATGTACCTGGCGATGGGCCGCGACCTCCAGGGGCAGCTGGAGGCGCTTGGGAGCGGCCCCAGGTCAGACAGCCCCGAAGTCCGCGAACGGGCGGCGAAGATTCTCCAGGGGTTCGAGAAGTTTCTCGACGGCGTCGCCACGCGCGACGCGAAGATCTCCTCGCAGGTGTGGGTGGCAACGACGTACCTGACGCTCGGGTCGGGCAGGGGCACGGGATCGGTCGTGCCGAGGTCCAAGGCGGAGCAGTATCTCGACCGCTCCGCGGAGGCCTATGCCCGGCTGCTCGCCCGCAAGGACGATCCCCAGGCTTCGGAGAAGGAGCGGGGGGAGGCGGCCGCCTTCGAGCCGTCGATCCGATTGAAGATGGCGAACATCTACAAGGAGCGTGGCAAGTGGGCCGAGGCGCAGCAGCAGCTCGACTGGATCCTCGCGGACCAGAAGCGTCAGAACTCGCTCGAGATCCAGGTCCAGGCAGCCGAGCTTCTCGAGGCTGCCGGCAGGGCGGCCGGTGAATCCGGAGATGGTGCGAAGGCAGATGCGTTCCTGCGCGAGGCCGCTGTCGGCCGCACCTCGGCGCCCGCGGTGATCTGGGGCTGGGGCGGCATCGCCAACAAACTGTCGCGGCAGGCGTTCTCAGGCTCCGACGAGAAGTCGCTGAAAGCCCGCGAGATGTTCTTCAGGGCCCGGCTGCACGTCGCGGAGACCCTGTTGGCCCGGGCACGGCTGAACGCCCAGGCGACCGACCGGAGCAAGCGGCTCGACGCGGCAAAGACCTCCATCGCCATGACGCGGAAGCTCTATCCGGATCTTGGCGGGGAGGACTTCCGCCAGCGTTTCGAGCAGGTCCTGAAGGAGATTCAAAAGGACCAGGGCGCGGCCATCCCGGGCGGATTCACCCAACTCGACGAGGAGGCGGCGGCCGCCGCGACCCCATGACCAGGTCCCACCGCCGCCAGGACGTGACCGCCCGTCGCCGTAGGGTGATCCGCCACCGCTGCACGTTGCACGTCCGCCTCGGGCTGCTGACCGCGGCCGTCGCGCTGGCTGGTGGCCACGCGACCGGCTGGGCCGTGGAGCAGGCTCTCGACCGGGTCCGCCTGGTGAATGGCACGGAGCTGCGGGGTGACATCATCGACGCCTCACCCAACGCGCTCGACCTGCAAACGCAGCAGGCCGACGGAAGCCTCGCGGCCACGAAGGTGCCGATCGAGACGATCCGGGAAGTCCGCTTCGCTGGCGAGCCGGACAGCCTTCAGATCGCCCGCGGGTTCCTGGCTCGCAAGGACGGTTCAGCCGCCCTGGACGAACTCGCAAAGATCGCGCCGGACGAACTGGACGCCGCCGACGAGGATGTCAGGGCGGAACTCGCGTACGTGCGGTCGGCGGCGACGGCACGGAAGGCGCTGGCCGCCGGCGAGAATCTGGCGGCTGGTGAGAAAGCCGTTTCCGAGTTTCTGTCGAAGCAACCCCGGTCCCTTCACGCCTACGCGATGCAGGAACTGCTCGGTGACCTGCTGGCAGCGCAGGGCAGGCAGCCGGAGGCCGCGGCAGCGTACGGGGCGCTCGACAAGGGACCTCCCGCGATCGCCGTGCGGGCGGCGACGCTCAAAGCCGACCTGCTCTTTCGGCAGGGCAGGTACGCGGATGCCCAGAGGGAGTACGAATCGGCCGCGAAGTCCGCCGCCAGCATCGGCAACCCGAGCGGCCCGCGGTCCGCCTGGCAGGCTGATCTCGGTCGAGCCCGTTGCCTCACGCGGCAGAGCAGGCCCGAAGAGGCCATCGCCGTCGTCACCGGCCTGCTCGCCGCTGCAGACCGCGACGACGCGGCGCTCGGAAAGGCCTACAACGTGCTCGGCGAGGCGCAGCGGGCCTCGGCAGGCGACGCACGCGACGCGCTGATCTCGTTCCTGACGGTCGATCTGGTCCACAACGACGCGCCGGACGAGCATGCGGAGGCGCTCTTCAACCTCGTCGAGCTCTGGGAGACAGCGAATCACCCCGAGCGATCGCGGGAGGCCCGTCAGGCCCTTGAAACCACCTACCCAGGCAGCCCGTGGACAAAAAAACTCGCACCCGCCAAGCCGTCGTGATCCAGCCGCGGACAGCCCTTCCTGCGGCGACGGGTGCGCGGGTACGCTTGGCCTTCGATCGGAATCGATCCAGGCCACATTCTATCGAGGAGATGATCATGCTCGCGGGTTCGTGCGAACGTCGGCGGGACGGATTCCTGTCACGACTGGCCGGGGTGCTTTCCGGCTGCATGGCCCGCGTCCTCGTCGCCGCCTGCCTCGCGGTGGCGTGGATTCCCGTGGCAACATGCCTCTCACCGGCGGTCGCCGTGGCCCAGGACGAGGAGGTCGCCGTCGATGACGCGGTCGACGCCGAACCCGAAGGCAAGAGTTATTTGGCATTCCTGGTCGAGGCGCTCGGCATCAAGTACGTCATCATCTTTCTCCTGCTCTCGTTCGCCTTGGTGGCGCTTCTCGTGATGTGCTTCATGCAGTTCCGGAAGTCCGTGCTGCTGCCACCGATGCTCAGCGAGCAGTTCGAGCAGCACCTGGAGAACAAGGAGTTTCAGCAGGCCTACGAACTCGCGAAGAACGACGACTCGTACCTGGGCAGGGTGCTCGCCGCCGGGATGGGCAAGTTGCAGTCCGGCTACCCGGCCGCAGTCGAGGCGATGCAGGCGGCCGAAAACGAACAGGCGATGAGCCTGGAGCACAAGATCAGCTACGTCTCGCTCGTGGGGGCCCTCGCCCCGATGTTCGGCCTGCTCGGAACGGTCGACGGGATGGTGGCCGCCTTCATGCTCATCGCCCAACGCGACACGGCCCCCAAGCCGTCGGAACTCGCCGTCGGCATCTCGCAGGCCCTCGTGACGACCCTGATCGGGCTCTGGCTGGCGATTCCTGCCATCGCCTGTTACGGCATGTTCAAGAACTGGCTGCAGCGGTTCAACATGGACGTGGACGACGAGGCGATGCGGCTGATGGCCCGATTCCAGAACATGGGCAAGAAGGCCGGCTGACGCCGCACCAAGGGCCTTCCCCGCATGGCACGCACCCAGCGCGACGGACCGTCGAAGACCGACATCGACATGACGCCGATGATCGACATGACGTTCCAGCTGATCACGTTCTTCGTGTTCACGCTCAACTTTTCGACCGCCGTGCAGGACGATCGGGTGCAGCTGCCGATGAGCCAGCTCGCGAAGCCGGCCGAAGGGCCTTCGGTCGATCCGATCACGCTGCAGCTGATGAGCGACGGTCGTGTGATCTATGCGGGCGAACCGGTGTCGCTCCAGGAAATTGGCGGCTACCTCGAGAATGAAAAGCGGGTGATGATCGCCTCGAACAAGGAGCCGAACTCCGCCACCGTGATCGTCCGGGCGGACGGCCGCTCCAAGACGGGTGACGTGCAGGAGCTGATCAAGGCCTGCCAGGAGAAGGGGTTCGAGAGGTTCGTGCTGCGGGCGCAGTACGACGAGAGCAAATGACCGGAGCCTGACGTGGCCGCCAAGCGGGAAGCCCTCTCCGACAAGATCTCCATCGACATGACGCCGATGATCGACGTCGTGTTCCAGTTGATCACGTTCTTCATGCTCACGCTGAGAACCGTGATCACCGAGGGCGACTTCGACATCCGCATGCCGCTGGGTGCGAGCGCCGGGGCCGCCTCCGAGGACCAACTCCCGCCGGTCCGCGTGAAGATGACGGCCGGCCCCGGAGGGGAGCGCACCAGCCTGACGATGAACGGCCAGCCGATCGGGGACTTCGACGAGTTGCGGCGGCGGATCGTCGACCTCGTCGGCGCCGGCCCCGGCTCGAGCGCCGACAAGACCGAGGTGGAACTCGACTGCGACCCGGACCTGAGCTACGACAACGTGATTCAGGCGGTGACGGCCGTCTCGGGAAAGGTCCAGCCGGACGGCACGGTCGTCGAACTGATCAAGAAGATCAAATTCGCCCCGCCGAAGAAGAAATAGCAGGCTCATCCACGTTGTTTCGGGGGCGCCGACGTGTGAACTGGAGAGGCTCACGGCCCGATCGTGGCTCAGGGCTGGATCCCAATCCTGCTCGGCACGGCAGGTGCAGGACCGGTCTCCCCACGTCTGGCCTGGCTCGGTGCGCCCCACGTAGGTGCAGGTTGTGAACCTGCACAAGAAGTCCGCTGCGCTTCGCCATCCTGGCTGCGCTTGCTCCCATGGCCCGCTCGAGGGCATGGGCAGCCTCTCGCTGAGATCTCGCCTTTACTGCGCAGCATCGAACCGATGATCGGGCCTGCTGCGGATCGTGTGGCCGAGTTTCGCCGCGATCTCCGCAGCCGCGAAAGTCGCGTACGGATCTTTCGCAGGCACTTCAGTCCCTGCACGTCCGATCACGGATCTCGCGATTCGTCCGTCCAGCCATGCGGGGCCCAAGAACGCCCAACCGACCAGAACGCACCTCTCAGTAGCCTGGCTGGATCATCCGGCTTCCGGTGCGCCAATCTCGTGCCGAACAGGATTGCCTGGATCCCCTCGCTGGCGCTCGGGGCTTGCTGGATGAGCAGCATGCGAGGGGCTGTCCATGCCCTGGAGTCGGCGTTGCTGGTAAGCGGAGCCAGGATGGCGAAGCGCAGCCAGCATCGAGTGAGCGAAGCCCAGGATGGGCGTAGCGAACGTACGGCGAGAGGGCATGGGCAGCCCCGAGCCGCTACGGAATCCGTGTGCAGGTTGACAACCTGCACCTACTTCCGCGGATGGAACTTCTCGTGCACCGCCCGGAGCCGGCCGGCATCGACGTGGGTGTAGCGCTGCGTGGTGGCGATGCTGGCATGGCCCAGCATCTCCTGCACGTGCCGGAGATCGACGCCGCCCGCCACCAGATGCGTGGCGAAGCTGTGCCGCAGCGTGTGGGGCCCGATGTCGCTCGGCACGCCGGCGTGATCGGCGTGCCATTTGACGATCTCCCAGATCCGCATCCGCGACAGCCGATTGCCGCGGGTCGAGAGCACCGCCCACGACGGCATGCCAGTCGCCCGGGAGGCGAACGCCTGCCGCGGGCCGTCGAACCACGCCCGCACGGCGGCGATCGCCCGACGGCCGAGCGGCACCACTCGTTCCTTGTTTCCCTTGCCGCGACAGGTGCAGAAGCTCTCCGCGAGGTGCACGTCGGCCAGCCTCAGCGACGACACCTCGGAGGCACGGCAGCCGGTCGCGTAGAGCAGTTCCAAGAGGGCGCGATCGCGGGTGGCCCGCGGCGACGCGCCCTCGGGGCTCTCCAGCAGCCGGTCGACCTGGGCCGGGGAGAGCGTGCCGGGAATCACGTCGTCCCGCTTCGCGGCGGTGATCAGTTCCGCGGGGCTCTCGGTGATGACACCCTCGAGCTGCAGAAACGCGTAGAAGGTCTTCAGCGTCGCCGCCTGCCGGGCGATGCTCGCCCGCGCCAGGCCCTTTTTCGCCAGGGCCGCGAAATAGTCGCCGAGGTCGCGGACGTTCAGGGTCGCCGGCGGCCGGCCGGCAAGCCACGCAGTGAAGTCGCGGAGGTCGCGGCGGTAGGCCGCCTGCGTGTTCGCCGCGAGCGCCCGCTCGTGGCGAACGTAGTCGAGGAACCGCTCGACCAGAACCGCGGCCGACGACGACGTTTCGGCCGCGACCACCTGGTCGAGCACGATCTTTCGCGTCCGCCGTGGCTTGGGTGAGTCGCTCATGCGTGCCGGCGGCGTCCTTCTCACCCGCCCGAGGCCTCACGGCCTTCGGCTTCTGCGATCTGGCCCACGGGTCACGATCCGATTCGTCCAAGCCCAACGCCGTGAGGCGTGGGGCAGGGTCCAACGCGGCCCCGTGCTTGCCGTACCCCGGGGCCTCGCGCCGCGGCCCGGTCACACGTCGTAGCCGAGGTTCGGGGCGAGCCACCGCTCGACCTCAGACACCGCCATGCCCTTCCGCGCCGCGTAGGCCTCGACCTGGTCCCGCGTGATTCGGTCCACCGCGAAGTATCGGCTCTCCGGATGGGCGAAATAGAGTCCGCTGACGCTCGCCGCCGGCATCATCGCGAAACTCTCCGTAAGCCGCATTCCCGCTCCCTCCTCCGCCCCGAGCCAGGCGAAGATCGCCTGCTTCTCGGTGTGGTCCGGGCAGGCGGGATAGCCCGGGGCCGGCCGGATGCCACGGTATTGCTCGTCGATCAGCTGGTCGTTCGTGAGCCTCTCCGCCCGGCCGTAGCCCCATTCGCGGCGGACCCGGGCGTGGAGCCATTCGGCGCAGGCTTCCGCGAGCCGGTCGGCGATCGCCTTCACCATGATCGACGAGTAGTCGTCGTGCTCCGCGTCGTACTTCCTGCAGAGCTCATCGCAGCCATGGCCGGTCGTGACGGCAAAGGCCCCGAGATAGTCCTTTCGACCGCTCTCGACCGGGGCCACGAAGTCGGCGAGGGCGTGGAACACATCCTGGCCCTTTCGCTCCCACTGCTGCCGAAGCGTGTGCACCCGGCCGAACTCGGCGGCTCTGGATTCATCGGCGTAGAGGGCGATGTCGTCCCCCGTGGAGTTGGCCGGGAAAAAGCCGTAGACCGCCTTCGCCTGCAGCGAGCCGTCGCGGATGATCCGGTCGAGCATCTCCGTCGCGTCGCGGTGGAGCTTCCGCGCCTCTTCTCCGACGACGGCGTCGTCGAAGATCGCCGGGTATCTCCCCTTCAGCTCCCACGACATGAAGAAGGGAGTCCAGTCGATGAACGGCACGAGTTCGGCAAGCGGCATCTGCTCCAGCGGCCGCACCCCGAGAAACTCGGGCACGTCGATCGGGGCGGTGGCCCAGTCGGTCGTCCAGCGATTCGCACAGGCGGTCGCGTAGGAGACGAGTTTCGTCTCCTGTCGCCGCTTGAAGTTCTCCACGTCACGGGCCTGGGCCTCGCGGGTGGATCGCACGAACTCCTCCCGGGCCGTGGAGCTGAGGAGCTTCTCGACCACGCCGGCTGCCCGCGACGCGTCGTTCACGTGCACGACCGCACCGGAGTACTTTGGGGCGATCTTCACGGCCGTGTGCCGGGCGGAGGTCGTGGCCCCGCCGATCAGGAGCGGCATCTTCAGCTTGGCGTGCTCGAACTCCTGGGCCACCTGCACCATCTCGTCGAGACTCGGCGTGATCAGGCCCGAGAGGCCGACGATGTCGGCCTGGTGGCGGACCGCCTCGTCGATGATCTTCGTGCAGGGCACCATCACGCCGAGGTCGACCACCTCGTAGCCGTTGCAGCCGAGCACCACGCCGACGATGTTCTTGCCGATGTCGTGGACGTCGCCCTTCACGGTCGCGATCAGCACCTTCCCCCGCTTCGTGGCGGCGGCCCCCGAGGCTGCCCGCTCGGCCTCCATGTAGGGAAGCAGATGGTTCACGGCCCGCTTCATCACGCGGGCGCTCTTCACGACCTGCGGCAGGAACATCTTCCCCTCGCCAAACAGGTCGCCCACCGTCTGCATGCCGCGCATCAGCGGCCCCTCGATGATCTCGAGGCTCGTGGCGTAGTGCTCCCGTGCCGCCTCGACGTCCTCCTCGACGTGGTCGGCGATGCCCTTCACGAGGGCGTGCGTGAGCCGCTCCTCGACGCCGAGCGTCCGCCAGGCGTCGACCTTCGCCGCCTCGCCAGAACCTCGGTGTTTCACCGTCTCGGCCAGTTCGACGAGCCGCTCGGTGGCGTCGGGGCGGCGGTCGAAGAGCACGTCCTCGACCCGCTCCTTCAGTTCCGGCTCGATCTCCTCGTAGACGGCGAGTTGGCCCGCGTTGACGATCCCCATCTCCATCCCGGCGTGGATGGCGTGGTAGAGGAAGCAGGAGTGCATCGCCTCACGGACGACCTCGTTGCCGCGAAACGAGAACGAGATGTTGCTCACGCCGCCCGACACCTTGACGAGTGGCATCGCCTCCTTGATCCGCTTCGTCGCCTCGATGAAGTTGAGGGCGTAGCTGTTGTGCTCCTCGATGCCGGTGGCCACGGTGAGGATGTTGGGGTCGAAGATGATGTCCTCGGGCGGAAATCCCACCTGCTCCGTCAGCAGGCGATACGCCCGCTGGCAGATGGCCACCCGCCGCTCGACGTCGGTGGCCTGCCCCTCTTCGTCGAACGCCATCACCACGACCGCCGCCCCGTAGCCGCGGACCGTGCGGGCGTGCCCGAGGAAGACCTCCTCACCCTCCTTGAGGCTGATGGAGTTGACGATTCCCTTGCCCTGGATGCACTTGAGCCCCGCCTCGAGCACCTCGAACCGCGAGGAGTCGATCATGATCGGGACCTTGGAGATCTCCGGCTCGCTGGAGAGGAGCGTGAGGAACTTCGTCATCACCTTCACGCCGTCGAGCATTCCCTCGTCGACGTTGATGTCGATGATGTTCGCCCCGTTCTCCACCTGCTGCCGGGCGACGCCCAGCGCCTCCTCGTATCGCTCCTCCTTGATCAGCCGGGCGAAGGCCCGCGAGCCGGTCACGTTGGTCCGCTCGCCGACGATCGTGAAGCTGCTCTCGGGATGCAGTTCCAGCATCTCGAGACCGGAATACCGCGACCGCCGCGGCGGCTCGGCCGGCGTCCGGGGCGGGTAGTTCCTCATGGTGTCGGCAATGGCCCGAATGTGGGCCGGGGTGGTGCCGCAGCAGCCCCCGACGATATTCAGCCAGCCGTTCTGGGCGTACTCCTCGAGGACGCTCGCCATCATTTCCGGCGTCTCGTCGAAGCCGCCGAGGGCGTTGGGCAGGCCCGCGTTGGGATAGCAGCTCACGAGCCGCGGGGTGGCCCGCGACAGATCCGCGACGTGCGTGCGGAGCTTCTCGGGGCCGAGGGCGCAGTTGATGCCGGCACTCAGCAGATCGACGTGCGAGATGCTGGTCCAGCAGGCCTCGACCGTCTGGGCCGAGAGGGTCCGCCCTCCTTCGAAGATCGTGAACGAGGCCATCACGGGAAGGGAACGGCCGAGGTCGGAGAACGTCTGATCGATGGCGTGCAGGCAGGCCTTGAGCACGAGCGTGTCGAAGGCGGTCTCCGCGAGGAGGATGTCGACACCTCCCTCGATGAGCGCCTCGATCTGCTCGCGATAGGCGGCCACCATCTCGTCGTAGGTGACGTCGCGGTGCCCGGGATCGGCCACGTTGCCGGCGATCGAAAGCTGCTTGTTGGTGGGGCCGATCGAGCCGGCCACGAACCGTGGCTTGTCGGGCGTCTTCGCGGTCGCGGCGTCGGCCGCAGCCCGTGCCAGCGACGCGGCGACAAGATTCATCTCCCGCGTGTGCTCCTGAAGGCCGAAGTCGGCCAACGCCACGCTCGTCGCCCCGAACGTGTTGGTCTCGACGATGTCGGCACCGGCCTCGAGGTAGGCCGCATGGATGCCGCGGATCGCGTCACCCTGCGACAGGGTCAGGGCGTCGATGCAGTTCTTGAGGTCGCGATGGTGGCTGGCGAACCGCTGCCCGCGGAAGCCCGCCTCATCGAGGCCGAGCTGGTGGACCATCGTCCCCATGGCGCCGTCGAGGATGGCGATCCGGGTCTCGAGAATGGAGCGGAGGAGGTCGGAACGGGGTGAGAACGGTGCCTGCGACATCGACGATCCGGGTCGGGAAAGGGGGAAGAACGGCGAAAAGTCTGCCGATTGACGGCGTTGCCGCATCATAGGCGACCCGGGGAACAGGGCATACTGCGCCGCCTGGTTGACGCGATTGGCTCGCTCCGACGGGGCTGGCTGGGCAGGGACCATCCCATGCGTCGCTGATCGCTCAAGGGCCGAGTTCGCCCACGACGATGCTGCGGCGAGAGGATGTCCATGAAGGTGCTCGCCCGGATTCCCGCGCTCGATGCCACCGCGATCACGATCGCCGGCGCGGCCGAGCCGCCCAACGACGAGCCGATAGCGCAGCCTGCGGCCACGGTGCGGGCCCCGACCGCGATCGACGGGCGGTCACACGTCCGCATGCGGCGGCCACGGAGCCGGTTTCCCGCTGCTTCGGTCGCGGCGCTGACGATTCTCTCCGCCGTCGCCTGGTCGCTCGCGTCGTGGAGCGACGCCCACCGTGCCGAGCGGAGCCGCATGGAACGGCTCGCGCGGATGCAGCCTGTCGCGGCGCCGGAGACGATCTCCCGATGACGCTCGACTTTCTCGACGCTGCCTTCGTCGATCGTTGGCAGACGTCGCTGGCTCCTGGCGTCGGCGGCCCGCCCGCAGTCGCCCGGACCCAGTCGCCTGTCGTCATGCCGACGACCGCAGCGGAGATCGCGACAGCCGACCCACTCGCAGCCGATGACTTCGTGAGCCGGCTGGTGGCCACGGCTCGAACGGAGTGGGAGGCCCTCGCCGACGAGGTCATCGCCGCCCGTAGCCGGGGCCGCCGTGCCATCGCGATCGTGGCGTGCGAGCGGGCCGCCGGCTGCTCGACGCTCGCGGCCGGTCTCGCCCGCGTGCTCCGCGATCGTGGCCGGGATGCGGTCGAGTGTCCGGCCGTCGCCATTCCTTTCACGGGCGCCACGCACGATAAGCGGATCGTGATCGTCGATGGTGGCGTCTGGTTTCCGCCGGGACGGATCAACCGTCAGCGGCTGCTGGTGGCGTCGAGCGGCTGCGACGCGGCGATCCTCGTCGTCCGCTCCGGCCGCCGTCCGCCCGCGTGCTGGTCCACCTGCCTGGAGGCGATCGGCGTCGAGCCGCTCGGCGAGGTCGTCTCGTTCGCTCCTCCCACCGCTGGAACCGCGTCATGATGGCCATGCACCCACCGACGTTTCCCCTCGCGCCCTCCCAGCACGCTGCGGGAGCCAAGATCGCCGCCGCCGTCGAACGGGCCGGCGGCGTGGCGGTTCTCTGCGGTCCCCAGGGTGTGGGCAAGACGACGGTGTTGGCGGCCGTCGCCGCACGCGAGCAGAGTCGGGGCCGCACCGTGGAGTGCCGCGACCTGCTCGACTGGCTCCGGTCGGCCGCGCCGTGGCCGGGCGATCTGCCGGACGTCGTCGTCGCCGACGCCGCCCATCGCGCCGTCGACGCCGATCTCTCGCGGCTCCTCGCGGCCTGCAGGCACCGGGCGTCTCCGGCGTGCCTCGTCCTTGCCGGCGAGGGCCGCCTCCTCACCCTCATTGCCCGCGACACGGCAGTCGAACGGTCGATCCACCTGCGGGCCACCCTGCGGCCTCTCTCCGTGGACGAATCGAAACTGGTGGTCGTGCCCGTGCTCACCGCCGCGGGAATCGACGACACCACGGCCGAGTGCCTCGTCGCAGCGATCCACGAGATCGGTGGCGGCATTCCCGCCGCGATGCTCCGGCTGGCCGACCTCGCCACCGTCGTGGCCTCATCGAGACCCGACCGGTCGCTCACCCACCGCGACATCGAGGCAATCCACCGCCGCCTCTCGCCGCTCGCGGCGTGACGAGCGCTCAGGCCTCGACGCGGGCGCGCTCAAGCAGCGCGGAGACGGAGTCTTTCGTCGGCGGCTGGCAAGCCCGATCCGGTGCGAATGCATCCACCTGGAGAGCCGGCCGGCGGCCCTCCACGAGATCGGCGATCACGACGGCCGTGCCCGTGGACTGATGGAGTCCGGCCCGAAAGTGGCCAGCCGCGACGAAGGCATTGCCGCACCCCGGAGTTCGACCGATCGTGGGCAGACCGTCGACCGTGCCGGGCCGCAGCCCCGCCCACGACCGCTCCGGCTCCACGCCGCCGACGTCACCGAGCAGATCGCGAGCGAACGCCACGATCCGGGCGAGCGCCGCCTCGTCGGTCGAGGCGTCAAACCCCACGTCCTCGAGCGTCGAGCCCGCGAGCAGCGTGCCGTCCTCACGGGGCACGAGATACTCGAGTCCGCGATTGACCACGCGCACCAGCCGCGGCTTCCCCATCCGGAGTTGCACGATCTGCCCGCGAATCGGCCGCGTTTCGATCGACACGCCCAGGGCCTCCGCGAGCGTCCCTGACCAGGCCCCCGCCGCCAGCACGTAGGCCCCGGCCTGCACCGGTTCGCACCTCCCCGCGACATCGGCAACCGCGGCCTCCACGCGACCGTCGCGAACCATCAGTTCCCGAACCGTCACACCCTGGGTGATTGCCACACCACGGCGGTCGCACGACCGTTCGAGGGCCTCGAGGTGTCGCGGCGGCCGGAGTTGCGTCTCGTCGGGCAGCACGTACCCACCTCGCACCGCGGCCCTTCGCACGCCCGCGGCAAGCGCGGGCTCGCAGGCCGCCACATCCGCGGCGTCGAGCCAGTCGCAGGCCGCTCCCCGCACCCGCCAGGCCGCGGCGTCGGCCTCGAGCCGCTCGCGGCCCGACTCGTCGCGGAACACGTGCAGGCCTCCGCAGACCCGCAGGCCCGTGTCGATGCCGGTTTCGTCGAGCAGCTCATGGGCCCATTCGCGGTGGAGCCGATCGCTCCAGGCCGTGAGCCGCTCGTTGGGCGTCGCGTTCGGGTGGTCCGGAGCCGGCGGAAAGATGCCGGCGGCTGCCCAGGAGGCGGTGTCTCGGCGTCGCTCGCGGGCGAGCACTCGCACCGTATGACCGCGGCCGGCGAGTTCCCGCGCGATCGACAGGCCGACGATCCCTCCACCGATGATGCAGCAGTCTGTCATGCGGGGCGGCGGGCGATCAGGCGTTGGTGGCAACGGTCGACGAATCGGCGATGTTCACCCACACGTGCACGTGCGGTGCCCCGCGGAAGTGCCAGACGAAGGCGGGCCCCTCGAGCCGCCAGTTGTCCCAGACGCCGTCGTTGCCGAGGTCAGCGTCGCGGAAGAAGGCGAGCCGGCAGCGGTCGAGCCCGCCCTGGGCGGTCAGGCATCCGCGAACGTCCTCGCGATCGACGGTCCGGTAGGGCTCGAGCAACACGCCGAGCACCCGCTCCAGTTCGCCGCGCTGGTCGGCGGACAGTTCCGAGACAGGAATCCCAGAGGGCTCCTGGCCGCCGCGTCGAAACGCGATCGCGTTTTCCGCGGGCGTCTTCGCCACCAGCGCGAGTTCCCGCTGGCGGCCGTCGAGCATCGCGAACACGCCATTGGCGGCCACGGCCTGTGGCCAGAAGACGTTGCCCTCGTGATCCTTTTCTTCCGTGCCACCGCCCGTGTCGTGGCCGTAGAAGATCGGGCCTCCGAAGGCGACGTGCTCCGCCGAATCGCCGTCGCAGCGGAGGGTCATGTGACGGCCGGTGAGCAGGAACTGAAACGTCCCGCTGCCGGGCTCGCCGATGAGCGCGACCGACTGGCCGTGGCCGAAGCCGCCGGTATCGTCCTCGAGCTGTCTATCGAACCGGGCGTGCCAGTCGGGGTCGATGAGCCGCTCGAAGATCTCGCGCACGAGCTGCTGTTGCTCCTTCGAGAAGAAGTCGCCCTTCACTTCCGGGGTGGTGACATTCCAGTTGTTGCCGACGCGGGTGCGGAGCAGGCCGAACTTTGGGTGCACGTGGTCCCACGGAAAGCAGACCGCCTTCCGCTGCGCAGGCGTGAGCGAGGCATGCAGACGCCCAGCGAGCGTCTCGGCGGAATCCGCGGCGTCGGCCGCCGCCACGAACGGATTCCGGAGGAGGGCCGCGGCAGCCGAGGCTCGCAGCACGTCTCGTCGCGACAGTCGCATGCCGGTGCTCCTCCGGGAATACGGGACAGGTGTCGAGGCCACGGTGCAGACTACGCCACCCCCGCAACGCATGCCAAACCGCCCCCCGATCTCGCATCCGGCCGTGATCCCCTCGCTCGCGCTCGGGGCTTTGTGAAAACGGGCAATCGCCACTCCGCCAGGAAGCCCCGAGCGCGAGCGAGGGGACCCGGGTCTGCCGGCAACGCAACGTCCGCTCTACCGCCACGCCAAACCCCTCGCTTCCGCTCGGGGCATTGTGAAAACGGGCAATCGCCACTCCGCCAGGAAGCCCCGAGCGCGAGCGAGGGGATCCGGGTCTGCCGGCAACACAACGTCCGCTCCACAACGACGCCAAACCCCTCGCT